>Ga0187879_10002593_pt1 | contig 12247 bp, 11 predicted proteins | sample June2016WEW_19_1_FD_132423 | JGI IMG/M metagenome (GOLD analysis project Ga0187879, IMG submission 132423) | Peatland microbial communities from SPRUCE experiment site at the Marcell Experimental Forest, Minnesota, USA - June2016WEW_19_10 | ecosystem: Environmental > Terrestrial > Soil >... | reverse complement strand
GCGCGAGGCGGCGCGGCGCGGTGCGCTCGAAGTTACGGTCGCCAGTCTTGAGTCCGAGCCCGAGATGCCGGCGATGAAATCCGCGCAGGGCCGCGAGGAACTCGATATCGCGCGCGACGAGGGAGTCACTTTTCTGCCCGGTTGGGGCCCCAAGCGAATCGTCAGCCGAGACGGCCACGCGGTCGGAATCGAATTGATCAAATGCGTCAGGGTATTCGATGAAGCGGGCCGCTTCCGGCCGCAGTTTGACGAGAACGATCGCCGGGTCGTTGACGCCGACGGCGTGATCCTCGCCATCGGGCAGGCGCCGGACCTGTCGTTTATCAAGCCCGAAGACGGAGTCACCATCACGCCCGCGGGAACGCTCAAGATCGACCCGGTCACGCTCGAGACCGGCATCGCCGGCGTATTCGCGGGCGGCGATGCGGCCTTTCCGCCGTCGCTGCTGATCACCTGTGCACAGCACGGCAAAGTCGCCGCGCGCGGCATCGACGCGTATCTCCGCGGCAAGCCGCTCGGCCAGCCGCGGATGCACGTCACAATCGAGGAGCTGCCGACCGACACCTACAGGATGGTCGAACGCTACGAGCAGAAGCGTCGCGAGGTTCCGCTGGTTCCGCTCTCGCGCCGCACCGGTATCACGGAAGTCGAGTCCGTGTTTAGTCCGGGCGATGCGCGCGAGCAGGCCGAGCGATGCCTCTACTGCCATATCCATCCGATCTACGACGGGTCGAAATGCATTCTGTGCAATCGATGCGTGGACATTTGCCCGGAGCACTGCCTGCATTTCGCGCCCTCGGGGGAAATCGCCGATCAAGAGCGGGTTGCCGGCGTGATGACGCAAGCGCCGACGCTCAGCGCTTTTCTCTACGACGAGGCCAAATGCATCCGTTGCGGCTTGTGCGCGATCAGGTGCCCGACCTCGGCGATTACCATGGAACGCTTTCAGTTCGAAGAGACGGCCGTCTGATGGACCGCGATCGGCGAAAGATTCTGCGCTTCATCGGCAAAGGGTCGGTGTTGGCCGCCTTCCTCGGTCAGATCGGCGCGGCCGGCAGGGCATTCTTTCCCAACGTGCTCTACGAGCCGCCGAGCCGCTTCAAGCTCAAGCGCCCGGGCGATTACCCCGACGGTTACACCCTTGACTCAGCGCACCGGCTGTATGTGATTCGTCAAAAGGATGCGTTCCACGTGATCTCCGCCATATGCACTCATCTGGGATGCAACGTGCAGTGGAAAGATACCGAGTTCGATTGCCCGTGCCACGGCAGCCGCTTTAATCCCGACGGCACAGTGATTTCGGGCCCTGCACCGCGTCCGCTCGATTGGTTTGCGACGACGGTTTCGCCCGATGGGTTCCTCGAAGTCGATAGCGCACAGGAAGTTGCGCGCGACTTCAGGCTGCTGGTCGGAAAAGGCAAGGCCTGAATCGGTGGGCGACAAGTTCAAGGCGCTCTGGCGCAAGGTTTCCTGGGCATGGTCCCCTGAAAGCGAGCGCGAATCGTCGGAAGCGATCGTCAGGAACTTCTGGCTCCACTGGTTCCCGGCTAAAGTCGCGCGCGCCAGCATGGACTGGAACTACTCGTTCTGGCTCGGCACCGCGTCGGCAGCGCTGCTGCTGATCCTGACCGTCACGGGCGTGATGCTGATGTTCTTCTACGTGCCCTCCACCGAGCGCGCCTACGGAAGCATCAAGGACCTTGAGTACGCCGTCAGCTTCGGACGGCTGCTCAGAAATCAGCATCGATGGGCGGCGGAAGGGATGGTGGCCGTCGTATACATCCACATGGCGCGAGTGTTCTTCACCGGCGCGTACCGCGGCACCCGGGCGATCAACTGGGTGGTCGGGGTAATTCTTTTCCTCGCGACTTTGCTCCTGTCCTTTACCGGTTACCTGCTGCCGTGGGATCAGCTCGCATTCTGGGCGATCACGGTGGGAACCAGTATCGCGAAGCAGGCGCCGGCGGTCGGGCCGACGATTCAATTCATTCTTCTTGGCGGCCATGAAATTGGACAGCAGACCTTGCTGCGCTTTTACGTGCTGCACGTTTTCTTTCTGCCGGTCTTCGCGCTGGTGCTTTTCAGCTATCACATGTGGCGCGTGCGCAAGGACGGCGGTCTGGCCGCGATCGAGCGCGTTCGCCATGAGCGCGCAATGGCGCCGAAGGCGACTCCGAAGACCAAAAGCTACTCGCTGTTCGGAATGACGCCGGGTACCTCCGTGCAGGTGATGAGTTCGACCGGACTCGAAGAGTCGGATCAGGTTTTCTCGTCGCCGAATATGTCGCGGCGAATCGCGCTGGTCTTCCTGATCGTGTTCAACATCACGCTGCTGGCCGCGTTGCTGTTCAACGCACCGCTGGAGGGTCTCGCCAATCCATCGGTGACGCCGAATCCCGCGAAAGCGCCATGGTATTTCGTCTGGCTGCAGGAGTTGGTCGCTTCAACGACTGTTCGCATGGGCGGGTTTACCGTCAGCGGCGCGTTGCTGGGCGGAATACTGCTGCCTGGATTTCTCCTTGCCGTGCTCACGGTATGGCCGTGGCTCGATCGTTCTCCACTTCGGGCCGAAGGGCGATGGCTCGCACCCGAGCGCAAGCGGCAGAACGTAACCTTCGCCGTCGTGACGCTCATGATCATCCTGCTGATCATGGTCGGGGTTTACTTGCGCGGTCCCTACTGGCGGATCTACTGGCCCGGCCAGCCGCGTCCCGAGATGCCGCGTCTTTACTGAAATGGAAGAAATGGGCGACAAGAACGAATCGTTCGAGGCGAAGGACTTCGGCTGGTTGGTCGCGATGTCGATGCTGTTCTTCGCGCTCGTGGTGGTTGGCTTCTGGTTTGAGTTCAGCACCGATTGGGGAACTTATCAGCAGGAGTTTCCTCAACTGCTCGGCCACTACGGCAAAGTCGAAGACGCGCGCGACTTCCGCGCGGGCATCAAACAGATCTGGATACCCAAGATTGGCGTCACCGATCGCTGCATCACGTGCCATCTCGGCTACGAATGGTCTTCGGTTCTTCCGGCCACGATCGCCGAGCCCCTGAAACCGCATCCGATGAACGATTGGCTCGTGAAGCATGAATTCTCGAGGTTCGGATGCACGCCATGCCACGGCGGCGACGGATCGGCAACGACTGTCGCGGGGGCTCATCAGGGCGGACGGGGATGGGACGATCCCATGCTCTCGCGCGCACTGGCGGGACAAAACGGGCTCACGATGAACGAGATGATTCAGATGCGATGCAACTTTTGCCATCGCCATGATGCCGCCACGCCCGCGATGGAGGAGATCAATCTCGCCAAGCAGCTCGTCAAAAAGAAAAAGTGCATGGTCTGCCATGTCGTAGAAGGGCGCGGCGGCACCACCGGACCCGAGCTGACTTACGAGGGCGACCGAAACCCCGAGTTGCTGAACTTCGCGTACGTGCACGGCGAACGCACGTTGTTCAATTGGAACGTGCAGCATCTGACGCAGGCGAGCGTAGTTTCGCCGCGTACGCAGATGCCCGATTTCAACTTGAAGCCCGAGGAATCGAGAGCGCTGACGCTCCTGCTGCTCAGCTGGCGGCGGCTTCCGTATCCCCCGGAATACATCCCGGATCCCGAAGTGGCCGCAGCGGCGATGCAACCGTCGCCTACATCAACCGCGACTCCGACTCCGACCCCGGCCGCGACGCCTATCGCGCGTTGAGCATACCGAGTTAAATATTCCTGGGTGAATCGATGAAGCTAAAAGTGTTGGGGTCAATGTTTGCGCTGGGTGTCGCGCTGTCCGTCTCGCAGCCCGCGCTATCTGCGGGCAATGACGTGAGCGATGGGCACCGCTATTTCGTTCGCTACTGCGCGTCATGCCATGGTTCAGACGGTCTCGGAGACGGTCCGGTGGCGAAGAGCCTGTCCACGCCGCCGACCAGTCTCCGCAAGCTCGGCGACAAGTATGGCATGCCACTGCCGGCGCATCGCATAGCCGAACTGATCGACGGTCGAGATACACCCAGAGCGCATGGGACTCACGAGATGCCGGTATGGGGAGAGCGCCTTTACGAGCTTGGTCAGGGTGAAAGGGGTGAATACGGGATCGGGGAGGTGATCGGCAAAATAATCGCCTACCTCAACACGATTCAGGATCGCCGAATGGCGGCGCAATAACGCTGCGCACGCGCGGTCTCACTGGGCATCTGTCCACTATGGCCTGCCGAGGCATTGATGTGAGCCAACCCCGGTACGGGCGTCATTTCAGTCCGTCTGAGGGGGAGTGGTGTCTTTTGAAACGTGAAGTGGCTTAGTTCGAGCTCCAGGTATCGGCTTGGGAGACGGGCGAGCGAGACCGGGATCGTCGCTTTTCACGCATCGGCCTTTATCTGCGTTCTCGCTGATTTTAAGGAACACGTTCTGTTGCTTACTCCCCTCTTTGGCGTCGTCCAAGTTTTCTTGCTTATAGGAAGCCTTTCTCGCCTCACATTCCGCCAGAGTTGAAAAAGACTTGGCTTCAAACTGAGTCCACAGGTAGAGCGGCATGGAAGTCTTGGAATCCAGCCCATTGCTGACAGGCGGCAGCATCAGATACCAGCCCACAAGTGCGAGCGCGGCTGCGTGGCGGAGCTTCATGGCCTCGCTTGTATCGCATACAGACGGCATCGTCAAATAGGTGGTACCCGAGCCCGGTCGCGGTTGACTGAAAATCACGGCCTGCTAAAGTTAAATTAAGACTGGTGATGGGGTTCACCAAAACCGCTCTGCTCTGAGCAGGGCTGATGACCTCTACCAAGGCCGTAAGGCTGGTAGGGGTTTTTTTTCGTTTACATCCCTACTGGACATCGTTGGCGCGACACGAGCGGCGATCGAAATAGCGCTCGCGCGAACATATCAGCGCCGCACGCGAGCCGTGCGATGGAGGCAGTCGAATGCAGAATGTCTGGTTCGTAGCATCGGTGTGGATGGGGATAGCGTTCCTTGCAAGCCTGATCTCGATTCGTCTGGGCGTGTCGGTGGCGTTGATCGAAATCCTGCTCGGCGTCGTTGCGGGCAATGCTTTTCATATTCAGTCGAACGACTGGGTCGGTTTCCTTGCCACCTTCGGCGCCCTCTTGCTGACATTTCTGGCCGGAGCGGAAATCGACCCCGAATCGCTGCGGTCGCATTTAAAACAGAGCATGGCCATCGGCGTCATTGCATTCCTCATCCCGTTCCTCGGGGTCTTGGCGTTTGCGTACTGGTTCGCCGGCTGGACGTATCAACAGGCTCTGATCGCGGGGATTGCGCTGTCCACGACCTCGGTCGCGGTTGTGTACGCAGTGCTGGTTGAGAACGGGCTGAGTCGCACTGAGCTTGGCAAGATGATACTCGCGGCTTGTTTCATCAACGACTTCGGAACCGTTCTCGCGCTGGGAGCGTTCTTCGCGAATTTTAACCGCTGGATGGTGTTGTTCGTGGTGGTGATGGCAGTGATGCTTTATTTTCTGCCGTCGTGGACACGCGCGATAATCAAAAGTCTGGGCGCGACTCGCGTGAGCGAGCCAGAAGTAAAATTCCTCTTTCTGGTTCTTTTCTTCCTGGGCGGGCTCGCGACGATGGCGAAGAGCGAGGCAGTGCTGCCGGCCTATCTCGCGGGGTTGGTCGTCGCCGGAGTATTCCTGAACGACCGCGTGCTGGTAAACCGTATGCGGTCGATCGCGTTCACGATGCTGACACCCTTCTACTTCATCAAGGCGGGTCTGTTCGTTTCAATTTCCGCCCTGATTCCGACGGCGGGGTTAGTCGTGATTTTGCTGGGAATCAAAATGTTGACGAAATTTACAGGTGTATGGCCCCTCAGTTACGGCTTTGGTATTCCGCCGCGCGAGCGCATGTACACGACGATGCTGATGTCCACGGGGCTGACGTTCGGCACAATATCGGCGCTCTTCGGCCTGGAAAATCACATTATCTCGCAGGCTCAGTACACCGTGCTCGTGACCGTCGTGATCCTGAGCGCGGTGGTGCCGACTCTGATTGCCGAGCGCTTCTTCATGCCCGATACTGGTGTTGAGGCGGTCCGTGAAAAACACGGTCCACAGCCGGTTCGCACCGCTAACGAATAGGAGGACGTTGCCGATGTACCGGAATATAGCCTGCGCGTTCGACGGCTCCGATGGCTCCAGACGGGCGCTAGACGTGGCACTACATCTGGCCCGCGCAGACCAGCAGACGCTGCGGATGATCTTCATCGAGGAGATGCCTCGTTATCCCGGTGCTCCGAGCGAGACTAACGAAGAGCTCGAGCGCGCGGATGCGATTTTCGAGCAACTCCGGCAGGAAGCGCTCGATGCGGGCAAGAAGTGCGGCGTCGAAGTGGTCGCGGAAAAACGCGTGGGCCATCCCGCCCAGGCGCTCGTGCGCTACGTGAAGGAGGCCGGCGTCGATCTCCTGGTGATGGGCCACACGGGACACTCGAAGCTCTGGGGCACGTTTCTGGGGACGACGGCCGACAAGGTTGTCAGCCACGCGACATGTTCGGTGCACGTCGTCCGGTGAAAGAGGCTGCCTCCGAGAAAGACCACGAAGTCCAGACGATGAATTGGCCCCACATCAGAAGGCTCTCGATTGTTATGCGGGCGCTGGAAGACGCCACCATCGAAATTGAGGGCGCCTTCGAGACTAGCGGCCAACGTACGCGTCTGCTGACTACGCTCGTGGACGATATTGGCGACGCTGTGAAGCCAATAATCGTTGGTAAGATGGAACAGATTCGGTCGGAGATCGAAGACCTGAAGAGTTACTACGACTTGGAGTCGATTACGGTCTCCAGCCGGCACCACATTTCAACCAAGCTGGCGATCCTGGCGATCGATCTGACCGAGTGCCTCTCGCAGTATCTTCGCAGCTACGGCGAGGTTCCAGAGGCGGAACGGGCCCTGCTCGACGAGCGGATATCACGATTGGAAGCGCTCGTGAACGACATCGACAGACTCCTTGGTTCTGACCAATAGCTCCTTCAGCGGGATTCAGGATCGCCGAATGGCGGCGCGATAACGCTGCGCGCACGCGCGGTCTCAATTGGCGCCTGAGTTGCGATGTTCGCCGGGCATGCGATGCAGCAGGTGCTCGAGCGCATCGTCGATTTCGGTGACAAGGTATTCGCGCTGTCGGGTGGTGTCGATGCGCAGGTGGTTTTGCGCCGCAATCTCGCGAAGCGGCTCGAACTCGGCGCGCTGCCGCTCGTACACCTCTGGTGTAGCGTCCGACACTTCACCGGGTATCGATCCGCGCCGCTCCAGCCGGCGTATCGCTTCGTCTTCGCTGACTACGCACTCGACGAAGAGCACCGGCACGCCGTGCCGTGCCGCAATCGCCAGCGCGAGCTGCCGATCGGCAGACGACTTGAACGTCGCGTCAAGAATTGCTCCGCGGCCGTCGCTCAGGAGGCTCTCCGCTTCACCGAGCATCGCGTCATAGGTGATTCTCGTAAATCGATCGGAATAAATGTCCGTTCCGTAATCCGTGCGGACGCGCTCGTGCGCGGAGACCGCTGCCAGGCGCTTGCGGACACGGTCCGAGTTGATCATTTTGAAGCCTTTGCGATGCTGAAGCATGCGGGCGACGGTCGATTTGCCCGTGCCCGAAAGCCCGCACACTACGATCAGAGCCGGCGATGCGCCACGCGCATAGCGCCACGCAAGCTCGAAGTAACTACGCGCGAGCCGGCGGGCGCGCTCGCTCTCCGCCGCGCCAACCTCGCGCTCGAGGCTTCTCAGGCTTTCGACCTTGCCGCGCACGCATGCGCGATAGCACTTGTAGAACGGCACGAACAGCGCAAGATCTTCGTCGCCGGTGATCTCGGCGTAGGCCTCGACCAACTCCTCGGCGAGCCGAGGCGCGCCGAGCCGCTCGAGGTCCATCGCCAGGAATGCGATCTCCGAAGCGACGTCGCCGTAGCGCAGCCGCTCGCTGAACTCGACGCAATCGATCACATCAATTTCGTTTTCGTTGCCCGCAACGCAGATGTGCTCGGCGCGCAAATCGCCGTGACCTTCGCGGACGCGGCCCTCGCGCGCCCGCTCATTCAATGGCCGCCAATGAGCGGTGATGAAGGCGCGGCAGAAGGCGTCGATCGCGGTGAATTGGTCTTTGCGAAGCGTGTGACCGATAAAATCCTGGTTCTGCGCGATGTCCTCGATCACGCCGCGCCAGATTGCCGCGGCTGAACCGTAGGTCCATCCACGACTCGACGGCGCGCTCGCGTGAAATTCCGCGATGCGCATGGCAATAGCGCGAATCGCGACGCTGTCCACCTGGCCCGCGGCGAGGAGCCGATCGAGCATACGGTCTTCGGGCAGCAGGCGCATCTTGACCGCGTACTCGATGGCTTCGGGATGCTGCACGCGAACCTCGGGTCCGAGCACGAAGGAGTCCGCACGCTTGAGAATCGCGAACACGCCGAGGTACACACGCGGCGAAAGACGCGCGTTCAGACGCACCTCCTCGGTGCAGTAGTGGAACCGACGCGCGAGCTTGGAGCAGTCTAGAAATGCAAAATGAACCGGCTTCTTGACCTTGAAAACCGTCTCTCCGGCGACAAAGACGTAAGATATGTGCGTCTGCTTGAGTTCGACGCGAGCGGGCGAATCGGGGTAGAACCCCGGCCGCATCATTGCCTCGACCAGCGCCGAGACGCCGCCGGCTGAATGTCCGTCAGGCCTCGGCGTCCCGCATGGTTCCATCATTTCACCCGGGTCCGCGCATCGCTCCCGGCTGCTCGCCGTGCTCAGACTCGTGTGGTCAGCGCCTCGAGCACGTCGTCGGTGGTTATCACGCCGGCGAGCTTACCATCTTCCACCACTGGCAGCCCTCCGATCTTCCGGTCGCGCAGCAAGCGCGCCGCCTCCCGAATTTCGGTTGACGGCGTTACAGTTATCAGCGCTTCGCTCATCGCCTTGCTCGCCTCGGTTTGATCCAGGGAACCGGTGTGCTGGCGGATGTCGCGGTCGGTCACAATTCCGACCGGGACGCCGTCATGCAGGATCGGCACGCATCGAAAGCCTCCCGCGTGCATCTTTGCCGCGATGGAGGCGAGCTTCTCGTGCGGAGTCGCGGTGACCGGATTTTTCGTCATCCAAGTGCCGACCAGGTCGTTTTGCGCCGGAGTGCAGCGCACGGTCAGCACCGGGCAGGTGGACTCGCGCAAGACGACTTCGGCGATGCTGCCGAGGAAAAAGCGCTTGAAGCCTCGCCGCCCGTGCGTGGCCATTACGATCACGTCGGCGCTCGTCTTCTTTTCGGCGTTTAAGATGGTGCCGGCCGGCTCGCCCGTATGGGTTAGCAGTTCGTACTTGAGCCCGGCCAGCCGCTTGTGTGCGATCTCGAGCAGCTTGGCGCGGGCAGTCTCTTCCTGCCCCTTGTAGAGATCAACGTAGACTGGCATTCCCGTCGGCGCGAGGATCATCGGAACCACGTGCAAGACAAATACAGTGCCGTTGTTCTCGCGGGCGAAATTTGCGGCAGTATCGAGCGCTTGCATCGAGTTATCGTCGAAATCCACCGGGCAAAGAATCCTGCGGAATGGATATGCCATAAGAGTGCGCTCCTTCGTGGTCACGCTTGCCGTAATCACTATACTAGCACAATGCTGTGCGATCGCCCGGATTTGTTTTTTTCGCGGCTCGCAACAGTCGATTCGATTGGCTCCCGCGATGACCTGTATCCGATCGCAGCACTCACAAATTTGGGTGCAGCTAACGGGCTGGGTGGGAGATTGTGTAACCTTATATCGGTCCCAATCGTCTTGATATTTGCGAGAGTGGTGGTTTGCGCGCCAGGTCCGTATCAGCCGGATTTCCGCGTGTTCGTCTTTGCGATTGAGCGCACCAAAACCGGGAGAGACGACATGAAGTTCTCAATTGGACGTGTTACTGCCATCTTCGCTGTATCGGTTGCAGCGGCCTTGTTAATGCTGGCGCCGACTCTGCCGGCGCAAGCTCAAGCGAATCCAGCTCAAGCTAGTCCAGCTCACTCAGTAGTAGCGCCGTCCGCTAACGGCGAAACCCAAGGCGCTCCGTCCGGGGCCGAAACAGCTAAACCTGCGGCGGCCGCGACCGGGAAGCCGACGACTCACAAGGCCACTCACCCCAAGAAGAAAAAGCCCTCTTTCATAAATAAAATGCGTGACAAGGCCACGCAGCAAGTTCAAAAGCTGTTTGGCTCGAAACCGGAATCACCGCAATAGCGCCCAACCATCCCTCAAGAGCGTCGCTGCTCTCGCAAGCGCTCAGCCTGTGGAAGCCCTGCATCGATCGTGAAGATGTATCGGATCGCGTCAGCTCGCAATATCGATGCGGCTGACGGGCAGGTAAGACAGCGGGGCGTTCATCCTCCAGCTCACAAAAGTATTCACCTTCATTGCGAGCCGCACCATCGACGCTTAGCCGACGATGGCAAGCGAATTGCACTCTCACCATGGCTGCCTTGGAGGACAACCATGCAGATTGTCAACCTGATGACCTCGGACCCCATCGTAATCAACCCTGATGACACACTGGCGAACGCAAAGGCCATTATGGACGACGGCCGGTTCAGGCGTTTGCCGGTGGTGGAGAGCGGGCGGCTCGTCGGGATCCTCACCGAGCGCGATATTCGCGAACACACGGGCTACCTAGGATCAACGCGTGTGAATGCGGCGATGCGCACCGCGCTCATCACCGTCACGCCGTTTAACACGGTGGAAGACGCGGCCCGCCTGATGCTGAAGCACAAGATCGGTGGACTGCCGATTGTCGCCGACGGCAAGCTGGTCGGCATCGTCACCACGAGTGATCTGCTAAGGGCGTTCTTATTAGTCGTTGCCGGAGCCAGCCAGATCATGAACGGCTAAGGGCACGCAAGGGGAAAACGAATCGCGAAGGGGAATCGAATGAAGCAGCGGATGACTGGCAGCACCACCATCAAGGGACTCACCCGGAGCCTCGACCGGCGCGGCACGCGCTCCAACATGAGCCCGCCCGTCGCACAGAAGGGGCGCGCACCCGAAGATCCCTCCGTTTGCGACATCTGTGGGAGCATTTATACGGCCAAAACCTGGCGGCGCAATCGGCCGCTCCCCGCGAAACTGATCAACGCGGCGGCATGGACTATCTGCCCGGCGTGCAAGCAAGCGAAAAGCGGCAAGTACTTCGGCCGCGTGTTGGTGCGCGGCTCGAACGCAATCTCAAATCTGGACGCGATCCGCTCGCGGATCGCCAACGTCGAACGGCGCGCCGAATTCACTCAGCCCGAGCGGCGAATTGTCTCCAGCAATTGGGACGGCGCGACGCTCGAGGTGCTGACCACGTCGCAAAAGCTCGCGCATCGTATCGCCCGCGAACTGCAGAAAGCTTTCGGCGGACGCGCGCGTTACACGTGGTCTGACCAGGACGGCGCTCTCACGGCCGTCTGGCAGGGTGAAACGCGTCTGCCGCGCGCCTGATCATTCGATTCCGTACTTGACGATCTTGGCGTAGAGCTTCTTACGAGAGATCTTCAGCAGCTTGGCAGCCTGCACCTTGTTGCCGTCAGTCGCCTCGAGCGCGCGGCGGATAAGGGCGTGCTCGGCATCGGCGAAACTGCCAACCGGGTTTTTCTTGGCGAGGGGCACGCGTTCGCCGGCGCGCGAACCGGCGATCGATGCCGGCAGGTCCTGCAATCGGATCACGGGCGAGCGGCTGAACGTGAACGCGGTCTCGATCGCGTTGGCAAGTTCGCGCACGTTGCCCGGCCACGAATACCGTCGCATCGCCTCGATCGCTTCGTCCTCGGCGCCCGTGACCGGAACTCCCCGCATCTGCCTTGCGTTGAAGAGCTCAATGAAATGTTCGACCAGCAGCGCAACATCCTCAAGGCGCTCTCGGAGCGGCGGTATGTGAATGACGCCCGCCTGAAGACGGTAGTAGAGGTCGTCTCGAAGGCGCCCGGCCCGCACCTCCTCCTGGGGATCGCGGTTGGTCGAGGCGATCAGGCGCACGTCCACTGAAACCTCTCTGGTCGAGCCTACCGGACGCACCGCGCGCTCCTGAATAGCGCGCAGCAGCTTGCTCTGCGTGTCGGCACTCATCTCCGTGACTTCGTCCAGGAACAGAGTGCCGCCGTCAGCCGCGCGGAACAGCCCCAGGTACTCGGCGTTCGCTCCGCTGAACGCGCCGCGCTTGTATCCAAACAGCTCGCTTTCGATCAGGTCCTTGGGTATCGCCGCGCAGTTGAGCGCGACGAACGGCGCCCCCGGCTGCGGGCCGCATT
>Ga0187879_10002585_pt1 | contig 12259 bp, 10 predicted proteins | sample June2016WEW_19_1_FD_132423 | JGI IMG/M metagenome (GOLD analysis project Ga0187879, IMG submission 132423) | Peatland microbial communities from SPRUCE experiment site at the Marcell Experimental Forest, Minnesota, USA - June2016WEW_19_10 | ecosystem: Environmental > Terrestrial > Soil >... | reverse complement strand
TCGCGCATGAGATCGGCGGCCTTGCGCAGGATCTTCGCCCGGTCGTAGGCCGAGGTCGCGCGCCATACGGCAAAGCCCTTTTTGGCGGCTTCGAGCGCCCGGTCGAGATCGGCCGCGCTGGCGTGCGGCAAATGGGCGAGCGGCTTTTCGGTCGCCGGATTGATCACGTCCTCGCCGCGGCGGCCGTCGCCGTTGAGCCATTGACCATCAATAAAGAGCTCGAGATTGGAATACATGGGGGATCCTCTTGGCGTCCTCTGACACTGGCGTTCGGGATTTGCGATTGTCGTTGGCCAAGGGACTAGCAGGTTTCAGGGCCGCATTCATCCCTCCCGCGGCCGTGAGAGGGAGGCCCAAAAAAGCCCCGGCTCTGAGCCGGGGCGGGAATACGCGCAAAGTTGCGTCTCAATAGCGATTGGCGATCGGCAGCTCTTCCGCCGGGAACAGCGTGATCACCCGGCAGCCTTTGTCGGTGACCACCACCTCTTCCTCGATGCGCGCGGCGGAATAGCCATCCTTGGCCGGGCAATAGGTTTCGAGCGCGAACACCATGCCTTCCTTGATCTCGGTCGGGTGCTCGAGCGAGACCACACGCGAGATGATCGGGCGTTCGTGCAGAGCGAGCCCAAGGCCATGGCCGAACTGCAGGCCGAAGGCCGCCATCTCATCGGGGAAGCCGAATTCGTGCGCCCTTGGCCAGACGTTGCACACTTCGTCCGTCATCACGCCAGGCCGGATCAGGTCGATCGCGCGATCGACCCATTCGCGCGCCTTCTTGTAGGCGTCGTGCTGGACCGGCGTGGCGCGGCCGACGTTGAAGGTGCGGTAATAGCAGGTGCGGTAGCCGACGAACGAATGCAGGATGTCGAAGAAAGCCTGATCGCCGGGCCGCATCATGCGGTCGGTGAAGTTGTGCGGATGTGGATTGCAGCGTTCGCCGGATATGGCGTTGACCGCCTCTACGTCGTCGGAGCCGTGGGTGTAGAGAAACTCGTTGACCTTGGCGACGATGTCGTTCTCGCGGATGCCCGGTTTTAGTTGTTCGTGGATCAGGTGATAGGCGCCGTCGACCATCGCCGCGGCGCGGTTGAGCAGCGCGATCTCGTCGATGTTCTTGACCTCACGCGCCTCCAGCATCACCTGCTGGCCGTCCTTGACGTTCAGTCCCGCCTTTTGCAATTCGAACATCATCGGCGGTTCGATCAGGTCGACGCCGACCGGCATGTTGCCGACGCCAGCTTCGCGGATGAGCGAGGCGATCTCGTTGGCGTAGCGCTCCATTAGGCCGAAGGCCGGAGCGACGGTGCCGCGCATGCCGATCAGGCCGGCTCGGCAATTCTCCGGCTTGAGCCAGGGCGCGTACAGCTTGTGATGCACGGCGGCGGAGCCGAAATCCCAGAGGATCGGGTCGTTGCTGCCGCGCGTGAGCAGCGCCCAGCGGCAGAGCTTGTCGCGCTCCCATTCGCCGATCTTGGTCGAGGTGATGTAGCGGATATTGTTGACGTCGAAGACGAGCAGCGCGCCGAGCTCGGAATTCTCCAGCGCCGCCTTGATGCGGCCGAGACGATAGCGGTGCAGACGCCGATAATCGACGCGCTCCTCGAAATCGACGCCCATCGTGCCGAATGCCGGCAGCGCACGACCCCAATTGTAACGCGGGTTGATATCTTCGGCGCGGATCGTCATCGGCTCGCGGGTGATCTCGTCCATGGCGTACTCCCTTCGATGCTTTAGGAAGGACTATATCCCGTATCCCGGGTACAGCGCAGCACGAACCGGCACTGTGAAAGCGCGCGATCAGGCGGCGGTCTTATGCCCCCACAGCCGCGCCGAGGCGATATCGGCGCCGTCGCGGATCGATTTCAGCTTGAGCCACACGACAGGCTCGATGACCCATTCGCGCCGCGTGAAGGTGCCGAAGCCGCAATCGGTCGAGGCGACAACGCGCTCGCGATCGCCGATGGAGGCGACGGCTTCCTCGATCCGCCGCGCGACTACTTCCGGGTGCTCGACGAAATTGCTGGTAGTCTCCACCACGCCGGGAATCAGGATCATGTCCTTGGGAAACGGCACGCGCTCGAGCGCCGTATATTCGTGGGCGTGACGTGGATTTGAGAATTCGATCGACAGCGCACCGACCTTGGCCTGGTAGAGCGCCGGCAGGATTTTTTCCAGCGCTATGTCGTGGATGTGCGGCCCTTCCCAATTGCCATAGCAGATGTGCAGCCGCACCCGATCGGCCGGAATGCCCTCAATCCCTTTGTTGATCATCGCGACGTGCAGCTCGACGGCCTTGACGAAGTCGGCGTCTGAACCGTCGCGGTAGAACATAGTGCGGTCCATCGCGAGATCGGGCGCGTCGATCTGCAGGACAAGGCCGGCTTTGTGAATCGCCATGTATTCTTTGCTCATTTCGTGGGCGATCGCTGCGAGATAGGCCTCATTCGAATCGTAAAATGCATTGAGCATGGTCGAGGCAATGATGCCGGGCGAGGGCGCGGTCATGAAAGACTCGGCGAACGGCCTGCCCTCGCTATCGATGCGCTGATAGAGCGCGATCTCGCTCTCGATCGCCGTGGTGTCGTGATAGTGCAATTCGCCCTGCGCTTCCGGCGCGTTTTGCTGCCGGCTCACATTCGGGAAGCGGCGCGTCAGGTAACTGACGAGTTCGGGAAATTCCTCAAACTCGCGCCCGCGCCGCCGTTTCGATTCGCCGCCGAAGCCCGACATGCGTTGCGGCACATAGGTCTGAAAGCCAACGCGCTGTTGCTCGCCGTCGTTGCCGATGTCGGTGCCGGCTTCTTTCTGCTTCGCCACCACGTGCCGCACGGCCTTTTCCATCTCGGCCTCGAACAGCGCCTTGTCGTAGCTTTCGCGCGCCTCGCGCCGCACCAGAAGGTCGCTCAGCGTTTCGTTGCGCGGCAGGCTGCCGACATGCGTGGTGAGGATGCGGTCGCGGCTTAAAATCATGGCAGGAACTCCGGCAATGGATCGACGGCGCCTGTCATAGCGCAACGCGCCGAACTTGCCAGCGGCATTGCGGCCGAATTTCTTCGTTGGCATAATAGCTTGGCGTGGGCAGGATGGGCCAAGACCCCGTCGAGCCCGCTGGAGGAAACGCCGCGATGAATGTCGTTCAGCCGAATCTCGCGCCGGGCGTACCCGCCGATGTGATCCCGCGCGACTACAATTTCGCAGCCGACATCCTGAAGCGCAATCTCGACGCCGGTCGCGCAAAAAAGCCGGCCTTCATCGACCCGCACAAATCTGTCACCTACGGCAACCTTGCCAAAAGGGTCGACTGCTTCGGCCGGGTACTCCGCGCTCGCGGCATCCGGCGTGAGGACCGCATCCTCCTTTGTCTTGTTGATACGGTCGACTGGCCGACGGCTTTCCTCGGCGCCATCAAGTTTGGCGCGGTCCCCGTGCCCGTCAATACACTGATGACCGAAGACGACTACCGCTTCATGCTAACCGACAGCCGCGCGCGGATGCTGATCGTGTCTGAAGCACTGCTCCCGAAATTCAAGAACCTCATCGACATATGTCCCGACCTCGAACACATCATCGTGTGCGGCGACAACGGCGGCGGCTACCGCCGCCTCAAGGATCTGATCAAAGTTGCGGCACAAGCGGCGTGGCGTGAGGCGAAGTGGACACGAACCCACGGACACCCGCTGCCGGAGCCTTACGTCGCCGCGACTAAACGCGACGACATGTGCTTCTGGCTTTACACCTCCGGTTCGACTGGTAAGCCCAAGGCCGCGGTTCACACCCACGCCGATCTGAAATTCACCGACGAACTTTACGGCAGGCCTTTTCTTGGCATCACCGAGAACGACGTGTGCTACTCGGTGGCAAAGCTGTTCTTCGCTTACGGGCTGGGCAATGCGCTCACCTTCCCGATGTCGGCGGGCGCAACGACGGTACTGCTGCCACAGCGGCCGACGCCGGAGTTGGTGGCGGATGTTCTCAAACAATACCAAGTCACGGTGTTCTACGGGGTGCCGACCTTCTATGCCGGCTTTCTCGCGAGCTCGGCAGCCCCGGAGCGCGGAGAGATACGGCTGCGGCGCTGCGTCTCGGCCGGCGAAGCGCTGCCATCGGATGTCGGCCGGCGCTGGAGCGAGCGCTACGGCGTCGACATTCTCGACGGGCTCGGATCGACCGAAATGCTGCACATCTTCATCTCGAACCGGGCCGGCGAGGTGAAATACGGCACCACCGGCAAGCCGGTGCCGGGCTATGACGTTCGCCTTGTCGATGACGACGGCAAAATCGTCGAAACACGCGGCGAGATGGGCGAACTGCAGGTGCGCGGGCCCACCAGCGCGGTCATGTACTGGAACAATCGCGAACAGTCGCGCGCGACCTTTTTGGGCGAGTGGACGCGCTCGGGCGACAAATATGTCGAGGATGAGCACGGCTACTTCATTTACTGCGGCCGGCGCGACGATATGCTCAAGGTCAGCGGCATGTATGTCTCGCCGTTCGAGGTCGAGGGCGTGCTGCAGAGCCATCCCGACGTGCTCGAAGCTGCCGTGGTGGGCTGGCCGGACGTCGATACGCTGATCAAGCCAAAAGCCTTTGTGGTCCTCAAGTCGCCGGAAAAGGCCGGCGAATCGCTCAAGCGGACGCTGCAGGACTATTGCCGCGAAAAACTTGCCCCGTTCAAATATCCGCGCTGGCTCGAATTCCTGCCGGAGCTCCCGAAAACCGCGACCGGCAAAATCCAGCGCTTTAAGCTGCGGGCGGAAGCCGAGACGCAATAATCGGGCTACTTGCGTTAGGAAGATGCGGGTATTACTAGGACGCCTTGCCGTTGGCGTGCCGCGGTAGCTCAGCCGGTAGAGCACCGCATTCGTAATGCGGGGGTCGGAGGTTCGAATCCTCTCCGCGGCACCAGTGGTTTTCCAGACCCGACAATCCTGCTCTCCGCGACGATCAGTGATGCAGACCAGTGAAAGTCCGTTCCACCGGACGCTTCGAACAGGACGATTTCGGCGGAGTCACGCTTTCGCCCTGATCCCGGTAGTCGCGGATTTTGTTGCGCAGCGATCGAATCGATATCCCCAGTAGATTCGCCGCGCGGGTCCTGTTGCCGCGATGATGCCTCAACGTTTGAAGGATGAATTCGCGCTCAACGAGCGCGAGCCTGTGCCCAATCAGGAGCTTGATACATGAACGGTCGACGTCGTCGAGCAGGAACAACGCTGCCTGATTGACGGACTGACGCGCCGCCGGCTGATCGGCCTTGAAGTTCGGCATCAACACCTCCACAATTTTGGAGTGATGCCCCCCGGTCCCCGTGGACAGGGTGGGTCGATGTGGTTAACATTTAGTTATTGCGCACAGCGTGGAAAAAGTTCCATTGAGCGTCGCGGTTGTAGGCGTCCTCAGGCACTTGAGGACTCGAACCTAATCGGCACGTCGGCGTAGATTTTGTACTGTTGCGTCTTCGGTTTGGCCTTGTCCTCCTCGTTGAGATACTCGACCGAACTTTTTCCCAAATACGTCCGCGGCAGGATCATGACGCGGATGAAGCGCGTGGGCCGATCCGCGGCCTGTGCGAATACCGGCTCCGGCCCGCTCTCAAACCACGCGCAGCCCGGTCCGTACGAGGTTGAGTGCGCTGGGGTGTCAATGCGAATACCGCCGTCGATCAGGCAGCGGATGCCCGGCCCCTGATGCCGATGCCGATACGCGCAGCCCCCCGGGGGAAACGCAACGCTGTCCCCGCGTAAAAGCAGTTCGCCTTTCGGCAAAATGTCGAGACACGCGGAAAGTTTTTCGCGCGACACAATGCCCCTGCCAGCCGCGCCGGCATCGCTCGCCGTCAGCTCCCAGCGCCACACCGTCGCGCCACCTTGGCCGGCCTTTAGTCGCACCGCGCCTTCACCGGCCAAACCCTCGTCGTCGCGCAACAATCGACCGGCAATGGCGATCGAGCCATGCACCACGAAGATCATGCGCGGCAGCGCCGGCAGGGATAACTCGGCGTCGTTTGCAAGCACATCTTCGTGGAGGCTGAGCATGGGATTCATGGAACTACTCCTAATTGGGCATTGCGCGGCGGGCGGACGAGTGTCTGTGCGGTTTCGCGCCGGCGCAATGGGATTTACACCTGCAGCCGCGCCTTGCTAAATCGCATCCGGCCCCGCCAATCGCTTCACGCCTACGACAAAGAACAAAGGTGAAGCAGCCCAACAGGAGGAAACGGATGCAACGCACCACGCCGCCATTCCGCGCCGACCATGTCGGCAGTCTGTTGCGGCCCGCGGCGCTAAAAGAGGCGCGCGCCAAACGCGAGCGCAACGAGATCACGGCCGACGCGCTGCGCGCGGTCGAAGATCGCGAGATCGAAAGGGCGATCAAGAAGCAGGAGGAGATCGGGCTGAAGCTCGCCACGGACGGCGAGTTTCGCCGTTCGTGGTATCAATTCGATTTCCTCAAAGGTCTGGATGGCGTCGAGCTTTACCAGGTCGGCGAAGGCATCGCTTTCCACGGTGTGAAGACCAAAGCCGAGAGCGTACGCGTGATCGGCCGTGTCGGCTTTTCGTCGCATCCGCACATCGATGATTTTCGCTTTGTCAGGGAACATACGCGCGTCACGCCGAAAATGACCATTCCGGCGCCCAATATGCTTCATTTCCGTCCGGGCCGGCGCTCGATCAGCAAGGAAGTCTATCCCGATCTCGAGCCGTTTTTCGAGGACGTAGCCAACGCCTCGCGCAAGGCGGTGCGCGCCTTCTATGACGCCGGCTGCCGCTATCTCCAGTTCGACGACACCACCTGGGCGATGATGTGCGACGAGCGCGAACTGGCGCATTCGCGCGAGCGCGGCGACGAGCCGGAAAAACTCCCAGCGATCTATGCGCGCATGATCAACCGCGCTCTCGAAGGCAAGCCCGCCGACATGACGGTCACCATGCACTCGTGCCGCGGCAATTTCCGCTCGACCTGGATCGCGGAGGGCGGCTATGAGCCCTTCGCGGAACGGCTGTTCAACGAAGTCTATATCGACGGCTATTTTCTCGAATACGACAGCGAGCGCGCCGGCGGCTTTGAACCGCTGCGGTTCTTTCCGAAGGGAAAGAAACAGCTCGTGCTCGGTCTCGTTACTTCGAAAAGCGGCGCGCTGGAGCAGAAGGACGATATCAAACGCCGCATCGAGGAGGCGACCAAATACGTGGCGCTCGATCAGCTTTGCCTGTCGCCGCAATGCGGTTTTGCTTCGACCGAAGAAGGCAACGTTCTCGGCGAGGACGAGCAATGGGCCAAGCTGCGCATGGTTGTCGAAGTTGCTGATGAAGTGTGGGGTTAATGCATGCCGCGTACTGAGCCGCCTTTTCGCGCCGATCACGTCGGTAGCCTGTTGCGCCCGGCCGCGCTGAAGCAAGCGCGGGACAAGCGGTCACGCGGCGAAATCACTGCCGAAGCGCTCAGAGAGGTTGAGGATCGCGAGATCGCGAATGTGATCCGTAAACAGGAAGACGTGGGGCTGAAGTCGATCACCGACGGCGAGTTCCGCCGCACGTCATGGAATTACGACTTTTTGGAGCGGCTCGCGGGCGTCGAATCCTATATGGGCGAGCGCAAGATCAAATTTCAGGGCCCGCAGCCGCGGCCGATCTTGCTCCGCGTCATCGGCAAGCTCGGCGGGTACAAACCGCATCCCATGATCGAGCACTTCAAGTTCCTCAAGGCGCTCACCAAGCAAACGCCGAAGATGACGATTCCATCGCCGTCGTCGCTGCATTTCCGCTATGGCCGTGATGCCGTGCCGGAAGCAATTTACCCCGCGATGGAGGAGTTTTATCGCGACCTCGGTCAGTCCTACCGAAAGGTGGTGCGCGCGTTCGCCGACGCCGGCTGCCGTTACCTGCAGCTCGACGAAGTCAACCTCGCCTATCTATGCGATCCGTCACTGCGCGGGCAGATCACCGCGCGCGGCGAAGATCCCGAGACGCTGCCGGCAATCTATGCCGACATGATCAACGCGGCGATTTCCGATATCCCGCCCGATATGACCATCACCATGCATCTGTGCCGCGGCAATTTCCGCTCGAGTTTCGTCGCCAGCGGCGGTTACGAGCCGGTCGCCGAGATTCTGTTCAACGCGATCAAGGTGCACGGCTACTTCATGGAATACGATAGCGACCGCGCGGGCGGCTTCGAGCCGTTGCGCTTCGTACCGAAGGGCAAGACGGTGGTGCTCGGCCTCGTCACCACCAAGTCCGGACAGCTCGAAAGCCGCGACGACATCAAGCGCCGCGTCGATCAAGCGGCGAAATATGTGGCGCTCGATCAGCTCTGCCTGTCGCCGCAATGCGGTTTTGCATCGACCGAAGAAGGCAACGTACTCGGCGAGGACGAGCAATGGGCGAAGTTGCGCATGATCGTCGAGGTCGCCGAGAAGATCTGGGGAAAATAGAATCATGCTGCGAACCAAGCCTCCGTTCCGCGCCGATCATGTCGGCAGTTTGTTGCGGCCCGCCGTGCTGAAGGCGGCGCGTGAGCGCCACGCCAAGGGCGAGATCACAGCCGCCGTGCTGCGGGAGGTGGAAGATCGCGCGATCGAGGGCATCATCAAAAAGCAGGAATCAATTGGCCTGCAATCCATCAGCGACGGCGAATTCCGCCGCTCGTGGTGGCATCTCGATTTCCTCTGGGGGCTCGATGGCGTCGAGCGCCACGTCATGAACACGGGAATTGCCTTTGCGGCGGTGACGACCCGTAACGAAGGGGTGCGCGTTACCGGCAAGCTCGGCTTTTCCGGTCATCCAATGCTCGAACATTTCAAGTTCCTCAAGGCGCACACGCAGCGCACGCCGAAAATGACAATTCCGGCGCCGTCGGCGCTTTATGGCCGCCCGGTGCGGACGCCGATCGACAAGGCGATCTATCCGACCCTCGATGAATTCTTTCACGATCTCGGCCAGGCGTACCGTAAAGCGGTGCGCGCGTTCGCCGATGCCGGTTGCCGCTATCTGCAACTCGACGAGGTCTTCATCGCCATGTTGTGCGATCCAAAATATCGCCAGCAAATGACGGATCGCGGCGACGATCCGGACTATCTCGGGGTGGCCTATGCGGACCTTATCAATGTGGCGATATCGGACATCCCGTCCGACATGACGGTCACCATGCATTTGTGCCGCGGCAACTATAAATCGACTTTTATGGGGGAGGGCGGATACGACGCGATGCAGGAAGTCCTCTTCGACCGGATCAAGGTGCACGGCTATTTCATGGAATATGACAGCGCGCGCGCCGGCGGCTTCGAGCCGCTCAAGCGGTTGAAGAAGGACCAGCTCGCGGTGCTCGGTTTGGTGACGACGAAGAGCGGCGCGCTCGAATCCAAGGACGCGATCAAGCGCCGGATCGAAGAGGCGGCAAAGTTCACCGGCCTCGACCAACTCTGCCTGTCGCCGCAATGCGGCTTCGCCTCGACCGAGGAAGGCAATATCCTGGCCGAGGAAGAACAATGGGCGAAGCTGCGCATGATCGTCGAGGTTGCCCGGGAAGTTTGGGGGCAATAGTTGTTCTTTCCCGCCCCCGCGAAGCGGGGGGGGGAAATGAAACGTGAGGATCGAATGCCAGGGATCGTGGACGGCAAAGTCGCCATCATCACTGGCGCAGGGCGGGGCATCGGGCGCGCTATCGCGCTGCTCATGGCGGAGGAGGGCGCCCGCGTCGTGGTCTGCGACATCGGCGCGAGCCTTGAAGGCGCCGGCACCGATGCCGGACCGGCCCAAGCGGTCGTCGACGAAATCGAAAAGGCCGGCGGCCAGGCGATCGCCTCGACGCTGTCGATCGCCGAGCCGGTCAACGCCGAGAAGATCGTGAAGTCGGCGCTCGACGCTTTCGGCCGCGCCGACATTCTCGTCAACAATGCCGGCATCCTGCGCGACCGCATCTTCTACCGCATGAGTTGGTCCGACTGGTCGGACGTGATCAGCGTCCACCTCAACGGCAGCTTCGCCATGAGTCGTGCCTGCGCAACGCTTTTCCGGGAGCAGAATTCGGGCAGCTACGTACACATGACCTCGACCTCCGGACTTATCGGTAATTTCGGCCAGGCCAATTACATGGCGGCAAAGCTGGGCATCGTCGGGCTATCGCGCGGCATCGCGCTCGATATGGCGCGTTTCAACGTGCGCTCGAATTGCGTAGCGCCGTTCGCTTGGACGCGCATGGTGCAATCGATCCCGGCCGAAACCGACGATGAGAAGGCGCGCGTCGCCCGGGCCAGCCAGGTAACGCCGGACAAAGTCGCGCCGCTCGTTGTCTACCTTGCCTCCGACCGGGCCGACGGCATCAGCGGTCAGATTCTTTCGGCGCGCCATAACGAGATCTACCTCTTCAACCAGAACCGGCCGATCCGCACATTGCATCGCTCCGACCGCTGGACGCCGCAAAAGCTTGCGGAGCAACTCAAAGGCGCGTTTGCCACTTCCTTTACGCCGCTCGAACGATCGCCCGAAGTGTTCTCGTGGGATCCGGTGTGAACATGACCATTGTCTACGACAAGCTGATGGGACTCGAAATCGAACCTGCCGAGCAGGCATACGAGGCGAAGGACTGCATGCTCTACGCGCTCGGCGTCGGGCTCGGCCATGACCCGATGAACGAGGACGAACTCGCCTTCGTCTATGAAAAGAACCTGAAAGTTCTACCGACGATGGCCACCGTGATCGGGCATAACGGTTCGTTGGTGCGCGATCGCAACACCGGCATCAACTGGGTGATGGTGGTCAACGGCGAACAGGGCTTCACGCTGCACCGGCCGCTTACAGGGCAAGGCGCCGTGGTCGGCCACACCCGAATCGTCGAGGTGATCGACAAGGGCGTCGGCAAGGGTGCGCTCCTCCTGACCGAACGCAAGATCAATGACAAAGCGAGCGGAGATTTGATCGCGACCGTCACGCAAACGATCTTCTGCCGCGGCGATGGCGGCTTCGGCGGTCCGCCGCGTCAGACGCCACCGCCCCATCCGCTGCCAACGCGCGCGCCGGATGCGGTCTGCGATTTCGGCACCCGCCCAGAGGCGGCGCTGATTTACCGCTTGAGCGGCGATTATAACCCGCTGCATGCCGAGCCCGCCGTGGCCAGGGCCGCGGGCTTCGATCGGCCGATCCTGCACGGCTTAGGGACGTTCGGAGTTTCCGGCCACGCGCTGCTCAGGACGATATGCGGCTACGATCCGGCGCGACTGATCTCGTTCTCCTGCCGCTTTTCCGCCCCCGTCTTTCCCGGCGAGACCATCCGCACCGAGATGTGGCGCGACGGCGCGGTGGTGAGCTTTCGCGCGCGCGTCGTCGAACGCGACGTGATCGCCATCAATCACGGCCGCGCCGAGGTCAGGTCGTGACGGAAGCCGCCGACCTCGCGCCGATCCGCGAGGCCGTGCGGGCGCTGTGCGCAAATTTCCGCGGCGAATATTGGCGGCGTCTCGATCGCGAACGCGCCTATCCGGAGGAATTTGTCGCGGCCTTGACCAAAGCCGGCTTTCTCGCAGCGCTCATCCCGGAGGAGTATGGTGGCAGCGGGCTGACCATGAATGCGGCCGCCGCCATCATGGAGGAAATCCAGGCGTCGGGCTGCAACGGTGCGGCCTGCCACGCGCAGATGTACACGATGGGAACGGTGCTGCGGCACGGCAGTACCGAGCAAAAAAGACGCTATCTGCCCGGCATCGCTCGCGGCGAATTGCGGCTGCAGGCTTTTGGCGTGACCGAGCCGACGTCCGGGACCGACACGCTAAGCCTGCGCACCACGGCGACCCGCGACGGCGATCACTACATCGTCAACGGCCAGAAAATCTGGACCTCGCGCGCCGAGCATTCCGATCTCATGCTGCTGCTTGCGCGCACCACGCCGCGCGAACAGGCGAAATCGCGAACCGCGGGCCTCTCGGTATTCATCATTGACATGCGCGAGGCGAAGAATAATGGGCTGACCATCAGACCCATCCGCACCATGATGAATCACGCCACCACTGAAGTTTTTTTCGAGAATGTGCGGGTGCCGGCCGATAATCTCATCGGCGTGGAGGGCGACGGCTTTCGCTACATCCTTTCCGGCATGAATGCCGAGCGCATTCTCATTGCCGCCGAATGCATCGGCGACGCCAAATGGTTCATCGACAAGGCAGCGGCCTATGCGGGCGAGCGCGTGGTGTTCGGCCGCCCGATCGGGCAGAACCAGGGCGTCCAATTCCCCATCGCACGCTGCTACATCGGCATGCGCGCCGCCG
>Ga0187879_10002582_pt1 | contig 12269 bp, 11 predicted proteins | sample June2016WEW_19_1_FD_132423 | JGI IMG/M metagenome (GOLD analysis project Ga0187879, IMG submission 132423) | Peatland microbial communities from SPRUCE experiment site at the Marcell Experimental Forest, Minnesota, USA - June2016WEW_19_10 | ecosystem: Environmental > Terrestrial > Soil >... | reverse complement strand
CTGTCCGCGCTGCTGTGGGCGGGCCTCGTGCGCATCTTCCTCGTGCACCACATCACCTGGAGCATCAACTCCATCTGCCACTTCTTCGGCAGCCGCCGCTTCGACACCGACGACCACTCCACGAACGTGTTCTGGCTGGCGCTGCCCTCGCTCGGCGAGGCATGGCACCACAACCACCACGCCTTCCCGCAGTCCGCGTTCCACGGCCTGCGCTGGTACGAGCTCGACCCCTCCGGCTGGCTGATCCTCGCGCTGGCGCGCGTGGGCCTCGCGTGGGACGTCGTCACGGTGACGCCCGAGCGCGCCCGCGCGAAGCTGAAGCGCGCTACCGTCTAGGAATGAACATGGTGCCGTCGGGGCCTCTGAAGCCCCGGCTACGCGGCGTGTTGCACGAGTACGGGTTCTTCGTGTCGCTCGTCTGCGGCGTGGCGTTGATCCTCGCCGCATCCGATGGGCGGGCGCGCCTGGCCGCGACGATCTACGCGGTCGCCCTCTCCGGCCTGCTGGGCACGAGCGCGCTCTATCACCGCGTCACCTGGGGTCCCAGGGCACGGCGCTGGATGAGGCGGCTGGATCACTCGATGATCTTCGTGCTGATCGCCGGCACGTACACCCCGGTGGCGCTGCTCGCGCTGAGGGGATCGCTCGCGAACGCGATCCTGATCGTCATGTGGGCTGGGGCGCTCGGCGGCGTCGCGTTCAAGCTGCTGTGGATCGACGCCCCCAAGTGGCTGCTCGCGGCGGTGTACGTCGCGCTCGGCCTGGTCACCGCCGCCGTGTTCGGCGAGCTGCCCGCGGCGATCGGCTGGCTCGGCGTCGCGGGGCTGGCGAGCGGCGGCCTGCTGTACGTGATCGGCGCGATCGTGTACGCGAGCGGCAGGCCCAACCCGTGGCCGAAGGTGTTCGGCTACCACGAGGTGTTCCATGCGCTGGTACTCGCGGCGGCGGCGCTGCAGTACGCGGTGATCGCGTTCGCGGTGCTGCCTCGCGGCTAGGCGCAATACGTTGACGTAACAGCGGAATCACGGCCGGCAGGCTGCTGCTTGACGTGGAGAGCGAGCGCAGCGTCGGGCGTCAGCTTGCTGCTGCTGGTCGTCCCGAGCAGTCACCCGCGAGGCGCGCGACCAGACGACTGCCTTCACGCGGGAGCAGTTACTCGGAACCGTGCGCTCGCTGGAGCGGAGCCAGCACCCGTACTCGCCTGGAGCCGGTAGCGGCCTGGCGCGAGCGCGCGTCCGTTGAGACGGCCGGTGAAGTGCACCGTGTTCGTCCCGCCGGCACCAGAGCTGCTCAAGCTGCCCGGGAGCGCAACCGTCAGCGTGCATGCGTGGGCGCGGCCGTTGCTCTTGGTTTGTGCGACACAGCGCCCTGTGCCCGCTGTCCGGCCTGTCTCAAGGCGCAGGACGCGGAAGTAGACGACACTCGCGCTGCTGAGCCAGTAGGTGACCGTCGCCACGGTCGCGTGACCGGCCCGCGCGGCGCTGATGAGTGAGGCGCCTCGCTCGGCCGCTTTGAACGTATTGGGGGAGATCGCGAGATCGGCCAAGAGAGGCGCAGGGGGCTTCGGCGTGGTGTTCGTTGAGCCGCCGGTCGGCGCCGTGCCCCCGGGGCGCGATGCCGAGGCGCTCAACGTGGTGAAAGGGAACGGGCCCGTGTGTGCGCTACCCCAGGTGTTGCTCGCGACCAGCTCCTCACAGTAACTCGTCGCCGGGGACAGGCCGCTTATTTCGACTCCAATGCCCACCGTTGGGGGCACGAACTGCTGCGCCGGTGTTTGGTATTCGGGCGAGTCCTGCGCTCCGCCGCTGGAGCACCAGCTTGAGCTCGCCAGCCCATAGGACACGTAGTATTCGGCCGGACCGCCCCCCGGCGTATTGAGGCTTCCGAAGACCCGAGCCCACGTCACGGCCGCGTCCGTGCCGGACGGTAGTATGTGTGGCGCGCCTGCGGTGAATGTCAACGTCGGGGAATGGCTCGTTCCCGAGGAGTTGTGTGCCGTGAGCTGCGCGCAGTAAGTGGCGCTGGGGGTGAGTCCGGTCAGAGTCACCCCGACAGCCGAGTTTTCTTCTTCGCCGGTCAAGGTGCCGCTGAGCGTTCGCGCGGGCGTTGTGACTTCCGGGGAGCCCGCGGTCTCAGAGCTCGAGCACCAGGTAGATGGCGCTAGTGCGTATTCGACGCTGTATTCCGTGGTCAGGCCTCCCGGGTTGATTCGGACATAGATGCCCTCTTCGGTCGAGCTGAACGGGTAGATGTTCCCGGAGGTGACCACGGGCGCCGCGGCGACAGCGCTCGCGGGCGCGAGCAGAGACGCCGCGAGCACGAGCAGCAACAGAGGACACACACGCCGCGAGAGCCCGCGCGGGCTCCCGGAGGAAGACACGATTCGTGGTGTCCTCCCTACGGCGCTGACTCGCGCCGTTGCCACAACGATGCTTGCGATTGCTTGATTGCTTTTGCGCATGTCAACTACCTCGGCCTTGTTCGAGGCCCGCGTGCAACCTGCTCGTAACCACAGAATAAACGGCGCTCTCGACCAGAGTAACACGCTCGACTGGATCTCTGCGTCGGTTCGATTGGGGCATCGCATGCTCACCATAGAAACGACTGGATAGTGGTTCTATCACCGGTCATTGTTCCAGTCCTCTGACCCTCGGCCAGGGACACCTCAGCGGCCGCGATCAGGCCCGCGACGCACGCCAAGCTGATGAGCCGCACGCACGACGACCTTGGTCGCCAGCGTCGATCAAGGTGCTGAGCGGTTCGACGCGTGCTATTGCTTTGGCCGACGGAAAACCAAGGGGCTGAGGTTTTGATTTGCGCGCACTTTGCGAAGATTCCGGCCATCGGATCGGTCGCGGACCCTTCACGCAGGGCGCCAGATCGGCTGCTGTGGCTTCGTTCGGCTCGAGCGTGGGTCGACGGGCGCGATGCTAAGGATTTTCGCCCGCGCAGTGCTGACGCCGGCGGACACGTATGGGCGAGTCCCAGCCTCCACGCGGGGTCGTTGCCCGAGACCGCCGACGAGCGCTTTGCGGCGAAACTTTGCGGCGAAAAGGAGGCGTGCCACGCACCGGCCACGAGACGAGCGGTTCGGACGAGTCCCGAAAGCCTGGATCGGCCCTTGGTTGGCCGCTCCTTTCTACCGGAAGCGGAAGCCAACTCCGGCGTGTAAGTAGGTGAACGGGATTGCGGCTAGGCGAGCTCGCCGCGACTCGGGCACATACGCGCGATCGCACACCTGTTGCACGCGGGCGAGCGCGCGTGGCAGGTGCGCCGGCCGTGGCGCAGCAGGTTGACGTGCAGCTCGAGCTCCTCGCCGGGCGGCGTCAGCGCGAGCATCTCGTCGTGCAGCTCCTCGAACGGCGCGCCCGGGCGCAGCAGGCGCAGGCGCATGCCCACGCGCGAGACGTGCGTGTCGACGGGCACGTCGCGCAGGCCGTACGCGAACAGCAGCACGCACGCCGCCGTCTTGCGGCCCACGCCGGGCAGCGACACCAGGTAGTCGCGGGCCTGCTCCAGCGGCGCGCGCGCGAGCCAATCCAGCGACAGCTCGTGCGCGGCCTTGCCGGGCACCGGCGCGCCGTGCGCCGGCCCACCCGGATCGCCTGAGATCGCCCGCAGGATCGCCTGGATTCGGTCCGACTTCACCTTCGAGATGCCGCCCGGGCGGATCGCCTCCTCGACCTCCGCCACCGGCGCGTCGCGCACCTGCTCCCACGCGTCGAAGCGCTCGCGCAGGCGCAGGTAGGCGACGTCGCGGTTGCGGTCGTTGGTCGACTGCGACAGCACCGTCAGCACCAGCTCGGCGATCGGATCGCCGTGCGGGCGCATCAGCGGCACGCCGTACACCGCGCGCAGACGTTCGCGCACCCTCGCCACGCGTGCGCGCGTCGGAGGCGTCCAGTCCGCGGGCCGTGCGCGCGGCGGGCGCGGACGGGCGGGCGAGGTGCGGGCGGGCGGGGTCACAGCGTCACGGTATCCGCGGAGCGCCGCCTCTATATCCTCGCCCGGTGCCCGAGGTGAGCGACCACACCGGCGAGATCGACACGCCGCTCGCCCCCGGCGACGCGAGCCCTGCCGCGGGGGGCAGGCTGCAGGTGTTCTGGCGCAGCGCACCGGCGCCGGCCGGCGCCGAGTCCGCGACGCCGGCGCTGTACCTGCACGGCGTGCCGAGCAACTGCGACGAATGGACCGGGTTCCTGCGCCGCGGCGGCGGGTTGGCGGTCGACCTGCCGGGCTTCGGACGCTCGGGCAAGCCCGCGTTCCTGCGCTACACGATCGACGAGTACGACCGCTTCATCGAGCGCTTCCTGGACGAGGCCGGCGTGGAGCGTGTGCAGCTCGTCGTGCACGACTGGGGCGCCGTCGGGCTGGCATTCGCGCAGCGTCTGCCCGAGCGCGTCGAGCGCCTGGTGATCGTCAACGCGGTGCCGTTCCTGCCCGGGTATCGCTGGCACCGCACGGCGCGCGTGTGGCGCACGCCGGGGCTGGGCGAGCTGTCGATGGGCGCGGCCAACCGCTTCACGCTGCGCTTCGCCTCGCGCGAGTCCAACGCCACGCCGGGGCCACTGCCGGAGGAGTGGCTGGACAACGTGCTCGCGCACTTCGACCAGGGCACGCAGCGCGCGATCCTGCGCCTGTATCGCAGCTCCCCTCCCGAGGTCCTGGCGGCGGCCGGCGCGCGGCTGGGAGCGCTCGAGATGCCGGCGCTGGTCGTGTGGGGCATGAAGGACCCCTACATCCCCGCGCGCTTCGGGCGCGAGTACGCGCAGGCGCTGCCCCACGCCGAGCTCGTCGAGCTCGCCGACGCCGGACACTGGCCGTGGCTCGACCGCCCCGAGGTGATCGACCGCGTGGTGGACTTCCTGAGCGCCGGGTGAGGGTGGGCGCTCCCGCACCCAGCGGGGCGCAGCCGGCCTGGGGCGTCGGCTCGACCGCTGCCGGTAGGGCACGGCGCGTGCCGCCGGCGTGGACGATCACGGCGGCGCTCGCCGTCGTCTACCTGATCCTCGAGCCGCAGAGCCCCGACCTCGCCGCGGCGAGCTATCGCAGCAACCTGTTCTCGACGGCTGGGTTCACCCTCTGGGACAACTCGTGGTACGGCGGCCACCACCTGCTCGCCTACTCGGTGCTCGCCCCCGCGCTCGGCGCGCTGATCGGCCCGCAACCGCTGGCTGCGATCTCGATGGTGATCGCCACCGGGCTGTTCGCGCGGCTGATCGACGGCCGCTTCCCGGCGCGCGCCACCACCGCCGCCGGCGTGTTCTTCGCGCTCGGCGCCTCCGTCGCGCTGCTCTCCAGCCGCGTGCCGTTCGACCTCGGCCTCGCGATCGGCCTCGGCGCGCTGGCGCTCGCAAGCCGGAGACGGCTGCCGGCGGCGCTCGCGCTGAGCGTGCTCGCCGCGCTCGCCAGCCCCGTCGCCGGGGCGTTCCTCGCGCTCGCGTTCCTCGCCTGGGCGCTGGCCGGTCCGCAGCGGGTGTGGCCCGCCGCGCTCACGCTCGCTGCGCTCGCGCCGATCGCGCTGCTGACGCTCGCGTTCCCCGAAGGCGGTGCCCAGCCGTTCGCCGCCTCCGCCTACTACCCCGCATTCGCGGGCGTGCTCGCGGTCGGCGTGCTGATCCCGTCGGACCAGCGCGTGCTGAGGATCGGCGCGCTGCTGTACGCGGTGGCGCTCACCGGCGCCTACGTGCTGCCGACGGCGGTCGGCGGGAACGCCGACCGGCTGGGGGCGCTGGTGGCCGGGCCGGTCGCCGCGTGCGTGCTCGCCGGCGCCTCGCGCGGGCGCCGGCGCCTGCTGGTCGTGCTCGCCCCCTTCCTCTTCTACTGGCAGGCGAACGCGCCGGTGGCCGACTTCGCGTCGACGCTCTCCAACCCGTCCGTGCACGCCTCCTACTACGCGCCCCTGCTCGGCGAGCTGCGCGCGCTCGGCGTCGGCTACGGCGCGCGCCCGGCGCGCATCGAGGTCGTCGCGACGGCCGACCACTGGGAGGCGCGGTACCTCGCCCCGCACGTGATGATCGCCCGCGGCTGGGAGCGCCAGCTGGACGTCTACCGCAACGGCCTCTTCTACGAAGAATCGAAGCCGCTGAGCGCCGCGCGCTACCGCGCGTGGCTATCCCAGAACGCGGTCTCCTACGTCGCGCTGCCGGATGCCCCGCTCGACTATTCGGCCGAGGCCGAGGCGCGGCTGCTGCGCGGTGGCGGAGTCTCCTACCTGCGCGAAGTCTGGCGCTCGGCGCACTGGCGCCTGTTCGCGGTGCTCGGCGCCAGCTCGCTCGCGCAGCCGCCGGCGCTGCTGACCGCCGCGAGCGGCGACTCGCTCACGCTGTATGCGCCACACCCCGGCTCCTATGCCGTGCGCGTGCGCTTCACCCCCTACTGGGCGCTGGCGGGCGGGAGCGGGTGCGTCAGCCGCGCCCCGGGCGATTGGACCGACGTGCAGGCGCGCCGCGCGGGCAGCTTCCACGTGGTCATCCGCTTCTCGCTCGCGCGCGTGTTCAGCCATGGGCCTCGCTGCCGCTGAGCATCGTCTAGGCTTTAGCGGTTGATGCTCGCCCGCGCTCGTGTCCTGCAGGCGCGCGCCCTGCCGCACGGATGGCTGGACGCGCTGCGGCAGGTATCCCTCTTCGGTGCCGCCTACCTCGCCTACAGATTGGTGCGGGGGCTGGTCGAGGGAGACGCCAACGCCGCGTTCGCCCACGCGCGCGACCTGATCTCGCTGGAGCGCACGCTGCACGTGTTCGTCGAGCCCTCGATCCAGGCGTGGGCGTCGGGCAGCCACTTCGTGATGGTGCTCTCGAGCTGGCTGTACGTGAACGCGCAGACCAGCGTGACGGTCGCGGCGCTCGTGTACCTGTACCTGCGCCACAACCGCAGCTTCTACTTCGTGCGCAACATGTTCATGGTCGCGATGGCGATCGCGCTCGCCGGCTACGCGATCTTCCCGACGGCGCCTCCGCGCTTCATGCCCGAGTGGGGCTTCATCGACACCGTCTCGGACGTCACCGGCGTGCACGTGTCGCACGCGAGCGCGTCGCTGAACGCCCTCACCAACCTGTACGCGGCGGTGCCCTCGATGCACGTCGCGTTCGCGCTGATGATCGGCTGGACGCTCGCGCGCCTGGTGCGCTGGCGGGTCGTGCGCGTCCTGTGGCTGCTGTACCCGTTCGTGATCGCGTTCGTGATCGTGGTGACCGCCAACCACTTCATCGTCGACGCGCTCCTCGGCGCGCTCACAGCGGGGGTATCGGCCTACGCCGCGACCTGGATGGCGCGCGCGCGACCGCAGGCGTGGCGCTTCTCGACCGTCTCCACTCCCCAGCTGAGCGCGAGCGGGTAGAGCGGTCGAGCGCGGATGGCACCGCCCAGGCAGCACACCCCCTCCCGTCGCACCCGGCGCGCGTCCTACCGCGCCGGCCGGCCCGCCGCGCGCGCCCCGATCGGAGCGGGCCAGCGCCGCGAGCTCGTGCGCAACCGCCTGATCGAGTCGCGGCTGACCCCCAACGCGATCTCGCTGACGGGCTTCGTGGGCAACGTGATCGCAGCGGTCCTCGTGTGGGAACGGCTGTTCTTCCTCGGCGGGATCGCGTTCGTCCTCGGCTCGGTCATGGACACGCTCGACGGGCGCTACTCGCGCATGTCGGGCAAGGGCACGCCGTTCGGGGCGTTCCTGGACTCGACGCTCGACCGCATCGAGGAGGGGATCGTGCTGACGGCCGTCGCCGGGTACTTCGCGCTGCACGGCAACCGCGTGGCCGCCGCCGCCGTGGTGGTCGCGGTGCTGGCGTCGCTGATGGTCAGCTACACCCGCGCGCGCGCCGAGGCGCTGGGGGTGGAGTGCAAGGTGGGCATCGCCACGCGTCCGGTGCGCGTGGTGATCCTGTCGATCGGCCTGATCTTCGCCAGGGGCGCCTCGCTCGGCGACTTCGAGCTGCTGCAGCCGGCCGTGTACGTGCTCGCCGCGCTCAGCGTGATCACGGTCGCGCAGCGCATCTGGCACGTGCGCCGCGAGCTGTCCGTGTGACCTGGCCAGCGCGGCGGAGTAGATAGCACGAACTTCAAGAAAGGGATCGCCCCGTGAGCACCAACAGCAGCAAGACCAACGGCGCCGCAGTCGCCACCGCAGCCGGCAACGGCGCGGCCCGCTACCAGTCGGAGAAGGTCCGCGTCGCGATCGTCGGCGTCGGGAACTGCGCCTCGTCGTTCGTGCAGGGCGTGCACTACTACCGCGACGCCGACCCCGCGCAGCGCGTCCCCGGCCTGATGCACGTCGACCTGGGCGGCTATCACGTGCGCGACATCGAGTTCACGGCCGCCTTCGACATCGACGCCGCCAAGGTCGGCAAGGACCTGGGCGAAGCGATCTGGGCGGGCCAGAACAACACGATCAAGTTCGCCAAGGGCGAGCACGCGGTGCCCAGGAAGCTGGGCGTGCCCGTGTACCGCGGCATGACCCACGACGGCCTGGGCAAGTACCTGAAAGAGAAGATCACCAAGGCCCCGGGCGAGACCGCCGACATCGTGCGGATCCTCAGGGACACCCACACCGACGTGGTCGTCTCCTACCTGCCGGTCGGCTCCGAGCAGGCCACCAAGTGGTACGTCGAGCAGATCCTGGAGGCGGGCTGCGCCATGGTCAACTGCATCCCCGTGTTCATCGCGCGCGAGGACTACTGGGACAGGCGCTTCAAAAAGGCGGGGCTGCCGATCGTCGGCGACGACATCAAGTCCCAGGTCGGAGCGACGATCGTGCACCGGACGCTGGCGCGCCTGTTCGCCGAGCGCGGCGTGGAGATCGAGCGCACCTCGCAGCTGAACGTCGGCGGCAACATGGACTTCTACAACATGCTCGAGCGCGAGCGCCTGGAGTCCAAGAAGATCTCCAAGACCAACGCGGTCACCTCGATCATGGACCACGAGCTGCCGGCGAGCGACATCCACGTCGGCCCGTCCGACTACGTGCCGTGGCTGACAGACCGCAAGTGGGCGCACATCCGCATCGAGGGTCAGGCGTTCGGCGACGTGCCGCTGAATCTCGAGCTGAAGCTCGAGGTGTGGGACTCGCCCAACTCGGCGGGCATCGTGATCGACGCGGTGCGCTGCTGCAAGCTCGCGCTCAACCACGGGGTCAGCGGGCAGCTGGACGGGCCGTCCTCCTACCTGATGAAGTCGCCCCACAACCAGCGACCCGACGAGCAGGCGCGCACGGACACCGAGGCCTTCATCGCCAGGTACGGCGGCCCGCCCACCCCGCCCGGCACGCCCGCGAAGGGCGGCGCACGGGCGGCGAAGGTCACCGCCCGGACCGCGAGCGCCGCGAAGCCGGCGAAACCGCGGACGGCCAAGACGCCCGCGGCCAAGTAGCCCGCCGCAGCGAATGGCCGCCCGCCCACCCGCAGGCGGGATAATCGTGGAGCCGATGGCCTCGTCGTTCTCCATAGCCCACGTGACGCCGTATCCGTGGGAGGCGCAGGACAACGAGGTCAACGCCCACGTGGGGCGTGTCGCCGCGGAGCTCTCGCGCCGCGGCCACCGCGTGCTGGTGCTCGCGCCGTCACGCTCGCAGGAGCGGGTGCGCGCCTCGCGCAAGGCGCTGCGCGCCGCGAGAAAGGGGCCGGGTGGGCTCTCGTCTCTGCTCGAGGGAACCGACCGCGGAACGCCGCGGGTGATCGCCGTCGGCGAGGTGCTCGATCTTCGAGGGCCGGGGCGGGCCGGCAATGCCAGCCGTCGACCGGCGGCGCTGCCGATCGACGTGGCGCGCACGGTCGAGGAACTGCTGAGCGTGGTGCCGCTCGACTTCGTCCACGTGCACGAGCCGTTCGCGCCGAGCACCTCCAACGCCGCCCTGCGCCACTCGCGCGCGCTCAACGTCGGCTCGTTTCACTCCTCCACCGAGCGGCTGCTCTCGACGCTGGTGGCACGTCGCTTCGTGGAGAGCTTCTTCGGCCGTCTGGACGCGCGCACGGCGAGCCTGCCGGCGACCGCCGAGCTGATGGCCCACCACTTCCCGGGCGACTACCGCCTGGTGCGCGACGAGGACGGCGCGGCGGATCAGCTCGAGCAGATCTACCGCGAACTGGCCGCGCGGCGGCACCCGGCCGACGGAGACGCGGCGCTGGCGCGGCGACTGTCCACGCGCCCGCTGATCGAGGTCGACCTGCACATGCACACCGACCACTCCTACGACTGCGCGACGCCCGTGGAGGTGCTGCTGGCGAGCGCGCGCGAGCAGGGGCTGGGGGCGATCGCGGTGACCGACCACAACGAGATCTCCGGCGCGCTCGAGGCCCGCGCGCAGGCGGCGGGATCCGACCGATCCGGGCCCCACCCGCCCGGGTGGGGATCGAATCTGAAGGTGATCGTCGGCGAGGAGGTCAAGACGGCCGGCGAGGGCGAGGTGATCGGGCTGTTCATCGAGGAGAAGATCCCCCGCGGGCTGAGCCTGAAGGAGACCATCGCGGAGATCAGGCGCCAGGGCGGGCTCGTGTACGTGCCGCACCCGTTCGACCGCATGCACTCGGTGCCCGACTACGAGCATCTGCTGGAGATCCTCGACGAGGTCGACGCGATCGAGGTGTTCAACCCGCGGGTGGCGATCGGCGCGTTCAACGAAGAGGCGGTCCGCTTCGCGGCCAAGTACCGCATTCCGGCGGGCGCCGGCTCGGACTCGCACGTGGCGCAGGGCCTCGGCTCGGTGCGGATACGGATGCGCGACTTCGACGGGCCGGCGGAGTTCCTGCAGTCGCTGCGCGACGCGGAGATCCTCACGCGCCCCTCCTCGCTGCTGTACGTGCAGGCGCTGAAGTTCCTGCAGACGCGCGCCACGCCGCGCTCGGCACGGCGCGCGAGCAAGGCGCGGCGCCTGAAGCGGCTGAACCGGGCGCACGGCGGTGGCGGCGGCCGGAGATAAGAGCCCGCCCTCCTCCCAAAGCGCAAGTACTGATGCACCGTCAAGGACAAGACGACGCCTCGTCAAATCCCTCGGGGTCGATGCCCGTGACCGATGACGAGATCCGCGAGAAGTATCTCGAGCGCGCCATCCGCGAGCTGAACACCCTCACGCGCGAGCTGCAGGCGTGCCCGCACTGTCCGCGCGGCAACCTCATGCCGGTGCTCGGGTCGGGGCATCCGCAGGCGGACATCATGCTGTTGAAGTACTCCGCCCTGCCCTCCGAGATCGAGGAGGGGGTGGCCTTCTACGGGCGCGCGGGCGGCGCGCTGATGAAGTCGCTCAAGCGGCTGTCGATCGACCCGCTGGCTGTGTACGGCACGCTGTGCGTGAAGTGCCCGCTGAGCGACGCCTCGCTCGCCGACTTCGCGTGCGTCTCCCGCGTGGTCGAGGAGATCGCGATCGTGCAGCCGAAGATCGTGGTCGTGATGGGCGCCGACGCGCTGGCCGCGCTCGGCGAGATGGACATCCCGCTGGCGCGCCCCCTGCACGACGCCGTGGGAGAGATCCAGCAGCTGACCCCCACGATCGACGCGCTGTACGTGCCCAGCATCGACGACTCGCTCGACGAGCACGACGCCAAGCGCGAGTTCTGGGCGGCGTTTCGCGTGGTCGGCGACTGGTATGCGGCGCAGCCGCCGTATTGAGCCTCGCGCACGCTCGACGTCGAGCCCTCAGGCGGCCGGCAGACTCTCGACCCAAGCGCCGAGGGCGGCGATGAAGGAGGGAAGCTCCCTTCGCTGATGGTTTACAGCGGCGTGCACCTCATCGGGCGCAAGGATCCAGTACGCGTGCTGACTCGTGTTGCGCAGATCGGTGACCTCCTGCATGACCAGCTGCGCCGCGCTCGGGAAGAGACCGAGTCCGCGCAGCTGATCGGATGCCGGCGTCTTGCGATCGGCGGGAATCGCACCCAGATCCTGTGCGACTCGCACGCTGCGATCGATCAGGCCCTGACAGAGGTTGTGCAGGTCGTCCATGTTCGATCGCACGAGCATGGCCTGGTTGCGCTTCTCCGGAGCCTTCGAGTTCCATGCGGCTCTGAAGGCGTCGAGGTCGAAGTCGGGCGGAAAGGAGGCGACGGCAGTCTCCAGCTGCTCCATGGTGCGCGCGAGCTGCAGCAGGGCTTGCTCGACAGCCCTGCGACGCGCCTCGTCCGCCACGGGCGGCCGAGTGGAATCGCTCATCGCCCGGTGGCGGCCGACGGCCGAGTCCGTTCGGCGGCCAGCCGCTGGAAGTAGCCAACCGCCGCGCGTGCTTCCTTGCGCAGCTCACGTGCCGCCTGATCGGCCCGTGCCTCCGTCTGGTCTCGCTGCGCCTG
>Ga0187879_10002576_pt1 | contig 12282 bp, 9 predicted proteins | sample June2016WEW_19_1_FD_132423 | JGI IMG/M metagenome (GOLD analysis project Ga0187879, IMG submission 132423) | Peatland microbial communities from SPRUCE experiment site at the Marcell Experimental Forest, Minnesota, USA - June2016WEW_19_10 | ecosystem: Environmental > Terrestrial > Soil >... | reverse complement strand
TCGCTACAAAGTCGAGCCGTACGTCGCGTGCGCCGACGTGTACTCGATGCCGCCGCACGTCGGGCGGGGAGGATGGACATGGTACACGGGCTCGGCGGGATGGATGTATCGGGCGGGTCTCGAGTGGATATTGGGCTTTCGCGTCCGCGGCAAAACGCTGCTGATCGATCCATGCATCCCGGCCAAGTGGCCGGGATTCGAGATTGTCTATCGATACGGCTCGACCCGTTATGAAATCGCGGTCGAAAACCCACGCAGCGTTAGTCGCGGAGTGAGCAGCGTGGAACTCGACGGCAAGGCGCTCGCCGGGCGCCCGGCACAAATCGCCCTCGCCGACGACGGCATCACGCATCGAGTGCGGATTATACTTGGCTGATTGTGCGACGACCGGTGATAGTAAAATGAGTAATAGAAATATATTCAGTTAGTTCGTTCTCTTGAGAACGGAATTCACAATACTAGTATTAATCACTTTGACATTCCGCATTACTAAATATATTGTCAACAAGTCGGAATCGATATAGGATTCGAGGCCGACTCTGATCCAGCCCAACAGTGGCCTTTCCGCTCGCCTTCGACCACGTTCCGCTAGACCATCGCAAATCGTCAAAGCATAAGGCTCGAGGAGGTTCGCGCGGGACGACCCAGTCTCACGGTATTGGCTGCCCATGGAAATACAATTGATGAAAAACAAACTGAGAAAGACGATTACCTTGTCTGGCGCGATTCTGGCGCTCACGATCGCAGCGCCGGCCTTCGCGCAATACGGTCCAGGCTATGCCGGCGCGGGCTACTACGGAGGACCGGGAGAAGCCGGATGGGGCGCATACGACAATAATCACATCTGGCATGGCGCCCGATGGTGGCATCAGCACGACATCATGTGGTTCTACGCCAATCATCCGGAATGGGCCATCATGGATGCGTTGTGGCTCAACGAAGATGGTGACTACGACTACAGCGGCAACTGGCACGATGCCTACTGGTGGCATCAGAACGACCCTGACTTCTTCTACGCCAATCATCCGAATTGGATATCGTGGAATTCGCAGTGGCTTGCCCAGGACGGCGCCTACGACGCCCAGCACAACTGGCATTATGGCCAATGGTGGTACAACCAGAACCCGAGTTGGGTTTCCGCCAACCATCCCAACTGGATTAGCCAACACCAGAACTGGGTGAGTCACACTGAGCCGCAAGACCATAGGGCCGTGATGCGGACGGTGAACGAGGGGAGTCAGCAGAGCCGCCAGCAGCCGGCATCGAATCAGCAGAAACAGGTGAATCAGAAGGCCGCCAGCGATCGGCAGAGCCAGGCGAATCGCCAGCAGCAAGCGGCGCGCGAGCAACCGACGGATCAGAAGCAGGCGCAAGTCCAGCAGAAGGACCGTCAGCAGCCGGAGCGCCCGCAGCAAGCCTCTCGTCAAGAGAAGCCGGCGGCTCACGAGCAGGCGCAGGTCCAGCAGAAAGAGCGTCAGCAGCCGGAGCGTCCGCAGCAAGCCTCTCATCAAGAGAAGCCCGCGGCTCGCCAGCAGCAGTCGTCTCGCCAGCGGCCTGAAGAGAACAAGCAAGCGAATGCGGGTCACGAGGGCGGTCACGAGAACGGAATGCGCGAAGAAGCGAAGAAATAATCGCGGGCGCGATACCGCCTGAACAGGCGTTTCGTTTCCGATACTCAGATCGAATGGCCTCGCCGGTCCTTCTGACGGCGGGGCCGCTTCATGTTAACTACAAATAGATGACCGCCAATGCCGGTTTACTCGTCGCGGCGACCTGTCACTTAGCGGCGGGTGAGCTTGTCAACTTCGGTGAGTTCCTCGGCGGACAATTTCCAATTTCCCGCCTTCACGTTCTGGGTGACCTGCTCGGGGCTAGTCGCGCCGGAAATTACGCTGGAAACCTCCGGCTGCGAGCCGAGCCATCCCACGGCCAGCTCGAGCATCGTATGCTCGCGGCTGCGCGCGAACTTCTCGAGCCGTTCGAGCGTCGCGAAATTCTCGTCGGTAAGCGCCTGCTGCGCCATCCGTTGCACCAGAGAAAGCCGGGTGCCCTTTGGCGGCTCGGCGCCGCGCCGGTATTTTCCGGTCAGAAATCCACTCGCCAGTGGAAAGTAAGGCAGGATACCCACTCCGAACTGGCGGCATGCGGGAACGAGCTCGCGTTCGATGCGGCGGTCGAGCAAGTTGTACTGGTTTTGCGCCGAGATGTACGAGGCAAGTCCGCGGCTGCGCGATATCCAGAGCGCATCGACGGTCTGCCACGCGGCGAAGTTACTACATCCGATATAGCGGACCTTGCCCGCGCGAACGAGATCGTTCAGCGCCTCGAGAGTCTCCTGTTGCGGCGTATCGGAGTCCGGGGCGTGAATCTGATACAGATCGATATAGTCAGTCCCGAGCCGTCTAAGGCTCGCCTCGGCGGCCGCGACGATGTAGCGGCACGACCCGCCGCGCAGGTAGGGGCCGTCGCCCATCGCCGTGCCGAATTTGGTCGCGACGACGACCTCGCGACGGCGATCTCCGAGCGCCTTGCCGAGCAGCTCTTCGGAGCCGCCCCGGTTGCCGTATATGTCGGCGGTGTCGAACAGCGTGATGCCGTCGTCGAGCGCCTGATGCACCACGGCGCGCGTCTGCTCCGCGTCGCATCGCATGCCAAAGTTGTTGCATCCCAGTCCGACGCCTGAAACCTTGAGTCCCGAGTTGCCAAGCTTGCGATATTCCACGGTTGCTCCTCTCGGCGTGCGGCTTCAGAATCCCGCGTCCGGCGCAAAGAAGGCACAGTCCGCACCTCGACGCTTTCGCGGGGAGTCTTTGTCAGGAGGGCAAGTACTCCTGGGATCTTCCACTCTTTGGCTCTTCCACGTTGCTACGGCAGCGCACGCCGGGGGTCAAGCGAAAGATCGAGCGCGAGGATGACGAAGATGCCGATATTGGCTTTCGCTGCATGACAACGCTGCGCGACATCCTGAAACCGCGGCCGCGAATCCTGTTCGTCGGGATCAATCCAAGTCTTCGCTCCGAGCAGATGGGGCATCATTTTGCCAGCCCCGGCAATCCGTTCTGGCGGCTACTCCACGCGGCGCAGCTCGTGCCCGAGGAACTCAAGTGCGAGGACGATGCGCGGCTGGTGGAATTCGACCTGGCGATGACGAATCTATGCGCACGGGCGACGCGCGCGGCGGCCGAGTTGAGCACGGCTGAGATGATCGCGGGACAACGAATGCTCGCGCGGAAGATTCGACGAGTGCGCCCGCGGGTGGTCGCATTCGTGGGCGTGAGCATCTACCGCAGATTTTTCGCTGCCGCGCAGGGCGAGGGTGCCGGTCCGAAGGACGAGCGAATATTCGGCGCGCGGGTTTTCGTGCTGCCGAACCCGAGCGGCCTGAATGCGAGCTTTCCGGGCTTCAAGGACAAATTGATTTGGTTCGAGCGGCTGCGCAAATTCGTCGAGTCACTGGATGACTAGCTATTCGAGATCCGCTAACTGCCGCCACTTGTGACCTACTCGATTCCGTAGCGCCGGCGCTTACGCCACAGCGTCGTGACGTTGATGCCGAGCGTGTCGGCGGCTTCTTCGAGCGTGGCACTGGCGGCGAGCACCCGCGCGATGTGCCCGCGCTCGACTTCATCGAGGCTGGCAGCGTTGGGGATGCCGGTGAGCGCCTCGGTCGAATCGCGAAACAGCGAATCGGGCAGGTCTTCGGGCGCGATCGTCTCGCCGTGCATCAGGACGGTGCCGCGTTCGATCGCGTTGCGAAGTTCGCGCACATTTCCGGGCCATCGGTAGCGCGTGAGCGCCGCGGTCGCTCCGGGTGAAAATGCCAGGCCGGGATGCGAATTGCGCACGGCGGCGACGCTCAGCAGCCATTGTGCGAGCGGCAGAATATCCTCGCGGCGTTCGCGCAACGGAGGGACGCGAAGCGTGATGACGTTGAGGCGGTAGTAGAGATCCTCGCGAAAGTGATGCGCGCTGACTTCGGAGTCGAGGTCGCGATTGGACGCGGCGATTATTCGCGCATCGACGTGAATCGTGCGTTCGCCGCCGACCCGTTCGAAGTTCTGATCCTGCAGGAAGCGCAGGAACTTGGTCTGCAGGGTCGGCGTCAAGTCGGCAATCTCGTCGAGGAAAACGCTCCCGCCGTTGGCCGCCTCGAGCCGCCCGGGCTTGTCCTTGACCGCGCCGGTGAACGCGCCGCGCACGTGCCCGAACAACTCGCTCTCGAGAAGCTCTTCCGAGAGCGTGGTGCAATTGACGACGACGAACGGCTTGCTCTGGCGGTGGCTCCATCGATGGATCTGCCGGGCGATAACGTTCTTGCCGGTGCCGCTCTCGCCGGTGAGCAGAATAGTCGCGTCGCTCGCGGCGGCCTGGCGCGCAGTTTCGAGCAGGCGTTGCATCGCGGGGCTGCTCGAGTCGAGCAGCGGCTCCTCATCGATCGCGCTGCGCAGGGCGCGATTTTCGGCCTGAAGGACCCCGACGTGCAGCGCGCGATCGACGGTGTGCTGAATCTGTTCAAGCGAGAATGGCTTGGTGACATAGTCGTAGGCGCCGGACTTCATCGCCTCGACGGCATTTTCAACGGTCGCATAAGCGGTCATCAGAATTACCAGGCACTCGGGTGCGCGCCGCTTGATCTCGCGCAGCAGTTCCAGGCCGCTCATCTCGGCCATCCGGTAGTCGGTCAGAACCAGATCGAACCGCGTCTCGGCGAGGATCGCCACGGCCTGCGTGCCGTTCTCCGCCGCGCGAACCTCGTGGCCAAGTGACTCGAAAAACGAGACGAGACTTCGGCGGATATTGCGCTCGTCATCGACAATGAGCAGCTTGGCCATCAAATCTCCTGCGCGGCGGGAATTTCGACGATGAATCGGGAGCCGTGAGAGTTGGCGCTCTCGACGAAAATCCTGCCGCCATGGGCCTCGACAATTTCCTTGACGATCGACAGACCCAGCCCGGCCGATCCCTTTGCGAGCCCGTCGGAACCGTACTGCGCGAACCGCTCGAAAATATAGTCTTTCAGCTCGGGCGGAATTCCGGGCCCCGAGTCGGTGACTTCCAGCCGCGTCGCCTGCCTGGCGCCGTGCGTCGAGACTTTGATAGTTCCACCGGCGGGGGTGTAGCGGAGCGCGTTGCCGAGCAAGTTTGAAATCACCCACGAGAGCTTGACCGGGTCACCAATAACTTCGGGCACCGATTCGATGTGCTCCTGGATCTCGACGTGCTTCTCGCGCGCCTGGATTGCGAAGCGCCTGGTCACGTCTGCCGCCAGCCGGGCGAGATCGAGACGCTTTTGCTGGACGGCGATCGCGGGTATCTCGCCGCGCGCGAGGTTGAGCAGGTTGTCGGTAAGCTGACGCATCCGCAAGCATTCTTCGAGGATCACCTGCAGCAGTTCGCTGCTCCGCGGGTTTCAACCCGGCATCTCGCGGCTCAGCAGCTCCGCCGACAGCGCCAGCGAGGTGAGCGGGGTCCTGAGTTCGTGCGACAGGGTGGCGACCAGGTTGGTGCGCGCGCGATCCTGATCGCGGATGTACGTCACGTCCTGCAGAATCAGCAGCGTGCCAAGCGACTTGCCGACCGTATGATGAAGCGGGACAGACTTCAGCACGTAGGAATGATCGCGGCCGCGGACGTGAAGATCGATTTCAGTGCGCTGGCCTTCCGGCCCGGCCCTCTGAAGTGTGCGCAGCGCGTCGCGAACGCGGAGGTAATGAGGATGGTTGCTGCTGAGATCGTCGAACGGACTGCCGAGTGCGTCCTGAAGATCGACGCCGAGGATTAGCGACGCTATCTCATTTATGTGCGCGACGATTCCTTCCGTATCGATCAGCACCACCCCGTCTTCGAGGCTCTCGATGATCGCTTCAGTCTTGCTCTTTTCGTAAACCAGGCGCTCGACGTTGAGCTCGTCGTACTGCTCGAGTCGCTCGGCCATCTGGTTGAATTCGCGCCCGACCGCTTCGAGCTCGGCCAGCGGCTGGGGGCCAAGCCGCACCTGCGACTTGCGCTGACTGATTCCGCGCAGCCGCTCGGCGAGTTCCGTGAGCGGCTTTGTCAGCCGCCATCCCAGGCCCCACGAGACCGCGGCGCCCACCAGCAGCACCAGCGCAAGCCCGCCGGCGAATTCGTACGCGAGCCGCCGGCCCAGCTTTACCGAGCGGCTGTCCGCGCGGAACATGGCGGCCTTGTTCATCGCGATCAGATCGTCGAGGCGGCCGTTCAATTCGGCGAATTCGCGATCGTGAAACGTGCCGGGCGGCGCGGCGGCGATGCCTGCGAACAGATGGTTGCCGCGCCGGGCGATATCGGCGGCGAGGTCAGGCTCGCCGATTTCAGTCAAGTCGTGATTCTCGACGTCGATCCACTGCAGGAAATTTTGCCGCGCCGCGGGCAGAACGTCCTTGGCGCGGCCGTCGTGCTCCGCCACCTGCAGCGTCGCGAGCGCGGCGTGCATGTTCTGTGCGGCCTCGATGCTGATGTAGTTGCGATAAAGGGTCTCGCGGATTGCGCCGGCAAGCGAATAGACCCGCGGCAGCGTGTAGAGTCCCAGCACAACGACCAACGCCAGCAGCAACAAGGTACCGTTGCGAATTTGGCGTTGCAGCGACGGCGCGCTCATCGCGATCCCTCCCGTTCGTCGGTCGCCACGATTTCCACGTCAAGATCGCGTGCCTCCGCAACCAGCCGCGCCGGCACGTCGCCCTTGAGCCAGCGGCGCCATCGCGGCTGATGTGTCCGGCCGACGATTAGCTTCGTCACGCCTTTGTCGTGCGCGAAGTCGATCAACGCCTTCACCACATCGTCGGACTTCAGCCACACGGTTTCTGCGCCGAGGTCGCTCGCGACATTGATGTTGTTGAGCAGCGCGACGAAATCGCTGGTGCCGATATTCTTCACCGACTCGGCGGGCGTCTCGATGTGCACGGCGAACCATTCGGCGTTGAGCTGTCCGGCGATGCGCGAAGCCTTGCGCAGCAGTTGCCCAATGTCGGCGGCGTTGGACGAGATTCCGACCATGATGCGGTCGATTACGTTCGCGTGGCGGCCGCCCTCGCGCTTGAGCGACTCGCGGTCGAGTCGCTGGCGGTCCAGACTGCGCGCGACCTCGCGCAGCGCCAGTTCACGCAGCGAGGCGAGATTGCTCGGCTTGAAAAAATTCTTGAGCGCGTGTTCGATCTGCTCCTGCGGGTAAATCTTCCCCTCGCGCAGTCGTTCGCGCAGCGCTTCCACGGGCACGTCGATATTAACGATTTGATCGGCGCGCGCGAGCAGTGAATCGGGCACCGTCTCGCGCACGTCGATGCCGGTGATGCGCCGCATCAGCGCGTTCAGACTTTCGACGTGCTGGATGTTCATTGCGGTAATCACGTTGATGCCGGTCGCGACGATCTGCTCGACGTCCTGGTAGCGCTTTTCGTGGCGGGAGCCGGGGGCGTTGGTATGCGCGAGCTCATCGACGATCACAACCTCGGGCTTGCGCGCGATGATCGCATCGACGTCCATCTCTTCCAGCGTAACTTCGCGGTACGAAATCTTGCGGCGCGCAACGACCTCGAGGTTGCCAATCCGCTCCTCCGTCTCGCGGCGGTGATGCGTCTCAACGAAGCCAAGCACCACATCCACTCCCCGGTCGCGGAGTTGATGCGCCTCCTCGAGCATCCTGTATGTTTTCCCTACGCCCGCGGCGGCGCCGATATAGACTTTGAGCCGTCCCCGTTGAGTTTGGGGCACAAGATCGAGAAAAGCCTCGGGCTCGAGTCGTTTTTCATCATCCATTCAGGTCCCGGGAGTTGCGCCATGACTTCCCGCGAGGCGATCGAGCGCGAGGTTCAGCAGCAGAACGTTTACGCCGGGCTCGCCGAAGATTCCCGCCGATCGCGGCCGCGTGTTCTCGGCAATCAACTGCCGGACCTGATCTTCGCTTATGCCGCGCGCGTGGGCAACACGCGCCACCTGGAGGCCGGCGGCGGCGGGACTTATCTCGGGATCGAGGCCGCTGCCTGAAGCCGTCACCAGGTCCACCGGAACCTGGCGCGGATTGGTGGCGGGATTGCTCTCGATGAAGTTCTTCAGCCGCGACTTGACCGCGTCGATCAACGCCTTGTTGGTGGGCCCGAGATTCGAGCCGCTCGAGTTGGCGGCGTCGTAGCCCTTGTCACCGGCGGCGGAAGGCCGGCTCTGAAAATAGCGGGGCGACGAAAAATTCTGCCCGATGAGGCTCGAGCCGACGACCTTGTTGCCCGCAACGACCAGGCTGCCGCCCGCCTGGGCGGGAAAGATCGTCTGCGCAATGCCCCATACCGCCAGCGGATAGGCGATGCCTGTAATCACGGTGAGCACGGCGGTCACGACGAGTGCCGATATGAATGTTCGCACGGATTTGACCTCAGGCGAGATGGAGCGCCGTGATTATGATGTCGATGGCCTTGATAAAGATGAACGGAATAATCACGCCGCCGACGCCGTAGATAAAAAGATTGCGGGTTAGAATCGCGGCCGCACCGACCGGACGGTAGCGCACTCCGCGCAGCGCCAGCGGAATCAGCGCGACTATGATCAGCGCGTTGAAAATTACCGCCGACAGAATCGCGCTCTGCGGCGTCGCCAGATGCATCACGTTGAGCCGCTGCAGCTCCGGATATTCGACGATGAACAGCGCCGGGATGATCGCGAAGTACTTGGCGACGTCGTTGGCGATCGAGAACGTCGTCAAGGCGCCGCGCGTCATCAGCAGTTGCTTGCCGATCTCGACGACTTCCATCACCTTGGTCGGATTCGAGTCGAGGTCGATCATGTTGCCGGCCTCGCGCGCCGCCTGGGTGCCCGCGTTCATCGCGATCCCGACGTCGGCCTGCGCGAGCGCGGGTGCGTCGTTGGTGCCGTCGCCGATCATGGCCACCAGTTTGCCCTGGTTCTGCTCCTCGCGAATCAGGCGCAGCTTGGTTTCGGGAGTGGCCTCGGCCAGGAAGTCGTCCACCCCCGATTCCTTGGCGATCGCCGCGGCCGTCAGCGGGTTGTCGCCGGTAATCATGACGGTGCGCAAACCCATCGCACGCAGCCGCTCGAAGCGCTCGCGGATTCCTTCCTTGACCATGTCTTTGAGATAAATCACGCCGAGCGCCTTCGACTCGTCCGCGACCACCAGCGGAGTTCCACCGCTGCGCGCGATGCGCTCGACGATCGTCCTCAAGTCAACCGGCGGCGTGCCGCGATTTTCCTGGACGAAACGTATGATCTGATCGGCGGCGCCTTTGCGGATTCGATGTCCACCGATGTCGACCCCGCTCATCCTGGTCTGCGCGGAAAACGGTATGAAGGTGGCGCCGACCTCGCCGAGTTCACGGCCGCGCAGGTTGTATTCGCGTTTGGCCAGCACGACGATCGAGCGTCCTTCGGGGGTCTCGTCGGCCAGCGACGCGAGTTGCGCGGCCTCGGCGAGTTCGCGCTTTTCCACGCCCTGCACCGGGAGGAACTCCGCCGCCATCCTGTTTCCGAGCGTGATGGTTCCGGTCTTGTCCAGCAGCAGGGTATCGACGTCGCCTGCCGCTTCAACCGAGCGGCCCGACATCGCGAGCACGTTATGCTGCACCAGCCGATCCATCCCGGCGATTCCGATCGCCGAGAGCAATCCGCCGATGGTCGTCGGAATCAGGCATACCAGCAGCGCCACCAGCACCGGCAGCGCCAGCCGCGTGCCGCCGTACAGCCCAAACGGGTAGAGCGTAACGACCACGAGCAGGAAAACGATCGTGAGGCCGGACAGCAGAATGCTGAGTGCGATCTCGTTGGGCGTTTTCTGACGATGCGCGCCCTCGACCAGCGCGATCATGCGGTCCAGGAAGGTCTCGCCCGGGTTGGCGGTGATCTTCACCTTGATCCAGTCGGAAATCACCGTGGTCCCGCCCGTGACGCCGCTGCGATCGCCGCCGCTTTCGCGAATCACGGGTGCGGATTCACCGGTGATGGCGGCCTCGTTGACCGCGGCGATGCCCTCGATAATTTCGCCGTCGCCCGGAATGACGTCGCCGGCGGCGACCATTACGATGTCGCCACGCCGGAGCTGCGCGGCCGGCACGAGTTTCGTCTGGCCGCCTTCGACGATCAATTTGGCCTGGGTTTCGGTGCGAGTCTTGCGCAGGTTGTCGGCCTGCGCCTTGCCGCGGCCTTCCGCCATTGCCTCGGCGAAATTTGCGAACAGCACGGTGAACCACAGCCACAGCGCGATTTGAAATTCGAACCCGGCCAGCGCCATCCGACGAGCCAGCGTGTCGCGAAAAAGGGTGAACATCACCATCACGCTGGTGACCTCGACGACGAACATCACCGGATTCCTGATCATCAGGCGCGGGTCGAGCTTGATGAACGATTCGATCGCCGCGCGCGAGACGATTTCGCTATTCCAAAGTTGGGGAGCCTTACGATCACTCATGGTTGAAACACCAGACCTAGAAGAGTTTCCCGGCCGTCATCAGCAGTTGCTCGACGATCGGTCCGAGCGCGTCGGCGCAGAAGAATGTCAACGCGCCGACGATCACGATTACGCCAATCAGCAGCAGCACGAACGGGACGCCGTCGGTCGGGAAAGTCCCGGCGCTGGCGGCGGTGCTTTTCTTGCCCGCGACCGAGCCGGCGATCGCAAGCGCGGGGATCGCCATCATGAACCTGCCGAGCAGCATCACGATCGCGAGTGAAACGTTATAGAAGGGCACGTTCGCGTTGATCCCGCCGAACGCGGAGCCGTTGTTCGCGCTCGCTTCCGTGTATGCGTACAGGATTTGCGAGAAGCCATGAGGCCCCGGATTGGAAATGCTCGACAGGCCCGCGGGCAAGACGCTCGCCAGCGCGGTCGGTATCAGAATGACCGCCGGGAAGATGAGCACGTAGAGCATCGCGAGCTTCATTTCCCGCGCTTCGATTTTCTTGCCCAGGTACTCCGGCGTCCGACCCACCATCAGACCCGCGATGAACACCGCCAGCACGGCCATCACGATGATTCCGTAAAGACCCGAGCCGACGCCGCCGAAGATCACCTCGCCGAGCTGCATGTTGACCATCGGCACCAGCCCGCCAAGCGGCGTAAAGCTGTCATGCATCGCGTTGACGGCGCCGCACGAGGTGTCGGTGGTGACGGTCGCCCACATCGCGGACTCGACGATTCCGAAGCGGACTTCCTTGCCCTCCATGTTGCCTCCGCTTTGCGCTGCGGAGGCATGTTGATCGATTCCGGTCGCGCTGAGTTGCGGATTGCCGCGTTGCTCAGCCCAGATGGCCGGGGTCGCGCCGGCGAAAAACAGAATCGACATCACCGCGAACAGTGCCCATCCCTGGCGCCGGTCACCAACCATCTTGCCGAAGGTGTGGGTCAGGCCCGCGCCGATCGAGAAGATCGCGAGCATCTCGATTAGGTTCGTCAGTGGCGTCGGATTCTCGTACGGATGCGCCGAGTTGGCATTCATGAAACCGCCGCCGTTGGTGCCGAGTTCCTTGATTATTTCCTGGGACGCCACCGGTCCTTCGGCGATCGTTTGCGTGGCGCCCTCGAGCGTCGTCGCATTTACGTACGGACTGAAGTTGTCAGGCACACCCTGCCAAACCAAAAACAGTGCAAAGATGGCAGAAATAGGCATCAGCACCCACAACGTCGCGCGGGTGAGATCGATCCAGAAGTTACCGATCGTCTTTGCGCTGCGGCGCGCGAATCCGCGGATCACAGCCGCCGCCATCGCGATTCCAGACGCCGCCGAGAGAAAGTTGTGCGACGTCAGCCCGACCATCTGCGTCAGATAACTCAGCGTCTGCTCGCCCGAGTATGCTTGCCAGTTGGTATTGGTCGTGAAGCTTGCGGCGGTGTTGAAGGCAAGTCCCGGCGGCACCCCGGCGAGTCCCTGCGGATTCAGCGGCAGGTAGTACTGGAGCCGCTGCAGCGCGTACAGGAAGATCATCGAGATCAGGCTGAACGCGAGCATCGACACCGCGTATCCGGCCCAGCCCATCTCGACACCGGGGTTTATCCCGCAGATCTTGTAAATCAATCTCTCGATTGGCGAGAGCACCGGGTCCAGAAAGGTGCGTTCATGCGAGAATACGCGCGCCATGTACAGGCCCAACGGCACGCTGATTACGGCGACGATCAAGAAGTAGGCAACGAGCTGAATTACCGAATTGGATAGCATGTAGGTATGTACCGGCTAGCGCGGTTCAGAATCGTTCGGGACGCAGCAATGCGTAAATCAAGTAAGCAGCCAGCAAGACGGCGCACACCCCACCGAGAACGGTTTCAAC
>Ga0187879_10002574_pt1 | contig 12285 bp, 13 predicted proteins | sample June2016WEW_19_1_FD_132423 | JGI IMG/M metagenome (GOLD analysis project Ga0187879, IMG submission 132423) | Peatland microbial communities from SPRUCE experiment site at the Marcell Experimental Forest, Minnesota, USA - June2016WEW_19_10 | ecosystem: Environmental > Terrestrial > Soil >... | reverse complement strand
GGTGGTGCCGTCCTTCTTGCGGACGATCGCCGTGACTTTGTCGGGCTTCGATAGGTTCTGCGGCTCGTGGAAGTACCAGATCTCGATCCCCGCTCGCTCTGAATTGGCTTGCCAACCATCGGCGTAGTAGCAGCCGGGATTGCCCTCGGCGTCCGGCGGCGGTGGGGGGCAGATCGATAACCCGATGCACTGCGGCGTGCTGCTCGGCGCCGCCGCCGACACGGTCGTGGTGGTGGTCGTAGTAGTCAATGCTTTCGTCGAGCTGGTAGCCGAGGCATTCGGCCGCGGCGGCTGTTGCGATCCGCATGCCGTCACGCCAGCGCACGCGATCGTGACGATCGCGAGCAGTCGGATCGGCTTCGACATCAGTGGCAGACTTCGCAAGCGATGCCGTCGCGGTTTAGGCCGGGCCGGCAGCCGGGCTGCCCTTGGTAAATCGGTGCCACTCCAGCGGCGCACGCCGCCTTGCAGTTTGGGTAGTAGACACTTGAGCCCGTTGTCGGCGCGGGTGATGGTGTGGTTGGCGACGGGGCGGCGTGGGCTGCAGGCCCAACAGCAATTCCCACGAGGATTGCTCCCGTGATCACTAGTGCACGAAACATGGTCCTGCATCCCTCGTTTGCGAAGCCGCACTGCTTGCTGGTGGTTACTGAGCTAACACCGGAACCGTTCGTCCAGCAAGCCCCGGCGTCGGCCTGGGTACGAGAAAAGCTACCCGCGGCCGACTTGGATGGCCTTGACCACCAGCAACAGGGCCCCGAGGACCAGGTAACCGCGTAGAGCGATCATTCCGAGTCGGGTGCCAGCTGACCAGACCACCGGCTCCAGCAGCGTCAAGGGTGGCATTCGCCAGGTGTTGCGGTCGACGCCGCGAGCCGGAAGTTTTGGCGGCGGCGGTGCGGGTTGGCGACGGCCCGTCCAGCGCAGGACCGGTACCGCGGCGACCGTGAGTACAAGCAGCGCTATGGCCAAATAACTGGCGACCATCACGACGTCGATCTTGGGGAACAAGGTGGTGGCCATCAGGATTCCCGACAGCAGTAGCAGGGTCCCGACGATGAGGCCGGCGACCCAGTTAAGCCACGGCCGATTCACCCACGGGCCCAACACTTGTGGGTCGTTGCAGAGCAAGAGCAGAAAGACGCTCGCGCTGGGTAGCAGTAGACCGGCAAGGGCCTGCACCGCAGTGGTGATCAGCCCGAGCGGAGCGCCTGGGATCAGCACGATGCCCGCGGCCAACACCACCATCGCGGTGTAGGACAAGTAGAACTGCTTGGCATCGGCGAATCCGCGGTGCAGAGAGTGCTTGAGGCCGAACACATCGCCGAAGGCGTAGCTGGTCGCCAGGGTCACCGCGGCCGCACCGATGATGGAGGCGTCCATCAGCACGATCGCAAAAAACGAGCCGAGGGTGTGGCTGTGCTGGCCGAGCAATTGCGCGAGGGCGCCGGCGTCGGTGAAGTTACCCACGGTGCTGGTCGAGCGCGCTGCCCAATCGCCGGTCATCAGTAAGGCCGTGGCGCCGACGATCACGACGAAGGCACCCAACACGGTGTCGGCACGCTCATAGGCCATGAACCGCGGCGTGATGCGTTTGTCAACAACGTTGGACTGCTGAAAGAACAGCTGCCAGGGCGCGACCGTGGTGCCCACGATCGCGATGATCAGCAGCACCGCGTCCGAACTGATACCGCCCGAAATGCTCGGCACCACAAACGACTTCGCCGCCTGGCCCCAATGCGGATGTGACATCAGCAGCATGGGGATCTGCAGCAACGTGATCGCGATGAAGAGGAACATGGCTCGCTCCCATCGCCGGAAGCTACCGCTCGCCATGATCGCGACCAGTGCCACCGCCGAGATCGGCACCACGACGTATTTGGAGAAGCCGAAGTAGTCGGCGGCCAGGCTGATGCCGATGAATTCGGTGACGATCGTCAAGAAGTTGAGGAGGAACAGGTCGCCAACGGAAAACCAGCCCCATCCGCGGCCGAACCGTTCGTTGATCAACCGGGCGTGCCCAACCCCGGTGACGGCGCCGAGTCGGACCACCATCTCCTGGTTGACAATAAGCACCGGCACCAGCAGCAGCAGCACCCACAACAGGGAGTAGCCGTAGTTCTGACCGGCCTGCGCGTAGGTGGCGACTCCGCCAGCGTCGTTGTCGCCGACCATCACAATGATTCCGGGACCGACGATGGCGAGCAGGGTGAGCAGCCGGGTCTTCCACGTCCGAGGATGAGCGGTCTCGCTGAGGCTGATGCGCCCGAATGCGCCCTCGATATCACCCAGGTGCGCGCTGTCGAGCACTGCGGTGCGCTGCGGCGCTTCCTGTTGGGCTTGGTTCGGTAGTGCCTCGGCGTTGGTGGTGTTCTCCTCGGCCGCGGTCACGGTGCTTCACCGTTCGGCACCTGTGCGTCGTAGTCGTCGCCGGGCGGTGTGACTTCGCGGACCGGGCGGGGGGCGGGCTCGCGGCGTCGCCAGTCCTCGGGGATGGTGGCCTCCAGCACGTCGTCGACGGTGACCACCCCGAGCACGCGATCCTGCTCGTCGACCACGGGGATCGAATAGAGGTTGAAGTCAGCCATCAACAATGCGACGTCGGTCAGATCGGCGTCGGCGGCGACTCGCACGGGATCGGAATCCATCAGTGCCCCAACGTTTTCAGTGGGATCGGCATGCAACAGTTCGATGACCGAAACCACACCGGCCAGGCGTTTGTTGTCGTCGAGAACGTGGACCTTGATCAGTGCCTCTGGCTGAACGTTGCGGGCGGCGGTGATCAGCGCCAGCGCTTGGGCCGCCGTTGTGGTCTGGGCGCAAGAGACGAAGTCGACGTTCATCAGCCCGCCGGCACTTTCGGGATTGAACCCCATCAGGGTGATCACCTTGGTGCGCTGTGGGGCAGGCATCAGGTCCAGCACACGCCTGCGCCGCGACTGCCGCAGATCGGCGATTGCATCGGCGGCATCATCGGCGCGCATCCGGCCCAGCAATGCGGCGACCTCGTCATCAGGCATTCCGTTGAGCAGCCGGCTGGCCTTCTCGGGCTCGAGTTCTTCGAAGACATCGGCTTCAAGTTCGGGGTCGCTGTGCACCCGATCGAGGATCTCGCCACCTTCAGCCTTGTCGGCGTCCTCGAGGAGATCGGCGATCTCGGCGGGCTTGAAGGCGCGGAACCGGCCCGACAGACGCCGAACAGCGTCGGTATGCGCATGGCCAATCAGCGGTTCGAACGACTTCCAGTCTCGGGCAGCGTGCCCGCCGGAGCGCTTGATCAACCCGAACAGCAGCGGTGGGCGACGAGTGTCGAGTCGGGCAGGCACCCATCCGGCGCCGGTATCTTCCAGCTCGACGTCATAGGCGCGCACCAGCTCGACGGCGGCCACATCGATCAGTCTGTGCCCGAGCACGTCGTCGCGCAGCAGCACCTCACCCTCGCGTCGCTCGAAGCCGCGAAGGTCAACCTTGTTCTTGGACAATACAATTCGTCCCGCAGCAATCTCATCGATGGAACTGGTGCCGATGAATACCTTCCGCCCGCCGACCCCGGCCACAATCCCGGTCACCAGGGGATACTCGTCGGCGCCACGCAGCTGCACGATCACGTCCTCGACCCGGCCCACGTCCTCGCCGGAACGGGCCAGCACCGGAGCGCGCAGCAGCTCTGAGAGATGGATGACTGGCAGCCCACTGCCAGGATCAGCGGCCGTCGTTGATGTGGTCACTTATCGCTCCTCAACATCGTGGGATGGCTGCCCGCGAGCAGACTTCGCATGTAGTGCGGAGCCATGTGTGCGTTACGGCCCAATGACTTGACCAGATTAGCCGCCAGAGCGTACGCCGTCGCTATCGTGGATGACCACGACCAACAGGTGAACGGCGAGTGGCCACCTGGATTGAGTCGGCGCGGGCCGATCTCGGCACTGGCGGTCTAAACGCTTGTGCGAGCGACTAACTGATGTGTGGAGCGACGAGCGCTTACTGTTTGTCGACTTTGCCGGCGATCTGGTTGGCAACGCTGATGGCCACGTCGCCCGGATCCTTGCGGCAGGCCTCGGTGTCGATCGCGACGTTGTTGCGCACGGTCAGCGCGCGCTGGCAGCTCTGCGAGAAGGTCTGACCATTCTTGGTCGCGGAGATCGTCGAGGTGGTGCTCAAGACTCCGTTGGTGTTAGTAACCGGTCCGACCTTCCACGTGATCGCGGGAGAGTCGCCGTCAGCGGGAACGGTGTCCTGGCGGTTGGCGCAGGCAGGCCACTTCTGAGTGGAGGTGGTGAAGAACGCGCTCGCCTGCTGGGCGGACGGGAACAACACCAGAGCCTGGGTCACTTCGGGATCTGGATCACTCGACCCGGGGGGAAGGGCCGCGGTGTCGCGCTCACCCTTCACCGCGGTGTTCCCGCTGCCGGCGTAAACCGAACTCTCCGCGGCGCCGGTGATGTAGAGGCATTCATCGGGGAACTTGTAGTTCTTGGGGAACACGTCGGCGGGGTTGTCGTTTTTCAGCGCGTCGATCGTCTTATCGGTCTTGGACCCGGTAACGCCCAACGCAGCATCGATGTCGGCCGTCGTGAGCAACAGATTGGGCAGCGTGACGTCCGCAAGGGGCGGCTTGGATGCGGTTGTGGTGGTCGTCGACGTGGCCGCCGATGACGAGGAGGGACTGCTCTTGTCGCTACCGCCGCAGGAAACGACCAACATTCCGACGGCGGCAACGGCGACTGCGGTTGCGAGCTGGCGCATAGTGGAGAGCCTTTCCTACGTGAGTCAGCTCCTAGAGCGTTGCGCGCACCGCGCGCGTCGGCTATTCAGAGGTTGTTTGCGGTTGGAGCATACGACAGCACTGCGTGAGTCGTGAAGGAGTTCGCTGCATACCGAAATCGATTGCCCAGAGGGGATCTAACACGCGATGCAGCTCAGCCGCCTAATCGCCGGTGCGAGTGACTAACTCGTGTATCAGGCGACGGCTTCTATTTGTCGACTTTGCCGGCGATCTGGTTGGCGATGGTGACGGCCGCGTTTCCTGCGTCCTTGTTGCACGCCTCGGTATCGATGACAACGTTGTTGCGTACGGTCAGTGCGCGCTGGCAGCTCTGTGAAAAGGTCTGGTTGTCCTTAGTTGCGCTCACGGTCGCGGTGACGCTCAAGACTCCATTGGTGTTGGAAACCGGACCTACCTTCCACGTGAGTGGCGGAGTGTCCCCGTCAGCGGGAGTGGTGTCCTGGCGGTTGGCGCAGGCGGGCCACTTCTGAGAAGAGTTGGTGAAGAAGGCGTTCGCCTGGTCGGCCGAAGGGAACAACACCACAAACTGGTCCGCGTCGGGTGGGGGATCATTCGAACCCGGCGGAGCCGGTATCACGTCGTGTTCGCCGTGCACCGCCGTGTTGCCGCTGTTAGCGTAAACGGGCACCAAGGCAGCGTCGGTGGCGTACACGCATTCGTCAGGGAATTTTTATCCCTTGGGGAAATTATTGGCGCTTTGGTCTGGTTGTAGCGCGTCGATCGTTTTGTCCGTCTTGGTTCCGGTAACGCCGAGCGCGCTGTCGATGTCGGCCGGTGTGACCAAGAGGTTCGCCAACGCGGCCTGCGCCACGGGCGGCTTCGCGGAAGTCGTGGTTGTGGATGACGAGGATGGACTGCTCTTGTCGCTACCGCCGCAGGAAACGACCAACATTCCGACGGCGGCAACGGCGACTGCGGTTGCGAGCTGACGCATAGTGGAGAGCCTTTCCTGCGTGAGTCAGCTCCTAGAGCGTTCCGCGCACCGCACGCGTCGGCTATTCAGAGGTTGTGTGCGGTTGGAGCATACGACAGCGCCGCACAGTCGTGGAAGGGCTCGCCGAGTCCCGGCTGTCCAACTCGCCAAATCGATTGGCTTACAGCCAGACTGGCGCGGAAGGCCTAGCTGTTCCGTCGGATTTTGAGCGCGGTGGTGATCATGGGAATCTGCAGCGGCAGCCGGGCCAGGGCGACGATGCGCATTGGCCAGGGCTTGCCCCACCACAGCCGGCACATGTTGATGTTGGCCGGAAAGACACCGACGAACAGCGCGACGGCCGCCAGCGCGGCCAATCGCCTGCTGCGTCGCGGCACCAGCAACGCTCCGGTCGCTATCTCGACGACGCCGGATGCGTAGGTGTAGAAGCGCGGAGTTCCGGGAAGCTCGGCAGGCACGATGTCGTCGAACGGTTTCGGCGCCAAGAAGTGGACGGTGCCAATGCCGATCAGCATCGCCGCGACTCGGTAGGCGGCTGTCTGGGCTTCACGCTTCGCTAGGGATGTGGTCATCCACTCATTGTGCTCATGCCGCGCGAACGTCGAGTATGCCGGGCAGAAGGGGCGAGATTCGTCCAACAACTCGACGCTCGCGCGCGAGGAATCGGGTGTCAGCGTTCTCCGACCGCGTGGGCATCGAGTGGGTTGAGCCGGTTGACAATTAGCGGGTCGGCTTTGGTGAACGGAAAGTTGGGCAGGTCGTCGATGTGCGTGTCGAACGTGGCCGCGAGCACTTTGCGTGAATAGGAGCTGATTGACGTCCGATAACCGATGTCGGCGGGCGTGGGCTGATCGAAGAAGATGCAGAAGTGCATCTCCGGGGCATCGAACACCTCGATGTGGTGCGGGTAGGCGCGGGGGATGAAGTACACATCGCCCTGCCGCAGGTACCAGGTGTCCAGCTCGCCGCCGGGATTCATCACCGTCATGCGGGCCGCGCCCTTGTTGACGTAGCCCATCTCCGCGGTAATCGGGTGCCAGTGTGGCTCGCGCATACCGTCCTCGCGGATGCGCAACGAGTACATCGACAAGTCCTTGAGCGCGGGCCAATATTGCACGCGCGCGGTCCTGGCCGAGCCGACCGCACTGGTCACCGGTGGTGTCATCGCTTCGACCGAGAACTTGTGTGGGTCGTCGAAGTAGGCGGTTGCGGGCACCTCGGGGTCACCGTCACGGGCGGCCAGAGCGTGGTCAACAGTGCTGCGCCGCATCGCCGCGAAATCCGCGGCCGGCAGGTCGTAGGTGTTGCCCAGGACTGCGTCGGTCATCGCCCCGAACGCCGCACCCAGCCCAAAGTCCTCGGGGCGCTCGTTGCGGAACGTGATGATGAATTCGGCCGTGTCGCTGCCGATGTTCTCGATGTGGTGCAGCGACCCGGAATCGATGTGGAACATGTCGCCCGCGCGCACCACGAACGATGCGAACCGGCTGCCGGTGTCGAGCACCGAGACCAAGGCGGTGCCCGACACGCAGTAGGTCAATTCGTTGGCATTGGCATGCCAGTGCGGAGTCCGCATAGCGCCGGGATTGATCAGCAATCGTTTGATCGACAGACCCCGCAGAATGGGGAAGACGTCGGCTGTCAGACGCCGGATGGAACCGAGGTCAGACTCTTCGACGATTTCACCTTCTGTCAATGATGCGACGTGTTTGCTTATTTGCCTTGACATTTCGCTCTCCTCAGCGGCAATGGATCGAAGACCCCGAATGGGTTGTTACCTCTACGATCCCGCCGCGGAGCGCCCGCGTCCAACACCGCTTTTTGATGTGCTGATTACCGTCAGTTATCAAGCCGACGGGGCGCCGGGGCCCTTCACGCTCGGGCTACAGAGGAGAGCGGTCGGCGTCGGTGAATCGGATGACGCCGCGGATGTTGCGTCCCTCGAGCATGTCGCGATAGCCGTCGTTGATCTGCTCGAGCGAATACTCCCGAGTCACCATGTCATCGAGGTTGATCTGGCCCAGCTTGTACAACTCGAGAATCGCCGGGATGTCGTATTGCGGGTTGCCGCCGCCGAATATGCTGCCCTGCAAGCTCTTCTGCAGCAGTGACAGCCCCGCAAGGTTCAGAGTGCATTCGTTGGACATGACGCTGGCCATGCCGGTGAGGACACAGGTGCCACCCTTGGCGGTCAGCCCCATCCACGACTCGACGTCTTTGCCCTCCACGTGGCCGACGGTGACGATCACCTTTTGGCACATGAGGCCTCGCGTCGCCTCAGCAATGCTGGCGGCGGCTCCGGTGACATCGGCGAAGGCCTCCGTGGCGCCGAACTTGAGCGCCTGCTCGCGTTTCCATTCGTAGGGGTCGACGGCGAATACGCGTCGGGCCCCGGCGATGCGGGCGCCCTGCAGCGCGGCGACGCCGACGCCGCCGATCCCAATGACCGCCACATCGTCGCCCGGCGTGACCGCCGCGCTGCGCACCGCCGAGCCGTAGCCGGTCGTCACCCCGCAGCCCACCAGGCAGGCGACGTCGAAGGGGATCGTGGGGTCGATCTTGACCACCGAGGTGTGGTGCACCACCACATACGGCGCAAAGGTCCCCAGCAGCGACATCGGGATGACGTTGCGGCCTTGCGCGGTGACCCTAAACGACCCGTCCGATACCGATTCGCCCGACAGCAGACCCATGCCCAGGTCGCACAGGTTGCGCAACCCCGTCTGACACGGTGTGCACGTGCCGCAGGACGGGATGAACGACATGACGACGTGATCGCCGACGGCCAGGTGCTCCACGCCCTCGCCGATCTCGGTGATGATCCCGGCGCCTTCGTGACCGCCCAGCACCGGATAGCTCGGGATGGGGAAGTCGCCGGTCATCAGGTGATGGTCGGAGTGGCACAAACCCGCCGTCTCCAGCGCAACGGTCACCTCGCCGCGGCGGGGATCACCGATCTCGATCTCGCCGACCGACCAGGGCTCGTTCAATTCCCAGACCAGCGCACCTTTGGTCTTCAACGGTAGGCCTCCGTATTTACCCGAACCGCTTAATTGTTAGCGCCGTCACAGACCCCGGCGTACCGAATTTAGACCATTACTATTGCCAATACAGTATTTGATACGATTCCCGGCGTCTGACCGCCCACCGCAGCGAGGTTGAGAACATGGCTACACCCGTAATTGTCGGAGCCGCCCGGACCGCGATCGGCCGGTCGTTCAAGGGGACGCTGGTCAACACACCGCCCGAGACGCTGATCACCGCGGTGCTTCCTGAGGTGGTGCGCAGGTCGGGCGTCGACCCGTCGGATATCGACGACATCATCTTCGCCGAATCGCATTACGGCGGCGGTGATTTGGCCCGCTACGCGGCCACCGCGACCGGCCTCGAGCATGTCCCGGGCCAGTCGGTCAACCGGCACTGCGCAGGCAGCCTGACCGCCATCGGCAACGCCGCGGCGCAGATCGGCTCCGGCATGGAGCGGGTACTCATCGCCGGCGGCGTGCAGTCCCTGTCGATGACGCCGCTGACCAACTGGCGCATTCCCGGCCCGGAGCTGAAATTCGAAGAGCGCTGGATGCCGCCGACCCACGTCGAGACCCCGGATGCGCCCGCCAAGGACATGTCGATCACGGTCGGCTGGAACACCGCGCAGTCGGTCGGCATCACCCGCGAGGAAATGGACGCCTGGGCGGCCCGGTCGCATGAGCGCGCCATCGCCGCCATCGACGCGGGCAAGTTCGTCGACGAAATCCTCCCGCTCAAGATCACCCAGGTTGACGGTTCGGTGGTCGACTTCTCCGTCGACGAGTCCCCTCGCCGCGACACCACCATCGAGAAGCTCGCCGGGCTCAAGGTGCTGCACCCCGAGATCGAGGGATTCTCGATCACCGCCGGGAACAGCAGCGGCACCAATGACGCCGCCGCAGGCGTGGCGCTCGTGGACCGGGATTACGCCGCGGCCAACAACCTCAACGTGCTGGCGACCGTCAGGGCGTGGGGTGCCGCGGGCGTGCCGCCCAGGGACTGCGGTCTGGGTGCGGTCAAGGTGATCGGCAAGGTGCTGCAACGGGCCGGACTGTCACCCAGTGACGTCGCGCTGTGGGAGATCAACGAGGCATTCGCCTCGGTGCCGATCGCGGCGTCCCGGGAGTACGGCCTCGACGAGGAGAAGGTGAACTTCTCCGGTAGCGGGTGCAGCCTCGGGCACCCGATCGCGGCCTCGGGCGCACGCATGGTCACCACGTTGATCTACGAGCTGGCCCGCCGTGGCGGCGGCATCGGTGTCGCGGCCATGTGTGCGGGTGGCGGCCAGGGCGGCGCCGTCGTCATCGAGGTCTAACGAGTTTTCGCCTACGCCGAACGTGCTCTCACGGTGGGATTTCGGCGATTTTTTCGCCCTGAGAGCACGCTCGGCGCATCTCAGTTGCAGAAGGTGTAGCCGATGAACTCGGTGTCGCCGGTATTGCTCGGCGAGTAGTCGACGTAGTGCACCGCCGGCATCCCGTTGTACTGGGTGTCCATCTTCTGGGCGGTCGGTGGCGGGGCGCCTTGCGGGAAGGCCAGGATCATGTCGTTGAAAATCTTGAGGCCGACCTGGCAGATGGCGTCACGGCGCGGCGGCTGCGCATTCCACGCGTGAACGACGACCGGTTTGGTGATTTGATAGCCGGTCGCACAATTCGGATCGCACATCTTGAAGACGGCGGTTCCCGTCCCATCGGCGTCCTGTGGTCCCCATGTGCTCCATGACATGTCTTGCAGCGCAACGGCAACACTGGCACAGCCCACCACGTTGAGCTTCTTCGGCCGCTCGGTGGGCGGGACCGACGGGTTGTAGCAGCCCGGAATCGCCAAGCTCTGCGCTGGCGGGGTAGTGGGCTGGCCGGAAGTGGTGTTATGGCTCTGGCTCAGCTTCAGGCCGGCGAAGATGAGCCCGCTGACCAGCAGAATGGCCAGCACAATACCGATCACTCTTAGGCGCCCCCGCGGAGTGCGCCGCAACCGGCTCGATAAAGAGACGTTGCCCCCGCTCACGTTCACCAGGTTATGACACAAATGTATGTCGGGGTGCGCTGACAGCCAAGTACCCTGTCACGGTAAATTTGGTCAAAGCTACCAACATATAGGGTTGAACCGCGCAGGAACTTGACTGGTGAGGAGTAACCGATGAGTGATCACGCACTGGCCGCACGGTTGGCCACCGAGGCGGGGCAGCTTTTGCTGCGGGTGCGCGACGAATTCGCCGATGCCGATGCAAAAGAACGAAAAGCAGCGGGGGACAAGCGATCTCATGATTTCCTAGTGGAAGCCCTGAGCAACGAGCGGCCCGGGGATGCGGTGCTGTCCGAGGAGGGTGCCGATGACCCGGTGCGGCTGCGCTCCGAGCGGGTGTGGATCGTCGATCCGCTGGACGGCACTCGGGAGTTCTCTGAGCTCGGGCGCGACGACTGGGCGGTGCACGTGGCGCTCTGGCAGGCCGGAGAGCTGGTCGCCGGCGCGGTAGCGCTGCCGGCACAGGGAGTTACGTTGGCGACGCCTCAGGTCGCCGCACCTCCCGCGGCTCCTGCCAAACCGCGCATCGTGGTCTCGCGGACCAGGCCGCCCGCTATCGCGCTGGCCGTTCGCGATGCGCTGGACGGCACACTGGTCGAAATGGGTTCCGCCGGAGCCAAGGTGGCCTCGATCGTTCAGGGGTTGTCCGATGTGTACGTCCACGCCGGCGGCCAGTTCGAGTGGGACTCGGCGGCCCCGGTGGCGGTGGCTCGCGCCGCCGGTTTGCATACTTCTCGGATCGACGGGTCAGCGCTGGTTTACAACCAGCCAGATCCGAAGTTGCCCGACCTGGTCGTCTGCCGTCCCGAACTCGCGGCGGCTGTGCTTGCCGTGACGGGCTGAATTATCTGTTCCGGTTTCGTGGGCGACGCCTGCGGCCCTTCACCTCTTCTGCCCACTCCTTTTCGATCCGTCCGATTTCGAGCGAGAGCAGCGTGAGAGTCGGATTGTCACAATGAACTTCGTGCGCAGTGCGGAATTTCGCGGCCTCGCCGGTGGCGGGCAGGTGCGGTCGCAAGCCCTCGAACCACTCGTCGCCGACGACATTGGGCGGAGCATCGCTACGAGGTCCGCACTCCCACTGTCGGTAGCTGTCTCGTGCCTCCGCCAAGCCGGTCCGCCACCGTTGGACCGCGTCGCAGCGCTGTGAGTGCAGATGGATCCTCATCTGGTGTTTGTTGTGGGAGTTGTCGACCACCCCAGGGAGCAGGTTATCGGCGGCCGACTTCGCAACGCCCGCGATCCCCACGGCCGATGCGCCTACGACCGTGCCCATCAGGCCCATCGTCATCATGTCCATTTGCTGATCGTCGCACCGGAGAGCGCACGAACACCAGCAAACGCAGCATTCAATGCGACCGGGTGAGGCCGACGGGCCACCACCATGGCGCATCGCCTACCAGGGTTGCCGTGAAGTTGCTGAACAGTGGCTGTGTTGCCGGGAAAGGGGCGTTATTAAGGTACAAGGATGCAGCGGATCGATACTCACCACCACGCCATCCCGTCGTTC
>Ga0187879_10002566_pt1 | contig 12306 bp, 9 predicted proteins | sample June2016WEW_19_1_FD_132423 | JGI IMG/M metagenome (GOLD analysis project Ga0187879, IMG submission 132423) | Peatland microbial communities from SPRUCE experiment site at the Marcell Experimental Forest, Minnesota, USA - June2016WEW_19_10 | ecosystem: Environmental > Terrestrial > Soil >... | reverse complement strand
GCCGGACGACGCTGATGTGCGCGGGCCGGTACGGGGTCAGCTGGCCGCGGAGGAAATCGGCCAGCGAGCCGATCGTGTTAGGCCGGAGCCGGGTCCCCGGACTAGCCGGCGCGATGTCTGCGGCCCGCAGCGGCATGCCCGCACTCGCCCCGGCGGCGGGCGCTGGGAAATCGACCACATCCACCGTGTGCATGGTGGCCAGGGCAGCGAACACGGTCAGCAGGCGGGAATCGACCTGGCCGGCGGCCAGGGCCCGGCGGGCGGTGGCGGCCGGATGGAGCCTGGGGTTCTGCAGCAGCTGGCGGCCCGCTGAGGCCCGCGCCGCCACGTCTGCCCGCAGGCTGCGCAGGTAGGCCGCGGCCCCGTCGGCCGCCACCACCCGGACCGCGGTCTGCGCGCTGCCGGTCCCGAAGCTGGCCAGCACGACCGGCGCGTACACGCTGCTCAGCCGGGCGCCGAACTCGCTGCGGACGGCGGCGGTGGACACGATCAGGTCGCTGCCCAGCGGGGCGGGATTGCCCCCGCCCAGTGCGAGCAGCTGCCCCCCCGGGATCCCGTGCGCCTGCAGCAGGGCGCACATCTGCGGGTCGCAGGACACGATCGCGTCCGGGGAAGCCTGCCCGGCGATCCAGCGGGCCGCGGCCGTCCGGGCCGCTGCGGCCGCCCGGATGGCCGCTGGGGTGGGCCCACCGCCGGCACTGGCCCGGGTGTGCCCGGCCGGAGCCGGGCTGCTGGTCAGTGCGATGCTGATCGCACCCGCGCCGAACAGCAGCGCGGCCACGACGAGCAGGGTGAGTAGCCGCCACCGGGCCCGGGCGGGCCAGCGCAGGTGCAGGCGGCGCTGCGCCCACAGCTGCACGGTGGTGAGCAGCACCTTGCCCCAGGCCGGTGGGGACGAAGTGGCCCGCCCGGACGGGCCAGCCCGGGCGGCGCCGCCTGGGGCCTGGCCGCCGGCCTCAGCACCGCCGGGCGCCGGGCGCGGAGCCGGAGAGGCGTCAGCGGAGGGACGGCCACCCCCGGGCCCGGAGGGCGGCGCGGGCGGAGGTGTCCCAGCGGCGGGTGTCCCCGGGCCGGCGGAGCCCGGCCTGGCTTCCGGGCTGTCCCCGGCGCCGGATGCTGACGCGGCGCGGCGCTCGTCCTCCTGGTCCTGACGGGCCAGCGTGACGGCCTCCTGCGCGGCGGCGAGGTCCTGAACCGACAGGACGACCGCGTCCTGGGCGGCGTCCGCGCTGAAGTCACGCGCGGGACGGCTGCTGGTCCGTGACGGGAGACCATCCGGCTGGCTGCCCACCTCGGAATTCCCGGGCATTGGCCCGGGTGACTTCAGCCGTCGGATTTGCGGTTGCACGCACGTCCCCCACCGGGCCGGCGAGGAGTAAGACCAAGCCCAGGACAACAGACGAGCACAACTTTCAAGACCATTTCAACCGAAATAACACGATGCTACTAAGGGAATACGTACTGTCGGGTAGGACTCGATCTGATCACGGTCCGTATAACCTGTCCCCGGCTCACGCCGGGATTTCGCCGCGCACAGTTACGGGCATCCGTTACCCGTTACCGGATGCGGTGGTAGAGGCCGAGAGCCTGGTCCACCGCGGCGGTCTCGGTGGGCAGCAGGGCCGCCCGGGCCAGCGCCGCCGCGGCCAGCCGGGCCGCGGCCTCCGGGTCGTCCAGGAGCCGGGTCACCGCGGCGCCCAGCGCCGCCGTGTCGCCGGGCTGGACGAGCAGGGCACCGTCGTCGCCGGTCAGCTCGGCAATCCCGCCGACCCTCGTGGCCACCAGCGGCCGCCCCGCACGCAGTGCCTCCTGCACGATCAGAGGCTGGCCTTCCCAGATGCTGGGCACGACGACCACGTCCGCGGCGGCCAGCAGCACGGGCACATCGCGGCGCTGGCCGAGGAACCGGACCGCCACCCGCGCCAGGCCGGCCTGGCGGCGAAGCTCCGCGTCCAGCGGCCCTTCTCCCGCGATAAGCAGCAACGGAACCGCTCCGCGGTGCTGCCACCACGCGGCGGCGCGGATGAGCGTGCCAAATCCCTTCTGGGCGGCCAGCCGGCCGACGGCGAGCACGATCTGCCGGCCACCGGGCTCCCGGCCCTGCGCCTCACCGCCTCCCCGTTCACGCTCCCCGGTCTCACAGCCCCCGAGTTCACGGCGCAGGACCGCCACCTCGGCGGGTGAGACCTCGGCCGGGGCCGGCGCGGGCACGAGCGCCCTCCCCGCCAGCCGGGCCCCCTTGCGGCGGATCCGGGCGTCCAGATCACCGGACACCGTGAGCACCGCATCCGCCTGGCGGGCGACCATCACTTCCAGCCCGGCGTAGACGGCGGCGGCCGGACCGCGAGCGGGCGGGGCGTTGTGCACCGTGACCACCAGTGCGGTACGCGGCGTGCCCGGCACGGCCAGGGCCAGGGCGGCCAGCGCGCCCGCCCGCAGGCCGTGCGCGTGCAGCACGTCGGGAGTGTCACGGGCCAGCAACCGCCGGAGCCGCAGCACGGCCGCGGCGTCCCGGGCGGGCCGGGGACGGCCGGCGATGGCCACCGTGCTGAAGTCCCAGCCCGGCCCCGGCGTGGCTGAGCCCGGCGTGGCTGAGCCGCCCGGGCCGGCCGGCCCGGGGCGGGCCTGGACGCCGCCGGCCACAGGAACCGCCGCGCCGCCGCGCGATGGCGGCGGCCCGCCGTCGAGGGCCAGCCACAGCCCGGCCGCGGCCGGGCCGTAGACGCGGACCATGACGCCCCGGGCCGTGCACCCGCGGGCCAGCATGGCCACGTGCCGCCCGGTCCCCCCGGCCGTCGTGCCGAGCAGGTAGCTGACGCGCAGCCCGGCCTGGACCCCGGCCCCAGTCCCGGCCTTGGCCCCGGTTCCGGCCGGATTCACGGCCCCGGTCACGACGGTGCCTTCCGCCCTGCCCACCAGGACCCTGGGAGCATGTCCCGGCCGCGGGCCAGCACCGCGCGCAGATCCCCTCCGTCCAGCGCCAGCGCGGCTCCCCCGAACACGAGCGTCACGCACACGCAGGCCAGGATCGCGACCCCGGCGTTGGGGATGAAGCCGCGGGCCGGCACGGCGGAGGACAGCGCGGCGCCGGCGGCCGCCCCGGCCAGGGCCCCGGCCAGCCCGGCCAGGGCCGCGCGGGCCGCGCCGCGCAGCGCCGCCTGGCCCCGGGCCCGGCGTACCGCGCCGAGCAGCGCGAGGGCGCCCGCGGTCAGGCCGAGCGTGTTGCCCAGGCCCAGGACGGGAACCACCCACCAGTCCGGCACCAGGGCCACCGCGATCACGTCCACGATGATCACCAGCAGCCAGCCGGCCGCCAGGGCCGCGGCCGCGACCCGGGTCCGCGCGTCGGCGAACAGCACCCGGGACAGATTGGTGGACAGGCCGTACCCGATCAGGCCGGGCGCGAATGCGGCAAACGTGTAGGCCAGCTGCCGGGCGTCTCCCGGGCGGTGCGTGAACAGCCGGGAAGCGGGCACCGCCGCGCCGGCCAGCAGCGACGCGCCCAGCCAGGACACCAGGATGACCGCACGGGTGGAGGCTGCGGCCGTCTCATCGAAGCGGGCGCCATCGGCGGCCGCCAGGACCGGGAACGCGGTCGTGGCGATGGGCACCGCCAGCACCGCGTATGGCACGAAGAACATCTGCCAGCCGTAGTTGTACAGGACCAGCGCACCCTGGCCTTCGTGGCCGTTGGCGAGCACCATCACCGCAACCACCGACGCATCCTGGGCGACCAGCGCGATCAGGCCCACCGCGGCCAGGCCGCGGATCCGGGGGGCCACGCCCGACGGGAAGCGCAGTGTGGGCCGCAACCGCAGGCGCAGCCGGAGCGCCGGGAGCAGCGCGACGAGGACCAGCGCCGCCACCCCCGCCGTGGTGCCGGCGGACAGCATCAGCTCCGCCGGGCGGGGTAGCGAGGCCAGCCGCCCGTACCCGTGGCTGAGCGGGACGAACGCGAGATACGCGGAGATGACGACCAGGCTGGACAGCACGGGGGCGATGGCGGGGGCGGTGAACCGACGGTGCGCCTGCAAGATCCCGTACAGCACCACGGCCAGCCCGTACAGCAGGACCTGGGGGGCGAACATCACCAGCATCCGGGTGCTGACCCCGACGATGGCCGCGTGCGCGCAGCGTGGTGCGCCTGCGAGCAGCACCGAGGCCAGCGGGCCGGCTGCCACGGCGATGATCACGCTCACCGGGGCGAGCAGCAGGACCGTCCAGGACAGCATCGCGGACGCGATCTGGCTGGCCCGGGTTTCAGCGCTGTCGGGTGCGGTCGCCGCGGCACCGGTGGCGGGGACCTGGGCCAGCCGCCGGGCCGCCGGGCCGGCCAGCACCGGGATCAGGACGCTGGTGAGGGCACCACCCAGGACGATGTCGTAGATGATGTTCGGCACCTGGTTGGCGGTGGCGTACGCGGTGCCCAGGCAGGTCGCGGATACGGTGTGCGCGAAGACCAGCTGGCGGCCGAAGCCCACGATGTTCGACACGATGGTGATCGCGCCGATGAGCACGGCAGCCCGGCCGATGGCGGCACCTGCCTGCGGCCCCCCGTCTGTGTGCTGCGCCCGGCCGGCCTCGATCGCCGCTTCCTGCGCCTCGGTCACGGGGGGCTGGGAGTCGTCCTCGGCGCGACAGGCTGATGCGGGGCGGTGCGATCGGCCGTGCGGTCCGGCCCCGGATCGTCTGGACCCGGGCCGTCTGGACCCGGGCCGTCTGGGCTGGCCGCCGGTGACCCCGCCACCCCGGCGGGCCCGGGCCGGCGGCCGAGCATGTCCAGCCAGTGCAGCGGCGGGGTCCGCTGGATGACCTTGGTGAAGCTGAACTTCTCGCTGGCCGCGGTCAGCGCGACGATCCCGGCCAGCACGGCCACCCGGCCGGACCGGGGCAGGGTCGCCGCGGCCGCGGTGCCGAGCATGGCCCCGAGGGCGTTGGCCCCCGCGTCGCCCAGCATGGCCCGCTCCCCGAGGTCCTCGCCCACCAGGGCGAGGGCCGCGCCCAGCGGGATCCCAGCCAGCGTGACCGCCGCCACCAGCCCGGGTTCAGCCGGCACGGGACTAGCCAGCACGGGAGTAGCCCGCACGGGACTAGCCAGCACGGGACTAGCCAGCGCAGGACTAGCCAGCGCAGGGCCGTCCCGGTCCCCGTCCGCGCCCGGCCTGCCCGCGGCGGCCAGCAGGCCGCCCGCCAGCGCCGCGGCCTTGATGGCTCGCCCGGGCCGCAGGTCGAACAGGTTGAGCAGGTTGGCGCCTCCCGCGATGAGGCCCGCGTTCACCGCCACGTCCAGCGCGCCGCCGCCCAGCAGCGCGCTCGCGGCCAGCCCGGTGGCGCCGATGCCGCCGATCTTGACCGCGCCGGTGGTTACCTCACCGTGGCCCAGGGCGCCCAGGTGACCGCGGAAACCCCGCCGGTCGCCGCTGCCCGCGAGGTCGTCGTAGCCGCCGAAGGCGCCGGCCCCGGCAGCGGAGATCACCAGCGCAGCCCGGGCCCGGCCCGGCAAGCCCGGGGTGAGGGCGGCGGCGAGCGAGGCCCCGGCGGCGGCTGCGGGTCCTTCCAGCAGGCTGACCGGCTCGCCACGGTGGTTGGTCCGGGTCCAGGTCGCGGCCCCGCCCGGCGGGCGCGCCCGGAGTAGGGCGTACGCGCCCCGGGCCGCACCGGCCGCCAGGGCCGGGCCGATTACGCCCGCGGTGGCACGCCGCGCGCGTCCCCGCCGGCTCACCGCGCGCTCGCCGGGGCGGTGGCGTCCGGATGCGCGGACGCCCGTCCGGTGCGCCGCGGGCTCGCGGACTGCTTCGCGGTCGACGTCGCCGTCGAGGACGGCGAGGGGGTCGGGGCCGGGCTCGGGGCGGCCGCGGTCGCGCTGGCCAGCGATCCGTAGTTGCCGGACCGGCCCGCGGTCATCTGCTCGTAGAGGGCCTGCGCGACGACGATCTGGCCGGTCGTGTAGTCCGCGTTGTCCACGGTGCTGAAGTGGTCGGGGCGGCCGCCCGACCGCAGCAGGTCGATGGCACTGCCCATCCCGGAGCCGGCGACCGGCCCGGCCATCACGGTGCCGTTGTCAGCCAGGTTCAGCTGCTGCGCCACGGTCACCAGGGTCTGGCTCGCGGTGTTGGGGCCGGTGGCCGCGGGCGGGGTGCCCGGGATTATCACGACAGCCAGGGTGGCACGAGCAGCCGGGTCCCCGCTGGTACTCAGGAAACCTCCGTCCGCGTAGCCGTTGAGGATCGCTTTACCGCTGGCGTCGGCTACCCCGGGCGGGGGGTCGGTGGGTCCGTTCTTGGTCAGGATCGCGCTGGCGATCAGCTCGCCGGCCTGGGACTGCTGCGTGCCGGCGTGCAGGGTGACACCGGCCGGCGTCAGCTGCCGGTTCAGGGTGTCCAGGTCCGACTGGGTGCCCGTGGCGAAGAACTGGCTCTGCAGCTGCACCTGGCCGGTTACCGTCGCGCCCGCTTCGGTGAGCGCCGACGTGACCCCGGTGGCCACCGCGCCGTTGAAGCCGGGGGCGGTGACCAGGACCACCCGCTGGCCGTCCAGCAGGCCGTTCAGCGCCACGTGCTCACCCGCCTGGGCGTACGCCTGCGCGGCATTCAGCTCGTTCTGGGACAGGCGGTTCTGCGCGTACAGCGCGTCGATCCGTTTCTTCTCCGCGGTCGCGGTCTTCTGCAGCCCGCTGAGCACGGCCGGCTTCAGCGCGGTGGACCCGACCACGATCCCGATCGCGAGCGCCAGGAAGACGGCGACGATAGACACCAGGTGGTAGCGGAAATCGATCACGGGAGGCCGGCCTAGAACAATCCGCCGAGCCAGTACCTCACGCCGTCCCACTGGGCGCCGAGGTATGTGAAGAAGATCTGGCCCGCCGGGGACGCGAGCATGACGACCAGGATGGTGACGCAGGCGGCAAGCACCAGCAGCATCAGGGCCCAGCCGGAGATGCGCTGGCGGTAGAGCCGGCTGACGCCCTTGGCGTCCACCAGCTTGCTGCCGACCCGGAGCCTGGTCAGCCAGGTGCTCGCGTACCCGGCACGTCCCTTGTCCAGGAACTCGTCCAGGGTGTTGTGGGTACCGACGGCGACGATCAGGGTGGCGCCCTTGGTGTCCGCCATCAGCAGGGCCACATCCTCACTGGTGCCGCCGGCGGCACAGACCACCGAGGGCAGCCCGAGCCGTTCGACCCGCTCCTGGCCGGGCGCCCGTCCGTCGTGCGGATAGGCGTGCACCACCAGCTCCGCGCCGCAGTGCAGCCCATCGTCGGTGACCGAGTCCATGTCACCGACGATGATGTCAGGAAGGTAGCCCGCCTCCAGCAGCGCGTCAGCACCGCCGTCCACCCCGACCATAACCGGCTTGAACTCGCGGATGTAGGGCCGCAGCACCGCAAGGTCCTCGCGGAACCGGTTGCCGCGCACCACGACCAGCACGTGCCGCCCCTCGATCCTGGTCCGCAGGTCCGGCGCGGCGATGCCGTCGACCAGCAGCCCGCCTTCGCCTTTCACGTACTCAAGCGTGTTGGTCACGAAGTCCTGGAGCTGGGCCGCGATGCCTTCCTTGGCCGCGGTCATCGCCTCGGCCACCATCCCGGCCGTCTGCACCCGTCCCTTGGCCACGACCTCGTCGCCGACGTACAGCGTGTCACCCTGCAGCCGGACCAGGGTGCCCTCGCTGACCTTCGTGAACACGTCCGGGCCGACGTCGTCCACCAGCGGCACCCCGGCCTCCACCAGCAGCTGGGGGCCGAGGTTCGGGTACCTGCCGCTGATGCTGGGTGCGACGTTCACCACCGCCGCGACCTGCTGGCGCAACAGCGCCTCCGCGCCGAGCAGGTCCAGGTCCGCGTGGTCGATGATGGCGATCTCGCCCGTGCGCAGCCGCTTGGTGAGGTTCTTCGTCTGGCGGTCCAGCCGGGCAGCGCCGATCACACCGGGGAGGTCTTCTGGCCTGCTCCGGTGCCGTATCGGGAGTTTCAGGAACGGGGCCATCATCGCAGTCCATCCTGCCAGACCGGCCGACCGGACGAGGCCACGAGCCGTATCAGCGAACACCCCAGGTTACTGGACCCACGCAAGGACGCTCAGCTTCCGTTCAGCCTCTGCCCAGCCAGCACGGCCCATCCAGCACGGCCCGGCAGGCACCGCCCGGCGGCACCGCTCAGCCGGCCCGGTTCTCGGCGGCCGTCGCCCGTTCCGCCGCGGCGGCGGTGAGCAGCTCGCCGGCGTGGGCGCGGCCGTACTCGGAGTCCTCGAGCCCGGCCAGCATCCGGGACAGCTCGGTGACCCGCCCGGCGTCGTCGAGCCGGGTCACGCCGCTGCGCGTCACGCTGCCGTCGCCTGCCTTCTCGACCACCAGGTGAGTGTCCGCGAACGCGGCGACCTGGGGCAGGTGGGTGACCACGATGACCTGCGCCAGCCGGGCCAGCCGGGCCAGCCGCCGCCCGATCTCCACCGCGGCCTTGCCGCCCACCCCGGCGTCGACCTCGTCGAACACGAAGGTCGGCACGGGGTCGGCGCCGGCGAACACCACCTCGATCGCGAGCATGACCCGGGACAGCTCACCACCCGAGGCGCCCTTGGCCAGCGGCAGCGCGGGCGCCCCTGGGTGCGCGGCCAGCCGGATCTCCACCTCGTCCGCGCCGTGCGGGCCGAATTCTTCCTGTGGCGTGACCGCGACCGTGAGCGACGCGTGCGGCATGGCCAGGGCGGCCAGCTCGGCGGTGACCTCGCCGGCGAAGCGCGCGGCGGCCTCCTTGCGCAGCGCGGTGAGCTGGTCCGCCAGTTCGGCGACGGCCGCGCCCAGCCGCCCGGCGTCCCCGGCCAGCCCGGCGATCCGGTCGTCGTCGCTGTCCAGCTCGCCCAGCCGGCTGCCGGCCTGCGTGGCCCAGTCCAGCACGGCGGCCACGTCCCCGCCCTCGCCGTCCGCGGGTGCGCCGCCGGCCGCGTAGCCGCGGATCAGCCGGGTCAGGTCGGCGCGCCGCTGCTGCACGGCGGCCAGCCGGGCCGGGTCCGCCTCGACCGACTCCACGTATGAGGCGAGTTCCGCGCCGATGTCGGAGACCAGGTAGGCCGCCTCGGACAGCCGGGCCGCCAGCCCGCCAAGCGCCAGGTCGTGGGCGGCGACCGCCTCCAGTGCCGCGGTGGCGTTGGCCAGCAGGCTGACCGCGTCGGGCCGGTCGTAGGATCCGCTGGACGGGTCGCCGAGCAGCGCGTCGTGGGCGACGCTGGCCGCGGTGTGCAGCCCGTCGGCATTGGCCAGCCGCTCCTCCTCGGCCCGCAGCTCCACGTCCTCCCCCGCGACCGGCTCCAGCCGCTCGATCTCGGCCAGCCCGCGCCGCAGGTCCTCGGCTTCCTGGGCACGCTCGCGGGCCTGCCCGGTCAGTTTCTCGAGTTCGGCCCGGACTTCGCGGTGCCGCTGGTAGGCGCGGTGGTAACGGGCGGCGACCGCGGCCAGCGCGGGACCGCCGAAGCGATCGAGCGACTCCCGCTGCCGGCCCGGCCGCAGCAGCTGCTGCTGGTCGGCCTGACCGTGCACCGCGACCAGGTCATCGGCCAGGTAGGTGAGCAGCGACACGGGCACGGAATGGCCGCCGGCGTAGGCGCGAGAGCGTCCCTCCGCGGACACCGAGCGGCTGACGATCAGTGTGGCCCCGTCGTCGTCGAGCTCGCCGCCCGCCTCGGTCACCTGCCCGGCCACCCGCCCCGCGGGATCGATCCGCAGCCGGCCCTCGACCGTGGCCCGGTCGGACCCGGGCCGTACCCGGGCCGGGTCGGCCCGTCCGCCGAACAGGAGGCCGAGGCCGGTGACCACCATCGTCTTGCCCGCCCCGGTCTCGCCCGTGACCACCGTGAACCCCGGCGACAGCTCCAGCACGGCGTCCTCGATCACGCCGAGCGCGTTGATGCGGACTTCCTCAAGCATGAGCGCGCGGCTCCTGTTCGATGTGGCGGGCGCCCGGGCGCCCCCGCCATCCGGCGACGGGCAGGCCGAACTTGGCGACCAGCCGGTCGGTGAACGGCGCGCCGCCGGCCGCTGCGTCATCCCCGCCGCGCAGCCGGGCCAGCAGCACCGGGGTGGCGCCGCGGCGGACCTCGATCCGCGCACCGGCCGGCAGGTCCACCCTGCGCCGCCCGTCGCACCAGAGCACGCCCGCGAACGACTGGCCGACAGCGGGGCCGCCGAGGACCTCGACCGCGAGCAGGGAGCTGGGTGAGATGACCAGCGGGCTGCCGAACAGCGCGTGCGCGCTGATCGGCACCATCAGCAGCGCCTCGACCTCCGGCCACACGACTGGGCCGCCCGCCGAGAACGCGTACGCCGTGGAGCCGGTCGGCGTGGCGCAGACCACGCCGTCGCAGCCCCACCGGGACAGCGGCCGGCCGTCGATCTCGGTGATCACCTCGATCATCCGTTCCCGGGCGACCTTCTCCACGGTGGCCTCGTTCAGGGCCCAGGTCCGGGCGATGACCGTGCTGTTCTGCCGCACGGTCACGTCGACGGTCATCCGCTGCTCCACGGTGTACTGGCGGGTGATCACCCGGTCGATCACGTTGGGCAGGTCGGCGTATTCGGCCTCGGCGAGGAAGCCGACGTGCCCGAGGTTCACGCCCAGCAGCGGGACACCGGCCGGCCGGGTCATCTCGGCCACCCGCAGCAGCGTCCCGTCCCCGCCGAGGACCAGGACCATCTCGGTGCCGCGGGCGGCGTCGGGGGTGGCCGGGAGCACCTCGGCCCCCGGGCACTGGAGGTCGGCCGCCTCGGTGTCCACGACGCGCACCGTGATCCCGGCGGCGAGCAGCATCTCCACCACGAGCCGGGCGCTGGTCACCGCCGCGGCCCGGCCCGTGTGCGCCGTCACGAGCACCGTCCGGGTGGGGTTCACTGCGGTCCCTCCGCGATGACCTGCGCGAGCCTGGCGGCTTCGAGCGGCGGCGCACCGCGGCGCAGCCAGAGGAAGTACTCCACGTTCCCGGCCGGGCCGGGCAGCGGGCTGGCGGTGGCCCCCGCCACACCCAGGCCGCTGTCCGCGGCGGCCGTGGCCACCGCGGCCACCGCCGCGGCCCGCAACTCCGGATCACGCACCACCCCGCCCGCGCCGACGCGCCCCTTCCCCACCTCGAACTGGGGCTTCACCAGGAGCAGGAAGTCGGCGTCCGGGGCCGCGCAGCGGACCAGGGCGGGCAGCACCAGGCCGAGCGAGATGAACGAGAGGTCCGCGGTAACCAGGGACGGCGCCGGGGCCACCTGCCCAGGCTCCAGGTGCCGCACGTTCACCCGGTCGAGCACGGTGACCCGGTCGTCGCTGCGCAGCGCCCAGGCGAGCTGGCCGTAGCCGACGTCCACCGCCACCACCTGGGCCGCCCCGGCGCGGAGCAGCACGTCGGTGAAGCCGCCCGTGGACGCGCCCGCGTCCAGGCAGCGCCGGCCCGCCACCGACAGCCCGGGGAAGGCGGCCAGCGCGCCCGCGAGCTTACGGCCGCCCCGGGATGCGTACTCGGGGCCAGCGCCGGCGCCGGTGACCGCGATCGGGTCACCGGCGGTGACCTGGGTCGCGGTCTTGCCCGCCGACTGGCCAGCCACCACTACCCGTCCGGCGGTGACCAGCTCCGCGGCGTGCTCGCGGGACCGGGCCAGCCCACGGCGCACCAGTTCGGCGTCGAGACGTCTCCGGGTACTCATGCAGTGACTGCCTCGCCGTTCAGCTGTCCGGGGCCGGATGAGTTCCATGAGCAGCCGCTGCGGGCGGGATCTGGGCGGACGCGATGGGGGCCTGCGGAAAATGGTCGTTTCCTGGATCAAGGGTACCCAGTGCCCCGGTCAGCTCCGCGTGGATGTGCTCGAAGACTGCCACGTGCTCGGGCAGCGGCAGGCCGGCCAGCTCGCCGAGCCGCCCCAGGGCCTGATCCACCCGTGGGTCGCCGGTGCTGGCGGCGCTCGCCGGGGTACTCCCCGGGGTGATCGCGCCGGGCGCCACCGGATCGTTCTGCGTCACGTCGCGCTCCTCGGCAGGGTTGCGGGCTGCGGGGCGGTCCCCCGACGAAACGCTACCGTCCGCAGGCGGCCGGAGGCGCCACCAACGGCTGGCGCCACGCCTATGACATCGTCAATGGGTAAGGAGTTGCACAATGGACGTCTCTGGGAAATGAGGAGACATGGCGACTGCTGAGGAGTGCCGGACAGCGCTGGAGGCGCTGGCGGGGCGTCTTTCCGAGGTTGACCCGCAGAAGCGGGCCTCGGTTCTGGCGGACCGCTCGCTCAGCTGCACGGTCACCGACCTCGGGGTCACCTTCGTCACGAAGCTCGGACAGGACG
>Ga0187879_10002565_pt1 | contig 12307 bp, 10 predicted proteins | sample June2016WEW_19_1_FD_132423 | JGI IMG/M metagenome (GOLD analysis project Ga0187879, IMG submission 132423) | Peatland microbial communities from SPRUCE experiment site at the Marcell Experimental Forest, Minnesota, USA - June2016WEW_19_10 | ecosystem: Environmental > Terrestrial > Soil >... | reverse complement strand
TTTCAGGCCAATCGCGCTCCGGACAAGCGCTACCGCACAGCTCCCCTGAAGGGACTCTGGACTCACACGACCGGTGGCTTTTACCACGACGGGCGCTTTGCAACGCTCAACGATGTTGTCCAGCACTACAACAGCTTCTTCGGGCTCGGTCTGAATGACCAGCAAGTCCTTGACCTGGTCGAATTCTTGAAGTCGCTGTAGCTACTTTGGTTCATGCTGCAATGATTCGGGATGTCGTGTTCGTTTTTGTTCAGATCGTCAATTTGATCGCCACCCTCGCGATCGTTATATGTGCGAGGAAGTATGCGCGTCAAATTCTTCCCCGGTCGATACCGCGCCTTAATTGTGGAGGCTGATCGGGATTTTAGCCAGCGCCGTGTCGTGATAATACAAGGGGGCGGAAAACGGCGCAGAGGGTACCAGGCCCGCAAAGACTTACGGGCTCTAATCGGCACACTTCCTCCAGTGGATATCTTCTTCAACCGAGCTCCCGCCCGCCCCCTTTTTCAACTCCGTAACGTCACTGCCTGAAGCTGGGCATAGACCTGCCGAAACCGTTCCGCTTAAGGATAGCCTCCGGCCATCGTCACCCACACTTTCCGCGCCGTCAAGCGATCATTCTTGCCTGCCCCCAAGACGTAATCCACCTGGTTCGCCTCGCACCACGCCATGAGCTCCTACCAGCTGAAACCGGAATTGCCACGCATGATAATGCGCACTTCCGGCCATGACTTCCGCAACTGCTGCTCCAGGCGAGTGACATCCTCCACGCTTCCCGCCGCCCCATCGATCTTCGCCGTGAGCAGCCACGCGTCCATCATGTATCCTGCGCTTACGACGCTGGGTGATCGAAGAGGAAGGCTTCGGAAACCACCCGGTGCCGGCCAAAGGCTCCCTCCCTGCTTGAGTATGACAACCAAAAAGGCGGTCGGCCTAAGGCGCCTAAGCGATGGCAGAAGGTGGCTCCCCATTTGCTGCCGAGGGTCGCTATGTCAAGCTGAACACAATTTCTTCTTGCCCGAGGTGCTCTGGTACAATGCCAACCGTGCTGGACTCTTTGTATAAACCTGGGCAAACGCTGGCAAAGGTTCCCATTTTCTCCGGGTTGACGGAAAGCGAGTTGGGTTTCCTGGCCCAGCGTACGGCTCCCCGCCACTACTCGGCGGGCGAGATGGTATTTGACGAAGGCGAGCCTTGCTCGGGGCTTTATGTGGTTGAGTCCGGCAATGTCCGCATTTTCAAGAGTTCCCCCAACGGACGCGAACATGTGCTTAGTATTGATGGCCCGGGCAGTTCTATCGCCGAGCTACCCGTCTTCGATGGGGGAGCATACCCGGCGTCGGCAGCCGCGGTCGACGACGTCACCCTGCTTTTTGTGAGCAAACAGGATTTTCAGGCGCTCTGTCTCGCTCATCCCCAAGTTCCTCTCAAGGTCTTGCGGGTCGTAGGCGCGCGCCTGCGGCGCTTGGTGGGAATCATTGAAGAACTGTCATTCACCACCGTGCGCCACCGGCTTGCGTCCTACCTCTTGCGCCTCGCTCAAAAGTCCGGGAAGCGCACCGCCGAGGGTGTGGAAGTCACTCTCCCCATCACCAACCAGGAATTGGCAGCACAAATTGGTACGGTCCGCGAGCTGGTTTCCCGGAATCTCTCCCGCTTGCAGGCCGAAGGAATGATGAAGATCGAGGGGCGCAACGTCCTCATCCACAACTTGAAAGCTCTCGAAGACGAAAACCGTTCAACTGCGTGATCTCCGGCCCCTTAGGCTGCCTATTGTAATCGCCGTGACAAAAGTCATCGTCATGTGCCCGTTGCTCCCCTAACATCAATACATCAAGCGCGGCCATAAGGCATGGACCTTGGCCCGCGAGGAGGAAGCGATGAGCCTGACTGCGGAAAAAACAGTACGGGAATTAGCCCTGGGAAAACCGGGCGCTGCGAGAGTTTTTGAGAAATTAGGTATCGACTATTGCTGCGGCGGCAAGCAAACACTCGAAGAAGCTTGTCGCACTGCCAGTATACTGGTTGACGAGGTGCTGGACGCGCTCGAAGTGGCACCCCCTTCGGGACAAGCCTTTCCAAAAGACAGCGATTGGCAAACGGCACCACTAGCTGACCTGATCTCCCACATCAAGAATACACACCATAAGTACACCCGCGAAGAGATTGCGCGTCTCGGCCCTCTTTTCGACAACGTTTGCTCGGTCCACGGAGAGCACCATCCCGAACTTTTCGAGCTTCGCGAGACCTTCCAGGGTTTGGCTCAGGAACTGACCACACACATGATGAAAGAGGAGATGGTCCTGTTCCCGTATATGGAAAGGATGGAGGAATCCGTTATCCAGAAGGAGCCCATCCTGCCAGCGCCCTTCGGCACCGTACGAAATCCGGTGTCGATGATGGAGCATGAGCATGATTCGGCCGGCAACGCACTGCGTGCCCTTCGCGCTTCGAGTAATGGCTATGCTGCGCCACCAGACGCTTGCATTAGCTATCAGACCCTCTACAAGACCTTGGCGGAATTTGAGGCGGATCTGCACCAGCACATTCACCTTGAAAACAACATTTTGTTTCCCCGGTCAATTGCTCTCGAAAATGCACACTGACAGGAGATCGAACAGATGTCCGCATTGCCGACGCAAACTGAAGAGGAGGCCCGACTCCCGCTGACGCCGACGGAGATCTTTAAGATCACCGCGGCTCGCGAGACCACGCTCGCGCGCCTGTTGATGCTCTATATCAGCACCGGGCTGTTTTTCATGTTGCTTCCCGGAACCTTCCTGGGGATCTGGAACCTGCTCGCGATCAGCAGCCGCCGAGCAGCGAACTCTGTGTTGCCAACATGGATTCAGGCGCACGGTCATGCCCAAATCTTCGGTTGGATCGGAAGCTTCATCTTGGGTATCGGTTTCTATTCCATCCCCAAGTTGCGTCGCATCCACCCGCTTGAGCTGTCGGTTGTTTGGGTCACCTGGGGATTATGGACCTCAGGGGTTACCTTGCGCTGGCTGACCAACGTTTATCAATGGCATTGGCGAGCACTTCTTCCGTTGTCTGCGGCGCTGGAACTCGCCGCCTTCGTAATTTTCTTTCGCACCATTTCTGGCCACCGCCCGCAGCACTCTGGTAAAGAGAAACTGGAAGAGTGGATATTCGCAGTCATCGCGGGATCAGTCGGTCTGCTGCTCACGCTCCTGGTCAATCTCGGAGCCACTTTGTACCTTTCCCTTTCGGGTACGTCCCCCGAACTGCCGCTGGGTTTCGACCAAGGCTTTCTGGTCCTCCAAACCTGGGGTTTCCTGGTGCCCTTTGTTTGGGGGTTCAGCGCCAAGTGGCTTCTTATTTTTCTCGGATTGCGGCCCGTAAAAGGGCGCGTGCTATTGCTGGCCGTGGCGCTGAATTCCCTGGGAGTGCTGGCGGCATTCTTGAGCAGCACGCTAGTGGCCGGACTATTCCTCCTCGCCGGAATCACGCTTGCGGTTCACGCCCTCGGGCTGTTTGAATGGCCCGAGCGCCTTCCCAAGGTCAGAGGCGCACATAGCAGTTTCCCGAGCTTTGTTCGGATTGCCTATGGATGGGCATTGGTCGCCGCCGGGTTAAGTATTTGGGCTGCCTCGGTGATCAGACCGCAAGGAATCTGGGGAGCCTCGCGTCATGCGTTGACTGCCGGTTTCCTGGCGACGATGGTGTTTGCAATTGGCCAGCGGGTTATTCCGGCCTTTGCTGGAAGGTTACTATTCAGCACCAAGCTCATGTTTATGTTCCTGGTGTTTTTGACCGTAGGGTGTTTGCTGCGCGTGAGTGCTGAGATTCTCGCGTATCAGGGCTTCTTTCATTCCGCGTGGTCATGGCTTCCCATTTCGGCCGTTGCGGAGATGACGGCGGTGACCGTGTTTGCAGTAAATCTATTCTCCAGTTTTACGCGGCCGCCGCCTCCAGCACGGGTATAATGCATCGCGTTACGACATACCTGGGCGGCGACCTGAGCGAAATTCCCCTTTGAAAGGTGTTCAAGCATGGCCTACAAACAACTGTGGATCGCCTTGGGCTTCGTGCTCGTTATTTCCTTTGCAGTTTTGGGCGGAGTGGGGGTGAAGGTCCTCAGGAGTGCTCTGCCCATCCCCGAAAGCCCCGGCGCCGCCGTCGGAAGAGGATAACTATAAAGAACCAACTGTACGATGTACTGCAGATTGAAAATGGAAATTCCAGCTTACAATTAAATGGGAGCATGAAATGGCAGACACGTCCAACAGTGCTACAAGTCTCTCTCCGTGGTGGCGACACGCGGCGATTCTCGTCATGATCGGTGGTTTCTCGGTTCTATCCTTCGTTACCGTCTTGACCTATACAAACGCTCCTCCCATTCCCGACAAAGCCGTGGATGCAGCGGGAAATGTAGTTTTCACGGGAGCCGATATACAAAAAGGCCAGGAGGTCTTCTTTAAATACGGCCTCATGGAACACGGCACCCTTTGGGGCCACGGGGCTTATCTGGGTCCTGACTACAGTGCCGAGTATTTGCACCGGCTCAGCGAGGTGACTCGGGATACGATCGCGGTGGAGAAGTACGGCAAGCCCTTCGCACAGCTCCTGCCGGATGAGCAAATCGTGGCATCCGCGGAGGTGCGGAGAGTTCTGAAGGAAAACCGGTACGAACCGGCCTCGCGGACGCTCCTCTTTACCCCCGGAGAGGTGGCGGCCTATCGCACCCAGACAGTCGAATGGAGCGATTACTTCACCAAGAAGGGCGGCGCTCCTGGACTGCCTGCCAGCTATATCAAGGACCCCACGGAGCTCAATGAGCTGACCGCCTTTTTCGCGTGGGCTGCCTGGGCTGCGTCGGCGAACCGGCCAGGCAAGGATTATTCCTACACGAACAACTGGCCTTATGAGCCCCTGGTAGGCAACCGGCCCTCCGTCGAGGCTTATGTCTGGAGCGCTTTGAGTCTTATCACCCTCCTGGGGGGTCTGGGCCTGATACTCTTCGTGGTCGGCAAGTTTGACTACCTGGGCTGGAAGGGTGAGGGCGACACTGCCCACACCACGCACTCCGCTCCCACGCCGCTGAAACTGACGCCGAGCCAATGGGCCACCGGGTGGTTCTTCGCCGTGGTGGCGCTCCTCTTCCTGGTGCAATCGTTCCTGGGAGGCGCGATTGCCCACTACCGCGTGGAGCCAGGAGGCTTTTACGGCTTCGACATCGCTCGGTTCCTGCCCTACACTCTGGCGCGCACCTGGCACCTCCAACTCGCCATCTTCTGGATCGCAACGGCCTGGGTAGGGGGGGGCCTTTTTCTGGCGCCCTGGGTGGGCGGCGAAGAGCCCAATGGCCAAAAGGCTGGCGTCTACGCGCTTCTTGGCGCACTGGCAATAGTGGTTTTTGGCAGCCTTTTCGGAGAGTATCTGGGCATCAACGACAAGCTCGGGCGTCTCTGGTTCTGGTTCGGGCATCAGGGTTCCGAATACCTGGATCTCGGACGCTTCTGGCAGATCCTCCTGGCCCTTGGCCTCGTCTTCTGGCTTTTCCTGATGTTCCGCGCCCTAAAACCAGCCATGAAGATCCCTGGCAAGCGTGAGCTATCCGCACTCTTTCTTTACGCAGCCGTGGCCATTCCCGTCTTTTACCTACCCGCGCTCTTCTACGGCCCCCAGAGCAACTTCGCAGTCATCGATAACTGGCGTTTCTGGATCATCCATCTTTGGGTGGAAGGATTCTTCGAGCTCTTCGCCACGGTGCTGGTGGCCATCATGTTCCACCAGATGGGCGTGGTCAGCACCAGGACGGCCACGCGCCTGATTTACCTTGACGCCATCCTCTACCTCAGCGCCGGGATCATTGGTACGGGCCATCACTGGTATTTCACCGGTCAGGGAACGCTCAACATGGGCTTGGCGGCGTGTTTCTCCGCCATGGAGGTTGTGCCCTTGACGCTTCTAACCCTGGACGCCTGGGACTTCATCAAGCTGAAGAACGCGCAGTGCTCCGAGTGCGGCCAGGAATTCGCCACCAGCCAGAAGTGGGCCATCTACTTCCTTATGGCCGTCGGTGTATGGAATTTTATCGGCGCAGGGATTTTCGGCTTCCTGATCAACCTGCCGATTGTGTCGTACTTCGAAGTGGGCACGGGACTGACCCCCAACCACGGGCACGCCGCCCTGTTTGGTGTCTTCGGGATGCTGGCGCTGGCGGTCCTCGTCTTTTGCTTGCGGGCCATGCAGTCCGACGCCGTCTGGAAGGGGACAGAGAAGTTCATCAGGGTAGGCTTCTGGGGTGTTAATGTGGGCCTCGCCCTTATGATCCTCCTGGACCTGTTTCCCGCAGGCGTTATTCAACTCTGGGACTCGATCGCCAATGGGTACTGGCACGCGCGCCGGCTGACATTCGTGATGGGCGGTCTCTACCACAAGCTGGAATGGGTGCGCATGGCAGGTGACATGACCTTCATCCTCGTCGGTGCGTTACCCATCACACTTGGCGTGCTGCGCAGCGTGTGGAAACGGGACCTGGTTCCTCCGGTATAGTGGGGTGGTCGCTTAACGATATGACAAGCAAGGTTAAGTGGCGGAAGGCGAATCGGAAGTGCGCCCGCAAACGGCGGAGACAGATCGGTAGACCAGGATGATCGTGTAGGGCATTATTTCCAGTTACCCGCGTCTCTGGAGGAATGCACGCAGGGCGACCGCTTGGTTGTGATGCTCATCTCGGGCTGAAAAGAGCAGCGTCAAAGTCCCGTGCATTGTCTCCAGTTGCTTGAGCTGTTTTGTCAGTCCAGTTTCTTTCCGCAACTCTTCGCGGTGGCGTCTCTGAAATTCCCCCCAACGTTCAGGGTCGTGCCCAAACCATTTTCGTAGTGCATCAGACGGCGCGATTTGCTTTATCCAAAGGTCGATTCGTGCTCTCTCCCTTGAAACGCCGCGCGGTAAAATCCTGTCCACCAAAACGCGATAACCATCAGACGGCTCAGACGCCTCGTAAATCCGTTTCAGTTTGTACATCGCTATTCTTCCGAGTGAATACACCGGCGCCCTGGAGCCTCACGGAGGGAGTTACTGCCGGAGGGGAGGGATGCCGGACGCCTCGCCCAAAATCGAAACCTTCCACCGCTTGTTTCAACACCCAGATCTTTGAAGCCAGCCGCTTCCAGCCTCCCCGGCAATAGCCCTGGATCGAGAGTAACCATCGTGTCGGCGAAGTGGAATATCTGCATCCATACGGACCACACGCTATCAGAGCCGGCGAATATGCCGCCCGGCTTGAGAACTCTGAATGCTTCGCACAACAGCCGGTCTTGCAGAGCGGACGAACGTATAATGCAGATTCCGGTGTTCGTCATCACGGGCGGCGACCCGCTCAAGCGGTCTGATATCTTTGACTTGGAATACGCCACCGCGCGTGGGGTGCGGACGTCGTTGACCCCCAGCGCCACGCCTCTTCTCACGGGCGACGCGATTGCCGAGCTTCGGCGGCGGGGACTGGCGCGTTTGGCGGTAAGCTTGGATGGCTCAACGGCGGAAATTCACGATGCCTTTCGGCGCGTGCCGGGTTCGAATGAGTGGACGCTCCGCGCCATTCGCTGGGCCCGCGAATTGGGCCTCCCCGTTCAGATCAACACTACGATTACACGTCGCAATCTGGCAGATTTTGACGTTATGGTGCGGCTGCTGGAAACACTTGATATCGCCATGTGGAGTGTTTTCTTTCTGGTGCCCACTGGACGTGGACGACTGGACGACCTTATTTCCGCGGAGGAGTTTGAGACAGTCTTCGCAGAGCTTTACCAGGTCGCCCGGCGAGTGCCGTTCGACATCAAGACTACCGAGGCGCAGCACTATCGCCGCTATGTCTTGCAGATGCGCGCGGCGGAAGGCAGAAACCGGGAATCGTCCAACGACTCCATGGCCTCACCCACGCCAGGAATGCCTAACGAAATCGCGATGGAGAAAGATGCGGATGGCATTGGCCGAGCGCCCCGGGGGTTGAACGACGGCAAGGGTTTCATCTTCATCTCCCACTTGGGCGAGGTTTTTCCCAGCGGCTTCCTGCCCATGTCCGCGGGCAACGTCCGCAGGCAAACTCTGGCGGAAATCTACCAGCACTCACCGCTGTTTGTTTCCTTGCGCGACACATCCCGCCTGCAAGGGAAATGCAGCGTCTGCGAATTCCGCAACGTGTGCGGAGGTTCGCGGGCTCGCGCCTTTGCCCTCACTGGCAATCCCTTAGCGGAAGAACCTCGCTGTGTGTATGAGCCAAGAGTCGCAGCGGCTTACTCCCAATAGCCGTTCGAGTAGAACTCTATTCGCTCAATTCACTCAATGTTGCGGCCAATCAGATGGTTCCGGCGCCATTGAGGATTCGGCCTGAAAAGTCGGCTTCCCGTCAAATGAGCACCGCGCGCTTTGCATGAACCGCCAGCTACAATCCCCGGTCCTTCCGAAACCTTGATCGAGGAAGTCTGTGGTGGCATAGCAATCGCCGGGATAGATCGCGAACGCCGTAGGGTAGGGGACTGTTTTTCGGGCCTCGGGAGGCCGAGCACGGGCGAACGCGTACAGCAGGGCTCAGCTTCGGGCCTGGGGCAGGGAGGGCGGCCGGTGAAGCTCAGCCGGACTGGACTCGCAAGGCTAAAGCGGTTGCTGGCGGTCGGCATGAGCCAGGCGGGATGTGCGCCTACCCTCGGGGTTTCCGTTCGTACCGTAGGGCGGGCGGTAGCTCAGATCAAGAGGGGCTAGAACGAACTGTAGCGGAATGTCCGGCGACTTACAATCACGCTCGACTACGGTTCGATTCCCCAGCCTCCACCATATAATTGGCCCTATTTGAAAGTGTTATACCTACTGTAAGAATCGTGTGGGAATTGCGCGCGAACAGCGCTATGATGCGGCGGCACGTTCACGATCTTTCGGCGCCACGTGAAATCCGGCAAATATCGTTCCCGGCGGTTCAAGGTAGGCACCTGCCCCATTACGGTCGAGGGCAGATTACAGGGGGAATACCTTCAGAAAGCCGAGACAAGAATCCGCGCTACGAGCCATCCAAGAGGCGCTTGAACTCCTGAGAGCAGCCTCAAATTTGGAGGGCAAAGCGAAAGAAAACGTCGAAGTGCTTCTGGAGGTGGCGGTTGAGAGGCTTGGTGCCGACACTTGAATTGTCGGCGCGGAATTGCTGTTACCGGTGCTTTCATGACATCGGCCTCGTCCTGCGAAGTCCGGTCACGGTGCAACTGAAGGTCTCCTACAGCCATTCGCTTTGCGGGCAGTGCGTTCTCTCCGACTTCCAGTGGTTGACGGGTCGAGTCTGGCAGCGTCCCAAATGTGAGTTGATACTTGGTAGCGGCCTCAGAAGGGTGGGCCGCCGCCACACTGTCATTGCTCCGTTTGCCAGATCGAACCGAACGGCAAAAGACTTTAGCCAAAATAAATGGGCAGCCACCCTCCCAGATGGCCACCCCTTCATGGAGCTATTTTTACGCCTCCAAGTACGTCGTTTCCTCTCTACGATGCAACGGTACTTTGGTAACGCCCGGGCCCGAGTCAGGTCTCGACCTAATTGGGCCTCCTCAAGAGAGTCGACCTCAGTCGATACCCGACCAAGGGTCACCAGGGTCAATAGCTAGGCAGGTCGGTACTCTTGTACCATTGCACGCCGAGTTGTCCAAGATTATAAGTATCGTGAAAGATGTGAGGGGATGAGGCTCTAGGGATGATCCTTGCTTGGCTTATCCTGACACTCTCGATGGCGATGGTCTTCTTCTTCTTCCAAACCACCTGCCAAAAGATTCTGCGCCGGCAATTTGAGGGGGAACCCTTCCAGTCCATCGCCAGCGTGATCCGTTTGGAGCTCCCGTCTTTGCGAAGGTCACTGGAGGAATTCGGCGCACCGGCCGATTATCGCCGGCTGCGCCGGATGCTCCAATGCGACTTCCTCGCACTGACGTACCTCCTCAAGAATTTTGCGAATGCGAAGCGGTGCTATTCCAATGAAGAACGCCTCTTGACCTTGTATTTCCGTTGGCAATTGCTCTCGTTGGCAGTGCGGCGCCAACTAAAGGGTGGCGAAAAGAAGGCAATCTTGAGGCTGACTTCCTTTCTTGAGTACTTCGCTAACGTCGTTGGCCAGCACATGAAGACAGTGGGGTGTGGAAACTCGGCCGCCGCCCACTAGGCTGCCAATCTCTAGCCCCCCTACTTCGGAACGCGCCTGGGCTGGGCATTCCTCCGCTGGCTTCGCCTTCCTCCCACATCTCGACGGCAGATCGCTTTGCCGTCGCTGCCAACTCGGGTCACCGAGGCACAAGCGTTGGCGGGTAGCTCTCAACCTGAATACCGTGACGGTTTCTCAATCGAGTTGATCGTGCAGAAGGACTCTCACTTTCATGACCGGCGCCCTGGCGGTTCACGTTCACGGTGCACTGCCGGTATTCTGCTGATGGTGATCTTGGCCCTGGCCACTTCGAAGCTGAGTCATGGCCAGGAACCTTTCCAGCTGCCGACCTTAACCACCGCCGCGCAGGTCCGCGAGCTTACCCCCGAGCAAGCTAACCGGGGATATCCGGTCCGCTTGCAGGCCGTCGTCACGTATGTCGATCTCGCTGTTGGGGACTTCTTTGCGCAGGACGCCACGGCCGGCATCTATGTCAACGAAAACAACAAAGGGCTTTCTTTCCGGCCCGGCGATTTCCTTGAGATTGAAGGCGTCACCGAGGAACTCGATTTCGCGCCTCAAATCGGAAAGGCTCGATACCGGAGGTTGGGTCAGGCGCAATTGCCACGACCTCACAACGTAAGACTGGGCGACATGCTCTCGACCCGCGAGGACAGCCAGTGGGTGCAAATCGATGGCATCGTGCAAAACTTCGAGCCCGACAGCGGTACTCTGAAACTGGATGTGGCCGTTGAGGGCAGACACCTCCAGGCCACTATCATGAATCCTGCGGGCTTGAACGGCGACCGCCTGGTTGACTCCAAGGTAAGACTCGCCGGCGTGTGTGCTACGGTCTTCAATCAAAATTACCAATTGACCGGGGTATGGCTGGCCGTCCCTACCGCTCGCCAGGTCACTATCGTGGAGCCGCCACCGGCCGATGCGTTTTCCGTTCCCGTGCGGCCGATCAACAGCCTCCTGGCCTTTACGGCTCGGAACACGTCCGAGCACAGGGTGCATGTGCAGGGTACGGTTACCATCCAGCGGCGCAAGGGCGTCTTCATCCAGGATCGCCACCTAGGTCTCTACATTCCGAGCTTGCCCAAGGAGCCACTACGGCCCGGCGACCGAGTAGATGTGGTGGGCTTCGCCGATCTGGGTGACTATACACCGGTGCTTCGGTATGCCGTCTACAGGCGAACAGGCTCCGCACCGATTCCACCCCCTCTTGAGATAACTGCTCAGGGCGCCCGGTCCGGCGCCTTCGATACCTTGCGGGTGCGTCTGGATGCAACTCTCCGCGATGTGAGGCAGAGCGAAAACGACCATACGCTCGTGCTGCAAGACGGTGACGTACTATTTGAAGCGAGGATTGAGGAAGGCAAATCCACGCACGATTGGTCAAGACCGATTGGGAGCCGTTTGAGGCTGACCGGCATCTGTTCCGTGAACGTGGACCGCAATCGCACTCCTGACACGTTCAATATCCTTCTTGATTCTCCGGACAGCATCGTGGTGCTCGCACGGCCTTCGTGGTGGACCCTTACACGGATATCCTCCGTGCTGTTTGTCTTCGCGGTCATCATTCTGGTGGGAACTCTCTGGGTCCGCGTCCTGCGGCGTCGAGTTGAGGAGCGAACCGAGGCGCTCCGCGCCACACTGGAGTCAACCGCCGATGGTATTTTGGTGTTGAGCCCGACCGGGAAGGTGACGGTCTACAATCGAAAGTTCGCAGAGATGTTTGCGGTTCCCGTCGACGTCCTGGAGTCGCACGATCACGAAGCGGCGCTCAACTTCGTCCTGCGCCAAATCCAGGATCCGAGCGCCTTCCTCGCCAGGATCCGGCAAAAGTGCACAGACCAGGAAGCGCAATCCGACGACGTCATCGAAGGCAACGACGGGCACGTCTTTGAGCGGCACTTGGAGCCCCAGCGGGTCAAAGGTAAGAGCGTTGGAAGAGTCTTGGGGTTTCGCGATGTCACCGAACGCAAGCGAGCCGAACGTGCGCTCCAGACCGTTAACCGATGCAACCAGGCCTTGGTTCACGCCACGGACGAGCCGCAGCTACTCAGCGAGATTTGCCGGGCGATCGTGGAGGTAGGATCCTACAAATTGGCCTGGGTCGGTTACGCCGAGAAGGATGCGGACAGAAGCGTCCGTGTGGCC
>Ga0187879_10002564_pt1 | contig 12308 bp, 13 predicted proteins | sample June2016WEW_19_1_FD_132423 | JGI IMG/M metagenome (GOLD analysis project Ga0187879, IMG submission 132423) | Peatland microbial communities from SPRUCE experiment site at the Marcell Experimental Forest, Minnesota, USA - June2016WEW_19_10 | ecosystem: Environmental > Terrestrial > Soil >... | reverse complement strand
GTTAATAGTAAAAAAACTATGTTAGCAAAGTTTTTGTATGCGCTAGGGATTAATGAAGTTGGTGAAGAAACTGCTAAATTGTTAGCTAAAACTTATCCTAAATTACCTGATTTAATGCAATCTAAAGTAGAAGAATTATCTAAAATTTATGGAATAGGCTCTGTTGTTGCAGAACATATATATAGTTTTTTTCAAGAGGATCATAATAAACAGATTATAAATAGATTAATTAATATAGGCATTAATTTTACTGAAGCAACCAATAATAATCTATTATTTAATAATAAAATTAGTAATAAAATCTTTGTGTTAACCGGTAGTTTAACTAAATTTTCTAGAGAAGAAGCCAAATTATTGTTAGAAAAGTATGGTGCCAAGATAGGCTCTAGTGTTTCTAAAAAAACAGATTATTTAGTAGTAGGGGCAAATCCTGGCAGTAAATTGCAGGAAGCACAAAATTTACATATAATTATTTTAACCGAGGAAGATTTTTTAAACTTAATTCAATAAATTTATGATAGTAATAATACGCGAAGCAACCGAAGAAGATCTTGAACAACTAAAGAGTTTATTCTTAATAACTCGTCAAAAAACCTTTACTTTACAACCATCGGAAAAATTTCAGCTTGATGATTATATGGAATCTGTTGCAGGCGAAGAAGTTTGGGTGGCAGAAAAAAATGGTATTATTACAGGGTTTGTTTCTATGTGGATACAGGATAATTTTATCCATAATTTGTTTATACATCCAAATTGGCAGGGATTAGGGATTGGTAGTCAATTATTAAAAAAAGCAGAAGGGAGGCTGTTAAGCCCTATGGAGCTTAAAGTAAAAACAGAAAACTTAAAGGCCTGTAAATTTTATCAAAAACATGGATGGCAAGAAGTTTTTATTAATGACGGCTCTTCTGAGCCTTATTTTACCTATAGAAAATAAATAAAATAGATTTAATCTTCTATAATCGGTGGTAATTCAGGTAAATCGGAAGTTTTTGCATCTATATTAATAGGATCTAATTTAAATAGTTTTAAAATATCATCTAAACTTTCTTTAAATTTAGGTTGCCAATTAGACGAAATAGCATCTTTATTAGGAGGAAAACTGGAAATTGTTTCTATTCTGGATAATAAATTTTGAGAAATTTTTTCTGCGTGTTCTATAGATGAGCCACTTAAATATTCAATTTGTTTGAATATTTCTAATATGTTACTAGCTTTTAATAAAGGCATTTTAAATGTAGTTAAATTATTACCAAGCAATTGTTCGGTGCAAGGGTGGGTATGTGATAATTTAGTAAAGGCATTCATTCGGATCCTACTATCTAATGATGCATAATAGTGATCTATGCTTAAATGTTTTTCAATTTGTTGTTCTAGTAAAACCGCTATTGCTTCTATTATTCTTTCTATAGGAGACAATGTAGAGGAGGACTCTAATAGAGATAATTGTATGCATGAGATATTTTCATTTTGTTCTACCTTAGGGTAAATAACTGGTTTATTAAGCACCTCAGAAAAGCTATTGATTCGTTTAAGTATATTTATAACTACTGCTTCGTCTGGTTTATCTACTTTTAAAAGTTGATTTAATTTTAATTCAACTACTGGTTTTGGATTAGCAAAAAACATTGCTGCTCGTATTATTTTGGATTTGAAAAAAATGTGTGCTTCACCCTCACGTTGATCTTTTAAATCTAACAATTCTATTCGTTGTCGTCTATCGACCGAAGTGCTTCTACTATACATGTAATTTAAAGCTACGCTACCAGAATGTAGTTGAAAGCTATTAACATTAGTTACGTAGGTTTCACCAGCGGTTTTATTAAAATAATCCCAAGTTTCTAATGGATCTTCTAATTTCATACAAATTTTAATATTACAGTTAGCACCAATAGAAGCAGCTTCTTCTTTAGAGGCTTTTTGAAAAGCTGGCAAATCTTGTCCGGCAAATATAGCCGAAAATCCTAATGATCTAGCTTGAGCTGCAACTATGGCAAAACCTTTAACGGCATAGTATCCATATTCGTCCATAATGGAGACAAAAGGTGCAGTAGCATTAGTTGGTTTACTGCTAATAACGTCTATATATTTTCCTTCAACTTGATCTCCAAGTCCAGCTGCCATCATGGTTTTAAGAGATGCTATTATTATTTTACCTAAATTTGCTAGTTCTTCTGGAGCTTTTTCTAAAGCTGGTAATAAAACTATTAAAATACGACGATTTAGTACTACATCTTTTACATCAACTTCGGCTAAGTTGGTACGAATTATATGGCCGTAAGTATCTGCTAATGAGCCAAAAACTCTAGTTAATTGCATGGTAATAAACCCATGTTGTTCGCGTACTTCTCCAGTTTGATTGAATTTATTTTTTGCATTATATCCTGGTAAATTTAATAGATAATTTTTTAATGGATCAATAGTTTTTGAGGGTAGAGTATCTAATGGTACGTATAAATTATTTAGTGTTGGAAATTTTAAATCTATAACTATTGATTCTAATTTTTCTATAAGAAAATATTCTCTAATAGAGTTAGCATCTAATAAAATATGCCCAGCGTCTCTCATTGCGCATAAAATTACCATTAAGCTTTGTACGAAATTTATAGCACGCCCTTTCCACATATCGCCAGTTTGATCGTTACTAGATGCATCCATTAAACTAATAATTAACTGAGATAACATACTTGAAGAACCGTTAGCAAAAGGATTCATAGTGTTAGATAAACGATTTTTTTGTGGACCTATAATATCTCTGGCGCCTGTCATGAAGTTAATAAGCAATAAATCGTCATCACGCCCCATTTTTCTAACCATAGAGAAGATTTTAGCAAACAAACTATTATCACCTTTACCATCTATATAAATAAAACCACTGCCGTGGATTAATGAATTAAAAGCAATAGAGATTAGAGCTTCGGTTTTACCACTACCGGTAGAACCAAAAATTAATGCATGGGTACGCAAATCTTCATTGGTAAACCATAACTCTTGGTTGGAACTTAGTTCGTTACCAAAAAAAGAAATTCCTGCAGCTAAATTTGGTTTATAAGAACCAGGAGATGTATTGTTATAGTCTTTGGTACGAGAAGAAATTGGTAATTTAAACGGCAAAGTTACTGGTCTAGATTTAATAAATAAAAACAAAACTGCGCTAATAAATAGCGTAACATCGCAAGCTATTGGATATAAAAAGCAACTAACGCCAAGCGTTAAGAATAAAGATAAATTAACTATTGGATTACAAACCCATTCTGCGATCCTAGTCCCAATTGGTCTAGTATCTCTAGCAATTAGGCTAGCAGCATGTTCATGCTTAGCGGCTAATCCACGAGTTTGTTGCATGTATTGTTCCTTATATAAATCTCCCCCGCCTTCGGCGGACCCTCTTTAAAAAAGAGGGTGTTATTGGTACGAATAATTTATATAATGATACTATATTAAAAATTAAAGCATGCCAAGAAACCGATTATGAAGATTAAACCAGGTAGATGTACTCGTTGGCAATGTAAACGGGGAATGTTAGAATTAGACGAAATTTTACTTGATTTTTTTACAGTTCATTATAAAAATCTTACTGGTATAAAACAACAAGCTTTTGATTTATTATTACAAGAAAATGATGCGGATTTGTTTAGTTGGTTATTTGGTAATACGCTGCCAGAAGATGTTATTTTGCAAGATATAGTTTTATTAGTTAAATCTAGCTATGGTTTATTATTTGCTTAATTCTAGTTTTATTAATACTTTTTTTATTATAAGCAATATAATTATAATTTATGCTTTATATTTATCTGATATATCATTGTTATTAAAATTAATAATTAGTATTTTAGCAATTACATTAAATTACAGAGCATTTTTAGCAAATAATTTTATTAAAGCATTTTATTTGTCAATTAATAAAAATAAATCTATATTATTAACCAAAAACAATACAGAAATTAAAGTTAATTTTATTAAAATATCTTATTTTAATACCTGGCTAGTAATCTTGTGTTTTGCTAGAGGAACTAAAATTTTTCGAGTATTAGTCTTTAGAAATGCCGTTATTTTGCCACAATTTAAGAGTTTGCAAATGCTAGCTAGGTATAATTTTTTGCCAAATCACATATGAGTTTTCGGTATTCTACAAATTAAAAGGCTGTTTGTCTGAGCCCGTAGGGCGAGTTTACAGCTTTTTAATTTTAGAATACCGAAAACTCATATGTGTTCAGTATATTTAGTTTATATTTAAATTATTAATTAATTTTTGGGCTAATAAAGTATTTTTTAATAAATAAGCTATAGTCATAGGACCAACACCACCTGGAACTGGAGTGATCCAGCTAGCACGTTGTGCGGCCACATTAAATTCTACATCTCCTGTTAGTTTATTATTTATTTTAGTAGTACCAACGTCTATAACAATACTACCTAGTTTGATCCAATCGCCTTTAATTAAATGTGGTTGGCCGGTAGCCGCGACTATTATATCGGCATTAGCAACTATATATTTTAAATCCTTAACATTTTTGTTACAAATAGTTACGGTACAGCCGGCATTTAGAAGCAATAGTGCAGAAGGTTTTCCAACTATGTTAGAAGCACCAACAACGACGGCGTGTTGCCCTGGTAAATGGGTTTTAGTAACAGATAGCAATTTCATAATACCAAGAGGAGTGCAAGATTGTAAAATTGGCCATCCTTGTGCTAATAGCCCAATATTTTGGGGATGGAAACCATCTACATCTTTTTTAGGGTTAATAGCTGTTAGTATAATTTGAGGGTCTATATAACGAGGTAAGGGTAATTGCACTAATATACCGTCTATATTTGGGTCTTGGTTTAAGTTATAAATTAACTCTAATAGTTGTAATTGAGTAAGATCGGGTTTTAAATGTATAATTTTGGAAGTTATCCCTACCTGTTCACAGGCTAAACGTTTATTTTTTACATAAACAGTAGATGCTGGGTCGTTCCCTACTAAAATTACAGCTAAAGCTGGACTTCGAATACCAAGTTGTTGACGAGCAGAGATATTTTTTGTAATTTCTTGTAAAATAGGTTGAGAAATTATTTTACCATCTAGTATTTTTGCTGACACAAATTTTCCCCTATTGAGAGTTTAAGGTAATATAATTTATACTATATTAATAATATATAACTATTAACATTTTATAATTATAGGTAGTTTAGTATTTATAATTTTTGTAGTTTAGTTAGAATAGGGAGTATATACAATGAGTGAAGTTGCAATAATGAAAAGTTTAGTTCCAGTTAGCAAAACCATTATCAATAACAATAAGTTACCTGCTATTGGCGTAGCTACTATAGAAGATTATATAACTTACGTTAGCTCTATCCCTATGTTAAACGAGACAGAAGAACTTGAGTATGCTCAAAAATTACAGCAGCATGGAGATTTAGAAGCGGCTCATAGATTAGTTATGGCGCATTTACGTTACGTAGTAAAAGTTGCGAAAAAATATTTGGGGTATGGGTTGCCGCTTGCTGATTTAATTCAGGAAGGTACGGTTGGTTTAATGAAGGCAGTTAGTAAGTTTAATACAGAAAAAAATGTTAGGCTAGTTACTTTTGCTTTGCATTGGATTAAAGCGGAAATTCATGAATTTGTTTTAAAAAACTGGCGTATTGTAAAAATAGCAACTACTAAGGCGCAAAGAAAATTATTTTTTAAATTAAAAAGCAGTAAAAAAAGTTTTAACTGGTTAAATAATCAGGAAATTAAACAAATTGCCATGGATTTAAAAGTAAAACCTGCAGATGTTAGACAAATGGAAATGCGAATGTATGGTAAAGATAATTGTTTCGATGGACTAGGAACTTCAATAAATTCCGATCCGTCTGGGTTAGAACGTGCCTTAGCTCCAGCTAATTATTTATCAACAGAACTAATGGATTCGACTTGTTTAGAAGATTATAGATTTAATCCAGAAAAAATATTAGAAAAATCTCAATGGGAAACCGCAGCTTTTGCTAAATTACATACAGCAGTTTTAAAATTAGATCCTAGAAGTCAGCATATTTTACGTAAAAGATGGTTGCAAGATGAAAAAGTAACATTAGAAGAATTAGCATTAGAATATGGTGTTTCTAAAGAACGAATTAGACAATTAGAAACGCAAGCAATAGAAAAATTACGGGAATATTTTTAATGAGCGGTGTACAAACTATCCCAATGACAGTATATGGAGCTAAAAAGCTTCAAGATGAGTTACATAAATTAAAAACCCAAGCTAGGGTAAAAATTATAGAGGCCATAAAAGAAGCGCGGTCTAATGGTGATTTAAAAGAGAATGCAGATTATCATGCAGCTAAGGAACAACAAGGGTTTATTGAGGGTCGCATTATTGAACTGGAACATAAATTATCTCATTGTCAAGTAATAGACGTTAGTAAGTTTAAAAATGATGGTAAAATAATTTTTGGTTCTACCATTACTTTAGTTGATCAAAATGATAATAAAACAGTTACTTATCAAATTGTCGGGGATGGTGAATCTGATTTAAAATATGGTAAAATATCGGTTAGTTCGCCAATTGCGAGGGCTCTTATCGGTAAATTTGAAGACGATATTGTTGATGTAAATACACCTTCTGGTATAGTGCAATATAAGATAGAGAAAGTAGAGTATATTTAGAGTTACAATTTAGAGTTAGAGTTGAGCACAACAAGCATAAAGAAAAGTAGTAGAATTTGGTTAAATAGACAGAGCAGAGATCCGTTCGTTAAAAAATCTAAGCAAGATGGGTATCGTTCTAGAGCGGCCTATAAATTATTAGAAATACAGAAAAAATATAATATATTAAAATCAGGCATGGCAGTTATAGATTTGGGAGCTGCGCCAGGTAGTTGGTCGCAAGTAGCTAGCGAGATAATTTTTGGGAACTCCCTCTCTCCAGCGTCCCTCACCCCCCCCCTCTCCCAGAGGGAGAGGGGGGAGTTGAAGGAAGGGTTTAAGGTTAATGGGGGACGTATAATCTCTGTTGATCTTTTACCTATAGATTTAATTAAAGATGTCGATATTATTCAAGGAGACTTTACTGATCCGAAAATATTTGAACAAATTTGCAGTTTAAGTAATGGAAAGGTAGATTTTATTTTGTCGGATATAGCGCCAAATTTAAGTGGTATTTGGGCAGTAGATATCCCTAAATCTAGATATTTATCTGAAATAGTTTTAGATTTAGTTAAGAGTTTGCTAAAAAAAGAAGGCGGTTTATTGATTAAAGTATTTCACGGGGAAGGTTTTGATAAATATTTAATCTTACTAAGGAAATATTTTGCTAAAGTTATAATTTGTAAACCAAAATCTTCTAGGGCAGAATCGAGAGAAGTGTATGTGTTAGCAAAAGGTTATTATGAATGATATGATAAAAAACTTAATGTTGTGGTTAATCATAGTTCTAGTTCTTATGGTGGTGTTTAGCAACTTTGGTCCAAAGTACGCTCAACCTACAAAATTAGCTTATTCTCAATTTGTTGAAAAAGTTCATAGCAAAGAAGTTAAACAAATTACTGTAGATAGCCAGATTATAGAAGGTACTACTAATAACGACGAAGCATTTTCTACTGATATTCCAGCAAAACCAGATCTAGCATTACTTGATGAATGGATTAGTAAATACGGTGTAATAGTACGAGCTAAACCGCCAGAACAACAAAGTATGTTGTTACATATTTTTATAAGCTGGTTTCCGGTAATTTTATTTATTGGGGTTTGGATTTTTTTCATGCGCCAAATGCAAGGTGGAGGCGGTGGTCGTGGCGCTATGTCGTTTGGTCGTAGTAGAGCTAGGCTTATGGGAGAAGATCAAGTTAAAGTTACTTTTGCAGATGTAGCTGGCGTAGAAGAGGCAAAGGCGGAAGTCGAAGAATTAGTAGAATTTTTAAAAGATCCTAATAAATTTAATAAATTGGGAGGTAGGATCCCTAGCGGTGTTTTAATGGTTGGGCAACCTGGCACTGGTAAAACTTTATTAGCTAAAGCGATTGCTGGGGAAGCCAAGGTACCATTTTTTACTATTTCTGGTTCAGATTTTGTTGAAATGTTTGTAGGGGTTGGCGCGTCTAGAGTTAGAGACATGTTCGAGCAAGCTAAGAAACATGCTCCTTGTATAATTTTTATCGATGAAATCGATGCGGTAGGTAGACATAGAGGTGCAGGTTTAGGCGGTGGGCACGATGAACGAGAACAAACCCTTAATCAATTATTGGTAGAAATGGATGGTTTTGAAGGTAACGAAGGGGTAATTGTTATTGCAGCTACTAATAGACCAGATGTATTAGATCCTGCGTTATTACGTCCTGGTAGATTCGATAGGCAAGTAGTGGTTAGTTTGCCAGATATTCGTGGTCGTGAACAAATATTAAAAGTACATCTTCGTAAAGTAATAACAGATTTATCAGTAGATCCAAGGGTAATAGCACGCGGTACGCCAGGACTTTCTGGTGCAGATTTAAGTAATTTAGTTAATGAGGCAGCATTATTTGCAGCAAGAGGTAATAAAGCTGTAGTTTCTATGGAAGAATTAGAAAAAGCTAAAGATAAAGTTTTAATGGGTGTGGAACGTAAATCTTGTGTTATGACAGAAAAAGAACGTAGTTTAACCGCTTATCATGAGTCTGGCCATGCTATTGTCGGTCTTAATATGCCAGGGGTAGATCCTGTATATAAAGTAACTATTATTCCTAGAGGTAGAGCGTTAGGGATTACTTTCTTTTTACCAGAAGCAGATCGCTATAGTAGAACTAGACAGCAATTAGAAGGAGATGTAGCCACTTCTTTTGGTGGTCGGGTTGCTGAAGAAATAATTTTTGGTAGGGATCAAGTAACTACTGGAGCATCTAGTGATATAAAATCAGCTACGGAGATTTGTCGTAACATGGTTACTAAATGGGGATTATCCGATAAATTAGGGCCATTAACTTATGGTGATGATGACGGAGAAGTATTTTTAGGCCACAGTGTTACAAAACATAAAGGTATATCCGATAATACTTCGCAAATAATCGATGAAGAAGTTCGTAGAATTATCGATTGTGGTTATGTACAGGCTAAAAAGATTTTGGAAGCTAACCTTGATAAATTGCATAATATGGCTAAGGCTTTATTAAAATACGAAACTATAGATGCAGATCAAGTTGCAGATATTATGGCTGGTAAAGATCCAAGAGAACCAGTGGATTGGAACGATATTTCTAAAGACGGTGGCAATACTATCGACGGTAATAAAATAAAATCAGAAGATTCTAAAGACGTAAACACCTCTAAATCTAGCAAAATAGATCCAAATACTGGTGAAGAAGAAGATTTAGTGATTTAAAATCTTTTACATCCACACTTCAATGTTAGTTGGTTATGCACTATACACTAATTTAGGTCGTGCAGTTTTAGCTAAAAACACAATATTATGATCTTCTTTAATATAAAATCGCACTTTATCTTTTATTGCTCCTAGTGGTTGATAACATATAGCTAGCGAATCTTGACTAGGAGGATTATATATTTTTACCCCAATATCAGTTAAAGCTTTAGTAAATGTCTTAATAATTTGCATATTGTTATATTCAGGATTTATTCTTATATGGTTAATTTCGAATAAAGCATTATAAATTTCTTTATAGTTTGGGAGTTCTGTTATCCTAAAATTCTTATTAGCAGTAGCTGTTTGTAATTTGATGCAATCTAATAATTCGAGTTTATGATTTAAAATAAATTCAAATTGAGTATTGTCTTTATGTATAGATTTATTAATAAAAAAATCTTTAGCCGATACTAAAAAAGCATTTATTAAGATTTCTGTGCCAATTTTCATCATTATTAGGTTTATCGGCCTAATAACTAAATTATTTAGCTGAGAGAGTTGACAAGTCGAACCAGGTCGGACCATACTATAATAGTTATGAAAAATGTAAATATTACTAAAGCAAAATCACATCTATCTGCTATTTTAAAGGAAGTGGTGGATAATGATGAAGAAATTATTATAAGCAAGGGTGGGGATCCTATAGCAAAAATAATTAAATATAAGAAAAAAAAAGAGATCCAACGAACCAATATTTTTAAAGGCCAAATAGTTATTTCTAATAATTTTGAAAATTGGCCGGATGATATAGCACAATCTTTAGGTATTAAGGATTAGTAGTGCAATTTTTAATTGATACCCATGTATTATTATGGGCCTTGAGTGATTCTAATAAACTCAAAAAATCTATTGTAGAATTAATTGAAGATGAAAATAATGTCATACTAGTAAGCATAGCCACTTTGTGGGAATTACAAATAAAAGAATCTATTAATAAAATTAAACTACCAGCTAATTTTTTTGGTTCTCTTAATCAGTCTGGGTATGAAATTTTGCCTATTACTATACAACACTTAGAAACTCTGAAAATTTTGCCAATGTACCATAGGGATCCTTTTGAAAGAATGTTGATTGCGCAAGCCAATACAGATAAATTGAAGCTTATTACTCAAGATAGCGATATATGTAAATATGAAGTGCAGGTAGTTATAACCTACATTCCTAGACCTTCCAAACAATTTGTTTGAATTACACCATACATTTTACAGGCAGTTTCACCAAAATAAATAATTATTTTTTGCCTTAGAATATTTAAATTTGTAATAATTTCTCTAACCGGACCCTCAATTGTTTTTTTATAAAAACGCACAATACTAATACCTTCAAAAATTTGAAAAATCCAGCGTAAAGTAGGATTTTTTATTGGTTTACCAAGTTGATTTGGTAACGTACTGTTATTTTCTTTTAATGTTTCACGTAATTTAAATTGGGCGACATTGTACACCATCAAACATAAAGTCATTACCATCATTAGTGCCTCTATTCTTTTAGGAGATTTCAAAAAAATTGAATCTACCATAAACCACGGATCTTTTATAAAACGAAATCCACCTTCTACATCTTGCTGTTCTTTATATTCAATTAACATATATTCATCAGGATAATTTACCATATCAAGATCATTGGTGGCTAGAATAAATCGTCCTTTTTTATTTTGTAGGGTTTCTATTGCCTCTACGTTTTTAACAAAACTCGAATTAATTTTATAGCCAACAATTGCCTTCTTTTGATCGGCTTTTGGTTTACCACGTTTATTATGTTTTAATTCAGCAACAATTTTGCTGTTAATAGTGTGTAATGGATATTTTTTTATTAATTTTATTAAAGCTGCCTGCCCATCTTTTTTATGTACAAATAATTCTTTACTTAAATGCCATAATGCTTTTTTTAGTGCAATTTCCTTCTTTTTTAATCTTTTTTCTAATGTGTGTTTTTCTCGTTTATATGCTTGTTCAGAAAATATCAACAACCATCTTTGTTCTAATTCACCATAATACGAAATAAACGGTGCTATTTTGTAGCCTTTTTCTTGATTGATCCATGTAATCTCTTGATCTGACTGCTCCAATAATAAATTTGCCTCTTTAATAGTTTCTGGGACTCTTGTTAACCACGTATAATCATTGTTTTTTAATAATCTATCCTTAGTATATAACGCTGAATCAGCTACCCACTTAAATTTTTTTTCTAAATCAATTTGCTTTTGAAAATCCTGAACTTTCTTTATAGTTTCATGAAAACTTGCTTTATCAGAACTGTTGCCATCTAATGGCTCCATCCAAATTGGTATGGCACTGGGACCATTAACCACTAACGATAATACTATCTGTTTTAAATCTGGTCTGTGATCTTTTGAGTAACCATTGGTAATGTTAATAACCTTAGGTTCATCAGATACATTAGATTCGTCTTCTACTTTATATTCACCTTGAACCGTTAAACTAGTTGTATCCAAATGATTCATCCTACCAAGCAAATCATTGTCTAACGCTGTTTCAAATGCAACTTCACCAAATAATTTACTTGCACCATATGCCCAAATTTCATCTAAAGTATGTCCTAATGTATAATCAGTCAAATCATCTGCTTTAATATTAGCATCTAATAATCTTTCTACTGGTTTTGTTGCAAAAAATTGATGTGTCAAATATAAACGCCTATTCGTAAATCCCAATCCATTTAAAATCATTGCAACAACAGATTGGCCAGGGCTAACTATTCGCTGATCATTAACTCCCAATCTTTTGTCTATTCTATCTGCTATTTTAAGATCTTTACATACTGTCGCAACTAAACCATGATGATCCATTGATAATGTTTGAATTTCATCTCCTGCAACTTCTAACATAGATTAAACTTCCTTTAACCAAAAAGAAGTAAGATAACTTGTTTTTCATGTTAATTCAAAAAATTGTTTAAATAGTCTAGGAATGCGGG
>Ga0187879_10002563_pt1 | contig 12310 bp, 6 predicted proteins | sample June2016WEW_19_1_FD_132423 | JGI IMG/M metagenome (GOLD analysis project Ga0187879, IMG submission 132423) | Peatland microbial communities from SPRUCE experiment site at the Marcell Experimental Forest, Minnesota, USA - June2016WEW_19_10 | ecosystem: Environmental > Terrestrial > Soil >... | reverse complement strand
GAGCACTACAAACAGGACGCGCGGGAAGGCGCTATCGATGCTGCAAAGGTGTTCCGGAGCACCGTAACGGTGGACGCCGAGCATTCGAAAGAATAAGAGGGGGATTCATGTGTGGCATCCTGGGAGCCGTTGGTGCCCCAGACGAGATTCGGGAAGAATGCCTCCTGCAAGGATTGGCGGGGCTGGCGCATCGGGGTCCTGAAGATTCCGGATGGCACGTGATACGTCAAAGCGGTCCGCAGCCAACCTCTATCTTTCTCGGCAACCGGCGTCTCGCCATCCTGGATCTCTCGCCCGCGGGACACCAACCGATGCAGGACCGTGATACCAAGAACTGGATCATCTACAACGGCGAGATCTACAATTTCCGCGAGATTCGCTCCGAACTAGAATCCCATGGCGTCGGTTTCAATAGCCACTCCGACACTGAGGTGATCCTCAAGGCTTACGGTAAGTGGGGTGCCGGATGCTTAGACTATTTCCGGGGCATGTTTGCCTTCGCCATCTGGGATGCGCGCGAGAGTGGGTTGTTCCTGGCCCGCGACAGGTTTGGTGAGAAGCCTCTCTATTACTTTCATCGCGACGGTCTCTTCCTATTCGCTTCCGAAGTTCGTTCGTTGTTGCAGACAGGTCTTGTAGCACGCGAGCTTGACGAGGTTGGACTCATCGAGTACCTCCTCTTTGGATCGGTCTCTGACGCTGACACCCTGATCAGGGGTATTCACTCCCTCCCCCCAGCTCACTCTCTTCTGCTTAAGGAGGGCGAAGCCACTCTTAGGAAATATTGGGACCTGAACAGCGCAGAGCGTGACCTCGCAGCCCCCCGGCCTGTGCGCCACATCGGCCCGGAAACGATAGCCGAACTCCGAACTCAATTGGAGGATGCAATTCTTCTCCGCATGGTGAGTGACGTGCCGGTCGGCGTTTTTCTGTCGGGTGGCATCGATTCTAGTTCGTTGGTCGCGCTACTGAGCCGCAAGCATCCGAATCTCAGTACGTTTTCTGTTGTCTTCAACGAGTCGGACTACAGCGAGGCTGAGTACTCGCGGACGATCTCGGCGCGCTTTGGTACCGATCACCACGAAATCGAAATCTCGAGCAGTGCAGTGATGACGTCATTGCCAGACATCATCGGCACCATGGATCAGCCGACAATCGATGGTGTGAACACTTACATCATTTCGCGAGAAACCCGGCATATGGGGTATAAGGTTGCCCTGTCTGGTCTCGGGGCAGACGAGATTTTCGCTGGCTATGAAAACTTCAAGACAGTTCCGCGAATGGAGCGGTTTGCCTGGTGTCTCAGTACCGTCAATCCAAAGTTACGGTCCATGCTTGCATCCATGACCAGGATGCCAAACTCGAAGGGCCGCCCGCGAGCGGAGAAGCTGGCGGCCCTGATCGAAGGTGACGACAGCATTCCGCATCCTTACGCGTTCGCACGCATGTTGTTTATGCCACGCCAATTGCGTCAATTGGGTTTAGTGGGCGACGGCAAAGGTGTTGACTCCGCGATGGCACCGCTCGCCAACATCGTGAAGTGGGCTGCGAGATTTGATCCCGTCAATCGTACCTCTTACCTTGAACTCCGACACTATATGGCTAACACTCTGCTGCGCGACTCGGACGTCATGAGCATGGCGCATGGTTTGGAGTTGCGCGTACCATTTGTCGACCACAAGCTGACCGAATTTTTGTTCCGAATCCCGGGTGGTTCCAAGCTCAAACGCGGAATGCCCAAGTGGTTGTTGATCGAAGCACTGCAGGGGCTGCTGCCTCAAAAGGTGGTGCAGCGGTCAAAACGAGGCTTCACTTTTCCATTTGAGCTTTGGTTGAAAAGAGAGATGCGTAAAGACATGGAGGACGTCTTGCTCGACACTAGTAACCTAGTGGCAGGCGTCGATCGAAAATTCGTTGCGATTGTATGGGAAGATTTTTTGGCTGGAAAAACCACATGGTCGCGGCCTTGGTCGCTTTATGTCCTTAAGCAATGGGTAAACATGTTTCTGGAATCCCGGCCTTCGAGTTCGATATTGGACATTCCGGATGTGGGGCACCGGCAAGTCATGGCGCGGAATTGATCAACCTCCAGAAGAAGCAAGCTCTTATCCCCGAATTATTTTCGAACCGAGGAGTGGTTCACTGAAATGTGTGGTATCAGCGGATTAGTTAATTGCGGAGACCGTGAAACACTCGCATGCATGACCGACGTGCAGGCTCATCGCGGGCCCGACGACGCCGGGTTCTGGGAACAGAAATTTCCCGATGGTTCCTACGTCGGCCTTGGAAGCCGCCGCCTTTCCATCATTGACCTTTCCATCAGCGGGCACATGCCCATGTGCAACGAAGACCGAACTGTCTGGATCACCTACAACGGTGAGATCTACAATTTTGCCGAACTGCGCCGCGAGTTGGAGATGAAGGGCCATCGATTTGCGTCGGAGACCGACACGGAAGTCATTGTTCACCTCTACGAGCAGGAAGGCCCAGACTGCGTTAAGCGCTTGAACGGTATGTTTGCATTCGGCATTTGCGACCTGCGCCCCGGCAGGCCCACTCTGTTTGTGGCACGTGATCATTTCGGAATCAAACCTTTCTACTACGTGCAGCAGGGACGCCGTTTTGCCTTTGCCTCCGAAATCAAGGCCCTGCTGCAGGTTCCTGGGGTTGAAGCAGAGATCGACGAAAAAGCCCTGCATCAGTACTTGACCTTCCTTTGGGTTCCCGATCCCAAGACGATGTTCCGCAACGTTGTCAAACTTCCGGCCGGTCATTACGCGGTACTGCGTAATGGCCAGCTCGAAATAACCCAGTACTGGGATCTCAAGTTCCCACGCGACGGCGTTCCATTCTCTCGTTCGGAGGCGGACTTGAAAGACGAGATTCGAGAGCGTTTCCGCCGTTCTGTCAAAGCACAGATGATCAGCGACGTGCCGATCGGTGCTTTTCTCAGCGCCGGACTGGATTCGTCGAGCATTGTGGCCATGATGTCGCGAGCCACTCGCCAGCCGGTGCGCACTTATACGATTACTTTTCCGGACAGCTACCGCGTCGGTGAAACGACGTTGGATGATCCAAATGTGGCGGCGCAGTTGGCGAGCCGTCTCGGGTGTGAGAACCATCGCATTGTGGTGGAACCGGACGTCGCCAATCTTCTGCCTAAACTCGTCTGGCACATGGACGAGCCCACAGCCGATCCGGCGATCATCGCATCGTACCTTGTATGCCGGGAGGCGCGAAAGCACGCGACAGTCTTGCTCTCCGGCGCGGGTGGAGACGAATTATTCGCCGGATATCGGAAGCACTACGCCCATTACTGGGCACAAGGCTATCAGCGGATTCCGTCGGTAGTTCGAGGCTTGATTGATTCGTCACTGCTGAGACTTCCCACGCTTCGGGGAACAGCAATGAAGGGAAGACTTCGCCTGGCGAAAAAGATGGCCCGCAGTTCCTCCTTGCCGCCAGTTGAACGGTTCTTGATGAACTGCACGTATCTGGACCAGGAACAGAAAGCCGCGCTCTACACATCTGTCCTATCTGACAAAATCTCCGGTGAAGATGCTGCGTACCAACATCGAGCTCGATTCGAGCAAGTCAAAGACGCCGACTTTCTCAATCAGATGCTCTACCTCGATACCAAGATTTTCATGCCCAGCTTGAACCTGACCTATAACGACAAGATGAGCATGGCCTCCTCCGTGGAAGTCCGCGTGCCCTTTCTCGATCGCGAACTCGCCGAGTTTGTGGCCTGGAATGTTCCCCCCAGCATGAAGCTGAAAGGGTTCTTCCGGCCAACTACAAAGTACATCTTCCGTAAGGCTATGCAAGACGTTTTACCGCGCGAAGTGTTAGAGCAGCCGAAAGCCGGTTTTGCCGCCCCTATAGACTACTGGCTGGCCCGTGACCTGAAAGAAATGGTCGACGACCTACTTTCCGAATCCCAGATCCTGAAGCGCGGATTGTTCCGACCCGAGGCCGTGCGCGCATTCATTGATGAACACCGTACCGGCGCACAGGATTGGTCCATGCAGATTTGGCAGCTTTTGACACTTGAACTTTGGATGCAGACCTTTCTCGATGGCGGCAGCAAGCACGCGGCGGCAGATTTGATTCCTGGGCAAAGGGCCACGGTATGAAACAGATTCTGCAGCAGCCTCGGACGGGCGAGATTACAGTTTCGGAGGTTCCGTCGCCTCAGCTTGTGCCAGGGTGCGTGCTGGTGCGCATTGCTACCTCCTTAGTGTCTGTCGGAACCGAACGTGCTTCGTCCGATTTCGCCCGCAAGAATCTGCTTCAAAAAGCCCAGGCGCGGCCCGATTTGGTTCGAGAAGTGGTTGGCAAGGTTCGCCGCGACGGCATGCTCTCTGCGGTGCAAGCGGTCCGCAGCCGTTTGGACCAACCGTTGGCGTTGGGATACAGCAGTGCAGGCACGGTGGTCGGTGTCGGCGAAGGCGTTACCGACATTCGGGTGGGCGATCGAGTCGCGTGTGCGGGCGCCGGTTACGCGGTACACGCCGAAGTGGCTTGCGTGCCGCGCTTGCTGGTCGCGAAGCTTCCAGAGCCCTCTTCAGTTACCTTCGAGGAAGCTGCCTTCGCGACTCTCGGCAGCATCGCCTTGCACGGCGTCCGCACCGCGGACGTGAAGCTCGGCGACAGTGTTGCGGTGATCGGTCTTGGCTTACTGGGCCAACTCACGGTGCAAATTCTGAAAGCTGGCGGCTGCCGTGTACTGGGGATGGACGTCGTACCCAACCGCGCTGAACTCGCCTTGCGCTTGGGCGCAGATGCGACTGCTGCTTTATCCTCGGAGTTCCGTGATTTGTGCTATGAGCGTTCTCGCGGTGTCGGAGTCGATGCCGTGCTAATCACAGCCGAAACTCAGAGCAGCGATCCGGTTAATCTCGCCGCAGAAATCGTGCGCGACCGTGGCATCGTGGTCGCGGTGGGTATGGTAGGCATGGACATCGAACGCAGGCTTTATTACGAAAAGGAACTCGACTTCCGTGTCTCACGGTCGTATGGTCCGGGACGCTACGATGCTGCCTACGAGCAGAAGGGACACGACTATCCCATCGGATATGTGCGCTGGACCGAAACTCGCAATATGGAAGCATTTCTTGGACTCCTTACAGACGGCAAGCTTGATCTGAAATCACTGATCACACACCGTTTCCCGATTGAACGCGCACATGGCGCTTACGATTTGATCACAGGAAAGACGAGAGAGCAGTTCCTTGGAGTGCTCATTATTTATCCCGAGCAGGCGGATCAGAGCCAGATGCTCGAATTAACTGGACGAGGCAGCAGTAGTAGTCGCGCTCCAAGACCGGTCGCGATTGGGTTGTTAGGCGCTGGCACTTTTGCCATGAGCATTTTATTACCTGCCATCAAGCAAGTGTGTGGAGTGGAATTTGTCGGTGTCTGCAACGCGACGGGAGTTCGGAGCCGCCATGCCGCGGAGAAATTTGGATTCCAGTATTGTACAACCGACGAAAAGGAAATTCTTAACGATGCTCGCATCAGCACAGTTGTGATCGCTACACGTCATAACCTACATGCGCGTCAGGCAGTGACAGCTTTGAACGCGGGAAAGAGCGTGTTCTGTGAGAAGCCGCTGTGCTTGAGCGAAAAAGAACTCGCCGACATCGTTCGTTCCTATACTCGATTAATGACAACTCAACAATCCTTTCTCATGGTCGGCTTTAACCGGCGCTTTGCACCCATGGCCTCGAGGATGAGAGCATTTCTAGCAGAGATCCACGAACCCCTGGCGATGCACTATCGGGTGAATGCCGGGTATCTTCCGCCGGACCACTGGGTGCAGGATTCTGAGCAGGGCGGTGGCCGCATTCTGGGTGAGGTTTGCCATTTCGTCGATTTCATGATGTTCTTGGCTGGCTCCTCGCCGGTCAGCGTGCACGCGATCAGCCTGGACAATTCAGGTCGGTACGGCGGAGACAATGTGATCGTCTCGCTGCAGTTCGCCAACGGCTCTCGGGGCACGATTGATTATCTGGCCAACGGTGACAAATCATTTTCAAAGGAACGGGTCGAAGTGTTTGGCGGCGGTGCAGTTGCCGTACTCGAGGATTTCCGCCGACTCGAACTTGTTCGGCATGGAAAGAAGCAAACAATGCGTGCTCGTTGGCGTCAGGACAAAGGTCATCGCGGAGAATGCGAGGCTCTTGCCAGTGCGATTCGGGAAGGTCAAGCTGCGCCAATTCCATTCGACCAGATTGTCGATGCAACGCTTGCTACTTTGCGCATCCAGGATTCAATCGCCTTGGGGAGGTCGATGTCTGTCGATGCTTCCAGCTTTGTTGGCTCCGTCTTAGATTCAACGGCTTCAGACGAATGATCCACCGTCGAAAATGAAGTTGGGAGTCAACAAATTGTAGAATGGCCTAAAGCAAAGAGCTGATGTAGAGGCGCTTCGACGAGTGTGAAGCTTGGTGCGAGTCTCGTCGCATCTACTTCATGCTATAGTGTGACGAACTCACGCAGATCCCATTGAGCATGTCGTTTGCGAACCGCCTTCAGTATTACCGGCGCATCTTCAGCGCTTATCTGGTCCCCGGACAAAGTCAGTTGACCTTCTGGCACGACACGCCACAAGCGAACCCAAACTCAACCACGGACAAGTTGGGCGAATACTACATGGACTTCGAGGCTAAGGCCGATTATTCGGGCCATTACGATTCTCATGGGATTCCCATGCTTGACTACCATGGGCAGATCGGCCTGCGGTACAACCCGATCGCTATTGCGCAGTGGGGACTCGGAAACCACGACCTGTTCTACCGCACTCGTGGCGACGAGCGCAAAGAGAAATTTCTGAAGGCAAGTGAGTGGCTCTGCAATTGCCTGGAGCGCAATTCCCGTGGTGTTTGGGTCTGGAACCATCATTTCGACTGGGAATACCGTGATACTTTGAAGGCGCCCTGGTATTCGGGGCTGGCACAGGGGCAGGGAATCTCGCTCTTAGTTCGGGCGCATCGAGAAACTGGTAATCCGGAATATCTGCGCGCTGCCGAGAGAGCCTTTGCCAGTTTTCTCGTGCCCACTGAGAATGGCGGTGTGACTTTCACCGACGAGCGGGGTAACCTCTGGTTCGAGGAGTACGTTGTGTCGCCGCCAACGCATATCCTTAACGGTTTTATGTGGGCGGCTTGGGGAGTATACGACTACTTTCTGGCGACTGGCGATCCAGGCGCGCAGGGCCTTTTTCACCAGGCAGTGCAGACCCTGCTGGAAAATGTGGAGCACTACGATTTGGGATTCTGGTCTCTTTACGAGCAGTCCGGGACGCGGCTGAAGATGGTGGCCAGCCCCTTCTATCATCAGTTGCACATTGTGCAGTTACGGATCATGCACAGGCTGACCGGGAAAAACCAATTTGCGTGCGTTGCGGATCGTTGGGAAAGTTATGGCCGCAGCCGCGCAAAACGGACTCGAGCTTTGTGCTACAAGAGTGCCTTCAAGCTTTGTTATTACTGAAAGCACATGAAAATCCTCTACGTGTCGCAGTATTTTCCGCCGGAGATGGGAGCTCCAGCCGCGCGGGCGGCTGAGCTTGCCCATTATTGGGTACAAGACGGCCATGAAGTCACAGTGTTGACTGGATTCCCCAACCACCCCACCGGCGTTGTGTCGGCGGAGTATCGCAGCAAATTGCGCCGACTGGTCATGCGCGAAAATGTAAGCGATGTGAACGTTGTGCGGACCTGGTTGTTTCCGTTTCCAAATCGCAAGGCGTATGAGCGAATTCTGAACTACAGTTCCTTCTGCGCTTCAGCCTCTACCACCGGGATGTTCGTCTCTCGTCCGGACGTTCTCATTGCCACCTCACCCCAGCTTTTGGTTGGGCTCTCAGGTTGGTGGCTCGCGCGCGTTAAGCGCGTTCCATTTGTATTCGAAGTACGCGATCTGTGGCCCGAATCCCTTGCAGCGGTTGGAATGAGCAACCCGGATTCCGTGCTGAATCGTTCGTTGGGTTCGGTTGCCGGATTCCTGTATAGACGTTCGGAGCACATCGTGGTCGTCACACCCGCTTTTCAGGAGTACTTGATCCAGAACTGGAGAGTTCCACCCGAAAAGATTTCCATCGTTGAGAACGGGGTGGAGTCGGATCTGTTCAGCCCGAAGGCGAACAATGCAGACCTGACAAGGGAACTCGGTGCGGAAGGGAAGTTTGTAGTCAGCTATATCGGAACGATGGGCATGGCCCACGGCCTCGAAACCCTGGTGCGAGCCGCAACAGAATTGCAAAGAACCGCACCTCACGTCTTGTTTCTGATGGTGGGCGAAGGCTCGGATAAAGAGCGAGTCATCAATCTCGCTCGCTCTCAAGGCTTGTCCAACATGTGTTTCGTCGGCCAGCAGCCCAGAGAGAAGATCCCGGAGTTTATTTCCATCTCCGACGCATGTCTCGTTTTGCTCAAGAAAAGCGAGCTATTCAAGACTGTGATTCCCACCAAGATGCTGGAGTTTATGTCTTGTGCACGCCCGGTCATCCTGGGCGTGGATGGTCAGGCTAGGAAGATAATGGATAAAGCTGGAGCTGGAGTTTATGTAGAGCCGGAGAACGCGGCCGCTCTGGTCCAAGTGATTACACAACTAGCAGCCAACCCTGTCCTGCGGGAAACACTAGGCCGCAACGGACGACGGCACATCATTGAGCACTTCTCACGACAACAGAAGGCTAAAGCTTATATCGGTGTTCTGGAAGGAATTGTCGGCACAGAGGAGGCAGGGATTGCAGCCTGATTTTATAAGCTATCGCCGGCGGACTGCCATAATCGACAGACTAACTGTTGCTTGAACAATGGCTTTAGAATCACGATAAAGCGCCACTTTCCCGTCGCCGTAGGGGACCAAGAGGATAGCCTCTGCCGGCATATCTGGTGCTTTCGCATGCCAAGTCTTCTTTTATGGGACGGCTGCTTCCTGAATGCTTTGCGTTGTTTTCCGGAGTATCTTGGCGCCATTCGAATTCTCACTCCTGATTGTAGGGCAGCATGACATGTCAGTTCACGGTTTCGACGATCAGTTGCCGCACAGTCATGGAATTGGTTGCGCTGGCGACGGAAAAAGCCCCGCTCAACTGCAGGTAGAAGTATGTGGTCGCATCATTCGTGCCCACGGTGGCGGTGTTGGTGTCAAGAAATAAGCTGGATGCCGCGCTTGAGGACGAGGCTAGGTCAATCGCTAACTGCCCAGAGCCCTCGTAGGCCGCCGAAGACCCGCTAGTCTGCATCGTGATGTTCGCCTCGAAAAGAAAAGGATTGTTCGCGGCTTTAATCGAGCCCAAAGCGGCTGACGTTATGCTTACCGGGGTGATGACGATGCCCGACTCGCACCCCCTCACGTGGCAGAATTTTGCCTTCAAGTTGATGCTCGCTGTCGAAGACGCCGGAGTGGAATAGACGCCCTTCAAGCGGATGCGGAGCGTCTTGTTCAACGACAGCCATTGCGTCGGGTATCCGATCAGACAGGACATCAAGTTCTGATCGCGGGTGGTGCTGGCATTCACCGTTACAGGCGTTACATTGGTGCAGTTCCAGAAGCCGCTGAGTGGGGTATTGTTGACGGACAAGGGCAATGCGGTGGTGAGAGGCCTGGTATTTCCAAACTTTTTGGAAACGGTGCCCTGGTCACCAATCGATGTGATGTTTACCCACCCCCCGTCGTAATAGCTTCCATTGGTAGCGTGCCAAATATTTCCCGATCCGTCTTTGATAGGTATCCACCCGCAACTTGGACCCGCGCATCCGACGGCAGTGTTCGTGTAGGTATTGCCCATGGATATTAGGCTGTTGTTGTTTGCTGCGAAGAGCGGACTGATACTAATGAATGGGACAGAGGCAGGCGCGCGCGAATTGCCTAGAAGAGAGTTGGTGATCGTCAGCGCTCCGCCGCCCTCAATTACCACGTCGTCCGTGGGAGCCGTCGATTGAAAAGAGATAGCGTCCAAATGTGTGTTAGCCGCACCCGGCGAGGCCGTGGAGACGAAAAATCTGTAATTGCTCCCTTCTGACTCGGCGCCTTGGATAAAAATCTGTCCGCCATTGTTCACGAAATCAATCGCGGCCAGTTGCGGCGTCGAATCCGGCGTGACCAAGCCACCGATGTACCCGTACACGCTTAGTTGTCCGGAGCTGAACCCATTCACCCCGTAGCGACACCCATTGAACACAAGATTTTCAAAGATGAAGTCTTTGACATTTCCGCCCTCATCGGCCTCCAGACAGTTGATCGACCCGCCGGCCTGATCTCCCTGTACGAACAGATCGCTGAAGTGAAGGCTGGCCACCTCCTCGGTCGACGTGTCAGAGTGTCCGATTCTTACTCCTGAGGAACCGCTGAGGAGCGTTCCGCCCCTCGAATTTGAGCCTGAGGGAGCGCAAAAGGTCCCTGGCAACCCGGTCGCAGTCAACGTAGTGGAGGAGGGAACGGTGGCCACCTGGTAAGCGCAATTATAGGTGGAATCTGAGCCGCCGCGGGCTACGACAGTATCGCCGAGAAAGACAAAATGCGTCGTCGTCGTGGTAATCGTATAAGAGGGGCCTGATCCGGTGATCGAGTTGATCGTCGAGCTGACCGCTTTATGACCACTCACTTGAACATGAGAAATCTTCAGGTTGTTGCTGGGAGTGCTTTGGTAGTTTGTGACAGTGCCAGTGTTTGCCGTTCCAGATTCGTTTGCGCCTGTCTGCACCCATGAAATGTGGGTATCGTCGTTCGTATAGAGAACCTGAAAAGTGCCATTGAACGATGTCTTCCCGCCGATCATGCCCGCCACCTTCATGATCCGGCCGGGAGTTACTGTGTGCGCCGCCGCAGTCCTGACCGTGACGACATTTCCCGACCGTGAGATGGCTGAAACTTTATATGCGGCTTGGGTAACAGTGTTAGAAGCGTCGAACCAGAGGCCGTTCTGTGCATCACCGCCCCCGTTTGCAGACTCGTTCAAGTTGAAATCCACGTCTTCAACGGAACAGCCATTGCAGCCCAGTATCAGCATCATGGTGCCAAAGTTTGGCCCGTACCAATCGAGAGTTGTGCCTTTGCCGTTGAATCCCTTTTGTCCTACGAGCCGTATGCCGAGCGAGTTGTTGCCTTCGTAGACCAACTGATTGGAGATTTTGCAGTGGCCGACAGGAAGCTGCAGTTGCACATTGCTGGCCGCCCCCGCCCCGCCGTTTCCGTAGTAGGTGAGGTAGGCCTGGAGGGCCGCGGTATCGTCGGTGGTTCCGTTGCAAGCCACTCCCGAGCTGCCCGCGGCAGTCGAAGCATCGCGCAGGTCAACCGCCAATTTGGTTTGATACACGCCAGACTGGCTGGCTCCATTCGACACGAGTTGCGAACCCGCAGCTACTCGAGTGGGTACCTCTCCGTTCGCTGCGGAGACCACACCTTTCACCTGATTAGTAACGCCAAGCATTTGAGCCTGCAATAAACCTGAAAGGAACAGTGTCAGAGCTGTGGAGAAGAGGCGTAGAGTCTTCATAGGTATTCTCATTGGTATAAAGCTAGCGCGTCGGTGGCCGCGGGCGCGATAAAGAAGTTACCACACCTAGTAGCTGCTGTCCGCGCCAGCGAGCTAGATCAGACTGTTGCGCATTACCAGAGCTCTCGCCGAAATCGCGACGGCGCGGCGAAATCGGTGATCACGAGCTGTTGCGTGGGGTGATGCTATAGCTGGTCAAGCTGCCTAACGTACGTTTCGCACGGAGGCTCAACTCTCGGAGACTGGAAGACGTGCTCAGAAAAGGTAGGCTTTTCTCTGTGCAATAGAGCACACCCCTGAATAAGTGTCGGAAGGCCCGCTGTCGTGCCGCCGCGGCGCCGATGTGGCCATCCTTTGGAGGGACAGTCTGGGGAGCCCCGCCCAAGATCGCTCGGAAGCGTTTTTTCTCACGAAGCAACCAAGTTCTTTCTTCTGAAAAGACTCGCATCGATCAGACACGGGCCGTCACGGGAGGTTCCCCTCACAAGACGGCAGGCAGGGCCGTAGCGCGGCCGCGTCTCAGTTGCGTTCCGGTCTGGAGTCCATTCTTCAGCGGAATCGCGTATTCCTGGTCAGCACCTCACTTGTCACTAGCGACAAGTGAGGCCCGCCGCAATCATAGGTTAGACGAATCGGAGGTCAGGAATTACATACTTCCGAAAGGAGATTCCGGTTTATGGCGCACGGTGCTGCCGTTATGCAGAATGGTCGCGTGTGCATCAACATTGGGTGTGGATCAAGTCCTACGCCGGGCTGGCTGAACTATGACGGTTCTCCCAGTATCATACTGGCTCGCTGGCG
>Ga0187879_10002561_pt1 | contig 12310 bp, 8 predicted proteins | sample June2016WEW_19_1_FD_132423 | JGI IMG/M metagenome (GOLD analysis project Ga0187879, IMG submission 132423) | Peatland microbial communities from SPRUCE experiment site at the Marcell Experimental Forest, Minnesota, USA - June2016WEW_19_10 | ecosystem: Environmental > Terrestrial > Soil >... | reverse complement strand
GAGGGCCGCCCGGGCCCCGATGAGAGCGACCGTGACTCCCCCGACGACCGCCCCGGCCACCAGCGCCACGCGGAAGGTGGTCTGCATGACCGCCGCGGCCAGGGCATAGCGATCGCGGCGAAGTATGTCGGGCAGGATCGCGGACCTGGCCGCTTCAAACGGCGCCTGCGCCGTCGTGGTCAGGTACAGCAGGCCGACCAGGCCGGCCACCGGTGTCCGTGGGATGAGCATCGCGGCGACCAGGAGCGCCCGGATCACGTCGCAGGCGACCATCACCTCCCGCCGCGGCAGCCGGTCTCCGAAGCCGGAGAAGAACAGGCCGCCGAAGATCCAGGGCAGGTAGCCCGCCGCGTAGGCCAGGGCGGCCAGCAGCGGTGAGCGGGTTCTGTCGTAGATCAGGAGGGTCAGCGCGACCAGCGCGAGCCGGTCTCCGCCCTCCGACAGGATCTGCGACGCCCAGAGGGCACGGAACTCGCGGACGGTGAACACGTCACGGAAGGTGGCCTGTCGTGCCGGGAAACTGCTCACGGCGACCCTTTCATTCCGGCGCCGCGCGAAAGTCACGCACACGGCCTAACCGGCTACCGATCGCCATAGTGGCAGATATCGCCAGCCCACTCGCTGGCCTTGGATCGATATACGTCAGCTGACGGATGTTTCCCCCCGCGCGCCCGCCGGGGCGGCAGCGTGCGCCCGCTGGACCGGCGCCAGCTGGCGACGATCACGAAAGATACGCGGTCCGGCGACCGGTTGCTGGCGCTCCGCGGTACGCCATCAGCGCAGGTGAGGGGTTAGGTTGGTCCCCGAGAGACGGTTGGGCGCCTAATCCGCGGTTACTTGACGCCCAGCCATTACCGACGGTTACCCGGCTCCGACAGGTCCTTTGCTTCCGATATCCGTCAGCTGACGGATGTCTTGCTGTGCAACTTGCATGAGACTTGCTCTGCAAGTAACGACGTCTGTTCTTCTACCTCGACCTGTTCCCCAAGCATCCGGAGGTGCGGGACATGTTCCCCGTCTCGATGGGGGCACAGCGCAGCCATCTCCTCCGCGGGCTGAGGAAGCTCGTGGAAGCTGGCCGGCTTACGCGTGACAGGCGCCGGGTGGCGGTAGAAGTTCGGCGTCGTGTTGAAGTCCTGGTATTGGCGGTGGAAGACCGGGGTCGCCGAGGATGCGGCGGGCGGCACGATCCAGGTCCAGTCAGCCGGGCATGTCCGGCCGTGTCGTTCTTCCCGCTCCATGTGCTGGAGAAAGCGGACCGACTCGGTGTGATGGTCGGTGATCGCGACGCCGGCGGTGCTGAACGAATGCAGGACCGCGAGGTTGAGCTCGGTCAGTGCCTTGTCTTTCCACAGGTTCCGGTCGTTGGCCGTGGAAAGGCCCATGTGGCGGGCAATCACCGGCAGCTCGTCGTAACGGCCACTGTCGCCGAGGTCACGCGATCCGATCTCCGTGCACATGTACCAGCCATTGAATGGCGCGGCCGGATAACGGACGCCGCCGATGTCCAGGTACATGTCGCTGATGACCGGTACGGCGTACCACCGCAGCCCGAGGTTGGCGAACCAGCGAAACTCCGGATGTTCGATTCCTATCTCGAGCACTGCGTCGTCGGGCACCTCGTGCATGGTGACCGGCGCGCCGGCCTCCTGCACGAGCAGCGGAAGTATGTCGAACCGCCCAGCCGGGCGGCCGCCGGGCCAGCCCAGAGCGCGGGCCTGCCGGGTGAGATCGGCGCTGGCGGGGTCCCCGATGACGCCGCCCCCGACGATGTCGTAGCCCGCATACCGAATCAGCTGGGAGCTGAGGATCCGCGGCCCGGGGCGGTCCGGCGTGTCCGGCGCGAACACAGTGATCATCGGCCGGACCCGGCCATCATTGGTCGCCTCGCGCAGGTGCGTCACCGACTCGGTGGCGACGTCCCGTGCCGCAGTGACCTCGCGGCGGTCCCGCACCCGCAGGCTCCGCCAGTACAGCCGCCCGATGCATCGCGAGCTGTTCCGCCAGGCAACACGCGCACCAAAGGTCAGCTCGGCTGGGGTGTGCCAGTAAGTACCCGACGCCTCGATCTGGCGGTGAACCTGCCGGATCCGCCGCTCGGGCGGCCCCAGGCCATTCTCCGCGTGGAACAGCGTGATGAACTGCTCGGCGCGGGCCAGCAGGCCGTCAGGAGCAGGCCGGTCAGCGCTCGCAGGTGCGGACGGGCCATCGGCCACAGCAGCAGACGGGCCATAGCCCGGCAGAGACAATCCACCCATGAAGACCTCCCGGGTAGCGTCGGGCTGCTACGCCCCCCGAGGGCGGGCGGCCAGCGGCCTCCGGCTGCCGGGGAATGCAGCACCATCGAGCACTACCAGGCTGGCCGCTCGTCTTGCCCTCGCCTTGACGCTTACCTTGCACCCCGGGTCGCGCACCGGGTCGCGCATCAAGCCGGAGGGCCGCAAGCCGGAGAACTGCGACGGTACGCCGGACGCGCTGGAGAACCGCGGCGTTACGCCGGACTAGGAGATGCGAGCGGCAACGGCGGGGGCTATGGTCTCTATGCGTATCCGCACCGACTCTGCCTCCGGCACGCCGAGCCGTTCGAAGACGTCCAGCGCCTGCCGCAGCGCAATCCGCCCGGCATCGAACCGATGCGTGTCCAGCATTGCTTCCGCGCTTCCTTCGAGGATCTTGCCTTCCTCGAATGGCTCGCCGATCTCTCGGGACAGTCTGAGCGCGGCGTGATAGTGCTCAAGCGCCTCGCTGTACCGGCCCGATCCGCGGTATATATCGGCGATCATCCGCAGGGCGATCAACTGCTGAGACAGGTTTCCGATGTCCTCGGAAATCAGGCGTGCCCGCTGATGATGAACAAGTGCCTCGTCGTAGCACGACGCGCTCTGGTAGATGGCGCCGATGTCATTGAGCACCTCGGCTTCATGCGGCAGGTCGCGGATGTCCCGGTATATCGCGAGGGCCCGCCGGCAGGCCGCCAGTGCCTCGGTGTAGCTGCCCTTGTAGCGGTGGACGCTGCCGATGTTGTGGTGCAGGACCGCCTCGTCCTGCGGTCCGCCAATCTCACGAAATATCCGCAGGGATTCCTGATAAGCGTCGAGCGCGTCCCGGTGATAACCGTTGGACAGGTGTACCGGGCCCAGATTGTTGTGCACCTTCGCTTCCCCGTGCCGGTCGCCGACCTCACGATAGAGCGACAGTGCCTCCCGCATCGATGCGTCGGCCTCGGGGTAACGGCCCAGGAACCAGCAGGCGATACCGGAATGGCTCAAGGTATCAGCCGTGCCACGCGAGTCCGCGGCAGCGCGGTACAGCATCCGAGCTTCGGAAAAGTAGGCGAGCGCCTCACGGGAACGGGCGGTGCGCTGGTAAGCCAGGCCTATCTGGTCAAGAGCCCCGGCCTCGCCGCTCCGGTCGGCCAGCGACTGGTAGATCGCCGCGGCTTCCTCAGCCAGGGGGATCGCCGCCTCGTGCTGCCCGGTCTGCTGGCGCACCGCGCTGAGCGCCAGCGCCGCCCGCGCGATCCGGGCCGGATCAGCGATAGCCCGGCTGGCCTGCAGGGCGAAGGCATGGGCGACCGCCGCCTCGTCCCAGTACGCCCTGATCTCCATGAAGTCAGTCAGCAGGTCGATGAGGTCGGCGCACTTGCGCTTCCATTCGTGCCGGCCCGCGTGGCGCGCGGCCTGCAGGATGTTGCGCCACTCCGATTCCAGCCAGGCTGCCGCGTCCTCCTGGGTACCCAGGGCCGGGCTCCCAGCGGGCAGCTGGGCCGGTGGCATCGGAGTCCGGCGCCGGAGCGGGTGCAGGACCCGGTCAGCCCGGTCGGCGGTGAGCAGGTAGTAGTCAAGGAGCCTGCTCACGGCCTGCCGCTGCCCGGCCCCGGAGTCATCTTCCGTGGCGCGCGTGGCCGCATAGCCGTGGATGAGGTCGTGGAAGCGATACTGTCCGCCGGGGATCTGGGTCAGCAGATGATAATCCAGCAGGGCGACGAGCGCCTTCTCCGCCTCGGCGAGCGTACAGCCGGCCAGCGCGGCCGCGGCCAGCAGGCTGAAGCTGGCGCATGGACTGATGCCAAGCCGCCGGAAGAACTGCTGGTGGTCGGGCTCCAGCGCACGGTAAGACAGATCGAAGGCGGCGATCACCCCTGGGGTGTCGAGGGCCGCCCCACCCGTATCGCCCAGCCGCGCTGGGGAGTGCGACAGTTCGTCGACCAGGCCGCTGAGGCCGGGCGGGCCATCCTGCGCGATCCGGCCGGCGGTGAGCTGGATCGCCAGCGGCAGCCGCCCGCTCAATTCCACGGCCGCCGCAATCTGATCGGCGTCCGTGGCCCGGCTCTCGCCGATGATCCGCCGGAACAACGTGATGGCCTCGTCGACCGGCAGGACGTCGAGGGTCAGCGAACGCCCGCCGAGGTCGGGAAGCCTTCGCCGGGTGGTAATCAAGATCAGGCACCGGCTCAGCACCGGCAGGAGCGGGCCGATCTGGTCGTGCCCGGCCGCGTCGTCCAGGATCACGACGGAGCGACGGCGGCTCAGGTGGGCCCGCCACAGTGCGGTGCGCTCGCCGACGGTTTCCGGTATCTGCGCGGCCGGCACGGACAGCATCTGGAGCAGGCGGTGCAGTGCCTCGGCAGGGTCGAGCGAGGGGCTACCGGGATCGTGGGAATTAAGGTTGAGGTAGAGCGTCCCATCCGGGTACTGCCCGGAGACCAGGCGGGCCGCGCGAACCGCCAGCGCGGTCTTTCCCACGCCCGGCATGCCCTCGATGATGGCGATCCCCGGGATGTCGCCGCGCTCCCCGGTAAGCGAGGCGAGCTCTTTGTCGCGGCCCACGAAGTCCGCCGTCTCGGGCGGAAGGGTGTCGGGCGGTGCCGCGCCGGCCCGGCGCCGGCCGGTGGGCCTGACGGCCATCTCGGAGTCGCGGCCCAGGATCCGCTGATGAAGCTCAGACAGCATCGCCCCCGGCTCCGTGCCCTGCTCCTCAACCAGGCGGCCACGGACTTCCCGGTAGAGGCTCAGGGCGTCGGCCGACCGTCCGCTCCGGCAGAGAGCGGTCATCTGCTGGGCGACGAGCGTTTCGTCCGACGGGTACTGAACCAGCATCTGGCGGAGTTCACCGACCAGATCGGCGTGTCGGCCAAGCTCCAGCTCGCACCCGACCCGCTCCAGAATGGCGGCCCGGCGCTCCTCCTCGAGAGCGTCCCGCATCCGCGCGGCCCAGTCGCCGCCGATCCCGGCCAGCGCCTGGCCGCGCCAGAGCCCGTCCGCCTCGCGCAGCAGCCCGGCGGCCTGCTCGTGGTCACCGCTGGCCGCTAGGGCATCCGCTTGCCGGCGCAGCCTTCGGAACTGATGCACGTCGACCGTCTCGGGATCGACTTCCAGCAGGTAGCCCTGCGCCCGCCCCACCAGCCGCACGTCGTCTCCCACGGCCTGCCGGAGGGAGGCCCGGAGCCTCGCCACGTAGACCGAAAGGCTGTCCCTGGCCTTGGGCGGAGGTTCCGTATCCCAGAGCCGGTCAATGAGGGTCTCGACCGGGATCAGCGCGCGTGGCGCCAGCAGCAGCATGGCCAGGATGGATCGCGCCCGGGCGCGCCCAAGATCCTGGCGCCGTCCGGCCAACCAGAGCTCAATCGGTCCTAGGGCTCGGAATTCCATGATCGCCTTGCACCTTCTACCGCCCGTCGAGAGGTCGTAGCTGATACCCGAACAGGAATGCGCCGAAGCATCTCTTTTGAGACTAATACCCAAGGTCGGCATTTCCCACCCGTAGCCGCAGGGAATTAGCCTCAGACAGCACAATGCCCTGCCCCTAGCCCAGGCGCTGCCTTGCGACGCAACTTTCACGGCAATTTCAAAGCCGGACCACCCGTCCACCCGGTGCGACATCTTCTGCCGGACTCCAGGCCCATCCGCAGGCATCCCGGATCGGCCGGCGGCAACCCGGAAGATCATCCCAGGGGCAAGGAAAGCCCGGTAGCCTGAACCAGTTTTAGCTGAAATCGCCGCCTTGACCGATTTAGCGTGGCGTGCACATATATAAGGTGGTGTGCACAAATATAACCATGTTCGGACTCAGAGATCGCGCCCAGGATGGGCGGGAAAATCGTCGTGCGGACTTGCCCGAATGGCCCAGCACGAAGCGGATAATGCGGTAGCTTCGGTATTGAGACGGTCTGCGCAGACCTCATATCAAAGTTACCGATAAGGGGATCGCCTCGATGACGACTTATCAGCCGAAGCAGACGGGAATTGGCCCGGCCGAGGGCCTGGCGGAGGTATCGCGAGCCGATCCGCCGCGCCGGGCGGCGCGCGGCATTCTCATTCTGGCTCTCGTGCTCGGCGGCCTCGGCGCCGAGGGCGCCGTAGCCTCGGGCCACAGCACCGGTGATCAGGCAAGTGCCCAGCATGCGGCAGGCGGCAATCGTCCCGCAGCCAGCGTTTACCTGACCAGCTCCGTTCGCGTCAAGCCTGATGCCTTTCTGTATTAACCCAGTATCGCGCTCAGCAGTTAGGCGTCGTTTAGGTGCGCTAGCCGCTTTGCTGAGCTGTTCACCGGCTCCAAATTGGAGCCGGTGAACCCGAAAGTGGCCGATTTCTGCTGCCGCAACAGCAGAAACCGGCCACTTTCGGCGCGCCAGTTAGTGCGGTGCCCCATGCCAGTCAGGGCCCGCGGCCCGCCGGGCAAGGATCGGGGCCTGGATCATATCGTGCCGCTGCCCGCGTCCTTTCAATGGCGTCGGTATCCATTGTTGCCATCAATCGGCCGATGCCCGTTACTATCAATCGCCCGTGCCCCGGCAGTTGTCTTGACTTCTGCTGCTTCCTGGAGTGAGGCTGCTTCCTTGCGCTCCCACTCCTCGATACCGCGCAGGATTCCCTCGGTGTAAGCGCGCAGGTGCGCCCGGTAGACGCCACTGTAGGTGCGCAAATAAGCCAATTCCGCCTGCGCGGCCCGCTGCTCTTCGTCGGACTGCGGCGCCGCGGCCACATCCAGCGCGGAAACTGCTGCCTCGCGGGCCTTGGCGTGTGCGTCATCCAGGATCATGTCCGAGTGCTGCTGGGCGTCCTGCATGATCTCATCGCGGCGCCGCTTGGCCTCCTCGGTTAGCCGACTGCTGTAATCCTGCGCATCGGCCACGTACTTCTCGGCGGTGACCTGCGCGGTTGACAGTATCCGCACCGCGTGTACGTGCGCGTCTGCCTCGCCGAACAGAACCGTCTGCGCATCACCATCGACCTCTCCGGCGATGATCCGGCGGCGCAGCCGCTGAACCTCCTGCCACAGGGACGTGCGTTCGTTCACCAGACGCACGAACTCGCCGTGCACCCCGCTGAGGAACTCCCGGACAGGCCCTTCCTCATAGCCACGCCGCCCCAACCGCGACGAAGGAAATATCACGGTCTGCAGCTCTTCGGGGCTCATCCGGCTCTGCTCGTCGAACCATGCTGTGGTCAAGGCTCGCTCCACCCGAAATCCTCGATGTGTATGTGATCCGCCGACATGCCCGCCGCGGTCAGTTGAGTGGCAGCGTCCCGGACCATCTGGGTCGGGCCGGCCAGGTAGGCGTCGTGGCCTGACCAATCGCCGTGCCGGGCTACTACATCCGGAAGGCTGCCGGCCTCGCCGACGAACCTGGAGTCGGCCGAAACGACTGGCGTGATGGTCAGCCACGAGTACTGGGCGGCCATCTTCTCCAGGCTGTCCAGGTCATAAAGCCCGTCGGCGTTCCGCGCACCGAAGAACAGGTGTACTCGCGGCGGCTGCGGCAGCGTGGCCGCCTGATCGAGAATGGCTTTCAGCGGGGCCAGCCCGGTACTTCCCGCCACCAGCAACAGGTCCCGGCCGGAGACGGACTGACTCAGCGTGAGAACCCCGACGGGAGGCCCGAGCCTGAGCTCGGTGCCAGCGATCGTCGTGCTGGTGAGCGCCATGCTCACGGCGCCGCCGTCGATGAGCCGGATGTGAAACTCGAGCAGCCCGTCCTGGCGCGGTGCGTTGGCCATGGAGTAGTAGCGCCACAGCCTTGGGCGGCTGGGGGATTCGATCGCCACGGACTGCCCCGGCAGGTAGTCCATTCGCGGCTCCGGCTGGACGAGCAGCACGGAGACATCGAACGACCTCCGCTCGTGGCCCACGACCTTGCCCCGCCACCACGGCGGCCGAACCAGCTCGTCCGCGCTCGCGGCCGCCGTCATGACGGAACCGATGAGCTCATAGGCTGCCGTCCAGTCGGCGGCCAGCTCCGGCGTCCAGGCCGGCCCGGAGAAATGTTCCAAAGTCGCCAGCAGACTGGAGCCGACCGCGTCATAGTGCTGGGCGATAACGCCGAACTTGCGGTGATCGCGGCCCAGGCCCTGGAGGAACACGGTCAGATCGGCAACGCTGTCCACCTGCGAGACGATCTTGACGAGCGCGTCGACGAGGTGGCTGCGCTGCGCCGTCATCGAGACGGGGAACATGTCCCGCACCTCGGGGTGCTTCAGGAACAAGTCGGAGTAGAAGAAAAGTGGTAGCTCATCACCGTGCACCGCGACATGGCCGAAGCTTTCCCGCAGCCGGGCAACGTCCAACGTCCCGCCTCTCTCCGTCATCGCCAAGCTGGCGGCTCCCGGCACGCTGACTTGCGGCCCGAGGATCGGCTCACCTACCGCACGCCGGCCATGCCCTCCTTGCAGAGCAAGTCTCATGCAAGTTGCACGGCGAGACATCCGTCAGCTGACGGATATCGGAAGCATTGGCCGCCGGCCTAAACGGCGGCTACGAAGAAGCAGCCGGAAAGCGGGGGGACACACGAACTGCCGATTCAGGCCGGCGGCGGGCAAACAAAAACGGAGGACTCGTTGGGTCCTCCGTTTTGTTCAGACCGATAGCTATCTCTACCGGACACTACGCCTATGCCGGTACGGTCACTCCGCGCCGAAGCTGTCGAACTCACCGTTTCGCGCGCCGCCGAGGAAGGCATGCCATTCGTCCGGCGTGAACCGGAGTACCGGCCCCTTGGGATCCCTGCTGTTGCGAAGGCCGATCGTGCGACCGGGCAGGCTCGTCACCTCCACGCAGTTGCCGTTGGAGAAACTCAGAGAGCTCTTAACCCAGTTAGGACCCGAATCCGGCCTTTCGGGTGAATTTCCGAACATAGGTCTTCCCACGATTACCTCACTGATTGTCGTTTTCTGTCCACAGTATGAACAGAGTGTGCGATGGGCATTACCCAACGTAGTGACCCATTTCTCCTGAGGTTAGCAGGCATCACTCTGGCATGCGTCGTATCTGCAGACTCAGAAGCACTACGGTTCAGTTAATGTCTGTGGTGCCGGTGGTTCACGCACACCTCAGACGTGCTCAGGCATGGCTTCGCCTCGCAACCCAGCGTCGCTGATCAGTGCCGCTGCGGAGTCAAGCATACTGGCCGCGACCCTAGAGGAGGCCATGACAGAAGACCGTCACCGTAACAATGGGAATAACCGACTTGCGTCATTTAGGCACTGGCGTGCCGGTTGGCACCGGACCAGTGCGACTGCGCCGTCTCCAGTATGAGCGCCCTCGACGCCGCTGGATCGAGGGCCGCTTGGGCGAGCATCTGGAAGGCGATCCTGTGCAAGTACGTTTCCCTCTCCCCCTCCAGGGTGAAGCCGGTCCGCATATGCTCAGTGCTCACCACCTCTTGCAGCATCGCATCGCTATCGACAACAAAGCCGAATATGACAAACGACTCCCCGAAGACCGTGTGCTGCGCGTCGAGGGGAAGAACCTGCAAGGTTATATTTGGCCTTTCAGCCTCGTACGCAAGCCGCTGAAGCTGCTCATACATCACCGACTCATTACCGATCCGGCGTTTCAGGACTGATTCATCGAGCACAACAGATATCTGAAGTCCTTCGCGAGCCAGTACCTGCTGGCGCCGCATGCGGACGTTGACCATTCGCCCGATCATACCCGGCGGGACTGGCTCGACCCGGCTGTAGCTGCTGATGATATGCCGAGCATAAGCTTCCGTCTGCAGCAGGCCAGTGACCACATCAACGTGCCATATGGACATGGAAGTTGCTTCATACTCAAGGCCGATGAACTGCTGGTAGTCCTCGGAGAGATTGTCGCCGAACTCTTCCCACCAGCCCTTCTGCGCCGCGTCCTCGGCGAGCGTGAGAAGGAGTGCGCGGCGGGGCCCGGTGATCCCGTAGTAGTCGAGCAGCCTCTCGACTTCCCGTGGCGGCAAGCCGGTCCTGGCTCGCTCGTACCGGCTGATCTTGGAGGCTGACCACTTCAGCGCGGCGGCGACCGAGTCTCCGCTCTTGCCCTTGCTCTCCCTGATCGCGCGCAGCTCAGCGGCCAGTCGGCGCCGCCGCACCGTGGGGCTTCCTGGCGCGATCAACGGCGTCCCTCCTTGGTGCCGCGGGCGGAATAGCGGTGCGGTCACGCAGATTTCACGGAAAGAATTTGCGAAACCTTTACTACCACACAGTACCCTCGACCATCGCCACTAAAGCCTCAACTTGGGGCTAGTTGCACCTAACCTTCCTATTCACTGCCCAATAGGTGGTGCCGGCCGACGCCCGCGGGCCCGGGCCGGGGTGCGGGGACGGCAGCCGGGCAGGGCAAGATTCGGCGATGCCCTGGAGGTATGAACGCGTCCGGTCAGATTCCGCCGGTGAATAACGGATTGATGCGCTTCCGGGCGGCCCGCCAGCGATCCAGCGGCCCTCGCTTCGGCCATGGGCGGCCGACGGCATAGCAGTGGATGCGCGATCGCACGAGCGGGGCGTTAACCGCATCCCGCTGATCTTGAATGTGCCCGCCACGAAGGGCCACAACGGAATACTCAACGCTGTGACTGCTGTGCAGCGATACAGCAAAGGAGGCGGCCGTGAAGAACCGCGCCTCAGGTTGCTGGCTCAAGCCGGACCCGCGACCACGACCCAGCAGGCAGTTAGGGGTAGTGCAACAAACATCACGCGTATAGCGGTAGTTACCCGGCTGGCCTGCCGCGGATCAGACGGATCCGCGGCAGGCCATTTAGCCGTATGCCAGGTCAGTTCACCAGTTAAAGACAACATCGGGGTGTGCGGATGAAGCGGTTACCACTGCCACGCTCGGCGCTGACGTGGCCGCCAGAGTTACCGCCGAGCCAGCCAGGACCGAGCCGACTGCGCTGAGGGCCATGATGGCAGGAATGATGATGGTTCGCTTTAAGTGCATGATCTCTCCATCGGCTTCTAACGAGGTCAGCGGCCTGCCGCAGCCCCTTCGTCGGGCCAACACAACGCTTCTGCGTCATACGAACTTACCGCCTATTATTAGACTATTACATGCCATAAGTTAAGCCCTTTGCGGGACTTTTCAAGTGCCAAAAGCTGCATTCTATTTTTCACTTCTGTTGATCCGCAAATGGTTTCGCCACCGCAAGAAAAAATGTCACCTTCCTGTGCATTGCAAAGATCAAGGCAATTTGCACTGCACGGCAGGTCATGACAATGCCGAGTCGCCGGCAATGCCGAGTCGCCGGCAATGCCGTCCGGTTGCCGAATTAGTGTCCGAAAAATGACTACTTGTTCGATAAATGATCTAGTAGTAGGGTTCATTCCATGCCCCCGGTGACGTCGGCCGGTGCCCTCGTCGGCCGCGACAGCGAGATCGCCCTGCTGACTGAGTTGGTACAAGAGGTGTCTGCGGGGCACGGTAGCTCAGTCCTGATCGAGGGCGAGCCGGGTATCGGCAAGTCCGCGCTGGTGCGGGCGGTGGTGGCCGGAGCGCCAGGGGCTGGCTGCCAGGTCTTCTGGGGTTCCGGTGACGAGCTGGGCCAGGCGCTGCCGCTCGTGCCGTTCCTAGACGGGCTGGGAGTACGCGAGCCGTCCACCAATCCCCGCCGGAACACGATCGTCCGGCTCCTGCGCGGAGAGGTCACCGCCGACCGCGGCACGGACGTCCCGGCGGCGCTGGCCGAGCAGTTGCTGGCCCTGGTCACTGAGCAGTGCACAACCCGGCCCAACATCCTGGTGGTTGACGACCTGCAGTGGGCCGACCCGGCCAGCGTCACCTTGTGGGGACGGCTGGCGCGGTCGGCGCGGCAGCTGCCGCTGCTGCTGGTCGGGATGATGCGCCCGGTCCCCCAGCGCGATGACCTGCTGGCGCTGCGGCGGGTAGTGGGCGACGGCACCCGTTTCCAGCTCGCCGGGCTCACCGGAGCCGCGGTATCTACCCTGATCGCAACCCTGGCCGGCGGCACACCGGACGGCAACCTGCTGCGGCTCGCCGACGGGGCGGCGGGCAACCCGCTCTACGTCACCGAGCTGGTCGCCGCGCTGGCCCGCGGCTC
>Ga0187879_10002556_pt1 | contig 12317 bp, 10 predicted proteins | sample June2016WEW_19_1_FD_132423 | JGI IMG/M metagenome (GOLD analysis project Ga0187879, IMG submission 132423) | Peatland microbial communities from SPRUCE experiment site at the Marcell Experimental Forest, Minnesota, USA - June2016WEW_19_10 | ecosystem: Environmental > Terrestrial > Soil >... | reverse complement strand
CCACTTGACCTTTTCCTCACGAAGAAACTAAATATAACAGGGTACCCCGAACGTGGAGGAAATCATGGTGTACTGTCCTGAATGTGAGACAGATCTCGACATCGATGAAGATGAGGTCGATGAAGGCGCGGTCGTCTCCTGCCCGGAGTGCGGTACCGACTTCGAGGTGGTTACAGTGAATCCTGTCGAACTCAAAGTGGTCGGCGAAGATGAGATCGAAGAAGACGAGGACGACGAAGACGCCGACGACGAAGAGGATGAGGACGAAGATTCCTGAAGAATTCTGCGCATTTCCGCAAGGCCAAGACCAAGGTCAACGCCAGCGCCAACGCCCGGTGCTCGGTCGCCATGGCACTGTCCGGGTTGCTACTGGCGTTTCTGCTGGCCTCTGCGAGCGTGCGGGCTAGCGGTCCCCAGAAGCCAAAGCCTTACGCTCTAATCTTTGGAACAGTTTGGGATCCCGACGACCACCCGCTCTACGGGGTCAAGGTGAAAATCCGGCGGGCGGACGAGAAAAAAGCCCGTTGGGAGCTCTATTCCAATCACTCCGGCGAGTTCGCGCAGCGAGTGCCCGCCGGCAAGGCCGACTACATCGTCTGGGCCGACGTGAAGGGCTATAAGCTGCCCTCGGGCCGGCAGTTAAAGCTGGGCTCTGAAGTAACCGTGCATATCGAGGATGACGAACGCTCTGACATGAGTCTTCATTTAGACTGGTAGTGACCGTGGTGCTGGGGAATCGGCGACCGTGAAAAATTCATGAAGAATGCGATCATCGTGGTTGCAGCTTTGTTGCTGGTTATGTTGTCGGCCTCACTCTCTTTGACTTCGGTATTGGCCGCTCCAGCGCAACTGTTTGGCCGCGATCCGAAGAAGGAAGACAAAACCCGCTTGCTCACCGGCAAAGTGCTGGACGGCGCTGACAATCCTTTGCCGAACGCAGTCGTGTATCTCACCAACACCCACACCCGCTCCGTGAAAACCTACATCGTTGGCCCGGAGGGCACCTACCGTTTTCCAGCACTTCAGCCCAGCATCGATTACGAAGTGTACGCGCAGTACAACAACCGCAAAAGCGGTACCAAGACGGTCAGCCAGTTTGACGACCGTACAGAGGTCTACATCAGTTTGAAGATCAATGCCAAAGCGGACGCTAAGTAAGCCCTTCAGAGAATTGAGCGTACAACGCCACCATCGGCTCTAAGGGCGGCGCCATTCGTGGCTGAGCAAAGCGGACTGCAGACGAAAACCACCAGGGCCGCCACTTCGTCCGGACGTGCGAAGCGCCGCAGCAAGGAACTGGGACGAATGTTGCGAAAGAATTCTGTCTCAAGTTCCGCTTTTGTCTTGTTTGAAGCCGCCGCCATACGATCGACAAATTCATTTACGCCTTCGGAAGCCGTGGGCCCGGGCAGCACGGCATTTACGGTGACGCCCGTGCCCGCGGTGGTCTCCGCCAGGCCGCGGGAAATCGCGAGCTGAGCAGTTTTTGTCATGCCATAGTGAATCATCTCGGCCGGAATCTGCACCGCCGATTCACTGGAAATGAAAACGATGCGTCCCCAGTTGCGCGTTTTCATGCCCGGCAGATAGCTTCGGGACAAGCGAACCCCGCTCATGACATTGACCTCAAAAAAACGGAACCAGTCTTCGTCAGGAATTTGCTCAAACGGCTTGGGTTCGAAAATGCCCAGGTTGTTGACGAGAATATCGACATCGGGGAGTCGTTCGACGGCGGCACGGACTCCGTCGGCGTTGCCAAGATCGGCGGTGAGACCTTCCACCTTCGCCTGCGGATGAGAAGTTAGAATCGCCTTAATCGCTTGCTCGACCCGCGCTTCGGTTCGCCCGTTCACAATCACGTCCGCGCCCTCACGAGCCAGGGCTTCCGCGATGGCGTATCCGATTCCCGCGGTTGATCCTGTAACCAGTGCGCGCTTTCCATCGAGTTCCAAGTTCATGCTGGTTTGGATGAGGCAGGTTTCAACTCGGACTCAAGTCAGCGAGGAGCCCGTGGTAAAAGTCGGGGCGGGAGCGGTGCAAGCCCGACACCTTTTGTGAATTGTCACCCCGAGCGGAGCGAGGGATCTGCATTCTGCGGCGAACTGCAGATCCCGCTTCGCTCGGGATGACAAATCCCATTTGATTGGGCAGAACTTAGTTGCTGTCGCCGCCGGCCCGTTTCCACGAGATCAAGTCGCCGATGGTGGTGCTGTTGGACGACGACGAAGAAGATGCGGGGTGGTGCTTGTAGGACTCGACTTCCTGGCGCGACGCTTCTTCGCCGACCGCCCGGATGCTCAGGCCGACTTTTTTCTCTTCCTGATTCATCTTGATGATCTTGAACTCGAACTCACTACCGGGTTCCAGATGCATCGGCTGTCCGTTCGCATCCACGGCCTCCGAATTGTGACACAGCCCTTCGATGCCTTCGGCAATCTCGACAAATGCGCCGAAATTCGCCACGCGCAGAATCTTGCCATGCACAATGTCGCCGACGCGGTGCTTCGCGAAGAACGAATCCCAAACGTCGGGCTGCATCTGCTTCACGCCAAGCGAAAGGCGCCGCTTGTCCGGTTCAATGGCCAAGATTACAGCCTTCACCTTGTCGCCCTTCTTCAACACCTCGGATGGATGCTTCACCCGGGTGGTCCAGCTCAGGTTGCTGACATGCACGAGGCCGTCGATTCCGTCTTCGATTTCAATGAAAGCGCCAAATTCAGTCAGATTGCGCACCCGACCCTCGACCGTCGCTCCCACCGGATATTTGTCGTGCAGCGTGTCCCACGGGTTGGACGCCAGTTGCCGCATGCCTAGCGATATGCGGCGCTCGGTCGGGTTCACACTCAGCACGACGCAATCCACTTCGTCGTTCACGTTGACCAGCTTCGACGGATGCTTCATTCGTTTCGACCAGGTCATTTCGCTCACGTGGACCAAGCCTTCAATGCCCTGTTCGAGTTCGACGAAGGCTCCGTAATCGGTGACGCTGATCACGCGGCCGTGAACGTGCGCACCTACGGGATAGCGGTGCTCGGCATCGAGCCACGGATCGGGCGTTAGCTGCTTGAAGCCGAGCGAGACGCGCTGCTTGTCTTTGTCGTACTTCAGCACCTTCACCTGAATCTGGTCGCCGACGTTCACCAGATCGCGCGGATGCGTCAGTCGTCCCCAGGACATATCGGTGATGTGCAGCAGGCCATCGATTCCGCCCATGTCGACGAACGCGCCGTATTCAGTCAGGTTCTTGACGATCCCGGTCAGGACGCTGCCTTCTTCGAGATGCTCAAGGGTCTTGCCCCGCTTTTCGTTCTGCTCTTCTTCCAGAAGCTGCTTGCGCGAAACCACGATGTTGCCGCGCTTCTTGTTGAGCTTGATGATGGCGACTTCCATCGTCTGACCCTTCATCCCATCCAGATTGCGGATCGGACGCAGGTCCACCTGCGAGCCCGGCAGGAAGGCGCGCGCGCCCTGAATGTCAATGGTGAGGCCGCCCTTGATGCGCTCAAGGACTACGCCCTTGATCGGCTTCTTTTCGGTGTACGCGCGCTCAATCTCGTCCCACGAGCGCAGCCGCTGCGCTTTCAAGTGCGAGAGGTTGACGTAGCCCTCTTCGGTTTCGCCCTTCTCCCGCATCACGTCGATCTCGTCGCCGGGCTGGAACTTCGGTTTGCCTTCGTGATCGAGAGCTTCCGCAATCGGCAGCATGCCTTCGGATTTCGCTCCGATATCGACGACGACGTGGGTCGCGGTCAGTTTCACCACGCGACCTTTGATTACGTGATCCTCGCCAACCGCTTCCTCGGTTTCAGTCTCGAAGTGTTCGAGGGCGGCGGCAAAATCATCGTTGCCAGCCCCAGCAACCTCGTTCGGGGAAGTCTCGGCAGTTTTATGCTGAGGAGCGACAGTTTCAGGTGCGGCGGAAGCCAAAGGTTCCACAGGTGAGGGTTGTGCGTGCTCGGGAGCGTCTAGTACGGCCGGGCCGCCGGTGTGATTATCGTGGACAGGTGTCATGGTTTCAACGCTGGATTCAAGATTGTGGGCGGTGCTGTCGTCGAACAAGTTCATAGCCTCTGTGTCGCGCGCGTTCACGCGCAACTCATGCGGGACGTGGTGTAGCGGACTGCTGGCGTGGTCATTAGGTTGCGTTGAGGCCGACCTGGCGGACGACCCTGGGACAATTCCAGCTGGTTCGAAACCGCGTCCTAATAGGGACTCATCGACTATAGCAACCGCTTTGGAACAGTGTCAAACGCGATTCTGGCTAATTTCGGAGAGACGGCAACAAATTCATAGATTCGTCACACTGCTGTCCCCGGCACTCCAGTTTATTTTCCGGTAACCGGTTACTACCTTTTGGCGGGGCGACAGCGCCTCGACCATCCAGCAGAAGGTAGTGGTGCAGTTTTAAAATTGCCGTCCCTCAGCGGCTAAAGCCGAATTCAAAACAAGGCGGTTATCGCAGCGGTGAACCGCTGCGCCACCCAAAATCAAGTGCAACATCCGGTTTTTCGGCAAGCTGTGAAGCCGTGCCCTTTCAAAACCGATTCACACGGCACCACTACCCAGCAGAAAAGCGGTTCGCCCCAGGCAGGCCGCTTCTGCTACCCTCCCCCAATGGACCATCTCTGGACTCCGTGGCGTTACGCATATGTCACTGGCGCCGACCGGATATCGGGCTGTATATTCTGCGATGCCCCCAAAGAAAGCGATCAGCAAGCCCGCATCGTCCACCGCGGACAGCACTGCTACGTCATTCTCAATACCTATCCATACACAAATGGACATGTCATGGTCGTGCCCTACGCGCATCTGGATGAGTTGCAGAAGCTCCCGACCGAAGCCGCGCACGAGATGATGGCTCTGACCCAAAGAATGGAGTCGATTCTGCGCACGCTCTACGCGCCCGACGGCATCAATCTGGGAATGAATATCGGAAAGGCCGCAGGCGCGGGCGTGGCCGGGCACATCCACATGCACGTGCTGCCGCGCTGGGTAGCAGACGCAAATTTTCTCAGCGTCGTCGGCGAGACCAGAGTGCTGCCCGAAGCGCTGGATATGACTTGGGAGCGGATTCGGAAAGCATTTGCAACTGGTAATTGAGAGTCTGGTGCTTCTGGTCTTGAATTGCAAATCACAAATTTCCTTACTTCAGTTCCCTGCCAAAGAACTCCTCCGTCGCGCCATAGGCCCGTATCCAGCTCTTCCACAGCAGAAACCCATGAATCTCATCGGGGAATATCAGTTCTTCCACGTGCACGTTCTGAATACGCAGGCGCTGCAACAGATCGACTGTCTGCGAGAAAGGGACACTGCGATCGTCGTCTCCCTGGATGAGCAGCACCGGCGATCTCCAGGTCGCAATGGCCGCATTCGGTGACGACTGAAACGCCAGCTTGACGGCGTCGTCATGATCGGGGGCGTCCGCCGGAATTTCATCCTTGAAGTCCGACCAGTCATGCACTCCGTGCAAATCGACTCCGGCGGCAAACAGATCGGAGTCGTGTGCCAGGCCCATGGCGGTGAGGTAGCCGCCGTAGGATCCACCCCACAGCCCGATTCTCTTCGCATCTACGTTCGGCAAACTCTGCAGATATTTTCCCGCGGCGACAATGTCCTTATATTCGGCGCCGCCGCGGGGGCCTCCATCTTTCGGTTCGCGAAAGTGCCGTCCGTACATAATGCCGGTCCGGTAGTTGACCGCCAGCACCACATACCCGCGGCTCGCGAGATACTGATTCATAGCGTAGGCATTGTGGTAGTAGTCCATGTAGTGGAAACCGAGCATCATCTGCCGCATCGATCCACCATGAATAAAGATCAGCGCGGGGCTTGAAGTGGACGGGCGTGGCGCCCGTCGCTCTATTTTCGGCTCGGACTTTGGCTCGAACAGCTGCCCGTGGATCTCCCAACCGTCCGCGGCTTTGAAGATTACCTGTTTCGGTGTGACTAGTTGGGGCATCGGGAAATCTGCCGGCAGCTCTGCTCTTGCGATCATCTTGCGTCCGGAGGAGGTCACGACGTAGGGCATGGCTGGAGTCGTGGCCGTCGAACCCAGGCACACTACTTTCCCTGCAATTTCGAGTGGCGTCCACTCCATGGTCTCGCCACGAGTCAGCGCTTGCGGGGTTCCGCCTTCGACGCTGACTCGCCACAGATGGCGACGATCGATATCGCGAGGATCAAGATCATTTTGGTTAGAGGAGTAGATGACGGAAGTTTTATCCGAACTCAGCGCAACATCTTCGGTCTCAAATTTTCCCGGAGTCAGCAGCGCGACGGGCCCACCCGTCGTTGCGACCGAGTAAAGATGGTTCCATCCGTCTTGTTCGGAAGAGAAAACGATGCGATTCTTGGCCGCAAATTTAAACGACCCATCTTCGGTCAACTGCGGCAGCGAATCATCCAGGGCCGGACCGCTCTTCCAGATCTCGCGGGCGGAATCGCTCGCGACGTCATACACCCAGATCGCCCACGGCAGCGGCGTCTGCGGAATCACCGGCTGCTTCACCTGCTTGCCAACCAGCCGCACGAAGGCGATCTGACTGCTATCGGGCGACCAGCGCGGATACAGATCGCGGTCGGCACTGGGCGAGACGTAACGCAGGGTGTTGCGGCCAAATTCGTAAATGACGATAAAGCTGTGATCGCCCCGATCGCTGACGAAGGCAATCTTCTTTCCGTCGGGAGACCACTTGGGCTGCGAATTGTTGCCACGCGCGAAGAAAAGCGCTTTGGCTTTGGCATCGCTCTTACCATAGATCGGCGCGATCCAGATCTGCTTCTTCGCTGACCAAACCGCGGACTCGCCGCTCGGCGATATCTGAATGTCCTCGCATCCTTCCTCATCGCAGCCCATGTCCCCGAGCAAACGCGGCTCACCCCAATGCGGCTCGCCCTTGTCCACATCCACCGCCCATACCTGCTGCACTGGTTTTTCGACATTGCTGGTCGGATCGGCGGTCTCTCCAGCGCTATTGACCTCAGTGCCGCGCGCGTAGACGGCGGTCTTTCCGTCAGGCGTGAGCTTCAAAGCGGCAATCGGCATGCCGTCGTCACCGACATAGTGCGTTACCTGCCGCGCCTCAAAAGCCGGAGCGTCCGCGACCCACACATTCCGTTCGCCCTTGGCGGAAAACACCCACGCGATGCGTCCCGCGGGTTCGGCGCCCACAAGATTCGAAGGAAATGGCGAACTCATTACCTGTTCCAGCGAGAAGCCATGAGGCGCCGTCTGCGCGGAACAGAGAAACGGAGAAGAACAGAGCAACAAAACGCAGACGCACAACAATGCAGACAGCGCGCGATTTCCCATGGGCGGCAGAGTACGTTAAACAAGGAGGAATTGACAACTGCGCCGTTGCCCTCAAGTAACCATCCCGACATGAACATCTTTTAGCGCCGCCCGACAACAGCTAAACTACAGAGTCCGGTTCTTCATGAAGAGAATTACAGCGATTCTCGTCCTCTTTGCGTTGCCGCTTTTTTGCCAGAGCAATAGTGGAGAATTGCGCCTTAAAGTGACCGATCCGGCCGGGCTTGGCGTAAAAGCAACGGTGCAGATTGTCAGCGACGCAAGTCAGTACAGAAATAATCTTGCGACCAGTGATCAGGGTAGCCTGGATGTGCGGCGCCTGCCTTATGGCATCTATCATCTCGAAGTCAGGCAGCAGGGGTTTGCCGTCACCAGCGAATCTGTTGACATTCATTCGTCGATTCCAACTGAATACACAATTCAACTCAAGCTGCCTTCGGTGAATGAATCGGTAACGGTCACTGCGCCCGACACACTGGTCGACCCCGATCAAGCTGGAGCCGTTAGTCAGATAGGCTCTGACGACATTCAAAACCGGCTCAGTTCGATTCCAGGCCGGTCCCTGCAGGACTTGGTAAATTCGCAGCCCGGCTGGCTGTACGAAGGCAATGCCGTCCTGCATCCGCGTGGCTCGGAGTATCAGACACAGTTTGTGGTCGATGGCATCCCCCTCACGGATAACCGCTCGCCCAGCTTCGGACCCGCAATCGACGCCGACGACGTGCAATCTCTGAGCATCTATACCGCGGGCATTCCCGCGGAGTATGGACGAAAAATGGGAGGGGTGATCGAGGTGAACACGCTGCAGGATTCACAACCAGGATTCCACGGCCAGGTAGTGCTTTCTGGCGGCAGCTTCGATACGGCCGGCGTTTCCGCGCAGGGGCAGTACGCATGGGGCAAGAATACTTTTGGCGCCAGCGCCAGTGGCAGTATGACCGACCACTATCTGAATCCGGTGGTTCCCGAAAACTATTTGAACACGGGTACGCTGGGCGATTTTTCGATGAACTATGATCGCGACTTGACGCCGAAGGATCGCTTACGATTCATCGTTCGCCATGAGTTGTCGCGCTACGATATTCCGAACGAACAGGTACAGCAAATAGAGGGGCCGCCTGATGGGTGCAATCAGCCTCCGCCAGGGGTGACTTGGCAGCCTCCGCAGCCTCCGTGCCAGCGTCAAACTGCCGACAACATTGAAACGATGGGAATCGCCTCTTATCAGCACACATTTTCGTCTAATGCCGTCGCCGATTTTCGAACGATGGTCCGCGATAACGCGAATGATTTCAACTCCAGCCCAGATTCGGATCCCATCGCGGTCTACCAGCACAATTTTTTTCGCGAAGGATATTTCAAGGGCACGGCAACCATCAATCACGGCCGGAACGAATGGAAATTTGGATTTGAGTCGGACAACATATTTCTGAATGAGAACTTCAGCTATAACATCCCGGATATCCCTGCGGATGAGAACCAATTCGACTCCAGCACCCCTCTGACATTTGCTTTCGCAGCGAACCGGCCCGATCTCGAGCAATCCGTATTTGTTCAGGACCAGATTCGTCTCAGGAATGTGACTATCAGTGTCGGGCTGCGCTGGGACCACTATCAGCTTTTGTTAAACCGTCACGCGGTGGAACCACGCTTCGCGATTTCGCGCTACTTTCCGTCGGCCGACCTCGTCCTGCATTTCTCCTATGACCGGATTTTCCAGACTCCATCTTTCGAGAACCTTCTGCTTTCAAGTTCAACCGCAGTTGAGGCTCTCGACTCGAATTTCCTCAAGCTGCCGGTCGAACCCTCCGAAGGAAACTACTATGAAGCGGGCTTGACGAAGGTATTCCACGGGAAGATCAAGCTGGATACCAACTATTTCCGGCGCCTCGTTGCCAACTATGCGGATGACAACCAGATCGTTAACACGACTATCAGCTTCCCGATTGCATTTCAGAAGGCCGTCATTTATGGGGCAGAAACAAAGATCGATCTTCCCGACTGGCATCGCCTTTCGGGTTTCTTGAGCTATTCCTACACTGTTGGTCAAGCCTGGTATCCGGTGACAGGCGGCTTGTTTCTAGGCGATGATGCGGTGGGAATACCGGCCAGCGGCCATTTTCCGGATTCGCAGGACCAGCGCCACACGGTTCGCGGACGCCTTCGCTACCAGGTCAAACCGCGCCTCTGGATCGCATGCGGGATGCAATACGATACCGGATTGCCATTCCAGTTCGATGGCGACCCTAGCCTGGCGCTCATGGAATATGGACAGCAGGTGTTCGATCGCCTTAACTTCGCCCGCGGGCGAATCTCACCTTCGTTCCAGGTCAACGCCTCGGCTGGTGCGGATGTCTATAAGTCCGACCATTTGAATATGCGCTTTCAGATCGACGGACAGAATCTGAACAATGTCCTCGACGTCATCGACTTCGGCGGGCTTTTCTCCGGCAACGCCATCGGCCCGTCACGGAGCGTCGCCATGCGCCTCACGACCAGTTTCTAGCGTCGATAGCGCGACCCTGCATAACTCGGGCCAGGAGCACGTGTAATGCGTTTAGAATCGCCACACAGGTATCGAGAAAGGATTTGTGATGGGTTCCAGAAAAATTGGGCTTTGGTTGTCGGCGATTATTGTGGTTGCCATGGCGGCAACACTTCTCTGGATGCACTACCAGAAAGTTCCGACCAACGTTGCCTATGTGAGCGAGGAGGAGGGCGGCATCAGCGTGATTGACTTGAACACCCTGAAGGTGATCCGCAGGGTCCAACCAAGCGATATTGAGCCGAGAGGTCTTGCTGTGACGTTTGACGGCGCATACGTCATCACATCCAACAAAAACACCCGCGACCTGGCCATCTTCAGTACGCCGCGCCTCAGCCTGGTAAAGCGAATGCATATCGGGGACAACCCCGAATTTGTCAAGATCGATCCCGCCGGCGATCGGCTCTTTGCGACTTTCGAACCCACTTCGCATGGCGGACCTCCGGGAGCCGCGAAAGCCGGCGATAATGACGAAAACGGGCCACCTGCTCAGATCGCCTCATTCCGTGTCGGAGATTGGGTTGCGGGACCGGTTTCCACGGCCGGCCAGGAAACGGAGGGCCTCGAATTTTCGCGCGACGGAAAGCTGATGTTGGTGGCGAACGAATCGCAGGACACCATTGGCGTGTTTGACGAAGCCACAGGCGGACATCTGCGGGATGTCGATCTAAAGGCTTACGGAATCCGGCCGCGCGGCGTGAAAGTTTCCCCGCAGGGCAACGGGTACGCGGTGACAATGGAAGCGTCCGGTACATTGCTGACGATGGATCAAAATTTCAACGTAATCAAATCTGTGCCGACAGCAGCGAAGCCCTATGGACTGGCATTCGACCGCGCGGGCAAACGCATTTTCGTTTCGGCGGCGCTGGCAGGCAAGCTCCAGGTGTTTTCGGCGGATTCTCTCCAACTGCTCGCCGAGGTACCGACAGGCAAGAGATGCTGGCACTTCACATTTACGCCGGACGACTCCAGGATTCTCCTGGCCTGCGGGCGGTCGAACAATGTAGTTGTGATCGACGCCAATTCGTACAAACCGGTCCAGACGATCGAAGGATTCAAGCTGCCGTGGGGCATCGTGACCTATCCGAGGTCGTACGGCAGTTTGGGATTACCCTAAGCAGCGCGCCTTGCGCGATTCTTCCGCATCCACGCCCACGCACTCGATACGATGTCCGCTAGATTGCGTTTGGCAGTCCATCCCAGCACTCTTTGCGCGTTCGCTGCATCGGCTACCAGCACCGGAGGATCGCCCGGGCGCCGCGGCCCGATCGCCCGGCGAACCGGCCGTCCAGTGGCGTTTTCCACCGCTTGGATAACTTCTAGAACGGAATGTCCTCGGCCTGTTCCCAGATTGATGGCCAGCGAGTCACCGCCTTTTTCGAGATGTTGCAATGCCCGCACGTGGGCATCGGCAAGATCGTTCACATGAATGTAGTCGCGGATGCAGGTGCCATCCGGAGTCGGATAGTCGGATCCATAGATCTGCAGCTTGGGGATTTGCAATTTGGGGATTTGCAGCTTAACTCCATTCCCGGTGGAGGCGGCGAGAGCGAGCGGAATCAGGTGCGTTTCGGGATCGTGAAGCTCGCCAATCTCGCCGCTTTCATCGGCTCCGGCAGCGTTGAAATAGCGCAGCCTCACCGAGCGTAGTCCATAGGCGCGGTGGTAAGCCTCGAGCGCATTTTCGAAAAAAAGCTTCGACGCGCCATAGGGATTTACCGGCTCGCGCGCGGTCTGCTCGGTTATCGGAACTTGGATCGGAACTTCGACCGGAAATCGGATCGGAACTTGCTTGATTGGAATCTGCTTGGGGATGCCGTATACGGCACAGGTGGAGGAAAACACGAAGTCCCGGATACCGGCGTCCAGCGCGGAGTTCAGGAGGCTGAGCGCGCCTAGGACATTGTTGCGGAAATATTTGCGCGGATGCTCGACCGACTCTCCCACATAGGCGTGGGCGGCGAAGTGCATGACCGCGTCCACGCGCTTGAGCACTGGCCGGAGCGTGGCATCGTCGGCGATGTCTCCTTGCACAAGTTCGAAGCCTTGCGCCAGGCGGCGAAACCCGGTGGAGAGATTGTCGTAGAGCACGACCTGGTAGCCGGAACGCCGCAGAGCGCGCGCCGCATGGCTGCCGATATAGCCTGCTCCGCCGGTTACTAGAATTGCCAAGAATCCCGCCCCCCCGCGTCCACAACCTGAGTCGATATCATGTTGACGCGAAGAGGGGTTGTTTCGAGGTGATGCTCATCACTCTACGTTTGTGACGGAGGCGCGGTGGCTGTCGACTGGTGTAGAATTTGAAAGTCGAACCCCACGCTGTCGTCTTCGTTCTGGGCAGCGGATTCCATTTTAGGTAGGATCATCTTTAGGTAGGATCGGGACGTAGCGCAGCCTGGTAGCGCACTTGCTTGGGGTGCAAGGGGTCGCGAGTTCAAATCTCGCCGTCCCGACCATTTT
>Ga0187879_10002550_pt1 | contig 12334 bp, 13 predicted proteins | sample June2016WEW_19_1_FD_132423 | JGI IMG/M metagenome (GOLD analysis project Ga0187879, IMG submission 132423) | Peatland microbial communities from SPRUCE experiment site at the Marcell Experimental Forest, Minnesota, USA - June2016WEW_19_10 | ecosystem: Environmental > Terrestrial > Soil >... | reverse complement strand
GGTCCCACGGCTCACGCCGTGGGCTACTCCCTGTCGGCCCTCCGGGCCTGAATTTAGTGGCGAACGAGACCCAAATTGCCACCACTTGACCAGTTGAGGCGTTAAGTGAACGCTTATGGGGCGAAGCCCCTGCCGCTTCCGCCAATTGAGATCACAAGGGTGAAACGTGCGAAGAGTCGTCATTACCGGTGTAGGCGTCTTTGCTTCCATGGGCAAGAACGCGCCAAGCTTTTTCAAGAACCTGCTGGAAGCCCGGTCGGCGGTTCGCCGCATTTGCCAATTTGATCCCTCTGCCCTGACGGTTCAGATTGCCGCCGAAGTCCCGGACTACACGCCGACTGACTACTTTCCCGCCAAGCGGCTTGATTTGCTGGATCGATTCAGCCAGTTTGGCCTGCTGGCCGCGCAGGAAGCTATGACCTCGAGCGGAATCCAGGTACGAGAGGAGGAAGGCCCCCGCTTCGGGGTCGTGACCGGCAGCGGCATGGCGGGCGCCAATACCCTGGATAACGGCTATTTCAATCTCTACGCCCAGCAGGCGACACGCCTGCATCCGTTTACCATTCCGCGCATGATGCACAATGCCGCCACTTCTCAAATCTGCATGGAATTTGGCGCGCAAGGGCCCTCCTTCACGACTGCCACTGCTTGCTCCTCTTCAGGCCATGCGATTGGCGAAGCCTTTCACCTGATCAAGTATGGGATGGCCGATCTGATGTTGACCGGGGGGTGCGAGGCGCCGATTACCGTCGGCATGATCCGTTCCTGGGAGTCGGTGCGGGTCTTGGCAACGGGGAACGGCGATCCCAGCCGGGCTTGCCGGCCCTTTTCGGCGGACCGCGAGGGTTTCGTCATGGGCGAAGGGGCCGCTTTGCTGCTGCTGGAGGAACTCGAGCATGCGAAAAAGCGCGGGGCAAAGATCTTCGCGGAAATCTCCGGCTATGGCTTGAGTTCCGATGCCGGTCATATCACGCAACCCTCCATCGATGGGCCGGCCCGGGCGGTGCGTATGGCCCTCGAGGAAGCCGGGGTTGCGCCGAATGAAGTGGACTACATCAACGCCCATGGCACCGGCACGCGCCTGAACGATGCCACTGAAACGCAGGTGATCAAGGCGGTGTTCGGCGAGCACGCTCGTAAGCTGCCCATTAGCTCCACAAAATCCATGCACGGCCACACCATGGGGGCCACGGGGGCAATCGAGCTGGCGGCCACGACGATGGCCATCGAATGCTCTGTCATTCCGCCCACAGCAAATTACACCGCGCCGGATCCCGAGTGCGATCTGGACTATGTTCCCAATCAAGCGCGAGAAGTGCCCGTGCGGGTTGCCGTCTCCAATTCCTTCGCCTTCGGCGGCCTCAATGCGGTGCTGTTGGTGCGAAAATTCCAGTAAGGCAGGAGTCAGGATTCAGGGGTCAGGAGGCGACGCGGTTTTTTCTGAATCCTGAATCCCGAATCCTGAATCCTGGTTTTCAGTGAACTCTAAACGTATCTTCATCCTAACTCTCAGTGTCGGTACGGGACACATTCGCGCGGCGGAAGTGCTCCAGCGGGCGCTCTACGATTGCATTGACCCGGTCGAAGTTCACCTCCTGGACGTCCTGAAGGTAGCGCACTCCTGGTTCCTTATGTTCTACGTTCGCTCCTACTGGTGGTTGCTTCGCAGCGCCCCGAGTCTCTGGCGATGGCTGTTCGAGCGCCGTCAGAGGAAATTGCACCGCGCCACAGCTCCCCGCTGGGTCTTTCGGCACGGCTGCAAGAAGGTTCTCGAGCAACTTAAAACGTTCGCCCCCCATCTGGTGATCGCCAATGAAATCGGCGCGGTTGAGATCGCAGCTCTGGGCAAACGCGAAGGGTGGTTTCACGCCCCCATCTTGGCCGTGCAGACAGATTTTCAGACAGAGCCGCCCTGGGTACAGGCGGAAGTCGATGCTTATTGTGTGGGGAGCGAAGAAGCGCGTTCGCAGCTTGTGAATTGGGGAACCTCGCCCAACCGGATTCTGGTTTGTGGGATCCCCATAGATCCCGTTTTTTCGCTTCCCCAGGATCGGCGTGAACTCCGGCAAGCTCTGGGTTTGGATGCTCGCCGGCCCGTCGTGCTGGTGATGGGTGGGGGCATGGGTCCGGCCCCGCTGGACGCGATCGTCTCACGGCTGGAACTGTGCCGGTTTCCTCTTCAAGTATTGGTGGTGGCCGGGCACGACCGGGGCATAAAGCGGACCCTGGAGCAATTGAAGGGCAGGGTGGCGCTTGACCTGCACGTCTTTGGCTGGACAGACACCATTCCGCAATTGATGGCGGTAGCCGATCTTCTGATCACCAAGCCGGGCGGATTGACCGCTGCGGAGGCGCTCTCCGCCGGCCTCCCCATGATTGTGACCCATCCCATTCCGGGACCTGAGGAGCGGCACGTCCAATACCTGGTGCAGCAAGGTGTGGCAGTCGAGGCCGAAACCCCCGAGGAGATTCCCCAAGCCGTAACGAAATTGCTAAGCAAACCCGAAAGCCTCGCGGAAATGAGCCGCCGCCAGAAGGACTTGGCCCGGCCGGATTCCGCCCATGCCATCGCGCAAGTGGCCCAGGCGCTGCTCGAAAAAAGTACCTATATCGACTTGCTGGCAACCCGGCCCGCGCGGGCCGGAGAGTCGACGTACTTGATGTAAGACGTCCCTGGTCAGTTGTCAGTTGTCCGTTGCCTTTTGTCAGTCCTCGCATGTGTCGCCCTCCCCCAGGCGGCGTACTCCCTCTCCCCCTTGGGGGAGAGGGTGGCCTCCGACGGCGCTGTCATCAGCCGTCGCAGGCCGGGTGAGGGGGTCGCCTCGGAGCAAGAACGACAACCGCGACCGCAGAAAGCTGAGAATGTTAAGCAGTGCACGCAAATTGTTCGAACGCACCGTAATCGGCGATTCCGTGCCGAGCCTTGTTCGCTGGGGGAAATACGTTCCTCGCGCGCTGATCGAGGGCATCCAACGCGATTCGTTTCGCGAGTTGGTGTGCTATGCCGCGAAGCGGCAAGCGTTTTTCATGCGTAAGTTGCAGGAGAGCGGCATAAAGCCGAGCAGCATCCGCCGCCCGGAGGACCTGGGAGACATCTTCACTACCCCCGAGGACTTGCGCAACCTGCCGGCGGAAGACTTCCTCTGCCGTGAACCACAACTGGTGTTTGAAACCACGGGCACCTCCGGGGGCCCCAAGCGCGTCTATTTCGATTACGATGAGTTGGAGTTCACGGCGCGCTACGAGGCGGCGGCCATGTGGGAGAACGGTGTCCGCCCGGGCGACCGCCTGGTCTGCACGTTCGACGCGGGGTATTGGATTAGCAGTTGGGTCACGTTTTTTGCCTGTAAACGCATGGGAGTTTTCTGTTCCGCGATCGGCAAGCCCCATCCGCGCGAAGTCTATTCCCGCATGCCGATTTACAAATACAACGTTATCGCCGCCGATCCAACTTGGCTTGTGAGCCTGAGCGAGATAGCGGAGACGGAAGGTGTCTTCCCGCTCAAGCTGATCGTCGCAGCCGGAGACCGCATGACCGAGGTCTACCGCAGCTACGTCGAGCGCATCTGGAAATGCCCGGTAGTCCTCGGCTACGGATCCACCGAGCAGGGCGGCGGCACAGCGATGGAATGCCTTAGGCGCGAAGGCTATCACCTCGACGAGTACAACTACTTCATCGAAATCCTGGACCCGGACTCGGAGGGTTACGGCGAACTCGTGGTGACCACGCTTTCGCGGCGCATCATGCCGCTGGTCCGTTACCGGGTGCGCGATGTGACGCGGTTCATCACTGAGACTTGCCCCTGCGGCGCCACGATCCGGCGCATGGCCAAAATTCGCGGCCGGGTTGACGAAATGGTGGTGATGGGCGCCGGGAACATGTACCCGGAAATCTTCGAACGCGTGCTTCACGATGTGGAAGGGATTTCCGAGAATTGGCAGGTGGCGGTTCGGCAGGAAGGCCTCCACGATATCCTGGAGTTCCGGCTCGAGCTGAGGAACGGCACGAACCCCTCGACCGTCGAAAACGCGGTGCGGAAAAACCTCGAAGCACGCTATCCGGACGTCTGGGCGAACCAGGTCTGTGGGATGTACCGGCTTGAGTTTCGAATCGTCCCGCCGGGCGAATTGACACAGGGGAGGAAGCCCCGGCGATTGGTGGATGAACGGAAGGGATAAACAGCCAGAAGAATTTCAAATGGCAAATGGCAAAGAGCAAATGGCAAATGTTCAACCCGTCGTCTTTACAGACTTCGACGGGACGATAACTCAACGCGATGTAACGGACGAAATCCTCGCGCAACTGGCGCACCCTTCCTGGCGGGAGGTCGAGCTGGAGTGGACGCGCGGATTGATCGGCTCGCGCGAATGCCTGGAGCGGCAGATTGCGCTCGTGGACACCTCCGCGGAGGAGCTCGACGCCTTAATTGATGCGGTTCCGATCGACCCAGCCTTCGCGTCCTTCTACCGCTTCACGCACCAGCGAGGCGTTCCGCTCCATGTTCTGAGCGAAGGGTTCGACTACGTGATCGCTCGTGTCCTGAAGCGCGCCGGGATGATCGACCCGGTTCGAAACGGCATGCAGGTCTTCTCGAGCGCCTTGCGGGTCGAAGGCCGCCGCCTTATACCTTCCTTCCCTCATTCTTCCCCGCTCTGCGAGCATGGCTGCGGCACTTGCAAGGCGGCGCTGCTTCGGCGCCTCGGCGAAGGAATGCATCCGATCATCTTCGTGGGCGACGGGCTCTCCGACCGGTTCGCCGTGGATGAGGCGGACGTGGTGTTTGCCAAACGGCAGTTGCTCGCCTATTGCCAGGAGCATGGCAAAGCGTGCCGTGCGTTCAATACTTTTGCGGATGTCGAGCAGGCTGTGGCGAGTTTGCTGGACGCTGCCCTGTAAGGGCAGAAGATAGTATCCGGGGGCGACGCCCGAGGCGTTAACCTGAGATCGCCACGACCATCGGAGCCCGTCAGCCGACGGGCGGCAGACTGTGGCCCATGACGACAGCGATGGGATGAAGCGTACGCGGCATGAGCAAGCCCTGTATGGGCGACAGAAATATCGGATGGCGCGAAGGGATTCTGTCGCCCGTCGGCTGACGGGCTTGATCGTCGACCAACAGGCCGTCTCACGGCTTTCGCCGTGGGCCACAATCTTTCGGCCCTCCGGGCCTGCGAGAATAGCGGCGACAAGCATTTTGCAGACGGCGGCAGGCTTAAGTTAAGACCTATGCGGTGCCGCCCCCGGCTACTCAATTGATCCCCTGCGGGGATCCGGGAATGCCGACTGTCGTGTGCATCTTTCACGGAGGCAATAATCCTTTGGCTATTTCTGATGCAAGTACAAGAACTGACGAATTATTACAACTCGAACGGAAGTACTGCTCCTTCGGTGATACGGTCCATTACCTCGAGCCGCCGAAGATCTTTGTCGATTGTGAAGGCAGCTACCTTTACGACGATCGCGGCACGCCCTACCTCGATCTTCAGATGTGGTATTCCGCGGCAAGCTTCGGTTATAAGAATCGCCGATTGGGCGAGGCCCTGAAGCGGCAAGTGGACCGCCTTCCACAGCTTGCCTGCCAGTACCTGCATGCGGAAAAAGTGGAAGTGGCGGCGCGCATCGCTCAGTACTGCGAGAAACGATTCGGAGTGAAGGGACGGGTCCAATTTAACGTGGGCGGATCGCAAGCCATTGAGGACTCGCTGAAGCTGGTGCGGAATTACACCGGCAAGAGCCTGATGTTCGCCTTCATGGGCGGGTATCACGGGCGGACGCTCGGCGCTTCCGCCATCACCTCGAGTTACCGCTACCGCCGCCGCTACGGCCACTTCGGCGAGCGCGCCCAATTTGTGTTTTATCCTTACTGCTTTCGCTGCATCTACGGGCTCAAGCCCGAAACCTGTAATCTGTATTGCGAGGACCAGTTCGCGCATCTGTTCGACAACGAATATCACGGGGTGTGGGACGCGAAGGCGCAGAGCGCGGAATACGGCGCCTTCTATATCGAAGCCGTGCAAGGGACCGGCGGCTACGTGATTCCGCCGCGCACGTATTTCCAGCGCCTTAAGGAAACCTGTGATCGGCGCAAGATTCTGATCGTCGATGACGAAATTCAAATGGGCTTCTATCGCACCGGAAAGTTCTGGGCTATCGAGAATTTTGGTATTACCCCGGATATTATTGTCTTTGGTAAGGCGCTCACCAACGGCCTGAATCCTATTTCCGGGATCTGGGCGCGCGAAGAACTCATCACGCCGGAGCTTTTCCCTCCAGGCTCGACGCATTCGACGTTTTCGTCGAATACCCTGGGCACCGCAGTGGCTCTTGAGACGCTCAAGATGCTCGAGGAAGAGGACTACGAGAAACTGGTGAACGAAAAAGGCGCCTATTTCCTGGCTGGTCTTAAAGAACTGCAAACCCGCTTCCCCGGCATTATCGGAAACGTCGACGGGCTTGGACTGGCTCTGCGCATCGAAGTTTGTAAAGAGGACGGCGTGACGCCTGACCGTGATCTCGTTGACCGCATTTTTGCCGAGGGCTTGAAAGGCGACCTCGAGGTTGCCGGCCGCAAGTACGGCCTGGTGCTCGACGTGGGCGGCTACTATAAGAACGTCTTCACCCTCGCCCCGTCCTTCACCATCACGCGCGAAGAAACCGACCTGGCGCTCGATTTGCTTTCCCAACTCTTCCGGCGCTGCCGTCAGTAAGCGCGACGAGCGTGACAAGGCGTCCTGAATCTCGTAAGATAGCGCTGTTACGAAGAAGAAGCAGCAGCCATGACACTGACTCTGAACCTGAACCCTGAAGCAGAAAAAAGCCTGAGGGCGCGAGCGAGCGCGCGGGGCGTCTCCCTAGACGCCTACCTCCAGGAACTTGTCGCCAAGGAAGCGGGATTGCCCATCGCCCCAGAGCCACGCCCAATTCATAAGCAGTTCGATAATCTTTCCGACTTGCTTCTCAATTCTCCCTTTGCCGGAGCCAATCTCGATCTGGAGCGATCAAAGGACTATCCGCGCCCGGTTGATCTTGCATGAGCGGCTTCCTGATCGATACGAATGTTCTGTCCGAGTACAATCGGCCGGGAGGCCCCGACGCTGGCGTCAAGCGCTGGCTTGAAACCACGGATCGCCAATCCCAGCATGTGAGTGTCATCACTCTGGCCGAAATTCAAAAGGGAATCGAACTGCTGGCCGAGGGCAAGCGCCGCGCCCAACTTGATCAATGGCTCAGGCAAGACCTGGAAGCATGGTTTTCTGGTCGCATAATTCCAGTGGATCGCGAGGTGGCGGGTCGCTGGGCATCGCTTGTGGCACAGGGAGCACGGGCGGGGAGGCATCTGCCCACGGTGGATTCACTGATCGCGGCGACCGCGCTTGCCTACGATCTAACCATAGTTACCCGGAACACGCGGGATTTCGAGGGCATCGGTGTGACCATCATCAATCCCTGGGAAGCGGCATAACTGGCGGGCACAGTTTCGGTCGGTGGCGCATCGTGGTTTTGTGGCGTCTGCGAATTGTGCTTCCCCCTCTCGCTGTGGCCTCATCACCGTCAAGCAGCCGTCGGTTCTATCGCAGACATGCAAGCTGCCGCATGTCTGCGCCACCCTGCGTGCCGAACGTGACAAAGCGCCCTCAATTTCGTAAGATAGCGCTATTACGATGGGTGTGGGAGATGTCTCATGACTGTGATCGAGCTTCCTGATGAACAGGCGGCAGCGCGGAAAGCGAAAGCTGCTGCGGAAGGTCTTTCTCTTGAGGCGTGGCTCCAAAAGCTCGCTGAACAGGAGCGCCCAGCCGGCCGCTCCCGGCGGCACATTGCCGACGTGATCCTCGAAAATATGCAGGATGTGCCGCCTGAAATCATGGCGACCATGCCGGAGGACGGCGCCAGCCAGCACGATCATTACATTTATGGCTGGCCCAAGAGAGAGGCATGACCGCGCTTTTCGCTGATACGTTCTATTGGATCGCCCTAGTCGATCTCGCTGACAGTGCCCACCAGCGTGCGTTGGCGCTTACTTCCGAGCGCGCGGACTCTACCATCGTCACCACGGATGAGGTGTTGGCCGAGTATCTTACCTTCCTTTGCGACGGCTCCTGAGCAGATGCGCCGCAAAGCTGTTACAAACGTCCAGCACATTCTCGACGACCCTGGAGTCCAGGTCGTTCCGCAGAGTCGGGAATCGTTTCTCTCCGGCATCGCTCTCTACGGAGCGCGGCCCGATAAAGGTTACAGCCTGACGGATTGCATCTCCATGCAGACGATGCGCAACAAAGGCCTGACTGAGGCTCTTACTAACGACCGCCATTTTGAGCAGGAAGGGTTCCGGGCGCTGTTTCGCGATTCGTGAGACGGTTTTTTGACGCCCCAATACGGTTTCAGCTCAGAGTCGCTCACCGGTAAAGCAGAACCCCCTAGCCGCCTCCTTCACCATCGCCCGCGAAGAATCACCCGAACTACTCACCGAATTCCTCCGCCGCTTCCACGCCCGGGCAGCGCAGGCTTTTGCATACTGCAAGCAAATCGGAGTATGCTGTTAATCGGAAACTGATTTAAACAGTCTGTCATTCGGGCGGCTGTCACCAGAGTACTCACGCTCCTGGGATCTCCGGGCGCCCACCCGCTCATTTTCGGAATAAGAAGGAGGACCGCATATGAGAATGTCTAAATCTGTCCGTCGACCGCCTTTCATTGTTTTATTCCTGCTTGTCATTGGAGTGATGATGGTGTTGCCGCGCCGCGCCGGTGCTCAAGATCCTCCCGGAAGGGTGGCGCGGCTGAACTTTATGCAGGGCTCCGTATCAATGCAATCGGCGGGAACGCAGGATTGGGTTGACGCCAATCCCAATCGTCCGCTCACGACTGGGGATAACCTCTGGTCCGGCGACGACGGCCGTGGGGAGCTGCATGTGGGAAGCACCTCGATGCGTTTGTCGAACGACACTGGAATTTCCTTCTTGAACCTGAACGATCAGGCAGTCCAGATACAACTGGCCCAGGGCTCGATGAACATCCGCGTAAGGCATTTGGACGCGAGCGAGGCGTACGAAATTGACACGCCCAATCTGGCCTTCTCGGTTCTACGCGAAGGCGAATACCGGGTGAACGTTGATCCGAACGGCGGCACAACTGCGATCACGGTCATGAGCGGATCGGGCCAAGTAACCGGGGGGGGAAGCGCCTACTCATTGGACCCCGGCCAGCAAGGCATCTTTTCCGGAACGTCACCGTTGTCGTTCGACAACGAGTATGCTCCGCAGCCTGATGACTTTGATAATTGGTGTATAGCGCGCGATCAACGCGAAGACCAATCAATGTCTGCGAGGTATATCTCGAGAGACGTCATTGGCTACAACGATCTCGATTCGTACGGCAACTGGCGGACCGACCCTGCGTACGGCCCCGTTTGGGTGCCCTCCAACATGCCATCCGGGTGGGCGCCCTATCACCAGGGACACTGGGCATATATTGCGCCTTGGGGCTGGACCTGGGTGGACGACATGCCCTGGGGGTTTGCCCCATTTCACTATGGACGCTGGGCGTATGCAAGCGGCGGTTGGGTGTGGGCTCCCGGTTCAGTGGCTGTTGTAGTGGGCCACCCTTATGTAAGGCCAATGTACGCACCGGCTCTGGTGGCCTTTGTCGGAGGCGGCGGGTTTAGTGTGTCGATTGGTCTCGGCGGCGGAATGGCAGGCGTTGCGTGGTTCCCGCTCGGGCCGCGAGACGTGTGGGTTCCCAGTTACCACTGCAGTCCCGCCTATGTACAGAACTTGAATATCTCCAACTCGACAGTGATTAACCGAACGCAAATTACGAACGTCTATAACACCACAACTGTAAACAACGTCAACGTCACGAACATCACGTACATGAACCAGAATGCTCCCGGGGCAGTCACGGCGGTGCCCAGAGATGCGTTCACCAACGGCAGGTCGGTAGCAGCGGTAGCGGTCAAGGTGACCCCCCAGCAGATTCAACACCCCCAGGTGGTGCAACGAACCGTCGTCGCTCCACCCAGGAATCTGGTGCCAATGGCGTCGAAGACGGCTTCCGTGAGACCACCGGCGGCGCTTGCGAACCGGACCATTGTCACCAAAATGAGACCGGCGCCGCAGGTGGTGCCCATCGGGCAGAGGACCGCAATCGCCAGTTCCAATTTTGTCAAGGCGGCGCCGCCCGCTTCTGTAGTGAAAAAGCTTCCGCCGCCGAACCCGGCAAACCGGCCCGGTGCTGCCGCTCCCGGAAGGCCCGCCCTCGGGACGGTGAGGCCAGCCACGCCGCCAACGAACCGGCCGGTCACGCCTCCGCCCAGCAAAGCAGCGACGCCACCGGCCAACAGGCCGTTCGCGCCGCCTCCCAAAGCCGCTGAGCCAAGGCCAAATACGCCGGCGCCGGCCAACAGGCCTTACACACCACCGGCCACTAAGGAAGTGGCGCCGTCACCGAATAGGGGGTATACGCCGCCTCCCAGAGCCTCTGAGCCAAGGCCGAATGCGCCACAGAGCCGGCCTGCCACGCCGCCTCCCAGCAACGCAGCGACGCCACCGGCCAACAGGCCGTTCGCGCCGCCTCCCAAAGCCGCTGAGCCAAGGCCAAATACGCCGGCGCCGGCCAACAGGCCTTACACGCCGCCGGCCACTAAGGAAGTGGCGCCGTCACCGAATAGGGGGTATACGCCGCCTCCCAAAGCCGCTGAGCCAAGGCCGAATGCGCCACAGAGCCGGCCTGCCACGCCGCCTCCCAACAAAGCGGCCACACCGCCCCCAAAGAAGGCAGAGACACCGCCACCCAGCAAACCGGCAAAGGAGCAAAAGAAGACCAAGGAGCCCGAGCATCCTTAAGGTGGGTGAGCCGGTTTCGCACCTCTTCCAAGAGCGCCATCGAGGGTACAGGGGCACGCCGTGGCGTGCCCCTACCGGACACATGAACCGGTTCGCAAAACCGCGTCTTTTCTATGGTTGTCTTGAGTTGCCGGAGGCAACCAGCAGGCGGACCTCTTGCAATGTCATCCCATATCCGCCCCCAGGCGGGTCATCGCGATAATTTGTGTGCAGATAACCGTTGGTGAAGTTCGCGGCATAGCAAAGCCACGCGGACCGGCCGTCCTTGCCGATAAATTTCGACGGGAAGTTGACGAAGTATGCTTGCTCGCCGAAATGGCGCATGTAGACCACCAACCTCCAGGGACCGGTGATGTGATCAGACTCGAGGATGTACGTGTTGTATTTTGAGATCGTGTTGCCCCCATCTGTTATGACCAGCAGGTATTTCTTGAGTGGCGCGTCGTAGGTCATGGTGACGCAGCCCATGTTGTTGTTCCAATCCACCAGCGGTTTGATCCGTGAAAAATCCCGCGTCCAGACGGGGTGACCGGAAGCATCGTGGCCGGCAAAGAATTCATACTTTGAGGCGTCGTTCATGTTTTGGATGCTGGGCGACACGCGCGCCATGTAAATCTGGTCGCCGGTAATCCAACTGAGGTTGGCATCTCTGGGTTTGGGATCGGGGTCGGAGGCGCCGTGGCCGACCAGATACGCCTTGCCATCCGGTGAATATTGCATGTTCCTGCCGAAATCCACAAAGTGCGGTGCTCCCATTTTCACTTTGCCGCCTGGCTTCGCCGGCTCGCCAAACAGCGGCTGGGAAGGCGTGTGCGGTGTGTCTTGCCAGGTCTTGCCGAAATCAGTCGAGTAACGGAAGCCGACGAGAGGCCCCAGCACGTCCCAGTTGAGCCCTTTGCCTGCCGTTTCGAGCAGGCAGTAAGTGCCGTAGTACCACACGCCATCGTAAACAAGACTGCCGCAGGGATAGCGCCCCCCGTAGGGCGCCGGGTTCCCGGGGTACACACCCACGTTGATGATTTTGAGATCCAAGGGATCGTCACCGACGATGGTGGCGAATCCGGTCGTCGCTTTCTCGCCGCCGGAGCCTGACTTGACGTCGCCGACGCTGCCGTCGGTCCAGGGCGAATACAGGTTTCCATCCGAGGCCCACGACGGGTACCAGGTATCGGCATGGGCGTAACCAATGTGCCTGCCCGTAAACGCAATCCCCACGAGGGACCGCGAGGGCTCGAAGGGGCAGTCTGCGGGTGGTTGTGAGGGCCAGACCCGGTGCGTTGTCTCGGCCCCGACGGCAAGCCCCAGCCCAATAAGAACCGCGATCGCTACTTTTGTGCGCATTTCGTATCCTCACTTTCGGAGCAGCATTGTAACGCAATTCGGGCCGCGTGCAACCGGCGCTCCAAGCGGGACCCGCGCGGTGTAGGAGTAGGGCTTGCCCCACCCGCGTCCGGACCAGCGGAAATGCGGGGACGGCAAGCCGTCCCCC
>Ga0187879_10002543_pt1 | contig 12349 bp, 8 predicted proteins | sample June2016WEW_19_1_FD_132423 | JGI IMG/M metagenome (GOLD analysis project Ga0187879, IMG submission 132423) | Peatland microbial communities from SPRUCE experiment site at the Marcell Experimental Forest, Minnesota, USA - June2016WEW_19_10 | ecosystem: Environmental > Terrestrial > Soil >... | reverse complement strand
GCCCTTCTTCTCGGTGCGGAAGGAGGCAAAATTGAGCTGGTCGAGATCGTTCTCGGCGTCAATGCCGATGCCTTTCAGCGCGGTCTCGAGTTCCTTCAGGTTGTCGGGCATGACTTGCTGCTTGAGCGCCTGCGCGGTGGGTGAATCCTTGAGTGCCCGGTAGTCGACGCCAATCAGTTGCTGGATTTCAGCCGGCACCATGGCCCGCGCCGACGATGCGATCGGCATCGAGTAGCCCGCCGTGGCGCAGAGTAGCAAAACCGCAAAACACAGATTCTTCATAGAATTCCTCAAAACGAAGTCCTCAGAATGGAGTCTGCCCAGTTTAGATGCAAAACGCAACCCGCGCGTTGAGGATTCGGGCAGTCCATAAACTGCTGTCATCCTAATTCTAGTCCCTAATTCGCACCCCGAGGACCGTAACCGACAGTAACTAAGGTGCGTCCCTTGGGTATGATCTTGGAACGCTCGAAGCGCAGTAGCTTGCGTGGAAAACGGACACGTCGATAGTGAGACTCCTGCGCGCGCCAGCTTTTCATCTTCTTATTATTATTTTATTTTCATTTCAATCAACCAGCGTGACCGCAACTGGCCGTCAGACGACGTCTCTGTTGATCCGTGGGTCGATCTGACTTCAATCGATTGCTCCGAATAGCTGAACGATTTATACGCAAGATATTCCGGAATAAGGACTTAGCACTCAACCCTATGATTTATGCTCCGAACTTGCGGGACACGACACTAGCCTTTCAGCGCCGCTGCGCGCTTCCGCGTCTCGGTGACGAATGCCTCGTCCTTCGGCGAATCCTTCTTTAGCGAGTCGAGGTTGATTTCGACGTTGGCGAGCGCGCCTTCGAGGGCGGCTTTGGCCAGAGCGATCGCGGTCGTCAGATCGGACTTCATGTTCAGGTTGGTGATCGGCTTCAGCCTGGTTGCGATCTCGGCGACCTCGACTACTTTTTCGGCTACGCCTAGAGGCACGCTGGTCGCCTGTTTGAGCGCGGCGCTAATCGCGACATCTCCGTCGGACGATTCCTTTGCCGATTTGTAGGCCTTCATGACGACGTTGTAGGACGCGGCGTCGGCATCAATCCCGGACTTGAGTTCTTCGCGAAGCTGGCTGAGGCGGGCGATGGCTTCGCCGAGTTGGGTCTCGTACTGCAGATACGCTTTCTTGCCGCGCGACATGGACGCGACCATGCTTGCGAGTCCGGCGGCCATGGCTCCGCTGGCAGCGGCGGCGCTGCCTCCTCCGGGAGTCGCGGTCGGAGCGGCCAGTTGTTCGATGAAGGGCTCGACTCCGGCGCGCAGTCCGCCTACGGCCATCTTGCCGCCCATCACCGCGGCGAGGCGGTTTTCCAGAATGAGCGAGGAATCGAAGTTTTCAATTTGCAGGAACCATTCCGCGGCCTGCTCTAGAGCCCGCTTCGGAATCAGGCCGACGATCTCACTTGAAACCGGGATGACGCCGTAGCGCGCGGCTTCGCGTTTCACGTATTCGAAGACGCGGTGGATGGGAGTCTGCTCGAAGTCGGTAAGGTTCATTGAGACCTGGGCCAGGCCACGCACCAGAAATCCGGCGCCCTTGACGAAGCGCAGGCCGCCACTCGAAAAGCGCACGGCCTTGGCGATTTTCTTGGCGAGGTCGACGTCGGGCGTATTCAGGAAGACGTTGTAGGCAACCAGAAACTTACGCGCTCCCACCACGGTCGCTCCCGCCGTGGGATGCACTCGGGACTCGCCGAAATCGGGCTTGCGCGCGGGATTGGTCGCAATGTCAGCACGAATGCCTTCGAACTGGCCGCGACGAATATTCTCCAGGTTCTGGCGTTCAGGCGTGGCCGCGGCGGCTTCATAAAGATAGACCGGGATCTGGAAGCGTTTCGCAATCTCGGCTCCTACGTGGCGCGCCATGGCGACGCAGTCTTCAATGGTGACGCCGTCAATCGGGATAAAGGGCACGACATCGGCTGCGCCCATGCGCGGGTGCGCGCCCTGATGCTTGGTGAGATCGATCAGTTCGGCGGCCTTCCCTACCCCGCGGATGGCGGATTCCTGAATGGCGTCGCGCTCTCCTACCAGCGTGATGACCGAGCGGTTGTGGTCGGAATCCATCTCGCGATCGAGGAGATAGACGCCGGGGATTTTCATGGCTTCGATAATGGCATCAACTTTGGCGGGATCGCGGCCTTCCGAAAAATTAGGAACACATTCGACAAGAGTGCTGGGCATAAGCGAGAAGGATAACGGGCGGCGGTCGGATGAGGCAACTCCGTGTTGTGTCACCGCGAGTTCGCGGCATTAAGTCCTGGTTGTCATCTTGAGCCGCGAAAGACCTGCTTTTTCTGCCGACGCACGAGACAGCTGGTCCTTCGCTTCGCTCAGGATGACAATTACATTCTGTCCCCTTGTGGAGACGATGCGAGCCGGATTTGACAGGGCGCGAGTGCAACAGGCAGACTGCAAAGCTATGCGGTGTGCGCCTCGCATCTCCGGCCGCGGTTTTACTTGACGATAGTCCCGCCTAAAACGTCCGTCGGCCGTTTCCCTGCTCATCCATAAACGCTTCAGACAGGACTATTTGTCGAAAGGATGCGTCATGCTGCGTCGATCCCTGGTTGCTCTTTTGCTGATGTTGTCGCCACTTCCTGCGCTCGCTCAGAAGGGGCGGCACTTCAATTTCCACTACGCATTCACGGTGAAGAATGTCAGCCCCGGCGATCGCGTGCGCGTCTGGATTCCGCTAGCGCACTCCGATGCCTTTCAGGATGTGAAGGTCGTTTCCAGGAATGGAGACTTGGCGCTGAAGCCGGTGCGCCAGCCGGAATATGGGAACGAGGTGCTGTACGCCGAGACTTCGAAAGCGGACAAGGGCGAGTACAAATTCTCCGTGGACTACGACGTGGTGCGGCGGGAGCATGTGGTGCTGGTGAACGGCAAACCAGTTTCTGACGCACCGTCTGCGAGATTGCCACGGGTCGAACTGGCACGGTTTCTTGAGGCGGATCGACTGGTGCCGGTGACGGGAGTTCCGGCGCAACTGGCGGCCGAAGAAACCAAAGGCGCGACCACTCCGCTCGAAAAGGCGCGCGATATTTACGAATACGTCTTCCGCACCATGAAATACGATAAGAGCGGAGAGGGCTGGGGACACGGCGACACGCTTTGGGCCTGCGATTCGAAGCATGGCAATTGCACCGATTTTCATTCGGTTTTTATATCCATGGCCCGGGCCGAGAAAATTCCGGCGCGCTTCGAGATTGGGTTCCCGCTTCCGGCTGATAAACACTCCGCTGAGATTCCTGGGTACCACTGCTGGGCGGAGTTCTATCTGGATTCGACCGGGTGGGTGCCTGTAGACATTTCGGAGGCATGGAAACATCAGGAGAAACACGATTACTTCTTCGGCGCGCACGATGTGAACCGGGTGCAGTTCACCGCGGGACGCGATCTGCGACTTGCGCCCGCGCAGGAGGGAGCTCCACTGAATTACTTTATCTATCCTTACGTCGAGATCGGCGGGAAGGAATATCCCAATGTTTCGATTGCGTTCTCGTTTGCGGATATCGACTCCACGCCATTGAAGGGTAGCGTTTCGCGGTAGAAAAGATTGTGGTGTCTACGGAACTTTGCGCAGTGCTAGAATCCGGATTCGCAGTCGCAGCAGCCAGAAATTGAACGAAAGGAGCGCACCATGCCGAAATATGTCATCGAGCGCGAGATTCCCAACGCCGGCAAATTGACTCCGCACGAGCTCCAAGCCATCTCGCAGAAGTCCTGCGGCGTTTTGCAGAAGCTTGGTCCACAGGTCCAGTGGCTTGAAAGCTTCGTTACCGACGACAAGATCTACTGCGTCTACATCGCACCGAACGAAGAGATGATCCGCGAACACGCTCGCCAGGGAGGTTTTCCAGCAAATCGAATTTCCGCAGTCCGGTCGGTCATCGGCCCGACTACCGCGGAAGGTTGATGTCTGACCACTGTGCCCAATTCACATAGACCAAAGATCGGCGTGTTTGACTCAGGCGTAGGCGGCCTCACCGTACTGCGCGCGCTCATCGAGCGAGTCCCGCACGCCGGCTATCTCTACTTCGGCGACACGGCTCGCCTTCCTTATGGATCGAAATCAGCGGCCACGGTCGCTCACTACGCGGTCGGGGCAGTGCGCTATTTACAGGATCAGGGAGCGGAGTTGTTGGTAATCGCCTGTAACACGGCCACGGCGCTGGCGCTCGACGAGATTAAAGCGGCGGCGGCGGTGGAAGTGATCGGCGTCGTCGAACCGGGCGCGGAAGCCGCAGCCGCGGCCAGCCGGAAACGGAAGGTGGTCGTCATCGGCACCGAGGCAACGATCAGCAGCCACGCCTACCGGCGGGCGCTCGAAGCTCGCAAAGTCGCGGTGCGCGAGAAGGCTTGTCCTCTGTTTGTGCCGCTGGTCGAGGAGGGATGGGTGGAGCATCCGGTGACCGAGCAGGTGGCACGGATTTATTTGTCGGAGGCTTTTTCGGGCGATGCGAACGACACAAATGACGCCCGCGATGCGGATGTGCTCGTGCTCGGCTGCACCCACTATCCGCTGATCAAGCCACTGTTGCGGCGAGTGGCGCCGGAGCACATCGCGATCGTGGACTCGGCAGAATCGACGGCGCAGGAGGTGGCGCGCCAACTGCAGATGTGGCCATTGCCGACTTCAGCCGAGACGAAGAGCGACCGGAGAGGTGGTCCCGACCTGAAGTTCTTTGCCACGGATTCAGCGGAGAAATTCAGGAGGATGGGAACGCGGTTCCTGGGGCTTCCGGTGGAAGATGTTCTGCATGTGGATTTGAAGGAATAGGCGGCTGGAGCCGTGATGCGCACGGCATGGACGGGCGGGGGCGCCCGTCCCCACACTTACCCGTCCCCACACTGAAAGAAAAGCGGCCGCTTGCGCGGCCGTTTTCTGGGCTCCCAAATTTTTTCGATACAGCCGAGCTCAATACAAATGGAAGCTGACCTCGATGTTTACTGCCACCGCGACGGGCTTGCCGTCTTTCGTGGCTGGCTCGAAACGCCATGTCTTTACGGCTTCAATCGCTTTCTCGTCCAGTCCCAAGCCCAGGGTTCGAGTCACGCGGATGTCGCGCGGTTTGCCGTCCGGCCCCACGACCACATAGAGAACGCAGGTTCCCTGATACTTTGCTTTCCTGGCTTCCTCTGAATAATCCGGGTCGGGATCGTAAATCTTCCTGGGAGCCGAGACTCCGCCGCCCACACGGAATATTCCGCCTCCCGTGCCCCCGCCGTAACCAGGGCCGTATCCGGGACCTTGGCCGGGCCCGACGCCGCCACCGTTGCCCTCGCCCATACCGCCGCCATAACCGGTTCCATTCGAAGGCACAGACGGCAGATGCGACATCGGATCGCCCAGGTCGGGCAGGTTCGGCTGCTGCAGTTTAATGTCGGGGGGAACCACGAGCGTCGCTTCCATTGGCAGTTTCGGGTCCGGGTTACGCTTCACGGCCATGGGCGGAGTGAATTGTTGCTGCAACGACTGCCTGGGCAAACGGCCCGGCGATGCCTGCAACTTGTCGCGATCCCCACCCCCGCCACCACCGCCGCTCGCGGTCTTCGAAGGCGGCAGGATAGGAAGGTCATCGGGCATGATCAATTCCACAGTTTCTTTGGGCTTTTCGACGATAATCCTTCGTCCCAGATACGTAGCTGCGATGAGAAGCGACAAAGCCAGCAAGTGGACGACGGTTGAACCAGCGGCTCCGCGTCCCTTGTAGTTGTAGAAGCCCCAGATGTCGCGCACCGGGACAGGCTTCGAGGTCAGGACCAGGGGAGGAAGTTTTTTGGGGAAGAAGAAGTCGTCAATGTTGCGGAACAGGGATTTCCAGATGGGCTCGTCCAGAGTCTGATTGTGCAGGAGAAGATGCAGCTCGGGCTCTGGAGCCGGCTGATTCTGTTGTGTTTCCAATTCTGCCATATTTTCCCGAGCGCCAACCCCAAGTTCACGGTATAGGAGACGCTGATTTAGATGCGCGAAGGCTCCTCAAAGGTCGCTTCCAAAACAGACGAAGCGTGCCATCCAACGTTCCCCAGTCAGTTGGATGCTTCTAGATGCTTGCAGGCTTCCATCTACGGAAAATTGTACACGTTTTTTTGAAACGAGAAAGGGTACTTTTTGAATTCGTTCTGACTCCAGCATCCCCGAATAGACGTGTCCTTCCGCGCTCCCTATATAATGAAAAGATTCAATCAGTTGGGAGAACCTTGCGAGTGCCGACGGACCTGAAATCCACCATCAACTTGCCTAAAACCGGCTTCCCCATGAAGGCGAACCTGCCCCAGAACGAGCCCAAAATCCTGGCTCGATGGGAGGAGCAGCGGATTTACGACCGCATCCGTGAAGTGCGTAAGGGCGCGCCAACCTACGTGCTGCACGATGGGCCTCCGTACGCCAACGGGCCCATCCATCTGGGGACGGCGATGAATAAATGCCTGAAAGACTTCATCGTGAAGTCGAAGAACATGGCCGGCTTCGATTCGCCCTACGTTCCGGGCTGGGACTGCCATGGCCTGCCCATCGAAATTAAAGTCGATCAAATGCTGGGCGGCAAGAAACTCCAGATGGCTGCGGTCGATGTGCGCTCCGAATGCCGGAAATACGCGGAAAAGTTTCTTGACCTGCAGCGCTCCCAGTTCAAGCGCATCGGCGTATTCGGCCGGTTCGACCAGCCCTATTCGACGATGACGCCGCAATACGAAGCGGCCGTCCTCGACATCCTTTATCGCTTTCTGGAAAACGACTTCGTCTACAAGGGATTGCGTTCGGTCTACTGGTGCGTGTTCGACGAGACGGCCTTGGCGGAGGCTGAAGTCGAATACGAGAATCACACCAGCCCGACGGTGTGGGTGAAGTATCCGTTTGCCGGAGACCCGGCTTCGCTCGATGCGGCGCTGCGGGGCAAGAAGGTCTCAACTATCATCTGGACCACGACTCCGTGGACGCTGCCGGCTTCGATGGCGGTAGCGTTTCATCCCGACGAAGAGTATGTGGCCCTCGAAGCCGGCGACGGAATGAACAGCGACGTTTTTATCGTCGGTGCACGGCTCGCGTCCGTGGTGCAAGAGAAGACCGGGCTGCAATCGGCGCGCGAGATCGCCCGCTTCCCCGGCCGCAAGCTGGAATATGCCGACTTCCGGCATCCGTTTCTGGATCGCAAAGTCGTCGGCGTGCTGGCCGATTACGTCACCATGGACCAAGGCACGGGCGTGGTGCATACCGCTCCGGCGCACGGCGCTGAAGACTTTGTCACCGGACAGAAATACAAGATCGATCCCACCTGCAACGTGGATAAAGCGGGCATCATGCGCCACGGACTGCCAGAGTATGAGGGCAAGCGAGTGTTCGATGCCAATGCTCCGATCGTCGAACTGTTGAAGACGCGCGGCGTGCTGCTGCATACCGAAAAGATGGAGCACTCCTACCCCCATTGCTGGCGGTGTCACAACCCGGTGATCTTCCGCGCGACCGAGCAGTGGTTCATTGGCATGGAGACGCCCATGAACGCGAAAACGAAAGGTGACAAAAGCGGCGAAACCATGCGCAGCCGCACCCTCGCCGAGATCGCGAAAGTGAAATGGGATCCGGCCTGGGGCGAAGAGCGCATCTCCAACATGATCGCCACGCGTCCGGACTGGTGCATCTCGCGGCAAAGAGTCTGGGGCGTTCCGATCGCGGTGTTTCTGTGCGACAACTGCGGCAAGCCGGTGAACGATCCGCATATCAACCGGAAGGTGGTGCAGTTCGTGGCGCAGCACGGCGCCGATGCCTGGTACACGCCCGAGGCGGACGCGATTCTTTCCTCTGGCCATAAGTGTGCGCATTGCGGCGCTACCAGGTTCAAGAAAGAAACGGACATTCTCGACGTGTGGTTCGAGTCGGGATCGAGCCATGCCGCTGTGCTCGGGCACGAACCGAACCTGCCCTGGCCTGCCGATCTATATCTGGAAGGCGGCGACCAGCACCGCGGATGGTTCCACTCTTCCCTGCTCTGCGCCATCGGGTATGAAGGCAGCGCTCCGTATCGCATGGTCGCAACCAGCGGATGGACGCTCGATGAGCAGGGCCGCGCCCAGTCGAAGTCGCTTGGCAACACGGTCGATCCAGTCGAGATCGCGGATACGCTGGGTGGCGAAATCGTGCGCATGTGGGTTGCTTCGGTCGACTTCCGCGAGGACGTTGCTTGCTCACCGCAGATCATGCAACGGGTTGCGGGAATCTATCGCGACATTCGCAACACGTTCCGCTTCATTCTTGGCAATCTCGATGGCTTCGATCCGGTGAAAGATGCGGTCGCGTTCGAGGAGTTGCAGCCGCTCGATCAGTACATGCTGCGGCAGGCGGTCGAAGTCTCGGCGGATGTGCAGCGCTCGTATGAAGAATTCGCATTTCACAAGATCTATCACCGCATCAATAATTTCTGCGGCGTGGAATTGAGCGCTTTCTATTTCGACGTGTTGAAGGACCGGCTCTACACTTCCGCGCGCAAATCGGCATCGCGGCGGGCAGCCCAAACTGCGATCTGGTGCATTGGTGAAGCGCTGGTGCGGTTGCTGGCGCCGATCATGAGCTTTACTTGCGAAGAAGTCTGGCAGTATTTGCCACCAGTCGCGGGCAAGCTGGAGAGCGTGCATCTGACTACGTTCCCAGAGGCGGCTGAACTGCTGGGCGCGAACGAAGCTGCCATCGCCGCCGATCCAAAACAAAATGATCCGCGACAGGCTGAAGACTGGAAGACGGTACGGGCCGTCCGCGAAGCGGTGCTGAAGGCGCTCGAAGAAGCACGCAATCAGAAACTGATCGGAGGCAATCTGCAGGCGCAAGTTACATTGACCGCAGTTGATCCGGTGTTCTCCGTGCTGGAGCGCTTTAAGGACGATTTGCGCTATTTCTTCATTGTGTCCGGTGTCGAAATCAAAAAGGGAGCAGGGAATGGCGACTCGCCGGTGGTGGTCGAGGTGGGTAAAGCTCCCGGACTGAAATGCGAGCGCTGCTGGAATTTCTCAACCCATGTGGGCGAAGACAAGAACTATCCCACGGTGTGCGAGCGCTGCAGTGTCGTGCTCAAAGAAATTAACCGGGCGTGACTGCGGCTTCCGCAAACGCGATAAGCTAGTGTTGTGTTCCGCGTGCTCGTGGAATAAATCCCTACTTAAACTTATGTCGCAAATTTAAGAGACGCGACATACGAGAGCAACACAAGAACCATTCGGGTCATGCGCAAATATCATTTTCTGATCGCGTTGTTCGTCGTCGCTCTCGATCGCGTCACCAAGTGGACGATCGCACGCCGTCTTTCCTTGCACGATAGCATTCCGGTTATTCCGGGGTTTTTTCGCATCATTCACGCCGAAAACCCAGGCGCTGCCTTCGGCATTTTTGCGGATTCTCCTTCGCAATGGAAAGTCGCGCTGCTAATCGTGTTTTCGATGATTGCGCTGCTGATCGTCTCCCTGCTGCTCTGGAAAAACAGCCATACCTTAACCTCGACTGGAATCGGGCTGTCGCTGATTCTTGGTGGCGCGATCGGCAATCTGTGGGACCGCCTGGTCAGCCGGCACGTGGTGGATTTTCTGCTCTTCTATATAGGCCCACACCAGTGGCCGGCGTTCAACGTGGCCGACAGCGCGATTGTGGTCGGAGCGGGGTTACTGGTGTTTGAGATCCTGTTTACCAAGTCGCCCAGTCAACAATCGGCGTAGCTGCGGAGAAAATGAGCTGGCCTCCGTGGTTCCCACCCTCTGCAATAGGTGCGGAGGGCGGGGCAGCCTCGGATTTACTGTTTGACGATTTACTGTTTGACGGTGAAGGTCAGATTTACGTGGGTGCCGTCATTGTCGGTTCCGAGGGTGACCACGACGGCGCGCTTGTTCGCTTTGTCTTCACCGGAAACCATGCCACCGACTTTTCCATCGGAGTTGGTGGTCATGTTGGCCACGGTAAAGCCCGCCGATTTCAGAGAGTCACCATAGAAAGATATAACCTTGTCGGCCGGATCCTTGGTGACAAAGGTGTAGGAGCCGGTCTGCTCAGCACCGCTGCTGGCGGAGAATGTACTTTGCGGAGCAGATCCGGGATACACGGGCACCCAATCGGGCGCTTTGTCCGAGCCGTTGCCGATCTTCATGGTGCCTTCGGGGCTTTTCATCTCCATGCTGCTGGTTGCCCCCTCACCCGTCGATGTAAATGAGGTCGTTTTGCCGTTCTCGTCGGTAATGACCATGGTCTTCTTCTGCTGGTCGAACTTCATGGTTACGACCTTGCCGGTTTTCTTGTCGCGGACGACGATGGTTCCGGCCTTGTCGTCGCTCGAAATGATCTCCGTGTCCGGGTTCATGGTGACGGCCATCTTCGCGCCGGCGAGACCGGGGTTCGTCTTCATCAAGTCCGAATTAAAACCGGCCTGCTTCATCCTGTGCATGGCATAGAAGCCGATCACGGCGCAACTGGCAAAACAAATCAGAATGAGCCCCACAACAATGCCGACAACCCACAGAAGTATTTTGGCTCCTGAACTCTTCGGGGCCGCGGGCGCGGCGCCGCCTGGTGTTTGCGGACTGGATGGCGTACTGGACATGGGAGTCTCCTCTCTCTCCAAACGGTTTGCATGCGAGGGACGCACGACGCTTCGCGTCTGAAGAACGCGCCATTATACGCGAAGAGATCAGTGCCTAGAGGGTTTTCGATCGCCAGATGACCCGATGCGCTACGGCGTTCCGTAAAGTTGCCGGTAGACGCTAGCATTACGCAGGATGGCTTGGACGTATTCGCGGGTTTCGGTGAAGGGGATGGATTCCACGAACTCCTGCGGATCGCGGTAGTGGCCTTGTCCCAGCCAATCTCCTACGCGGTCGGTACCGGCATTATAGGCAGCCAGGGCGTATTCGAACTGTCCGTTGTACCTGTCGACCATCTCTTTGAAGTAGCGGGTGCCGAGTTCGATGTTCACGGCAGGGGTGAAAAGTTGTGGCGCGCTGTATCCCTTGAGCTTGACTTGCTTGGCTACGGTTTTTCCGGTTTTTGGCAGAAGCTGCATCAGGCCTACGGCGTTGGCTCGGGAGAGAGCGAGCGCGTTGAATTCGGACTCCTGCCTTATGAGCGATGCTACTAGATAAGGATCGAGACCGTTTTGCTGCGAATATTTGCGCAGATCGGTCCAGTAGGCCTTGGGAAAAAGCGCTTCCCAATAGGGGCGTGGCAGGTCGGGGATGTCGACGGCGAAATAGTTGGGCGTCGTGCGCTTCATGATCTCGATGCCGCGGTCGTAGCGACCACCATCCTGATAAACGCGCGCCATCTCCGGAGGCGCCCAGGTTCCCCCCTCCTGGCTGGCGGCGGACTGCAGTTCACGCACCGCCGCATCGGCTAGCCCTCCGTTCGAGAGCAGACGCGCGCGCTCGACGCGCAGGTTGTCGTCGGGAGGATCGGCGGCGGTGATTTTCCCCGAGGTCGTAAGCGGAGAAACGCGGTCGAGAAGGGTGTAGTGCTCCAGGTCTTCCTTCAGCGACGCTTCCTTTGCCGGGCCTTCCTTGGGCGATGCGTCGCCCGGGCCGGGCAACGCTTTCAAGCGCTGGCGGCCCAGTTCCGCATAATAGTAGTTCTTAAAGCGATCGGTGAGTTTCTGGTAGAACGCCCGCGCCATCGCCGGGTTGCCCTCTTCTTCGGCGAGTCGGGCACGCCAATACAAGGCATTTGGAATTTCCGCGGAATCGGGATAGAGCGCGATTTGATTTTCGAACTCCAGCCGCGCCTCATCGGTTTTCCCTTGGCGGAAGGTCAGCCACGCGGCTTTCCAGTGCGCAGAGGATGCGTGCGTGCCCTTCGGAAAGCGCTCCTGCAACTCTCGGAAGTAGTCGATAGCACGATCGTAGTCTCGTTTCAGCAGGTACATGTTTCCGGCCGAAAGCAGCGCTTGTTCGAGCCACGGGCTGGTCGGACCAAACAGACGCAACTCGGTGAGGGTGTGCTGCACGGCTTCTTCATCGCTGGTGGAACGCTCGGTCTCACTGAGCAGGTAGAGGCGCTCGGCTTCGGCATCTCCGTTCTGCACCCCCATGGCGGTCAGAACCTGGCGGGCATCGTGACTGCTGCCGCTTTTTTCGAGCGCTCCCGCCAGCGCCAGTTGTACCTCGGGACGGTTCGCCGGACTGACTTCTCCGACCAGATCGTGATAGTCATGCGCCGCTTCGCTATAGTGCTTGGCTTTGAAGAGCAGATCGGCGCGGGTACGGCGCTCGGCGAGAGAGCCGGAGACGCCGAGTTTGTGTAATTCCGCTCCGGCAATATCGGCTTCGAAACTGT
>Ga0187879_10002540_pt1 | contig 12362 bp, 10 predicted proteins | sample June2016WEW_19_1_FD_132423 | JGI IMG/M metagenome (GOLD analysis project Ga0187879, IMG submission 132423) | Peatland microbial communities from SPRUCE experiment site at the Marcell Experimental Forest, Minnesota, USA - June2016WEW_19_10 | ecosystem: Environmental > Terrestrial > Soil >... | reverse complement strand
GCGAAGTACCACGGCGCGGGCGCGGAGCGCAGTGGGGGGTTCCGGGGGTCGCCCCCCGGGCCAGCACTGTCGGCGAAGTACCACCGCGCGGGCGCGGAGCGCAGCGGGGGGTTCCGGGGGTCGCCCCCCGGGCCAGCACTGTCGGCGAAGTACCACCGCGCGGGCGCGGAGCGCAGCGGGGGGTTCCAGGGGGTCGCCCCGCGGGTCAGCACGCTAGCCGACGCTCTGCCGGCCGTCCCGCCAGTGCGTGATGGCCGCGTCCCGGGAGGCGACGTGCAGCTTGGCGTAGATACGGTTCACGTGATTCTTCACGGTCTTCTCAGCCAGGAAAAGCCGGGAGGCAATCTCGCCGTTCGTTTGACCGCTCGCAATAAGGGACATGATCTCAGTCTCCCGGGCAGAGAGACCGAGATTTGGAGCGTCGTCAGGCGAACCGCCAGTGCTCATCAGACCTCCGGCCGATAGCCGACAGTGCCCTGCTGGGACGGAATATTACCAAATCTCCCGAAAAAAGCGGGCCAACGCCATGGAGAGCCTGACAGCGGCCCGCATCATTTCAAAAAGTAGGAAGCAGCAAAAACACGTGAACTATGGGTAATGTCGGCGATTCGCCCGGCCCGCCTGGGCGGCGGTCGTCCCGCGGGCCGTCGCGGTGGCCGGTCGGCGCATCCCGTACAGGTAGGCCGGCCCGGCGTCGGACGGGTCGGCGGACTCCAGCCGCCCGGCCCACCAGCGGCGGTACCCGGCTCGCTCCAGGGCCCGCCAGGACGCGACGTTGGCCTGCTGCGGGACGGCGACCACCGCGTCCGCCTGCGGGTAGCGCTCGAAGGTGAGCGTGGTGAACATCGAGATGGCCGCCGTTCCGTAGCCCCGGCCGCACAGCTTCGGCTCGCCGATCAGGTAGTCGATCCCGGCCGCGCACCCGCTGACGGCACCGGTGGCGCGGACGGCGTGATCCCAGTCCGGATCGTCGGCGACGAGGTAACGCTCGACGAGGCCGGCGGCCCGGCCCGCCGCCTGGATGATGAAGACCTCGGTCGGATCGGTGCCGTCGATGGACGGCAGGTAGCTGGCCCGCACCGAGGCCAGGTCGCTCGGGTCGCGCCACCAGTGGGCCACGTGCGGCTCCGCGAGCCATCGGCTCAGCCGCGGCAGATCCTCGCGGGTGAGCGGCCGCAGCCGCAGCGGTATCGGCATCACGCTCGCATTATGGCCCCGGGCGCAGACTTGCGATGACGGCCGTGATGCCAGGGATGGCCGCCGGCGCGATCGCCGGATTCGTCGGGCCCGCGGTGCGCCGGTCAGGAACCGGTCCCCGGCTCGACCAGCAGCCGGGCATACGCAGCGACCGAGCGCTGATACCGGGGCAGGTGCGGGGCCAGCGCGGCGAGGGCCACCGATACCGCCTCCCGTTCGCGCCCCGTGTCGACGAGTGCCAGAGCCAGAAAAGCCAGCACCGCGTCGTCGAGGTCATCGGACCCGGCGTCGATTTCCGCGCCGAGCAGCACGGCGCTTTCCTCCGGCCGCCCGATGTTCCGCAGCGAGCTGGCCAGCTGGATGACTGCCTGGCGGCGGCGTTCGCCCTCCAGTCCGTGCTCGAGCGCCTGCCGGTAGAGCGGCACGGCCATATCATCGTGCCCGGTGGAGTCGAGTGAGGATGCCCGCTCGAAGTAGCCGATGCCACTGCGGCCAGGCGGCAGCTCAGCAGCCAGCTTCTCGATCAGCGCGAGGAAATCGGCCTCAGTGAGCTCATCAAATGCCGCCCAGGCCGCCGAAATTCGGTCTTCCCAGTCTGTTTCGTTCACCGAGGAAGCGTACATAACACGAACAAACGAGTGCCCTGTCATGATCGGCGTCAGGGCCACCGCCCAAATGGCATGTGGCCTGGAGGGGGCTGATGGACGAAACGACCCTTGAAGCCTATTTCGGGCGCCTCGCTGTGCCGCGACCGCATACGGCTGACGCGGTGAGCCTGCACGTGCTGCACCGCGCCCACCAGATGAGGGTGCCCTTCGAGAACCTGAGCATTCACCTGTCCGAGCCGGTCCTGCTGGCCGAAGACGTCCTGGTGGACAAGATCGTGACCCGGCGGCGCGGCGGTTTTTGCTACGAGCTCAACGGGGCCTTCGCCATCCTGCTGGAGGCCATGGGTGCCGAGGTCCGCCGCGTCGCCGCGCGGGTATATGGGGGGGACGGCCAGGCTGGCCCCCCGCTGGACCACATGGCACTGGTGGTGGGCGCGTCCGACGCGAGCGGTCCCTGGCTCATCGACGTCGGATTCGGCAGCCACAGCGTCTATCCGCTGCTTTTCGACAGCCGGCATGAGCAGAATGACCCGGCCGGCCGGTTCCTGCTCGTGGACAGCGGAGACGGCGATGTCGATGTGCTCAAGGACGGCAAGCCGCAGTACCGGATCGAGCCGCAGGAACGGTCTCTCGCCGACTTCATCCCCACCTGCTGGTGGCAGACGACCTCTCCGGACTCCCACTTCACCCGGGACATCATCTGCTCACGGTTGACCAAGGACGGCCGGGTCTCCATCGCCGGTCGCACCCTGATCATCACCGAGAACGGTTCCCGCGCCGAGCAGCAGCTGACTGGCGACGACGCCCTGCTGGCGGCCTACCGCGAGCACTTCGGCATCATCCTGGATACGGTTCCCCAGGTCATAAGGGCTCCGAGCGTCGCAGCCCCGGCCGCGGTCCCTCCCGGATCCCCGCCCGCGGCCCCGTCTTCTGCGGCCCCGTCTTCTGCGGCCCAGCCCGCGGCTCCGGTTCGCCCCGTACTTTCCGTGCCGCCCAGCGGTGCCGGGGCCGGCCCCAGCCCACTCTCCGGCCCGAGCCCCGTGGTCGGCCCGGGCGCCCGCGAGTCAGGGTTCCCGGACGGCGTGGTCGTGCGCGAAACAGACGCGGGCCGGGTCGAACTGCTCTAGCCGGTCGATCCAGACCGCAGACGGCGGGACCGGCCCGTCCTTCCCGGTGCGCCCATCCCGATGGGTCCGCCAGCCGAGGGCGTCGGCGGAGTAGCCGCTAGCCGTGTCGTGCGTCTGGCCCGCGACCACGACCGTCCCGTCGCGGCGGCGGACGATCACGGACTGATGCCCTGCAGTGTGGCCCGGGGTCGGAATCACGTGCACCCCGGCCAGGATCTCCATCTTCCGCGGCATCCACCTCGACCCGCTCGCGCCGGGCAGCATCAGCTACCTGCTGTGGATGATCATGGGATACCGGCTCGTCCAAGCCGTGCTGGTCGTGAACGTCGGCCGCCTCGGTGACATGTTCGGCCGGGTCCGGATCTACAACGCCGGCTTCGTCGTGTTCACGGCCGCCTCGATCCTGCTGTCGTTCGACCCGTTCTACGGCGGCCGCGGGGCGATGTGGCTGATCGGCTGGCGGGTACTGCAGGCGGTCGGCGGGTCGATGCTGATGGCGAACTCGGCCGCGATCCTGACCGACGCCTTCCCGGCCGACCAGCGCGGTTTCGCGCTGGGCACCAACCAGATCGCCGGCCGGGCCGGCATGTTCGTCGAGATCAGTGCACCTAGGAGATCAGTGCACCTCGGAGATCAGTGCACCTAACCCGAAGTTACGTAATCCGGGGGATGCGAATGCTGGCGGTGACCTGGGCAAACGATAAGCGAGGCAAGTCGGTGTTCTGGCTACATGCCGCTGTCCGGCGCGGCATCTGGCCGTCCGTTGATGATCAACTCGGTATCACGCCGAGGGCCTCATCAGATTCTTCTGGCTACATTTTCGCGGCCCAACATCGCGTTTCCGCAGCTCATGTCCCCTTTTCAAGCGACACTCCGACGTAACTTGGGCCTAAGAGATCAGGCACCCCGGGCGTGGCCGAGCGCGCTGGCTGCGGGCTGGGAAGGCAGCCGCGAGCGCCCGGGCGATCAGATGCGCCCGGGCGGCGTAGCCGGCTGAGGTGTAGTGGATCCCGTCGGCGATGAACCAGTTGCTCTGCGCATCCGCAGCCCAGTTGTAGACCCGCATGTCCGGGTATCGCGCGCAGGCCTGGAGCAGAGCGCTGTTCCAGAGCTGCATCTGGCTTTCCGCATATGGCCCGCTGGTCAGCAGCGACCTGACGTTCACCCACATGATCGGCTGGTTGCCGATCACCGACATCATCCGCTGGATTCGGGCCGCCTGGCTGACCGTCGAGCCCACGTAGACGTCGGCGGTGTCGTTGGTGCCTAGGGCAAGCACCCAGCAGCCCCGGTAGCCAGCTGCCACGAGTTGCCGCGCGACGGTGTACGCGTTCTGCTGCTGGTCGATGGTCTCGACGATCGACCGGCCGCCTGAAATTTCGGTGATCAGCCTGGTCACGCCGACCTGCGCGTACTGTGCCGCGATACGTTGCCCCCGGTCGGGCAGGTAGTCGGGTGAGACGAGGCCATCGGAGGTGGAGTCCCCGATGTGCACGACGCTCCGGCACGACGAGCGGGTCGGCCCGCTGGCGGTCGCGGGTGCGGAAGCCCGGTGCGGCGCAGCCCGAGCGCCGCTCGCGACCGGGTGCGGCGAACTGCTGGCCGCGGCCGATTTCACCGGCACGGCTCCGGTCAGGCCCGCACCGGCGAGGACGCACACCACCCCGGCGCCCGCGGCAGGAATCCACACCCGCCGTCCTGCCGCCCGTAGGTCCCACCGCGCGGCACGTGCCCGGGCCAGGCACCGGCCGATGGCTCCCCGGCGGACAGGTTCCTCGATGTACCGCCACGACAGTTCCGCCACGCCGATGCTGGCCGCTACCTGCCAGGCACCGCGGGCCAGCGTATCCCGGCCGCTGGCGGGCGTGGTCAGCACGATGATGGGGTAGTGCCACAGGTAGATGCCATATGAGCGGACCCCGAGCCAACGCAGCGGTCCCCAGCCCAGGGCCCGGCCGATTCTGCTCGCCGGAGACGCTGCCGTGGCCACCACCAGGGCGGTGGCCACCGAAAGCAGGACCATTCCACCCCGGTAGAGAAACGCCGAATACTCATTGGTGAAGCAGATCAGCCCCACGATGACCGCGAGGCCGGTGACCCCCGCGCCGTCCAATATCCGGCGCGCCCCCCGCGTGATGCCGCCACGGAGGTGGCGGCTGGGCCATACGAAGGCAAGCGCGGCTCCGATCAGCAGCGCGAAGGCCCGGGTATCGCTGCCGTCGTAAATTCGGGTTGGGTCGTAGCCCGGCCGGTAGAGCATGGCCATCTCGATCGCGGAAAGGGCCGCCAGCAGTACGGTCGCCGCCGCGAGCCTGCTGCGGGTCCCGGGTCGGCCGCGGCCCCAGCGCAGCCCCAGCCACAGCAACCAGGGCCAGACCAGGTAGAACTGCTCCTCTACCGCCAGTGACCACAGGTGGCCGAGCGGTGACGGCGGCCCGAACTGGGCAAAATAAGAGCTGTGCTGGGCGATCAGCCACCAGTTGGTGACATAGCCCACGGCGGCGACGATAATTCCGCGCAGCGCGGATAGCTGCGGCCTGTCCAGCAGCGTCACCCAGGCTGCGACGACCGCCAGCAGGACGGACAGCGCAGGCAGTAGCCGCCGGGCCCGGCGGCGCCAGAAGTCCGCCAACTGGAGCGTCCCCGTTGTCTCGTGCTGGCCCAGGAGGAGGTCGGTGATGAGGTAGCCGCTCAGGGTGAAGAACACGCCTACCCCGAGCATTCCGCCGGGAGCCCAGCCCAGGTGCAGGTGATATGCGATGACGGCCAGCACGGCAAGGGCCCGCAGCCCATCAAGCCCGGGCATATATCGCTGACCGCTCTGAGTTGGCTCGGGCATTATTTCCCCCCCACCCCTGCCCCTTGGCCGCCGCTGGCGGGCCACCAGATAAGACGCGTGAACGTAGCCCGTGCCCCGTGTGCCGCCGAGCTGACCAGCGGAAGTAAGACCGTGACACCCTGGCCCGTTTCGCGACGCTATTGCGTAAAATTCCCGCTGTCACGCAGGCGCGCGGCGGGTCCGGATATTGCGTGGCCTGAGTTCAGGCCGTTGGCCGCGGGCCGAGCCCGGCATTCAGTGCCCGGGGCCGGTACATACTCACCGGGACCCGGTTCCGCGCCTGTCGCCGGCCGGCCGGCCGGCTGATCATTTCTGCTGGGTGCCGCGTGGCTATTTCAGTTAATGGCGTGCCGATAAAGGCGGCCGTGGCGGTGGCCGTTCCGGTGGTGCTGGGCTTGCTGCCGGCGCTGATGGCGGCGGCTAAGGCCCCTGGGCCGTCTTGGCCGGGCGGGCCGGGAATCTCTGGTGGTGCGCCGGTCCCGGCGGCCGTCTCGGCCGGGGTAATCCCGAGATCGGCGGGATTGAGCGGTGCTGACCGGTGCAGCCCCACCGCGATTAGGGGATAGACCAGGACCGACAGCACACCCGCGCCGACCAGGGCGGCGGCGGTGGCGGGCAGCATGACCCCATCGTGCTCACCGATCTCGGCCAGCGCGATCAGCAGGGGCAGGGAGGTCGCCGTGATAAACACCATCTCTACCCGCTGCCGGGTCGCGAGGGCCCGCCGGTAGATCACCAGCGAGGGCAGGCCGCGGACGATCAGCAGCAGCAGGAAGAGGACGAGCAGGCGCAGCGGATCCTGGCCGATCGCCTTCAGGTCGAGGGTCATTCCGGAGGAGATGAAAAAAATCGGAATGAAAATGCCATAGCCAACGGCGTCGAACTTATTCTCAAGGCCGCTGGTGTCTACGTTGAGATGGTGGGTCCAGCTGCGCAGCACCATGCCGGCGAGCATTGCGCCGAGTACCACATCCAGGCCGAACCGGCTCGCGGCCGCGAGCAGAAGGAACAGCAGCACCACGGCCCAGCGCAGTGTGATCTGCCCGGTCGCGTCCTGGCCTTCCCGGATGATCCCCCGGACGGCGCTGCTCCGGGCCAGCCAGGGCACGGCGGACAGGGCGAGCGCGAGTACCCCGACCGCTGCCACCGAGGCCAGGGCCACGAAATGGCCCCGTTGGGTCAGGAACACCGCTATGACCACGATGGGGAATAGTTCCCCGACGGCGCCGGCCGCGTACACGTACTCACCGAACGGCCCGGCGAGCATGTCATTGTCGCGCAGGATGGGCAGCAGCGTGCCCAGTGCCGTGGTGGTCAGCGCCAGCCCGACTGGCACATAGTCCCTGATGTAACCCGCTGCGGCCAGTCCCGCGGTTGCCCCTACGGCGAGGGCGGCCGAGATCAGCCAGCCGATGATGGCCAGCTCGCCCGGTCGTCGCCGGAACAGCCGAGGATCCAGCTCGTAGCCGGCCAGCAAGAACAAGAAGCCCAGCCCGATGTTGGAGAGCAGCTGGATGTTGGACGTCTCGGCCACGCCCAGTACATGCGGGCCGATCAGCACGCCGCCGAGAAGGAAGATCACCACCTGCGGAATGCGCGGCCCCGGCAGCGCAGCAACCACCAGCGGCGCCAGCGCGGCCACCAGCGCCACGGCTACCAGGTCTTCCAGTCCGCGATTCAGGTCCACGATGGCCGCTCAGCCGACGTGGCAATGGTCATCCGGCAACCCCCAGGCCAGTAATGACAGCGCGCCTCCCAAGCTAGCCGCCCGGGCTTTCAGCGAACAGAGGCGGCCGATTTTCGCGTCCGCCTCCGATCGGGCGGCCCTCCCATGAACCAATCCAGGCCGCCGCGGGGGCTTGACGAGATGTCCGCGGGCGGGGACGCTTCCGGGGTGGGGGCGGGGATGATGAACGCATTTGGGCGGCGGTTGCGACGGGCACTCCTTCTGCTCACCGCGCTCCTCGCGGCGGCCAGCATCGCGGCGGGGTGCGCGCAGGCCAGCGGCATCAAAGGCAGTCTGTCGCCGTCCGGAGGTGCCCGCACCTCCCCGGACAGCAGCACCAGCGTCGCTCCGAGCAGCCCGACCGCTGCCCCCACCACCGTCCAGCCATCGGTCACCGCCACCACCCCCGCCACCACCCCCGCTACGACCCCGCCGACTGTGACCGCGACGCCGACCAGCGCCGCGCCGACGCCCACGGTCAGCGGTTCGCCGTCGCCCGCATCAGGTGCCGGGACCCTGCTCTGGCTGTGGGCACTTCTCGGCGTGATCGTCATCATCGGATTGGTCGCTTTGATCAGCCAGGCCGCCCGCCGCCGGGCCGCGAGAAACCGGACCTGGCAGGCGAAGGCCGTGGATGCCTTCGCGAAGGGATCAGCCCTGCATGATGCGGTCTACGCCGCCAGTCTGCCGGGCCCATCCGGCCGGCCGGGCCAATACGGTGCCGGGAATGCGGCCGCCCGCTGGGCCGATATCCAGCGCCGCGCGGATGATCTGACCCAGACGCTGTACGCGCTGCGCGAGGCAGCCCCTACCGAGGATGAGCGGGCCCGTGTCGACGACGTGCTCGCCTCCCTCCAGGGATTGCGGTCTGCGACGCAGACCGGTGACATGTCGCCTGGCGGCCTGTACTCCAGCGATCTCCAGACTCGCCTGCAGTACTTCCAGGCCGCTCTCCAGGCGCTGCGGGAGCCGGAATGAGGCGCTGCCGGGTGAGCACACGCGGATCTCGCGGCTGACGCGGCACCCGCAAATCACATGGGCGCCTTCCCTAACATGAGCCAATTCTTTCCCTGAGCCAAGGTCACCGGCTGAGTACCTGAGCCGCCACGACTGACCTGATCAGCCCGGGCGCCCGCGGGTCCCCGGGCTGGTCCGTCCTGGCCCGCCTGACCCAGGCCGAGGATGAACAAGCCGGCCAAAGCGGTCCCGCGAGCGCGCTGGCCGAGCGCCCGGTCCTCCCGTGGGCCGCCTACCTAGTTGCGGTCACAGGGCCGCTTTCGGGGGCGGTGCGGGCTGGGCTGGCGCCCCTGGCGCGCTGCCTTCCAGCTGCAGGTTCGGCACGACCGGTTCCAGCCAGCCGGGCATCCACCAGGCATGCTCACCCAGCAGCGTCATCACCGAGGGGACCAGGATCATCCGGACGAGCGAGGCATCGATCAGCACCGCGAAGGCCATGCCGATCGCGAGCATCTTTACCGTCGGGTCAATGTTGATCACAAAGCTGGCGAAGACCACCACCATGATGGCCGCCGCCGTGGTGATAACCCGGGCCGTGCTCCCGATCCCGATGGCCACGCTGCGCTGCGGGTCATGGGTGGCCACCCAGGCCTCGTGCACCCGGGACAGCAGGAATACCTCGTAATCCATGGACAGGCCGAAGACGATCGCGAACACCAGCATCGGCACGTACGCGGGAATCGGCAGCGTCGTGTGCAGGCCGATCAGGCTGGCGCCCCAGCCCCACTGGAAGATCGCGACGATCACCCCGTAGGCCGCGCCGATGGACAGCAGGTTGAGGATGGCTGCCTTGGCGGCGATCACCACCGACCGGAACGCGGCCGTCAGCAGGAGAAACGCGATGGCCACCACGACGACGATCAGCCACACGATCCGGCTGGAGATCCGCTCGCTGAAGTCGACGGTCGCTGCGGTCGTGCCGGTGACGTAGCTCGTCACGTGCGACTTGGGCAGGACGTCATCGCGCAGCTGGCTGACCAGGTCTTCGGTTTCCTTGGCCTGCGGGCGGGTGCCCGGGATCACGCTGAACACCGCCGTCGTCCCGGCCGAGTTCACCTGCGCGGGCGTCACCGACGCGACGTTGGCGGTCGCGGACACATTTTTCTGCATCGTGCTCAGCAGGGACTGATTATCCGAGCTGGACTGGTTGGGCAGCTTGACGACCACCGCCAGCGGCCCGTTGACGCCGACCCCGAAGCCCTGCGACAGCAGGTCGTAGGCCTGGCGGTTGCTCTCCGAGGTCGGATTCGTGCCGTTGTCCGGCTGGCCCAGCGTGATCGAGAAGAGCGGGATCGCCAGCACGACGAGCACCGCTACGCTGCCCACCGCCCACGGCCACGGTCGCTCACTCACCTTCCGCCCCCACCGGGCGAACGCACTGTCCTCGTGCTGCTCCCTCGTGACCGTGGCAGTCTGCTCCGCCTGCTTGCGCGCGGTCAGACCCGCCCGCCTGGCGCGCACCCGGGCCGTCAGCGCCCGGACATTCTCTCCCGCCACACCCATGAACGCGGGTACCAGGGTGAGCGCAGCCAGCATGGTGACGGCGACCACGATCGCGGCGGCCAGGCCCAGGGCGCCGACGAAGGCCACCCCGGAGACGTAAAGGCCGAGGATGGATACGACCACGGTGCCGCCGGCCACGACGATCGCCGCGCCCGAGGTTCCTTCGGCGTGCCTGGCGGAAGCGACCACGTCCATCCCGGTGTCCAGCTGCTCGCGGTGGCGGGCCACCAGGAACAGGCCGTAGTCGACGGCGACGCCGAGGCCGAGCAGGGTGGCGATGGTCGGCGCTGTGGTCGGGAAGGTGATGGCCGAGGCGAGGACTCCGAGCAGTGACAGGCCGGCCAGCACGCTGAAGATCGCGGTAACGAGCGGGATGGCGGCCGCGACCAGCGAGCCGAACATGAACAGCAGCAGCAGCAGCGCACAGGTCAGCCCGATCACTTCGGACTTGAGATCATGATCGGTTTGGCCGATCTGCCCGGCACCGCCGCCGTACGCGACGTGCAGGCCCGCGTTGCGGGCCGGCGCCACCGCGTTGTTGAGTTTGTCCAGGTATGCGCTGTCCAGCGAGCTGGGGTTTACGTTCCACGCCACGCCGGTGTAGGCGATCGTGCCGTCCTTGGACACGGTGCCCGAGTTCGACGAGGCGAAGGGACTGGTCGCCCTGATCACATCCGGCAGCTTGGCAACGTTGCCGGTGGCCTGGTTCACGGCGGCTTGCTGCGCCGAGACCGTCCCGCTCGTGGCGTGGAACACGATCTGGCCGGCGTACCCGCCTTGCTGAGGGAACGTGCTGTTGAGGACGTCAAGGCCGGTCGCCGAGTCGGAGCCGGACACCGTGTAGTCGTTGATGTACTTGCCGCCGAACGCCTGCCGCGCGCCGAGCAAGCCGCCCAGGATGACCAGCCAGGCGAGGATGACGATCCACGACCTCCGCGCGGCGAAGGCGCCCAGCCGCTCTAGGACCCTATTCATCTGCCCCGCCGACATTCATCTGCCCCGCCGACGTAGGTTGCCCGCCCACCCGTCACCCGCACCGCCCCCTGCGGCCGTGAACCATGTGCCGAATATTTTACCGGTACCGCCCCGGAACACCAGGGAGATCAGTCCGCGACCTAACTCCCGTTACCAGGCAAGGCCGGGGGAAGCGTAATTTACCAGCGAAATTTCACTCCAGGTACCTGGAAAATGGCTGAGAGTGAGATATACGGATGCGCTAAACCGGAATCATCCAGCGGGGCCCGGGCCGGCCTGGGGTGGTGCGGCATCTTGCCGCCTTAGCGGGAATCACACAGGTCACGGCGTGTCACAGTGGCAATGACTCATCTTGAGCAACGATGCCGCTAAGGTGGCGCCAAGATCATGATCGACCAGTACGGCACAGTTTGATGAGTGCCGGCGGGATTATCTGGGCGTTGATACAAGTAATTTGCCCTTGGGAAATAAGAGGGCCAGGACTCTTTCTTTGGGAAGCACTTAGTCCGGGACACTTGCGGGAGCATATAACCGTGCATTGGCCAAGGCGGGGAATAGAAGCCGTTTCCCCGAGAATCGATAGTTTTGAGCCTGAGCTCAGTCGCCGCGAGATACTGGCGGGCGGGGTTGGCGTCGGCGCGCTCCTCGCGCTGCCGGACCTGCGCCTGAACGGCCATTCGGCCGCCCGGCCTGTCCCGTCGTCCAAGCCCGCCTCCCGGTTCGTGTTCGTATACGGAACGCCTGCCCCGGGGGCAGCGCCGAGTGGATCCCTCGCTGCCGCGACGTACCCGGTGTCCCGGACAGCGTCTTCGCCGGGGGCGGTCCCGGTCGCTTCCGGGCTGGCGGCCGCCCCCGTCTCGTCGCCGGACCAGGCCCGGATAGCCCTGGCGACCGTGGATACGGTGCCCGACGGGGCCAAAGTGACCCTGACCCTGCTCGACTCCACCTCCGCTGCCATCGCCCGGCAGGGGTCGGTGACCCTAACTGGCGTGCCGAATGATGCGAACATCCTGGTGACGCCGGTATTCGCCGCTGGCTCTGCGATCATGCCCGTCGTCCTGGCCATTACCGTGCCCGTCGCCCGCCGCCTGGTATCCAAGCGGGACGCCCGTTCCGGAGGCGTGACCGCCCGGTGGGCGACCACCTGGCGGTCACATCATGCGCTCGCTTATTTCGATCAGGGCAGCGGCGCCTTCACGGGACCGTTCCATCTGCCCGACGAACCGGCGCTGGCGCTGTCCACCGCAGTCGCCAATGGCTCGGATCTCCTGCTCTGGACAACGCGGGAGCCGCAGCCAGGCGACCGGGCCGAGATCCGGGCCCAGGCACCGCTGTCCCGGCTGAGCGCCTTCCCGCTGGGCTCGGGGACG
>Ga0187879_10002537_pt1 | contig 12365 bp, 13 predicted proteins | sample June2016WEW_19_1_FD_132423 | JGI IMG/M metagenome (GOLD analysis project Ga0187879, IMG submission 132423) | Peatland microbial communities from SPRUCE experiment site at the Marcell Experimental Forest, Minnesota, USA - June2016WEW_19_10 | ecosystem: Environmental > Terrestrial > Soil >... | reverse complement strand
GCAAGCGCTTCCCAGACTTCGCTCCCGCCGCCTACCTCAACGGGACCGAGCGACCCGACACGTTCAAGTGGCTTCTCTCTGGACGCCTCGGCGCGAAAGGGAAGATCTACGGCTACGTCGGGCCGCGCTCGATGGAGCTCGCGCAGACCTACCACCACCTCACGACCGGCAGATATCTCGCGTACACCCCGCCGCAGACGCTGAGCCACGGCAGAGCGATGCTGGCGCTGTCCGCGCTGGACCCGTGCCTGCGTACGATCACGCGCCGCTGGCTGGCGGCGGGCGCACGCAGACCCTCGCGCCTGCTGCAGCGCCTGCACTTCCAGTCGGTGATGATCATCCAGCCGGCCGACATCTACGAGGACGGACGCCAGAACATGTGCGACGGCTGCCCCGACATGACGGTGTGGAACGACCGCCTCGTGTGGTCGTGCAGACTGGAGGAGCCCGAGCGCTTCGGGGACTTCGTGCAGATGGTGCCCAAGAGCGGCTGAGTCGATGGGCGCTGACCCACGCGCCGAGCTCGAACTCTGGCACGCGGCTCGGGTGGCGAACTTCTACGACGCTACGCCGAACCTCGCGCAGTCGCTGCGCGTGCGGCTCGGCGAGGACTGCCTGCGCACGCTCGAGCCGAGGCTGCGCGCGTTCGGCGAGGCCGTTGCGACGGTGGTCGAGCCGTCCGTCCGAGCGCTCGAACTCCGCCCGCCGTCGCTGGCGCCGGCGGATTCGCTCGGGCGCGAGTCCCAAAGCGTCACGTTCGACCCCGAGTACGCGCAGGCCGGCCGCGCCGTCTGGGCCTCTGGCGTCGCCGGCGCGCCGGCTTTCGAGCAGGCGACGCTGCTGTACCTGCTCGCGCACGCCGGCGAGGGCGGCCACACCTGTCCCGTCGTGTGCACGGCCGGTCTGATCCGCGCTCTGCGGCGGCACGGCTCGACGGAGCTGCAGGAGCGGTTCCTGCCGGCGCTGCTCGAGCCCGACTACGACCGCTGCCAGCGCGGAGCGCAGTTCCTGACGGAGGTGCAGGGCGGCTCCGACGTCGGCGCCAACCGCGTCGAGGCGGTGCCCGAAGGCGAGCTCTGGCGGATCTCCGGCGAGAAGTGGTTCTGCTCGGTCGCCGACGCGGACCAGTTCCTCGTCACCGCACGCCCGCGCGGCGCGCCCCCGGGCACACGCGGGATCGGCTGCTTCCTCGTTCCACGCTGCCTCCCCGACGGGAGCGCGAACGGGTTCCGGCTGCGCCGCCTGAAGGACAAGCTCGGCACGCGGGCGCTCGCCACCGGCGAGATCGAGTTCACGGACGCGCTCGGGTACGCGGTCGGCGCGCCCGAGGATGGCTTCCGCATCGCTGCCAGTGCCGTCCTGAACACCTCGCGCTGGCTGAACGCGATCGGCTCGGCGGGGCTGATGCGCCGCGCCTACCTGGAGGCGGCGAGCTTCTCCCGACTGCGCACCGCGTTCGGCCGCCCGATCGCCGACTACCCGCTCGTGCGCGAGAACCTCGCCGTGATGAGGGTGGAGGAGCAGGCAGCTCTCGCGTCGACTCTCGAGCTGACCGCGCTGGTCGACGCGATCGACGCCGGCACGGCCGACAGGGAAGACCTGGCCTGGCACCGGATCCTCGTGAACGCGAACAAGTTCGTCACGTCGCTGGCCGCGACCCGTTGCGTACGCCGGGGGATCGAGGCGCTCGCCGGGAACGGCACGATCGAGGACTTCTCGCCGCTGCCGCGCCTCTACCGCGACGCGATCGTGTTCGAGAGCTGGGAGGGGACGCACAACGTCCTCTGCGACCAGGTCCTGCGGGACCTCGTCCGGCTCGACGCGCTGGAGCTCGTGCTCGAGCGCGTCCGCGCCCGCCTGCCTGCGGGGAACGGCGAAGCGGCCACGGTAGCCAAGGCGCTCGACGGGCTCGCGCCGCGACTGCGGCGGTCGCTCGCGGAGGGGTCGCTCCATTTCCGCCGCCAGCTCGATCTGCTCGTGCGCGCGCTGCAGGCGGGGTGCCTGCTCGCCGACGGAGAGGCGGCCGCGGCGGCGCTGCACATCCGCCGCCACCTCGTCTCCGGTTACGACCCAGAGGCCGATGCCCGCTATGCGGAGCTGGTGGACGAGGTCGTCGGCGCCGACCTCGTATCGGGATGACGATGGAGCGCGATAGCTCCCGTTCGATGAAATCGACGACCGCCCCGCCCGTGCCTGCGATCGAGCAGACGCTGGCGCTGTTCGAGCCGGCTCGCCGGCCGGCGGTGGCGCGCGTCGAGGACGGCTACCTCGATCTGCTCGGCGAGGAGGATCCCACCGGAGCGCATCCCGGGCAACGGCTGATGCTGAGCAGCGCGCTGGCACTGATCTATGAGCGCCTGTGGCGCCCGCTCGGCGGACGTCTGCTGATGGGAGCGGCGGGTCCCGGGACGCGCGAGGAGCGCCGCATGGCCCTGAAGATGCTGGACCTGTCACCCAACGACCGTGTGCTGGACGTCGCCTGCGGCCCGGGCAACTTCACCCGGGGCTTCGCTCACGCCGCGGGCGAGGGCCTGGCGGTGGGAATCGATGCCTCGAAGACGATGCTCGCCGTGGCCGTGCGCAGGTCCGAGAGCGCCAACCTCGCCTACGTGCGCGGCGACGCCTGCTCGCTGCCCTTTCGCGACGGCAGCTTCGATGCGATCTGCTGCTTCGCCGCGCTGTACCTGATCCAGGAGCCGATGCGAGCACTCGACGAGATCGCCCGCGTCCTCGCGCCGGGCGGTCGAGTGGCGCTGCTGTCGAGCTGCAACCGCGGCCCGCTGCCCGCCGGCGCCACCAACGCGGTCGTGCGGAGCCTGAGCGGCGTGCGGATCTTCGCCCGCGACGAGCTGACGCGAGCGCTGCGTGATCGCGGCCTGACCGGCATCGAGCAGCATGTCGTCGGCTTGGCGCAGTTCGTCTCCGCCCGCAAGGTGATTGAGTGACTCGTAAGCGCTTGCCGCCATGAGATCTCTGGGAATAGAGCTTCTGCCAGAGGCCGTGCAGCGCTTCATCGCCCGCCGGGCACGGCGTGCTCAAGCGGTGGACGGCGAGTCCCAGCTGCCGGTGCGTGGATGGATCGAGGCGCGCGTAGTGGTGCTGGGGGTGGCTGCGGCTTTGTTCGCCGCGGTGTTCGTGCTGTGCCAGACGAGCAGCAACGTCGCCGACACCATCGCGCTGCTGTACGCGATCCCGATACTGCTCGTGGCGGTCGAGCTGGGATTGATCGCGGGCGTGGCCTGCGCCGCGTTCGCGATGGGTCTGGTGACCGTGTGGGGGCTCACCACGCACACCGGCCTCGAAGCGGTCGGGCTGCTCACGCGCAGCGCGTCCTACCTCGCCGTCGGCGCCGTGGCTGGCCGCTTCAGCGACCGGATGCGCGACATCCAGCGGCGCCAGTCTCTGCTGCTGGAGTCCGGGTTGGCACTGGCCAATCTGACCCGTGCGAAGGACCTTCCCGCAACGCTTGCACAGGATGCGCGCACGCTTCTCGGGTCGCGCGGGGCGCGCGTTGAGCTGATCGATGGCGCGACCGTCGAGTCAGGCGTCGTCGAGGGGCATCTGGAGCGTGTTCCGATCGAGACGCGGGGGGTTCGATACGGAACTCTTTCGGTGGGCGCTGACGGCACGATCAGCCCGGAGGATCGCGTGACGCTCGGGATCCTGACCCTTCAGGCGGCGGTGGCGGCCGAGAGCCAACGCCTGCTCCAGGACGCGCGAGAGCGAGCCGCGCTGCGGATGAAGCTGCACGACGCCCGCAGCGACCTTGCCGAACAGGGGCACCAGCTGCGCGCGCTGATCACCAGCCACGAGGCCGAGCGCCACCACGTCGCGGATGAGCTGCACGAGCAGGCGGCCCAGACACTGGCCGGCGTGCTCCTCGGTCTGCGGGCACTCGAGCGGGAGCTCGACCCCGATCTGGCTGCACCAAAGCTGGATACGCTGCGGTCGGACGTCGACAGCACGCTGCGCACGCTGCGCTCGCTCGCCGTCAGCCTCCGGCCCCCTGTGCTCCAGCTGGGACTCCAGGCCGCACTGGAGGCGCTGGCGGCCAAGGCGCGTGATGGCGGCTTCACGGGGATGACCGTCGCGCTCGAAGGCATCAGCAGCCTCAGCGCAGAGGCCGAGACGATCGTCTACCGAGTTGTCGAGGAAGCACTCGACGTCCTCGGAAGCGCAGGCTCGATCGTCGTTCGTGGCGAGCCCGCCGGACACGAGCTGGTGATCATCCTTGACGGTGGCACGCGTCCGATCGCTCGCGAGCGATTGACGGTCCTGCGCGCCCGTCTGGAGCTGGTCCATGGAACACTGTCGGCCACGGCGAACGAGCTGCGTGCCGTCATCCGACTGTGAGCCTCCCCAACGCCAGCGGCGCGAGCGGCGCTCAGAGCGCCTTGGCCGCCTGTCTGCCCGCGCCGACGCGCTGCACGTCCCAGACCAGGCCGACGCGCTCCAGACCCGCGATCACCAGACCCGATATGTCGAGCTCGCCGCGGCCCATCCCGTGGAATGCGGAGGTGGGAAAGGCGTGGTGGTTGTTGTGCCACGCCTCGCCCAACGAGAAGGGCGCCAGCCACAGCAGGTTGCGGGAATGGTCCTCGGTGGCGAACCGCCGCCGGCCGAAGAAGTGGCACAGCGAGTTGATGCTGTAGGTGACGTGGTGCAGCACGAGCATGCGCACCGCACCACCCCACAGCATGCCCTCCAGCCCCGCGTCCACCGTGCCGCCCAGCAGCGCGCCGAGCCCGAACGGGATCGCGAAGCCCAGCAGCGCCCACAGCACGAACGTCCTGTCGACGAACGACACGACCGGGTCGGCGAGCAGGTCGGGGGCGAAGCGCTCGCGCGATCCGCGCTGGGTGTGGTCGAACAGCCAGCCCACGTGCGCGTGGGCGAGGCCGCGCAGCGCCCCCCGCCAGCCTGTGCCCGTCAGGGCGCCGCCGCCGCGGTCGACGTGCGGGCTGTGCGGGTCGCCGAAGCGGTCGGAGTAGGCGTGGTGCTTGCGGTGGTCGGCCACCCACGAGATCACCGGCCCCTCGACGGCCATCGTGCCCAGCACCGCCAGCACTCCGCGCAGGGCGGGCGAGGTCTTGAAGCTGCGGTGCGTGAGCAGCCGGTGAAAGCCGACCGTCACTCCCAGGCCGGTGGGGACGTACATGATCAGGAAGATCGCGATGTCGCGCCAGCGCAGCTCGTGGTTCCACATCTGCCAAGCGGCGAGCACGAGCAGCAGTGGCGGGACGAAGGTGATCAGCCCGGTGATCGCGCGGTCGAGATTCTCCAGGACCGGCTCCTGGATCTCCTCCGGCGTCGGGCCGTGGCGCAGCTCGACGGCGCGCGGCGGCTCGCGCGGCGGCGCGATGAGTTGCTCGCCGGCCCGATCCTCCACGGGCTGGGGTCCGGCAACCGGTCCGGCGGTGGCGCTCATGCCCCTCTGATCGTGAACGGAGCGCGCGCCGTTGTCGATGCGGGCGGCCACCGAGCGTGCGGGGGCTGTCCCCCCACCACGAGCTGGGGATGGCCTCAGGCCGCGCGCACGTCCAGCACGATCTTGCCGGTCGCACGGCGCTCGTCGAGCGTCTTCAGCGCGTCGGCGGCTCGCTCCAGCGGGAAGCGCTCGCCGACGATCGGGCGTATGAAGCCAGCGTCGACCATCCCGTTCACCGCGGCGCCGATCTCGCGGTTGATATCCGGCTTGCCCATCACGTAGGCGCCCCAGCCGGCTCCGATCACCTCGGTGTTCCTCAGCAGCAGCCGGTTGACGCGCACCTCGGGAATCGAGCCGCCGGTAAAGCCCACGACGACCAGGCGCCCACCCTCGCGCAGCGAGCGCAGGCTGTCGGTGAAGCGGTCCCCGCCCACCGGGTCGAGCACCATCTCCACGCCGCCGCCGGAGAGCTCGAGCACCTCGTCCTTCCAGCCGTCGCCCAGGAGCAGCGTCTGATCGGCGCCCGCCTGTTCGGCGACCGCCCGCTTGGCCTCGCTCGAGACCAGCGCGATCGTCTTCGCGCCGAGCGCCCTGGCGACCTGCAGGCACGCGGTCCCCACGCCTCCCGCCGCGCCGTGCACGAGCACGGTCTCGCCCTGCGACAGGCGCCCGCGCAGCAGCAGCGCGAAGTACGCGGTGTGGTAGTTGAGGATCAGCGCCGCCCCCTGGGCGAAGTCGAGCTCCGGCGAGAGCGCGAACGTGAAGAACTCCGGCGCGACGGCCGTCTCGGCGAATCCACCGAGCGCGCAGAACGCGGCCACGCGGTCGCCGGGCTTGACCGCCGCCCCCTCCGGGGCGCTGAGCACCACGCCGCCAACCTCGCTGCCCGGCACGAATGGCAGCGGCGGTTTCATCTGATACTGGCCGCGCGTCTGCAGCAGCTCCGGGAAGGACACGCCGGCGGCGTGCACCTCGACCACCACGCCCGTCCTCGGCGTGAGCATGTGCGAGGGCTCGGGCTCGGGCAGCTCGACGAGCGCGAGCGCGCTGGCGGGACCGGACTCCTCGATTATCTGGATGGCTCTCATTGTCAGGGATTATGTCCGAGGAGCCACCCGCGGGAGCGCGCCACGCTCAGCGCGGGCTCGGCGCTGGCCTCTCGGGCCGTCGGCCGTCAGGGTCGCCGGCCGTCACGGCCGCCGAGCCGCGCCCAGGATGTGCGGCGCGGGCGGCAGATACGGGGCCGGGCTGAACGCGAAGCGCTCGCACCGCTCGATCTCGAACCCCGCCTGCTCGATCCCCGCGCGCGTGTCGCGCGCGAGATGGCAGCCGCCGGCGATGCGCGGCCAGAAGGTCGCGTCGGCGATGCGCTGGATGCGCACCTCCCCCACCCTGACGGCGCGCACGTGCTCGTAGAAGCGCAGCTCCCCGCCGGGGCGGATCGCGCGGAAGAGCTCCGCGAGCGCCCGCCGCTGATCGGGGACCGTGCAGAGCACGAGCGAGGCGACCCCGACGTCGAAGCCGGCCGTCTCGCAGGGCAGGCTGCCGGCGCTCCCGTCGCACACCGACACCGGGACGGAGGCGCGCTCGGCGGCCTCGTGCGCCCGCGCGCGCAGGCTCGCCTCGGGCTCCACGGCGATCACCTCGCTGACCGTGTCCGGGTAGTGGGCGAAGTTGGCGCCGCTGCCGGCGCCGATCTCTATCACCCGCCCGGCGCAGCCGTGCAGCAGCGCGCGTCGGTGCTCGCCTCCGCCGCGGCCTTCGGCGACCCGAGCGAGCCGCTCGTAGACGCGCGCGAAGATCGGGTGGCGAACCTCTTCGGCCGGCTGCGGAGCTCGATCGTCGCTGTGCACGTGCATCGACCATACAACGCGCCCCGCGCCTGTGGGGCGCGCAGCCATACAACGGGCCCCGCGCCTGGCTCATAATCATCCGATCGCGTTCGCGACCCAGCGGGCCGGACGGGCAAACATCGAGGGAGGGATCAGGCCATGGCGAAGGTTCTCTGCGTGCTCTACGACGATCCGGTCGACGGCTACCCGCCGGCCTACGCCCGTGACGGGGTGCCGAAGATCGAGCGCTACCACGACGGCCAGAGCACGCCCACGCCCGAGGGCCTCGGCTTCAGGCCGGGCGAGCTGGTGGGGTGCGTCTCGGGCGAGCTCGGGCTGCGCGAGTTCCTGGAGGGTCGCGGCCACGAGCTGGTCGTGACCTCCGACAAGGACGGCCCGGACTCCGTGTTCGAGCGCGCGCTGCCGGACGCCGAGGTCGTGATCTCCCAGCCGTTCTGGCCCGCCTACCTGACCGCCGAGCGGATCGCCAGCGCGCCGAAGCTGAAGCTCGCGCTGACGGCGGGCATCGGCTCGGATCACGTCGACCTGCAGGCGGCGATCGAGCACGGCCTGACCGTCGCCGAGGTGACGTATTCCAACAGCATCAGCGTGGCCGAGCACGTGGTGATGATGATCCTGGCGCTCGTGCGCAACTACATCCCCTCCTACCAGTGGGTGATCGACGGCGGCTGGAACATCGCCGACTGCGTCTCGCGCTCGTACGACCTGGAGGGCATGCAGGTCGGCACGGTCGCCGCCGGGCGCATCGGCTCGGCGGTGCTGCGGCGGCTGAAGCCGTTCGAGGTCGGCCTGCACTACACCGACCGCCACCGCCTCCCGGAGGACGTCGAGCGCGAGCTCGGCGTCACGTTCCACGCGAACGTCGAGTCGCTGGTGGAGGTGTGCGACGTGGTGACGATCAACGCGCCGCTTCACCCGGAGACCGAGAATCTGTTCGACGCGGAGCTGCTCGCGAAGATGAAGCGGGGCGCCTATCTGATCAACACCGCGCGCGGCAAGATCTGCGACCGCGACGCGGTCGCCGCCGCCTGCGAGAGCGGCCAGCTCGCGGGCTACGCGGGCGACGTGTGGTTTCCCCAGCCGCCGCCGCGGGACCACCCGTGGCGCTCGATGCCCCACCACGGCATGACCCCGCACACCTCCGGCACGAGCCTCTCCGCCCAGGCGCGCTACGCGGCGGGCGCGCGCGAGATCCTCGAGTGCTTCCTCGACGGGCGCCCGATCCGCGAGGAGTACCTGATCGTCGACGGCGGGCATCTCGCCGGCGCAGGAGCGCACTCCTACAGCGAGGGCAACGCCACCGGCGGCTCCGAGGAGGCCGCGCGGTTCAAGAGCGGCTGATCAGTCGTAGCGGGCGACCGTGAACGCGATCAGCACGGGCACGTTCACGGCGAAGACGACCAGCGACAGCGTCAGCACAACCAGCGCGCCACCGCTGGTGTGGTTGCGCAGGAACACGTACTCGATCATGCCCGCGATGATCGCGTAGGCGAGCAGCGCCCACCTGGCGACCTCGAGGAAGCGCCGCCACGGGAAGCCGTCGGCGCGGGAGAGCGCGAGCAGGTTGCCGGCGAGCACCAGCGCCGACGCCGCCAGCAGGCCCACCGCGGGGCCGAGCGAGACGTGCTGGGGAAGGTGGGCCGAGAGGTAGATGCCGGCGACGAGCACCAGCCCCAGCGAGAGCATGCCGAGCTGCGTCACCGGCGGCAGGCGGCGCTCGCTCATCCGGCGGCCAGCTTGGTCATGATCACGAGCGTCGCGACCTGCATCAGCCCGGTGGCTCCCGCCGAGTAGATGAAGCGCTTCATCAGGCGCTCGATGATCGCGGGGTTCGGCTGGGGCTTCTTCAGCTCCGTCAGCACCGCGATGTTCGCCGGCTCGAGCAGGCCGAGGGCGATCACCGCCATGACGCTGACCACGATGAAGCTCGCGACAACCCAGCCGTGCAGGGCGTAGCCCGTCTGGTTTGTGCCCAGATGCGTCGACAGCTGCCAGCCGGCCGCGAGCGTGACGGTCACGACCGTCGGCATGATCAGCACCATCTTGGGCATCAGCCGCGTGGTGAACTCGACGCGCGCCGGGATCGAGAGCCTGCCCATGATCGGTCCGAGCACGAAGCCGAGGAACAGGTCGATCACCGTCCACGCGGCGCCGCCGACGACGTGCAGGAACTCCAACGGCCACAGTTCGTTGACCGCGATGCCGGCGATCAGCAGCGCGAGGACGACGGCGACGATCGGCAGCCCGGCGCGGGGCACGATCTGGAAGTCCGGGCGCTCGATCGAGACGGGGGGCCCGTCGCCGACGGCGGCACCCGGCGCGGTTACGGCGGCATGTGCCATTGCGCGAATCTAGCGGGTCGGGGGGCGGAGCGCCAGCCCTCGTGCCGGCGCGAGGGCGCGGGCGTCGGCCAGCGCCCACGTCGCGGCGGCGGTCGCGGCCGCGACGATCAGCACCGACGGCCACGCCCCGACGGCCAGCGCGAGCACGTGCGAGGCGACGAACGCGGCGAAGCCGACGGCGGCGAGCCTCGCCGCCGTGCGCGCCCCGTGGCGCCGCGCCCAGATGCGGATGCAGCAGAGGCCGCCGATCGCCAGCACGACCCCGCCGAGCGGGCGCGAGCCGGTGCCCGCCACGACCGCGTAGCCCGCGATCAGCGAGCCGGCCGCGAGCGGGGCTGTCGGCAGCGAACGCACGCAGCGCAGCGTAGCGCCCCCTGGCGGGCGGATCACGGAGGAGTCCCGCGGTCGTTGGCGGGTCGCGCCGGCGCAGACGAAGCGCTGCGGGGAAACTACTGACGGCTTACGGCGTGAACCTACGGATGCGGACGAAGCCGGCGCACTCGTAGGCTGCCCGGCATGGCGTACCGACCGAGCCAACACCTACGCTCCGGCGAGATGGTGTGTCCACCGATCACAGGAGGCCGGTCGTGATTCACGCAGCGGCGGCCGCGGTGCTGGGCGCGGTGTTCAACCTGAATCACCCCGCGCACGTCGTGCACTGGCACTTCATCAAGCTGCCGCTCGCGAACGTGATCGTGATCGCCCTGATGCTGGTGGCGTTCGCGGTGGCGATCGCGCTGCCGTTCCCCGGCGCGGCGCGTCGGGCCGCCGCGCGTCGGGGCGGAGGCGCCTCATGAGCGGCGCACCCGAGAGCTCCTGGACCGTCAAAGTCCGCGAAAAAGCCGTCGAGGCGCTGCCGCCCGAGAAGCTGCTGCCGGACGGCCAGCCGACGTACGTCGCCTCGTGGATCTACGTGTTCGGCGTCGCGAGCATCGCCTCGCTCGTCGTGATCATCACCTCGGGCACGATCCTCGCCCTGAAGGGACCGGCCTGGTGGCACTACACGGGCGTCGGGCACTTCTTCAACGGCATCCACATGTGGTCGGTGGAGCTGTTCTTCTTCGTGATGGTCGTACACCTGTGGGGCAAGTACTGGATGTCCGCCTGGCGCGGCGGGCGCGCCCGCGTGTGGGTGACGGGCGCGATCACGTTCCTGGTCGCCGTGCCCACGGCGCTGACCGGCTACGTCTCCCAGCAGAACTTCGACGCCCAGTGGATCTCCACGCAGGCCAAGGACGGACTCAACTCGGTCGGCGTGGGCGCGTTCTTCAACGTCACCAACTTCGGGCAGATGTACAGCTACCACGTGCTGCTGCTCCCGATCGCCGTGGTGGTGCTCGTGTCGGCGCACGTGCTGCTCGTGCGCCGGCACGGCGTCGTGCCGCCCATCGAGCTGAACGCACGCCTCGCGACGGCGTCCGCCGGTGAGGCTCCGCCGCCTCCACCCGCCGCAGCGGGAGCCGGCTCGTGAGCCTGCTGCGTCCCAAGGACGACACCAAGCCGTGGACGGGCGGCTACCAGCCGTATGACCTCGTCAAGGAGGCGTGCGTCGCCGTCGGCGTGATCGCGCTGCTGGCGATCGTGGCCACGGTGCTGTTCTCATCTCCCGATGACAAACCGAGCACGATCGCGCAGTGGTCGAACCAGCTGCCGGTCGACTTCGTGACGGCGGCGGCCACCGAGCTCGACGGCACGAGCGGCACCGCCACATACGGGCCTCCCTACAACCACAACGGCGAAGGCCAGCACGCCGCCTTCATCTACCTCCAGAAATGGCTGGGCGTGAGCCATCCGATCAACACGGCCGACGACTACGTGATCGATCCGCTGAAGACGATCCCCAACGACCCGGCGCTGCGAAGCGCGCTCGCCGAATACCAGGCCGCCCCCGAAAAGACCCAGAAGGCCTGGGGCGAAGCGTATGCGAAGCCGCTCGGAGAATATGCGGCGGCCGAAGAAGAAGGCAAGCCGCTGCCCAAGACCGTGACGGTGGAACCGGCGACGGGAACGGTGAGCGTCCAGGCGAGCGGCACCGGCCCGGTCCCGACGATGATGACGAGCCTGCTCAGCCTCGCCAAGAGCGGCGGCCTGGACGGCAGCCTGCTGACCAGCAGGCAGTTCTTCCAGACCGACTACACCAAGCCGCTGCTGTTCATGGCCGATGGCGGACTGCTCGACAAACGCGCCGAAGAACAGCACCTGGGCGGAGACGAATGGGGCATGATGAACGAGACCGGGAGCTACCCCGGCCAGGCGTGGCTGTGGCTGTACGCCTTCTGGTACCAGATCGAACCCTTCAAGGAATCTGAAAACGCGGACATCCTCGTGATGATGATCATGGGCGTCCTCAGCCTCGCGTTCATCTGCATACCGTTCATCCCCGGCGTGCGCGACCTTCCGCGCAAGATCCCGATCTACAAGCTGATCTGGCGCGAGCACTACCGGGCGACGAGCCCGCCGCCTCCGAGCCCCCCGCCCCTGCGCGCCGCGCCCGACGCCGGCGGCTAGTGAGCGATGAGCCCGCGCTCCAGCGCGTAGCCCACGAGATCCGCCCGGGTCGAGAGCCCGAGCTTCTGCTGGATGTGCGAGCGGTGCGTCTCGACGGTGCGCACGGAGAGGTAGAGCTGCTGCGCGATCTCGGCGTTGGTGTGCCCGAGGGCGATCAGCCGCAGCACGTCGACCTCGCGCTCCGATAGGTCGTCCGGCGGCCCGGGAGGCGGCTCGGCCGCGATGCGCGCGCCG
>Ga0187879_10002536_pt1 | contig 12366 bp, 10 predicted proteins | sample June2016WEW_19_1_FD_132423 | JGI IMG/M metagenome (GOLD analysis project Ga0187879, IMG submission 132423) | Peatland microbial communities from SPRUCE experiment site at the Marcell Experimental Forest, Minnesota, USA - June2016WEW_19_10 | ecosystem: Environmental > Terrestrial > Soil >... | reverse complement strand
CGCGCCGCATATTCCCACTCCGCCTCCGTCGGCAGGCGTCCACCCGTCGCGGCGCAGTAGTTCTTTGCGTCGGCCCAGCTTACGCCGCAAACGGGAAGATCTCCGGCACTGGTTGGATCATGCGGGACGAACTTGGGATCAAACTTCTTGAAGGCTGCGATCGTCACTTCGGTCTGCCCCATCCAGAAGCCCTTCTCGATGACCACTTGATGCGTCGGTTTTTCGTCGTCTTTGCATTCGCTATCCTGCTCCGAGCATCCCATCATGAATGTTCCTGGAGGTATCCATGCGTAGTTCAACCCGTCCGCGGGATTGGTCCAAGTCTTCAATTGAGAGGTGGACTGCGAAGTGCGAGGAGTCAGGTTCGTCAATTCTCCGGTCTTGGGTGGGGGAATGTTGCGAACGGCCGGCTGGCGTGATTTCACAAAGAGGATCACCGCGGCGATTACTGCCGCCGCCAACGCCGCGCCCGCAAGCCATCTTACCGGGCTCTTGCCCGGGGTCGTAAGATGCGGAATATGCTCGCCCGCGAGCGCGGCACGGGTGGCTTCGATCAGCCGCTTCAGATTCTGCTCGGTGCAGCCGTCCGGAGCATCCAGCCGCTGGGTTATCGAGAGGAAGTACTCCAGATCTTCCGGCACGGCCTTCTGGGAAATGCGGAAGGGTATGATTCGCTTCCTACCGCTAAAAGCGTGGCCGACCTCACTCACGATGTGCGGCGAGGCCGCGGCCGACTCCGTCAGAATCAGCACCAGCACCCGAACCGAACGAATCGCTTCCACCAGCGCGGTGGGATAGTCGGTCCCCGGCTCGATGTTTCTGGGAGCGATCCAACACGGTATCCCGGCATCCTCCAAGGCGCCGCAAATGCGCTCCGCCGTAGCCTTGTCCGCAGACGAGTAGCTAATGAATACTTGTTGCCCCATGACTTGCCCTGTTATGATAGTGTCTCACAATGGAGGCCTGTTGGTACAGGATGTTCGACCTCCGCGCTCCGTGTGCTCCACCGAATCGTGAGTGTAGCCGGTCGCGCAGAGTCCCTGTTGTTGGGACTCTGCGGTTCTTCCGCTGGACAGGTTCAAGTAGCGCAGAGTCCCTGGTATTGGGACTCTGCGGTTCTTCTTTGAGTGACAATCAAACCCCTAACGCCAAAAGCCGCAGACTCGCAACAACACCGAGTCTGCGCTACCCGCTCGGCGCATTTTTCTCTTGACAAACGATACAGTATAGGCTAGACTTGTTGTGTGGGGTTGGGCAGGGGGTAGTCCCTGCCGGACGGGTCATGCCAGAAAGTCCTCTTTTGTCTTCATCCCTAATTCCTGCCTGTGGTTCCTGCTTCCAAGTGCAGTCAAGAAGTCGAGGAGTCAAAAGAGTCGAGGAGCCTGGTAGCGCAGACCGCCGGTTCTGCGGTCTGCGGCTTTTCCACTGGGGCGAGCTGCGAACCGCAAACATGGCGGTTCGCGCTACACCAGAATCGCGGGAACAAAGCGAGAATGTCTATGAAAACAAAGGACGAAGTCAAAAAGCCGAGAAACCCCTCACCCGGCTCGCTACTCTCGCCACCCTCTCCCTAGGGAGAGGGCTACTGACGAGGTTTATTTGGAAAACCGAAGTAATGCACGAAACACAAAAATCGAGGGAACAAAGCGAGAATGTCTATGAAAACAAAGGAGGGGATCGAGAAGTGAAGGAGTGGAGAAGTCCCTGGGCATGTCCAGTATCCTTTGCTGGGCGCTGGACGTGATTGATGCCCTCAAAATCCCCGCAGGGGATTCATAGAGTAGCCCGGGGCAGCGCCCCTGGAATCGGGCACGGCGCGCTTCCGACCCTGAAAGGGTCGAATAAACCTTTATGCCACTATGCGACCAGGGGAACCAGAATCGGAGTTTGTGCGACCCCTCTAGGGTCGGTCGGCTTCCGCCTCACCGGTTCCGGGGGCGTTGCCCCCGGCTACTATCTCCCGCCCCTGACAGGGCTTCCGAAACCGAAGTAAGGCACGAAACACAAAAAATCGTGGGAACAAAGCCAGGAATTCATTGAAAACAAAGGAAGACGAATGTTACAAAGTGGTAAAACGAACCCAAATAAGGCCAAGTTTGAGCGTCAAAATGCGGGAACCATGCCCTAATTCAGAAGTTGAGCGGAACGCCGGAAAGAAACCCCTCACCCGGCTCGCTACTCTCGCCACCCTCTCCCCAGGGAGAGGGCCACGGACGAGGTCTATTCGGGAAGCCGAAGTAATGCGCGAGGAGATAAACATGAAACGTCGCATGATCACGCTCAAGGCTCTCTTTCCGTTTCTGGTCGTTGTGGTAATCGCCTGGGTTCCAGTCCGGCAGGCTCACGCGCAGGCGACTGCAAAGAACCCGTCGGCGCCGTATCTCAATCCCGATCTGCCGATCGAAAAGCGAGTAGAGGATCTGGTTTCGCGCATGACGCTCGACGAAAAGGTGAGGCAGATGCAGCACACCGCGCCAGCCATCCCTCGGCTCGGGATTCCATCCTACGACTGGTGGAGTGAAGCGTTGCACGGCATCGCGCGATCCGGCTACGCCACCGTGTTTCCACAGGCGATCGGCATGGCGGCCACCTGGGACACGCGCCTTGTGCACCAGGAGGCCGAAGTCATCGCCACCGAAACCCGCGCCAAGTATAACCAGGCGCAGCGTGAAGGCAATCACAGCATTTACTACGGGCTCACTTTGTGGTCGCCCAACATCAACATCTTCCGCGACCCTCGTTGGGGCCGCGGGCAGGAGACCTACGGCGAGGACCCATTTCTGACCTCGAAGCTGGGGCTCGCCTTTGTCACCGGCCTCCAAGGCGATGATCCCAAATACCTCGAGACGGTGGCGACGCCCAAGCACTACGCCGTGCACAGCGGGCCGGAAAGCATGCGGCACGGGTTCAACGTCAACGTCTCGCCGCACGATCTCGAGGATACGTATCTGCCCGCCTTTCGCGCCACGGTTGTCGAGGGTCACGCCGATTCCATCATGTGCGCCTACAACGCCATCGACGGCGCGCCCGCTTGCGCCAGCACCTTTTTACTTGAGAAGACCCTGCGCCAGGACTGGGGTTTTAGGGGTTACGTGACCTCGGATTGTGGCGCCGTCGGCGACATCTCGAGCGGCCACCACTTCGCGCCGGACAACGAGCACGGCTCCGCCCTGGCCGTCAAAGCCGGGACGGACACCACCTGCGGCAATGAATATGTGGCCCTGGTGAAGGCAGTGCACGACGGCCTGATTAAAGAGGCAGAGATCGACACCGACCTGAAGCGCCTCTTCATCGCAAGATTTCGCCTGGGCATGTTCGACCCGCCCGCCTCCGTTTCTTTCAACCGGATTCCTTATTCAGAAGATGACTCGCCGCAGCACCGCCAGCTTGCTCTGACGGCGGCACGAGAGTCGATGGTGCTGCTAAAGAACCAGGACCATGCCCTGCCTCTCAAACCCGGCATCAAGACCATTGCTGTGATCGGGCCGAACGCGGAGTCGTTGGCTGCTTTGGAAGGCAACTACAACGGCATACCCTCCGCGCCGGTTTATCCTCTGGACGGAATCCGCAAACGGTTTGAGCCCAAGGTGAAGGTCCTATACGCGCAAGGCTCTGCTTATCTCGAGGAACTGGCTGTCCCCGTGCCTCGGACCGTGTTTCATACCGACAGCAGTGCGAGCGCTTCGGGCCTCGAAGCCGAGTACTTCGCGACCACGGACTTCTCCGGGAAACCTGCGCTCACACGCATCGACCCGCAAATCCAGTTTGATTGGAACTCTGCCTCGCCTGCCCCGGGCGTACCCATGAAAGCCTTCGCCGTGCGCTGGACTGGTGCGCTTGTTCCTCCCGGACCCGGCAACTATACCTTCAGCGTTCCGAAGCCAGGGTGGAATCCATCCGGGGGAAAAGAGATCTTTCGAGTCTACCTAGATTCCAAGCTGGTGCTCGATTCAACGCTGCTCGCACCTTCGACGTGGCTTGGGCGAGGCACGAAAGAGCCGCAGACCACTTTCCAGACGCACTTTGAGGACACGAAGGCGCACGCGTTTCGGCTCGAGTATGTGCACAATGCGCCGCTCTTCGGCGCGGGAGCCACTCTGAGCTGGAAGCCGCCGGTCGACGTCATGCGTAAAGAGGCTATTACAGTAGCCCATGAGGCAGATCTCGTCGTGGCCTTCGTGGGGCTCTCCCCGAACCTGGAGGGAGAGGAGATGCCCATCCAAGTCCCCGGCTTCAGCGGGGGAGACCGCACGGACATTGGCCTGCCACCCACCCAGCAGGATCTGCTCGAGGCGCTGGCGGCGACCGGTAAGCCTCTTGTGGTTGTGCTGCTGAATGGCAGCGCCCTCGCGGCGAACTGGGCCGCGGAGCATGCCAAAGCCATCCTCGAGGCTTGGTACCCCGGTGAGGAAGGCGGCACGGCGATTGCGGAGACCTTGGCGGGCGCGAGCAACCCCGCTGGGCGATTGCCCGTTACCTTCTACGCTTCACTCGGCCAGCTTCCGCCCTTTGAGGATTACTCGATGCGCGGCCGAACTTACCGGTATTTCCCCGGCAAACCGCTTTACGCCTTCGGCTATGGTTTGAGCTACGCGACCTTCACCTTCAGCAATCTTCGCTTGTCAGCGGGAAAGCTCGAGGCGGGCCAACCCCTCACGGTCGAGGCCGACGTCCGGAATACGGCCGGCATCAGTGGAGACGAGGTTGCGGAACTCTACCTCGAGTACCCGCAGTCTCCAAGCGTTCCACTTCGCGCACTCAAAGGATTCGAACGCGTCCATTTGAACCCTGGGGAGATCCGGCACGTCGTCTTCAAGCTTGACCCGCGCGACCTCAGCCAGGTCACCGAGGGAGGCGAACATCGGATCATGTCGCGCAGCTACAGCGTGTTCGTTGGCGGCGGCCAGCCTGCGGAGGGTGCGCCTGGCGTCAAGGCCAGTTTCCAGATCAAGGGCAACGTGACGTTGCCACGGTAGTCTCGCATCCCAGTGATTCGTGATGTAAGTCCGACAAGCCCCGGTAGGGGCGGAAGATAGTAGCCCAGGGCGCAAGCCCTGGGAAGAGCGGCCCCCACCCCCTTTTCTTCCCCCTCCCCCGCCCGGCGGGGGAGGGGGCTAGGGGGAAGGGGTCGCACCGGGGACCCACGGCTCTCGCCGTGGGCTACATTCTGCCGCCCCTGACGGGGCTCCAGTATCCGTTTCACCATTACGGCTCTCCATCACCGAACGCCGTCCCATCCCCTTCAATACTTCTGCGAAACTCTAATCAAGACAATGGGCTACTTCGTCCGGTCAGCCGGGCCAGGTCGCTTAGGTAGCGAGAAAGCGTGGGCAAGCTGTTCAATCTCATAGGCCGTCGAGGCTTGCTCTGGGTAGTTAACCATCTGCGTCTCGAAGGTGAAACGGTTGATCGCGCCGGAGGCGTCGGCAAGGCCCTCCGCAACCCGGCTGGCGAGTTGGTTCATTCTCTCCCCGTTGGTGTTCGGCAGGAGCATGGCGAAAGCACTCCCCGACAGATGGTAGAGCGAGCCATCGGCAGGCAGTTTGCGCACCAGCACCCTGGCAGCATCACCCATGGCTATGGAAGCCTCACTTGGTCCGTCGAACATGGCAGAGTGCTTCAGGCGCACAACAATCAGTGAGATCGGCTCAGTCGCTTGCGCGGCGCGGCGAAAGCCCATCGTCAACTGATCCTGAAAATGGCCGAATCCCGGCAGGGTCTCCAGCAAGTCGGTACTTGCCTCCTGGCGGAGATGCATGATCTCCGTTTTCTGTTCGAGCAGGTTACGACGCAGTTGTTGGACGACACGTTGCCGATTGATCAGGTAAGCAACCGCCAGCACGCACAACGCACAGAAGCCAAAGAAGAGCGTTCGCGTTGTGCGCCCCGTGGCGCCCGCGTTACTGCCAAACACTGCAGGGTACATCAGCAAGGCCAAACCCAAACCCAGGACAACGATTATCCCCAGCGAAAGCGTGGACAATTGCCCGTCGCGGCGGTCGAGGGTTCGCGGATCGACCTTGTCAAACAATTCCATTCGAGACCTCCTCAAAACGGTAACGCCTTGTATAACACCCGTTCCGCGTAGTGTCAATGCAGTCGTGCTAATATCAGCGCCGGCCCTTAGGGAGTGTCTGAGAAAACCAGACGGACTGTCATTCCGAGGAGCCGCAGGCGACGAGGAATCTTGCGCTGACCACTATCCTGCACAGCGCGAGATTCCTCGCGGAGTTTACCCTGAGCGGCAGAGCGGGATTCTTCGCTCCGCTCAGAATGACAGGCGAAGGGCTCAGGATGACAGCGAAGGGCTCGGAATAACAACATCTAGGCGTCGCGACATCTCTCTTTGCTACGGTTCGTTTGACAGGGGAACGGTAAGGGTGCGATGCTCACAAACGATTTCCATACATAGCGCGGCCCGCCGTTTCTCGAGGCCAGCCGTAGGAGGCATCTGATGCGCAAGATGTTGGTGTACTCATTCCTTTCGTTCCTGGTGATTTCAGGAGTTTTCGCTAAGGGCGCGAGTGAGGCTCAAAAACCCTGCGAGAGCCTCAGCCAACTTACATTGCCTTACACGAAGATTACCTTAGCTGAAAGTGTGGCGGCCGGCGCGTTCACCCCGCCTCCAGGGCCCAATCCCGTGCCGGGGATGCCGGCGAATTTCAAGGACGTTCCAGCTTTTTGCAGAGTTGTGGCGGAAGTTTCACCCACGGCCGACTCGAACATCAAAATCGAGGTTTGGCTGCCCGCCAGCGGCTGGAACGCCAAATTCCAGGGTCAGGGCAACGGGGGCTTTGCAGGCGTGATCGACTACCGTGCCTTAGGCGCGGCCATAAAAAGAGGCTACGCGACGGCGGGAACTGACACCGGGCATACAGGCTTCGACGCGGCGTGGGCCCTCGGCCATCCCCAAAAAGTGATCGACTTCGGCTATCGCGGCCTGCACGAGATGACGGTCAAGGCCAAAGCCCTTACTGAAGCCTTTTACGGCTCCCATCCCCGGCGCTCTTACTTCGCCAGTTGCTCGGACGGCGGCCGCGAAGCACTGATGGAAGCGCAGCGCTTTCCCCAGGATTACAATGGCATCCTGGCCGGCGCCCCCGCCAATTTCTGGACCCATCTGCTCGTCGAGGCGATCTGGGTTACGGAAGCCACCACCCTGGACCCCGCCAGTTACATCCCTGCGACCAAGATCAACGCCATCGCCGCTGCGGTTGTTGCCGCCTGCCCCGCTCAGGATGGCGTGCGGGACGGGATAGTCAATGATCCGAGGCAATGCAACTTCGACCCGGCAACCATGCTTTGCAAGGAGACTGACTCCGATCGTTGTCTGACCGCCCCGCAGGCAGCCGCTCTTAAGAAGATCTATGCCGGGCCGCACGACTCCGCCGGACATCAGCTATTCCCCGGCTACGTCCCAGGTGCGGAGGAGGGTCCCGGGGGCTGGTCGCTGTGGATCACCGGCCCAGCGCCCGGCCGCAGCTTGATGGCATTCTTCGGAACACAGTACTTCACTAATATGGTCTACGAGCAATCAGGGTGGGATTACAAGACCTTCAACAACGACCAAGCCACGAAACTGGCCGAGAGTAAGACGAGCCACGCCCTGGACTCCACCGATCCCAATCTCAAACCTTTCATGGAGCAGGGCGGCAAACTCATTCTGTATCATGGCTGGGGCGACGCCGCCATTCCCGCCCCCAACACGATCAACTATTACAACAGCGTGGTGGCAAGCTTGGGCCAAGCCAGTTCGGACTCGTTCATGAGGCTCTATATGGTTCCGGGGATGCAACACTGTGGCGGCGGGCCGGGAGCGATTTCCTTCGGGCAAGGCGCAGATTATTCTCCCTTCGATCCTGAGCACAATATCTACACGGCGCTCGAGCAGTGGGTTGAGAAGGGCGCGGCGCCCCCAAGAATTACCGCCACCAAATACCTCAATGATGCCGACCCGTCAAAGGGCGTTAAAATGACGCGCCCCCTTTGCCCCTATCCCCAGGTCCCGAAGTACAAGGGCTCAGGCGACCCCAACGACGCCGCCAATTTCGTGTGTATGGAGGGGAACAAATAACTGCGCAAAGCTGTTTTCCAAGGTCCGCGCTTGTATCTACCCACTGAGTGTGTTTCTATCGGATGTGTTCTCGTGACGAGCGCACGCCGAGGAGCCGTAGGCCTACAAAGTAGGTCTGCCAGGAATCGTTCATGGATCGAAGAGGCGAATGGCATGAATAAGTTGGAATTGGAAAAGGGGCTTGCCCGCTTGGGTGAACTCCTTCGCGAGCGTCGAGTAGCGGGCGAGATTGCCGTGTTCGGTGGCGCCGCGATCGTGCTTGGGTTTGAGTTCAGAGACGCCACGCAAGACATTGATGCCTTGATTACACAAGGCCACGGGCAGGTGGTGAAAGCGCAAGAAGAAGTCGGGAAAGAGCTGGGTTTACCCCCGAACTGGCTGAACGAACAAGGCACCAGTTATCTTTCCAAGCGCAGCGACTTTAGCATGTTCAGGACCTATCCGTCCGAAGGTCAATTCGGCCTGCGGGTGCTGATGGCTTCCCCCCAATACCTGCTGGCAATGAAGCTTCTCTCTTTTCGCTCGTATGGACATGATATTCAAGACATCGTGGACCTTGCTCGTCGACTTGGATGCATGAGCGAGGAAGGGCTCTTGCAATTGGTCAAGCACTACTACCCTGATGAGCAGGTCCTGCCCGAGAAAATCGCCGAAATCAGAAGCATCGCGAGGCAAATCAATGCGCCCGACGAGCCTTAAGGAAACGGTAGAGCGCATCATCGGAGGTCAGAACTGGGTGGACGCCCTCAGTGAGTTCCTCGACGAATTCTACATGAGCGGCCTGGCGGAACGCCAGCGCATGATCGGCGAGGAGCCGGCGTTGACGGAGAGAGCTTTCCAAGATGCTTACATCGGCGCCGTCGGGGAGCACCTTGCCAGGCGCTGGGGACTCGAAATTCCAGCCTGGGCTGACGATCCTCGCCGTTTCTTGAATGAACCCCGTTTCCCCGAATACATGGAACTCGCCAAGCCTGTCTTTTTGCGTGACAGCCCCATTGCCTTCCGCCGGCGCCTGATTTTCACCGAAGCCGAACCGCTGCGCCGGGCTCGCTTCCCAAGGCCCTGACACCCGACACTTACAATATCCTGCCCACGTTTTCGTCTACACTACTGATGGACGACGCGCTGGGCCTCGAACTCATGACCGAAGAACAGAACCGTCGCATCGCGGAGACCGTCAAGCGGGAACAAGGCCGCTTGCGTAGTTTCATTCGCAAGCGGGTTCTGGATGAAAGCGATGTCGAAGACATCCTGCAAGAAGTCTTCTATGAACTCGTCCAGGCCTATCGTCTCATGAAGCCCTTGGAGCAGGTGGGCGCTTGGCTGTTTCGCGTGGCGCGCAATCGCATCATCGACCGCTTTCGCGGGCGGCGGCAGGAAGCGCTGAGGAGTGACCCTGCGGGCGCGACAGAGGAAGCGGAGCGATTTCCATGGGAAGACATGCTGCCTTCGCCCGATACAGGTCCGGAGGCGGCCTACGCGCGCGAGTTGCTCCTGGAGGAAATCGATGCGGCTCTGGACGAGCTTCCGGAAGAACAACGCGAGGTGTTCGTGGCGCATGAATTCGAGGGGCGGAGTTTCCGCGAACTGGCAGAGGCAACCGGAGTGAGTGTGAACACGTTACTCTCCCGAAAGCACTACGCGGCGGTTTACCTGCGGCGGCGATTACGGTCCATCTATGAGGAGTTCAAGAAAGCGTGAGGTGACAATTATGAAAACGCACGGAATTCGGCGAGTACTGAAATTTGTGATGTTTGCAGTCCTGGCGGGAGGCGTCTTTGGTTTTGCGGTCATGTGGCTTTGGAACCACTTGATGCCAGCCCTCTTCGGCCTGCATTCCATCGGATTCTGGCAAGCCTTGGGACTGCTGATCCTGAGCAAAATCCTTTTCACCGGGTTCCATGGCCGTCCCGGCTTCTCCCACGATTGGCGAATGCGATTCATTCGCCGCTGGGACCAGATGACGCCCGAGGAACGAGAGGCCTTCCGCGCGGGCTTGCGTGAGGGTTGCAGACCCACTGGCCCTTCCCCGGCTGCGCCCAAGGCCTGATTGGTTTGGCGCGACGGATGCCCGGCAGATATTCTAGTGATTGAGTGATGACCTCCGCATGGTGAACTGAGCAATGGTGATTAATGTAGATCAGATGGAAGACTATCTCGAACTCCAAGACCCGAAAGTGCGCGAGCACATTCGGAGCAGTCATGAGGAGTTCCTAGCCGGCAAGCACATGTCGGCGCAGGATGCACTGGCTGAGCTGAAGAGACCTACCGCTGATCTCAGCTCGCCTGTCCCTTGATCAATTCGCGCATGTAGATGGCCGCGCCCTCGGCGCACTGGTCGGCGAACTCCAGGCCCACCGTCTGACCGTTGACCACGGGTAGCGTGTGGCATAGTTCGTACCCGATGTAACCCTTGTAGCCGATCTCCTTCATGGCTTCGACGAAGTAGCCGTAGTATTCCGGCCCCTTGACGGTCCCATCGGCCTCTTTCTTGAACTCCCCGCCGAAATGCGAAAGCGCCTGCAAATTGCCCACGTCATGAGCCGCCCGGCGAATGGCCTCCGGCGATTTGTCGTCCATGATCCAGGCATCCAGAGAGCATTTGAGGTGGGGCGAGTTGACTTCCTTCACCATGCGCAGCACATCCTTGTGATCTCGAATCACGGGATGGTGATTTTGCAGCGCCAGCGTCACGCCGGAGTCGCCCGCGAATTTGGCGCACTGGATCATGCCGTCGCGGCACCAGCCCCAGATCTCTTCCTCTGAAAAGCCCTTGTGGACGGTCTCCCAGAGAGGCTCGGCGATGCTGTACGACGCGAGTCCCTGCTTTTCGGTAACGCCCCGCCAGGCCAGGAATACCCGAACGGTCTTGGCCCCAAGTTCTGGCGCAAGCTGAATCAGGTCGCGCGTGTAAAGCAGTTGCGCGGCGCGATGCTCGACAATCGGACTGCTGAAATCGTTATTGGCGGCCAAGCCGTAAATCTCGATGCCCTCGCCTTCCGCCATTTTGTGCAGCTCGCGAGCGTGCGCGCGCGTGAGGCTGAGCGGATGTCCGTGCGGCGGCTTGCCGTCAACTTCGATGCCGTCGTAACTGTATTTCTTCGCCCGGCGAATCGCGTCTTCGAGCGACAAGGCGTTTCCGCGGTACCAGATTCCAAGATACGTGATGGTGTAAAGCCCTACCTTCAATCCTGCGGGTTTCTGTGTTCCCGTCCCCTGGCTTGAAAACCCCGTGCCCGACGAAGCCCAAAGCCCCGCCGTGGCCGCGAGCGAAGCGCCGACAAAATCCCGCCGATTGATTCCCTTATTCTCCATAGAAGCTCGCCCTCCTGGCAGAATTCGAAACTGTATTCCTTTGCAATTAATCCAGAAACTTATTCGTGTATCGTCGACCGCTTGTTAGCATAGCCCCGAGTTCGGCGGAATACAATGCCAAGTTCAACGCCCCAATCCGTTTATAACGGCGTCGCCGGAGGGGGACGGCTTGCCGTCCCCGCATTTCTGCTGGCCCCGACGTGGGTGGGGCAAGCCCTACCCCTACACCGCCCTCCACGGGCAAAGCGAACGGAGGGTGAATTGACACGGGGGCTTTCCAGGGGCATGATGTTCAACCCGGTGACCGCACCCGGAGATCATGAAAACGATTCCCCTCTTTGACCAAGGAGGGGGCAGGGGTGGTTGGTCCGGCCGCGACGTCGGGTTCCCTCCACCCCTGCCCCTCCTCCCGCTGAGGAGGGGAGTCATTTTTCAGAGCGGAGAGGGAATCAATATCAATGAAGATCGAACGGCCAGCTTATCTTTTGTTGATCGTTTTCTTTTCGAGTCTCTGCGTTGCTCAATCACCAGCCCCTCAGAAGAAACACCTTCTCGTGCTCGGAGAGGAAAAGGGCTATCGGCACGAGTCCGTCTCTCACGCCATGGCCACGATCGAGCGACTGGGCGAGGAGTCGGGTTTATGGGACACCATCATCCGCACTGACACCGAAGTGCTGACGAAGAAGAAGCTCGAATACAACGCCAAGAACCTGAACGATTTCGACGCTGTCTTCTTCTACACCGGCGGCAGCCTGGAAATGGACGCGCAACAGAAGGCGGCCCTTATTTCCTTCGTCCACGACGACGGGAAGGGCTTCATCGGCGTCCACAGCGCCGCCATCACGTTTACTGATTGGCCCGAATATGGCGAAATGCTCGGGGGCTACTTTGACGAGCATCCCTGGGGAACTTTCAACGCGCCCATACTGGTGGAAGATCCCGACTTCCCAGGAATGCAGCAGTGGCCGCGTTCGTTT
>Ga0187879_10002530_pt1 | contig 12374 bp, 12 predicted proteins | sample June2016WEW_19_1_FD_132423 | JGI IMG/M metagenome (GOLD analysis project Ga0187879, IMG submission 132423) | Peatland microbial communities from SPRUCE experiment site at the Marcell Experimental Forest, Minnesota, USA - June2016WEW_19_10 | ecosystem: Environmental > Terrestrial > Soil >... | reverse complement strand
TCTGAGACCGGTTGAGTGTAAGTGTCCATCATCACTCCAAGTGGACATTACCGCTTGTGTCTACATCCGAAGCATGACTTCCAACTCCATAACCTGTCTAGGCGGTCAAACCCGGACGCTTACCCCAATACAGCAGCAGATCATAGTTGAGAGTATAGGTCGTATCGAAGTTGGCGAGAAATCGTCTGCACGCCCCGTATTGCTCGTCTGTGATGTCAAATGGGCCTTCAGGATGATTCTGGGCGATGGCTTGAACCAGAACCTCACGAAGTCCGTCTGCGTCTTGCGTGAGAATGCGAACCAAGTCTGGATCGTTGCGATAGAGCGGGATAATTCGTGCGACCAAACGCAACGCCCTCATCACGACTTCGAAATCAGTTGTGTTAAGAACCGTGAACGCTTGCCGGGCGGTCGGCGAGAGATGGGAAAAGTCCGCCCGCAAGAAAAGGGCTTCGTAGGCAAAGATGTCATTTCGTAATGCACGGCTGAAGCCGTTCCCTAGCAGGACGTGTTTTCTGCCTTCGGCTCGTTGCAGGGACTCCTCGAAGGTCAACAGTTGGAAAGGGGCTGCTCCTGCTGCCAAAGCGTACCTCCGTATTCCGAAAGTAGGGACAGAGTTGCTAAATGTGGTGGGGGAATCTTTATCTGTACCACAATGGAGCATTCGCGTCACGTCCCATGACGGTTTGTCCTGATTTCGGAACAGCATTCGTCTTGGCTGAGATTTGAGAACGTGGTTGCACAGGGTAATAGACAATGAAAGCGACGCGGACGATAATGCTTCACAAACCCATATATGCTACTTCGGGTCGATGTCAATTCACGATCTGCAACTCGTGTCACGGGCGAACAACTGAAGCTTTTCGGGCTGGATGAGCGCGGGCTACAGGACGTTTTGTTTCGCTCGCTAGACCGTTTGCTTCCTGACGAAGAGCTTCTGCTGATAGCGCAATCTCGTCGTTGGCAGGAGGAACCTGACCTGCTGGCTCTCGACGAACATGGTCGGCTCTACATATTCGAAATCAAGGTGTGGGAATCACGTAGCGAGAACTTACTTCAGGCTCTTCGCTATGGACAAATGTTTGGATTGTATGACTACGCCAGTCTGAATCAACTGTTCCGTCGATTTGACGAGACCGGGCGGTCTCTTGCGGACGCTCATCGAGCCACGTTCGGGCATCAGATAGATGAAACAGAATTCAACCATTATCAAACTTTCGTTGTTCTCACGAATGGACTAGATTTCAAGACTAGGCAGGCAATTCAGTACTGGAGGCAAGCGAAGCTGGATGTGAGGCCGTGGGTCTACCGTGTGTATTCCAATAGTGCAGATTCTTTTCTGCTTGAAATCGCCCGCTTCTCCGTGGAGGACAACCCGTATGAAGATGCGCAGGCTGGCTTTTACGTCTTGAACACCAATTTCAGAAATAACCCTGTCGATCACGACGACATGTTGCAAAATAAAAAGGCAGCGGCATACTTTTCTCCTTGGAAATATAAGATCGAGCAACTTTCAAAGGGAGATACCGTTTTCCTCTATCAATCTGGAGTTGGCATCGTCGCAATGGGGCGGGCGTCGGGCAAGCTGCGCAAGGCAGCCTATCATGGAGAAGCCAAGCATGCCGATGAGGAGTATTACATGCTGCTGGATCGCTTTCGAGCGATTAGCCCACCAGTACCTGCGGCTAAAATTAAGGAAGTCACGTCCGCCAACTATCCGTTCCGTGGAACTATGTTCTCGATGGACGCAGAGAGCGGCGGGGCTCTGATCAAATTCCTGCAAGAACGAAAAGAGTCGGAGAATCACAGCCCAGAAACATCGACGGAACCGCACGGTTGAAATGAGCGATTCGGAAGGGCGCTGCTTTCTAGCAACGTATCGACCAATTGTTAGAAGCGCCAGCGGTCGGCAAGCAATCCAACAACATTCTCTTCTGCCTTTCATCGACGGCTCTTGCAGAAGGGAGCCTGATCTCGAATCGCCCTTTCCCTCGATAACAGCAACCTGCCGAGCCGGACATTTCGCGCCGAGGCTGCGTGTCGGTGACCGAGCCGCGTACTTGACCGTTCGAGGCCGGTATCCGGGGGATACCGAAACCGGCTGGCGATTGGTCGCAGTTCTTCGAGTAGTCCAGCGGTTCGCATCCCATACGGAGGCAGCGGAGTGGTACAAAGGGCAGAATCTTTCTCTGCCCAGCAATTGCTTCGTAGACGGCAATCACGCTAAGCCGTGGGAACTGACAAATGGTGATCCGCCACCGGAAATCAAGAAACGGGTGGACGACAACTCTGACCCGGTTCACGTCATTCGGCTTTGGGATGCGACGTACCGCCAACGCATCGTCAAGTGGCCGGTCTTCCTCGCTACAGAAAGAGAGTTCATCGAACTGACTCATCCGCCTCAGTTGACTGAAGCGCAAATGCGGCACATCTTCGGTCGAATTCCGAGCACACTCAATCCGCCAGAAATTACGGGCCAGCAGTTGCGGGCTCTGGTGCGGCTGGCGACGGGATTATGAATCCGGTTTCGAGCGATGGTCTTCGGTGGGCACGTCGAATGCAAGAACGGTCAGGACGAGTTCCCGGTTTTGATCATTCGGGTGGTGGAAGATGTACCGGAACTCCGACTCGCCCTTCTTTCCCATGTCTCTCTTAAAGCACTTGTGCTTGGGAGCAACCTCGCCAATCTTGCTTAGAACGTCCGAAAAATTGGCATTTCGATTAAAGATGAAAATGGCTGTCTTCGTATCGCGCCAGCTTAGGTATGAGAGCAGTTGGTCAATCGTTTCGAGGAACTGCTTTTCGCCGTGCCAGAACTTACATTCAGCGATGAAGACGTTTCGACCCTCCTCTCGAATGAGAATGTCAGTCTTGCCCTGAAAATTGAATGTTTCTCCTGTGGCTCGACCTTCGTACTGTCCATTAAGCTGCACAAGGAAGTGTGTCCTCAAATCCTCCTCGCCCATCTTCTCGAATGCTTTTGGGCTCTGTTCCATGACCCGCACCATGTTTCGAACAATCGTAAGAATGTTCTCGTACTCTTCCATCGCCAATACAGGTTCAGGTTGGAATTTCCCCGCACTTGCGGGCGGGCGCTCAATTTTTGGCTTTCGCCGTTGTACCGGAACTGAGTACGTCGTCGGCATTCCGTCTCTTCGCTTGATGGGAAGGCCGAGGGATGCTGCCATGTGGGCATCAGCCAACAATTTATTTCTTCTCTCTGTTACGAGTTGGCGAACTTGTTGTTCAAGCTGGCCGTTGAATTGATCCCCGGACGCCTTGAGGCTCGCCAAATTTTGCTTCAGCAGTCTGAGTGTTGTGTCGAACTCACGTTTTATGGCCGCACCGTCATGGTCAGTTCTGGTGTACGCAAGCTGAATTTCATTCGCTGCGACTCTGCCTTCATAAGAACCCTGCCAAGTAAACGCTTGCGGACGCACGACCAAGAAACCGCCATCTCCTTGGAATGGGACGGATATGATCACTCGCACTCCCTTGATGTAGAAGGGTTGGTTGCGGTCGTAAATCATTCTCATCGGGTCGCCGCTCACGTCGATGTCAGCCTCCTCGTATTCCATATGAACGCCTTCATCAACGATGGATGGCACATCGAGTCTGAGTTCATCTGTGAGTGCCCGAATCAGGTCTTCCTCGCTGGCATTCAGAAGGTAATTGCCTTCGAGAGCATTAACCGTCCGTTTAATCTTTCCCTTTTGATTTTCGAGGACATCAAAGATGCTGGTTTCGCTAAAGAGTCTGGTCATCGAGAAAGAATCCTCACATCCGTTTCAATAGCTCTTGGACAAACAAATCCGCACTTCCTCTAGTGGTCGAATCTTCGTGTGGGAGGAAGGGCCACAACAACTGATAAAAAACATCGCAAAGGCACTCGCTGGTTCTAAGCTGCAAGGGTGTCACCACTGTGCTTGCGGGAACGATAGGTGCTACCGATGAAAGTTTTGTCACCAGAAAGGTCTCTCCACCAGCGAAAACCTTGTTGGCCACGTTTCTGAGCGTGGCGTCCACCTGCAACTGCCCAACAAAGTGGATAGACTCGAAGAAATTGCTCGCCATCTGGAACACTTTGCGAAGACTTCCAACAATCCAAGAAAATGGATACACCTCGCCTTCAGCGGACAGACCCCTTCCCCCTTGAAAAGCCGTGCCGGGAGCAGTCCGGAGAAGTTCCACGGTAAACAAGTGACCGTAGACCGACAGTTTCCACAGGACGAGCGATGCGGTTTCCACCTCTCGTAAAGCACATGCCCCTGTTGGGTGACGAAATACCTTATCTCTGAACCCGCCGACCCCTGAAAGAAAGGCATAAGCAACCTCACGCTCCGTCAAGGGAGCGGACGGGTAAACGGTACTGACGACTACCGTGAGCATCGGATGCGCATCAAGATCGACATAGCGCCGTGCTAGTGTTTCTGCCTCGGCTGTTAGCTCGTCCTTGCGAACTGCGATCCCCTTCCTTCGAGTCAGCAGGCGCTCAACGGTTTGAATATCGCCGATGTCATACGGCCTTTGCGAGTCGCCTGTGCGAATGTAAACACTGCGACTGTTTTCGATGGCGTGCGGAGCCTCAGGACTCTCATCTACCTCGACAACCAAGAACGCTTTGCCTGCAACATCGCTTGGAATCTGACGAGTTCGAGGGAAGATAGGGGGATTGATGTTTTCAATGCATAAGTTCTGCACCGTTAGAGAGAGTTCTTCTCGATCCGGCGTGTCGTATCCCTCGATTGGCTCTACTGGAACACCTTGTTCCGTGTTGATGCCGATGATCAGGATGCCGCCGTATGAATTGGCAAACGATGAGATAATTGCGGGCACTTTTCGCCGAACCGTATCCGTCAAGGCTCCCTTATATTCGACTCTAAGGCCTTCTGGGAACTTCAGTGCAAATTGTCTGATGTCCTCTGTCATGACTGCGGACAATGGCTTTGGTAGGAGCATGGGGTCAAGATAGCAGAATTGTTTGCAACCTAAGTATCAATGGGGCACACTGGAATAGATGACTATAGAACACAAAACCTTAGTCGGCCTTGACGACATAAGGGCCGTGAGTTTCGAGTGTGGCCAATGCGCAGCTAGGACGACGATTCCGGCTGCTTCGTTGCAATCACCGCCACAGTCTTGCCCGTCATGTAATTCGGTGTGGTGGAGTATCAGAGATGTTTCCACGAACACAAGCACCAGCGCCCCTGCACCAATAGGCTTCGTCCAAGCACTCGTCACCCTTCGTGCCATGATCCGTGACAACATAGGGGGCTTTCGGATTCTCTTGGAGTTCGACGAATCTGAGAACTCGGCATCAACGGAAGTTTAAAAGCATTCTGCGTGGGCAACCCAAGGATCACAGTTATGTTCGGTGTCAGGAGAAGAGCCGATCCTGAACTTCGAACAATTGCACAGGTCGAGAACATTCCTCGTCATCGTTAGCTACCTGATTGACCCGACTGCTCACGGGATAGCACCGCATCAGCCGAGCGTCGTAGGGCTTCAACAGATCGGACGCTGCACTGACATCTCTCATGCCGGGATCTAGCCACAGGTCGTAGCTGTCGGGATCAAGAATGACTGGCATTCGGTCATGGACAGGTGAGGCCACGGCGTTTGAGGTCGTGGTCAAAATCGAACAGGTCTTGACCCAGTTGCCACGCGGGTCTTTCCAGCGGTCCCACAATCCTGCGAACGCGAACAACTCCCCTTCGTTGACTTCAAAGCAGTACGGCTGCTTGGATTTCCCCGTCCGCGACCACTCGTAGAACCCGTCTGCGGGGATCAGGCATCGGCGAGATTTCAAAGCATCGCTGAAGGCAGGCTTCGTGGCTGCCGTTTCTGATCTTGCGTTAATCATCTTGGCGGCGACGGACGGGTCTTTTGCCCACGATGGAATGAGTCCCCAGCGGACTAGCGAGAGTTCACGCACGGGTTCCTTGGGATTCTGGCGGATGACGGGGATCGGCTGGGTTGGTGCAATGTTGTAGCGGGGAGTCCACTCTTCTTCGCCCGAAACAGTGTCGAAATATTCCTCGACAATCTGCTTTCTCCTCGAAAGTCGATATCGTCCGCACATGGGGAGATTATGGCAGATTGGATGGCTTACCTCACACGGCACTTGCCCTCGGCCCAAGAGTGCTCGACAATTCCATTCGTATGACGTTCGAACTCGTTCGCTACGACGCCGCTCGAAAAGCGATTGCTGCTGCCCACCGCGTGGATGAGGTGAAGCATATCCGCGATAAAGCAGAAGCCGTCCGCGTCTACGCCAAGCAAGCGGGCGATTTCGAACTTCAGAATAAGGCAGCCGAGATCAGGCTGTTCGCCGAACGGCGAGCGGGTCAACTCCTCGCGGACATGACGAAGCATCCGGGCACGCGAGGCGAGGGGCGACCACGCAAGGACGGAACCAAATTTAGGCGGGCAAACAACGCGACCGCCTATCCACCCAAGCTGGACGACATCGGTGTCACCAAAGATCAATCCTCTAAATGGCAACGACTCGCAATGCTCGTTGACGATGCGACATTTGAGAAGGCGCTGGTTCAAGCGCGTGAGAAAGATGGAGAACTGACCACAGCGGCTCTCCTCCGCGAGATCAGGGAGATCGTCACGCCAGCCGAAGTGCTGACAGAACCCGACATCAATGTGATTGCATCAGAATTGATTCGCGATGTCGAGTCAGCAAGCAGGAAAGAAAAACTGAAGACAGTAATTCGACTCCGAAAGCGATTGAACCCCACAATCAGGAAGAAGCTCATTTTGGCATTGAAGAATTCGGTGACGGATGCAGCGGATTGTGAGGCGCAACTTTCGAAAGACTTCAAGGATTTCCCGACCAACGGCAAAGCATTCCAGCGTGTGATCCGTGAGCGGATGGCAGAACAGGATGACCCGCTGCTCAGTGAAAAGAAGGCGCTCGCCAGTGATTTCAAGAACGCCAGCGTGCGAGAGATTTCTCTAGCTGACGCTAGGAACGTCATTGTCGCTCAGGAGTGGCTGGGAACCCTCGGCAGTCCTGAACATGCCTTTGGATTGTTCTTCGGCAGCCATATCGCAGGGGTGGTTTGCTTTGGAAGCACGGCAGGAACGAATGTCAGAGCTTCTGTCTGCGGCTCAGAGCACGCTGACAAGGTAATTTCCCTTACGAGAGGCTGCTGCCTGCACTGGAGCCACCCGCATAGCGGGTCTTTCTTAGTCAGCGCAGCATGTCGCGAAATGACGAAGAAGGGCTTCCATGTGATCGTTGCCTATGCTGACCCTGAAGCTGGGGAACGAGGCGTAATTCTGCGAGCCTGCAACTTCTTATATTGTGGAACTACAAGCCCAACTGAGAAATTCAGAAGGCCGGATGGTAAGGTCTACGATGCGCGAAACGTCCATCTTCTGACACGTGATCGCCGCTTCGGGATGCTGCGGTATAAGCGAACTCGCGCAGAGCAGAAGAGACTGCTACTCGAACAGGGCTGTGAGTTCTTCAACGGTACGGGAAGCAAGCATCGCTTCGTGGGGATATTTGGAGATCGACGGATAAAGCGAATGCTCCGACGCGCCCTGCGATGGGAAGTGATGCCATTTCCCAAGCGTAAGCAGGTTTGCGAGACAACTTCAGCGGGTCTTGATTACACGCTCGCGGAAATTCCCAACTCGGGGCCTGATGCAGTCCACGTCGGGTAATTTCCTGCCGTTCGGGACCGTCAAAGCGGCAGCGGCAACAACTAGGAGTTGTCGGGATGCATCTTCTTCAGGTTGAGGAGGACGGGCCGCAGCACTCGGTAGTGCTTCAGGTCTGAGAGAAATGCCGCTTCAGCAATCGCCCGCAGGAAGCTCGTGCCATGCTCGGCTGCCGACGCCAGCCAGTCGTGGAGTTCGTTATCAGTAGTGGCGGAATGCGGTTCCACGTTTGCTCCCTGAGCTATCACGGCGAGAGTCGCCACAACAACGGGGTTGTCAACTGTGGTGCCCGCTGTCCAGCCGAGAAAGCCGAGGCTTCCGTCTTCTTTCGGGTCGAGGTGAGCCTTCTTCGCTACTGCACTGATGTCGGAATCGTCCCAAGTTGTGGCGACGGCAACGCCATCGCCGAGCAGCACGCAGACATAATCACCTTCGGCGAGTAGCTGGGCGACTTTGGCTACGAGGGCGGGGTACTTGTTGAAATCCTTCACGACTTGACCGTAGAAGCTCATTGCCAATTCTCGCCTTCTCGTTCGCCCGCGAAGGGGTCAGCCATGTCCACCCAATTCCGGGCCGCCCCCTCTTCGCAGGCTGCATCTTCGGCAGCCCACATAGCCAATTCTTCGGCAGCATCCGCTGGGTCTATCGCCAGAGCCGTCTCACAGGTCTCTTGGTGCTCTCGCAGGTCTTCCAGCATGGCAAACAGGGCGTGACACTTGCATTCATGCTCTCGGAGGACGCCTTTATCCCTGAGCTTGCGACCCTTCTCGATCAGCATGTCGAGGTATTCGCAGATTTTCCCAGCACGGCGGTAGTACTTTTTGGCAGCGGGTGTCTGTGAGACAAGGATGGCAAGCATTAGGTCTTCCTTGGTGTAACCACCACTCAAGGCTTTATTGAAGTCATCAGCCCAGAGTCGTTCCCAAGGGCGGATAATCTCGGTGTCGGGACGGGTGTGAAGGAACATGAACAGATAATTGGCAAGCCAAATACCGTCATCCGCAAGGTGTGCTTCAAACGCAGCCTGTACCTCATCCTCAGAGGGCGGGAGGGGGGCGGCGGAACTGGGGGAGGGGTCTTCGTGGCTGACAGGGGGGACTTCATTCTCTGGGACAGGAACCTCTACTTTTGCATCAGGAACTTCTACTCCCAACTCAAGCTGGGTTTGGGGTTGGGTTTCGGTTTTCGGCGAAGCCGACGAGCGAGGAGATGCGCCTGCAATTGCATCTGCAATTCTTGGCGGTCGTCCACCCCGAGACTCGCTCCGCTCGTCAGACCCAACCCCACCCGAGGTCGGAGGCACAGAGTGTACTTCTTGAATACGGGTCACGGGTGACCCCCTCAGGGGCTCACTGCTGACCCCCTTTTCGGCGTCAAGGGGTTCGGTGGGGAACCCTCCAAGTAGCTCACTGGCAAGCCTGACGCGGTAATCCCGAGTCTTGGTACGGCGTAACTTCTTGCCCTTGTTCTCACCGCAGGTGGGGACGTAGTTGTTGATGGCGATGTCGTAGTTGCCCATCTGCTTCGGCACATAATGCGACGTGATGTAGCGGCCCTGGCAGAGCCGCTTGAGCACTCGCTTGGCGGTGGATTTAGACCATTGCCCGCCGACCAACGCCGCCAGTTTGTCCGCACTGCCGTGCCAGATGCCCGTGCTCCAATCGCAGTCTTGGAGAATGATGTTGTAGGCGAGGTACATATCGCCGTCCATCCAACCCTTTGCCACGTGGTCGGTGAGGAGTGCTACTCGGATTTGCAGGTGCGGCTGGCTCATTGGTGACCCCCTACAATGGGGCTGGTAGTCGTCAAATTCTTTTGACGACGTATTGGTTCAACTCCTGCTCGGTCGCAGGTCATACTTCCAGCCAATCCACGGTCATCCCCTCTGGCGAGTAGCAACTGGCAAAATGGTGGTGATCCCGATTGCAATAGGTCGTCTTGACAGCGATGGGTTTAGTAACGGGCTCTGGCGGCGTTACTGGCTGTTTCTGCACCTGCGGGACTGGCGACGTTACTTCTGGTTGATCCTCTGGAATGATGGATGCTGCAATGGCGGCGAGGCACGCTTTGCAGGTGGGTGGGCATCCCTTCGTCCTGACATACTGCTCACCGCGTTTCGCTCTCTTGCCCGCCCTCATTAGACATAGGGGAGTCATGACCGCATTCCCCGTGAAGATGTGGGTATCTGGCGGCGTTACCTTATATGCGAGTAGGTTGGTGCGGCACTTCGAGCACGTCACGAGGGAAATGTCCGTGGTCATCTGCACGTCTTCTTGGAACTTGCCGCACGCCGTCACGTATTTCGCACAGTCTGGCTTGGGACTCACAATGTGCGTCTTCCTGCGGACTGGCGGCGTTACAGCGGCATACTCGGGGTAATGTTTGGCGATTTCCGCACAGGCGCACTCCTTATAGCCGCAACCGTGGCAAGCTTTGTCACCGTGCATTTGTGCTTTACGGGCACGGGCGACCCAGAGCAGGTCCAGGCCGTTGTTGGTCTTCCAAGGTGCGTCCTTGCCGCCTCCCGCAATGTAAGCACGGTACTTAGGCACCGTCATGTCGAGCTTTATGGCTCGGCGGTATTCGGCTTGCCGTGCGGCGTTCGAGTTGTATTGGCGAATGCGTGGCATCGCTCCTCCTTCGAAACACTTATTCCTGTTTTTGATTAGGAGCGTGCGGTGTCCACGGGCACCTACCCTCGGCTGAGGGCCGCTTGAGATGAGGCAGGGAAAGCTTGCCTTACTACATCCCCGCTACTAACTATAAAGTTAACACAGGCCGAAAGCCTTGTCAATCCGCCTGTTTGGGGCGATGTTGAGAGTCGATAGTTACTTTTACTATTCCACTCTCCATCGGCCTGATGCCGTACCTCAACGATTGAGCCCACCTTTTTCCCATCAGAAACCCGAAATTCGTAGGGAGGTTTTCTCGGAATTGGGTATTGGATAGTAGCGGGTCTCGGAGTTCGGCTCGCTTACAGGGTTTCCGTAGCCTCAGATTTCTCGTTCTACGGCTTTGAGCACTTACGAGATATGACTGGCATGGCAAGACCGACCGTGGTCTCGAAGGACAGCTTCATTGGAACAATGCCTCCACATTTGCGGTTCGATACCCACCCCAAGCGTGGGTGTCCTTCTTTCTGCTGCCATGCCTTTCGCGGTCTACGGGGATGTCTGCCCCCAACAACGCCCGGTCCTGATTCCACTCGGCAGACCGCAATCCAAGCTGTTGCAATTCCCTTCAAGAAACCTCTCACAGCCTCGGTGTGATTCCGCCGAAACTGGCGTAAACTGCGACCCAGAGTCACCGAGTCCGTGGAAAGCAGGAGCCATGGCTCGGAGGAGGTATCAACGAGGGTCTGTGATACAGCGAGGCGAAGGCTGGGAGGGACGCTGGAAAGAAGATGTGATTGAGGATGGAGTACTCCGTCGAATCCATCGGAGTAAGGTTCTCGGCACAATACAGCAGTTCGCAACGAAACGTCTCGCTCGACGTGAACTCGACCGCGTGATGAACGAGGCGGGGATCAACAACGAAGACTACCAACCTTCCGTACTCGGCACTTTTCATGCGTTTGCCGAGGAGTGGAAGCAGAAAGTTGCCAGCACTATGGGCGTCGGTACACAAGCTGGTGTGAAATCCGAACTCAAGGCTTGGGATAAGGCACTCCAAGTCAAGAACGGTCACCAGTCTGTCTCGATGCCATTTCGAGAAATCAACGGCAATGCGATTCAGACGGTGATTTCTGGATGGAACACGGGAAAAGGCTTCAAGAAGGTGGGTGCGAAGTCTATCAAGAACCGTGTGGGCACGTTCAAACTCGCTTGGAAGTGGGCAAAGGATTGGGCATACACCCGCTCCGACTTTCCTGAGAATCTGCGTCTACCTTATTGGGACAGGGAGGAAGCTAAAGCAAAGCGTCCAGCATACTCAATCGAGACCGTGAAAAAAATCATGGAAGCGTCCGAGTATCCGTACAACTTGCTTTGGTGGGTTGCTTGCGAGTGTGGCATACGGCGTGGTGAAGTCTGTGGGCTGGATGTAGGGCACATCGACTTGAACAATCGCACCATCACAATTCGCAGGAACCGAGTGGGCAGCGTGGTGAAGAACACGAAGAGCCGAAGGGCACGAGTGTTTCGAATCTCGCCTGAGCTTGCGGAACAGTTGAAGCCGCTGGTGGAAGGTCGTGCTGCTGATGAACCTTTGTTCCTGTCCGCCGAGAAGGTGCGGTTGCATCCAGAGAATCTTGTGAAGCGGGAGTTGGTTCCCGTTCTACAGGAACTCGGTGTCTACGTGAAAGGTACGGCGTGCCACGGATTTCGGCACGGAAATGCCACTGAGATGGACAGGCTCGGGGTGCCGATGGCGACACGCCAGCAGCGTCTCGGGCACGTGGACGCAAGTACGACCATGCTCTACAGCCACAGCACGGACGCCAACGATAGCAAAGTGGCTGAGGAGTTCGGAAGGATGTTGTCGCAAGGTTTTACGCAGAAAGCAGTTGCGACAACTTCGGGTGGTTAGTTTTCAACAACATAGGCTGGGAAGTTTGGGTAAATTTGCGGTGGCTCATAACCCAAAGGTCGGTGGTTCAAATCCACCCCCCGCAACCATTTACGGATTGCGCGACCCGACACATGGGTGACAGATCGTACCGGACACATAGGTTACACTTTTTCCCTTTTTAAGGG
>Ga0187879_10002529_pt1 | contig 12376 bp, 9 predicted proteins | sample June2016WEW_19_1_FD_132423 | JGI IMG/M metagenome (GOLD analysis project Ga0187879, IMG submission 132423) | Peatland microbial communities from SPRUCE experiment site at the Marcell Experimental Forest, Minnesota, USA - June2016WEW_19_10 | ecosystem: Environmental > Terrestrial > Soil >... | reverse complement strand
GCGAGTTGGACCGCCTCGGCTCCGGTTCCGGCCTCGCCGGCCACGTCGATATCGGGTGTCTGCTCGATCAGCATGCGCAAGCCCGCACGGATCAGCGGCTGGTCGTCGGCCAGGATGACCCGGATGGTCATCGGGCCGGCGCGGGCAGTGGCAGCCCGGCGGCGACGCGGAAGCCGCCGCCGGGGCGCGGGCCGGCCGAGAAGTCGCCGCCTAGCAGCGCGGCGCGCTCCCGCATGCCGGCGATCCCGCAGCCGGTCCCGGCCACGCCGGCGCCGCGCCCGCTGTCGGTGACCTCGATCGACAGATACCCGTCCTGCGGATCCGTTAGTGACACGGCAGTCGCGTCTGTGGCAGTCTGTACGGGCTGAGCCGAGAGGAGGTGCGACACCCATGTCGATGCTGGTTCCCGCGCCTCCTGGAGCTGACTGACCGAGCGCAGCCACAGGTGGCGCCACCTTCGAAAGGTGGCCCGATGACCGTACACATCAAGAGCATCACCTTCGGCTGCGCTGATCCCCGCCGCCTGGCGCAGTTCTGGAGGCAGCTGACCAGGTTCAGCGAAGACCCGGACAACGGCAACGCTCCCGGCGACCCGGAGGGCAACGAGTTCTGCATCGAGCCCAGTGACGCCGGGCGCGCGCCTTTGGCCGGGCAGCTCGGCCGCGCATTCGACGCGGTCGCTGCCCTGATCAGCAACATCCGAGCTGACCAGTGGTCAGCGCCGACCCCATGCACGGACTGGACGGTACGCCAGCTGGTCAATCACCTGATCGGCATGAACCGGGTCTTCGCCGCGCTGCTCGCCGGCCAGCCGCCTCCGCCCAGGCCGTCCGCGGACCATATCCAAGATGACCCCGTCGGCGCCTACCGCGATTCCGCGGCCACGCTGCAGGCCGCGTTCGGCCGGCCCGGGGTCCTCGAACGCACCTACCACGGCCCGCTCGGGACCGCCACCGGCGCCGAGCGACTGAAGATCCGGCTCTACGACCTCCTCGCCCATGGCTGGGACCTCGCGCAGGCCACGGGACAGCCCGCCGACCTGCCTGATGATCTAGCCGAACAGTCGCTGGCGTTCGCCCGGACCCAGCTGACCGGGCAAGCCCGCCCAGGTCGCTTCGGCCCGGCCCAGATCGTCGCCGAACAGGCCCCTGCCATCGAGCGGCTGGTCGCCTTCCTCGGCCGCCCGGTCAACACAGGAGCCTGAGCAGATGACTGATCCGGCGAACCAAGACCTCGTTCCCGCGCGGTTGCGCTGCGGCATCGTCGTGCGTGTCCGGGAGGATGCCTGCGAAATTGTCAGGGACCGGCAGCTCTGCTCCGTCCGGTACGCGGCGCCGTTTCCGTCACCGCGGACCGAACGGGTGTCACCTGGCCACCTGGTGGCCATCGCGACCGCGCCGGACGGCACCGAGGCGGTGGTGTGGCGCTGGTATGACGCCGTCGTGCTCGGCGCAGAGGCCGGCTTGATCAGGCTGTGGGAGCCCTCGCACGGCGAAGTCCTGGCCCAGCCACGGCCCGCGTACCAGTCTCCACAGCCCGGAACTCGTGCCTACCTGTCCGCCGGTCTACCCGGCGCCGACTGGTGGGTCGCCGGCGGCGCCGCTGCCACCCGGAGGACGCCGACGTCGAGCTGGACGAGGTCGAGCAGCTCTACACCGAGCGCGATCTCTGGAACACCCTGGCAGGCTCGGCCGCGCGGATCCCGGCCAGCTCGCCGCGCGTTCGCAACCGGGCCAGCGGCAACGCGGGACCAGCGCGGCCGGCGATCACCACGTGAAGCTGCGAGGGCAGGTGCTCGAGCAGGAACGCCATTCCGTCCTGGACATCGCGTGCGTCGATGACATGGTAGTCATCGAGCACCAGGACGATATCGGCCGCGATGGCGCCCAGGTCGTTGAGCAGAACGGTAAGCACCGTCTCGATCGGGGGCGGCGGGCACGCATGCACGACACTCGTGGTGTGCTATCCGGAGCGGCCTGCCGTGGCGGGCGGGGCGTACTCCGGTGTCCAGATCGCGGCGTCCACCGCGGCCGCCGCCTGGTCGCGGCTCATCATTGGTGCCGCGCCGGATGCGGAGGCCTCGCAGGCGACCGCGATCGCGACGGCGCGCGAGATGGGCCGGAGCTCGGCGAGGCTGGGGTAGAGCGCGCCCTCGGCGAGCCGGTCTGTGTCGACCAGATCGGCCAGTGTGGTGGCCGCCACGAGGAACATCCGGTCGGTGACTTCCCCTGCCTGCGACGCGATCGCGCCGAGGCCTACTCCCGGGAAGATGAACACGTTGTTCGCCTGCCCGATCACACGGTCGCGGCCTTCCACCCGTACCGGGTCGAAGGCACTGCCGGTTGCTACCAGCGCACGCCCGTCACTCCATGCGAGCACATCGGCTGGGGTCGCTTCGGATTTCAGGGTCGGGTTCGACAGCGGCAGCACGATCGGTGCCGGGGTGTGGGCGGCCATTTCGCGGATCACCGGCTCGGTGAAGGCGCCTGGGGTCGCTGACGTGCCGATCAGGATGGTCGGGCTCATCTGCCGCACGACGGTTTCGAGGTCGTAGTGGCTGGCGGCCGCGAAGCCGCACGCGGCCAGTTCCGGGGCGGGCAGCGCGAACTGGCGCTTGTCCTCGTCCACCTGGTCGCGCCCATCGAAGATGAGGCCGTGCGAGTCAAGCATCATGACCGCGCGGCGAAGGCTGGCGCTGGGGTCCTGCTCGCGGATAACCGTCTCGGCCAGGCGCGCGATACCCGTGCCGGCCGCGCCCGCGCCTACGAAAACCAGCCGCTGAGCGGCTAGCGGCTCGCCGCGCAGCCGCAGCGCGGCCAGCAGCCCGGCCACGACAACCGCGGCGGTGCCCTGGATGTCGTCGTTGAAGCTCACTATGCGTTGCCGGTAGCGGCCGAGCAGCCTGATCGCGTTGTGCTGCTTGAAGTCCTCCCACTGCAGCACGGCGGCGGGGAAGACCTCGAGGACGGCTCTGACGAAAGCCTCGATGAGCGCATCGTAGTCGGCTCCGCGCAGGCGCGGCTTCGGATAGCCGAGGTAAAGCGGGTCGCGCAGCAGGTCTTCGTTGTCTGTGCCGACGTCTAGCGAGACCGGCAGGGTCACGCCGGGATGCACGCCGGCGCCTGCGGAGTACAGCGCGAGCTTTCCCACCGGGATGCCCATGCCACCGGCTCCCTGGTCGCCCAGCCCCAGGATCCGCTCGTTGTCGGTGGCAACGATCAGCCGGATGCCCGGCCGGCCGGTGTTGCGGAGCAGTTCGGGGATGCGATCAATGTCGTCGGGAGTGATCCACACGCCGCGCGGACGGCGTTGAATGTGGCTGAAGGTGCGGCAGGCTTCGCCGACCGTCGGGGTGTAGACGATCGGGGCGAATTCCTCGATGTGGTCGATGAGCAGCCGGTAGAAGAGCGTCTCGTTGCGGTCGTGCAGCGCAACGAGTCCGATGTACTTCTCCAGATCATCAGTCTTGCGGCGGACATGCTCGAGCTCAAGCTCCACCTGCTCCTCGATGGTGGCCACGCGCCAGGGCAGCAGCCCGCGAAGGCCGAGCTCATCCCGTTCCGCATAGGTGAACGCGACATCCTTGTTCAGGCTCGCCTGATCAAGTATTCGCGCGCCGGGCGTCGGCGCGGAGGCTGTCGTGGCTTTGCTGCCGCTGGAGTTCATCTGGCCTCCTGAACTGGCTACCCCGGGGACTGTCTACGAATGCGGAACGGGCCTGCCGATCAGCTCAAGTGAGCGGCCGCTGGTCTTCGGGCCGCCCAGGGCGATCAGGCCGGCGAGCAGCCCGGTGATCCCGATGGCGGCGAACCCGAGGAAGAACGTGGTACCGGATATCAGCGTGGGCAGCAGGAGGGCGCCCACCGCCCCGCCCAGGTGCCCGCCGCCGTCAGCCAGGGCGAACCCGCGCGACCGTAGGCGGGTCGGGAAGTTCTCGGCGGTGAAGGTGTAGGCCACCTGCAGGTAGGACCCCAATGCCAGCGACGCCAGGAATGAGCCGATGGTCACGACTGCGCCGTTGGCGAGGGTCCCGATCAGCAGCATCCCGATCAGCCAGACGACGGTGGCGGCGAAGATCAGGTGCTTGCGCTCGATCTTGTCGGCCGCCAGGATCATGATCCCTGCTCCGGCCGGGTACCCGATCGCTCCGACCGCCAGGTACAGGATCGAGCTGCCGATTCCCAGGCCGTTCGCGGACAGCAGGGTCGCGGCGTCCCCCAGGAACCCGTAGTTGCCGATGTACCACAGGAACCACATGGTGGTCATGGCCAGGACCGCTAGGCCATACCGTCCGTGCGTCAGCTCGTACAGGGTGCTGACCTGATGCTGGTCGTCACCGGCCGGCCGGGTGCCCCCAGGGCCGCCGGAGAGCGGACCGGGCGCCTGCCCGGCCGAGAACGCCACCGCGGACGCCGCCAGTTCCTGCGGGTCAAAGCGCTGCTCCATCGACCCGACCATAACCTCGGCCTTGTCGAGGTGGCCGTGCTGAATCAGCCACCGGGGTGATTCCGGCAGCCGCAACCCGAACAATACGCCCGCCAGCCCGATGAACGCGCCGATGGCGAACAGGATCCGCCAGCCGATATAGAAATGCGGTACCAGGGCGAGGGCCACGAACGGCGTGACGGCCTGCCCGATGATGCCGATCATGAACATCGTCACCGAGATACGGCCCCGCTGCGCGGGAGGAGAAAGCTCCCCCACATACGTCGACGCCAGGTTGAGAGCAGCGCCGACGCCCATACCGGTCAGGAAACGCCAGATCGACAGCGAGACGATCCCTGTCGCGAACGCGGTGCCCAGGGACCCTAGGCCAGACACGAGCAGCGAGGTGAGGAAGGCAAGCCGGCGGCCCCGCCAGTCGGCGAGCGCCCCGATGAGGTTCGACCCCACGATGTAGCCGACCAGCCCGATGGCTATCGCCACGAATTTCACGTCGTTGCTGCTCAGGGAGAACTGCTTGACGATGGCTGGCAGCCCAAAGCCGATGTCGGTGATGTCGTAGAAGACGAAGAAGTACGCCAGGCCCAGCACGAAAAGGTCGAAGCGGGGCAGCGGCCACCCCGGCAGCCGGTCCATACGGTCCAGCAGCGCCTGGCCCCGGGCCCTTCCGCCGGCCTGACCTTCCGGGCCGGCCGCTGTCGCGCTCATCCCATAGCCTCACTTCCGGCACAGGTCTATGTACGCATTAAAAAACCCCGGCTCTACCGCCACATGCGCAACATCGCGGATGCAGCTGCCAGGGTCCGGAGCAATCCTCCGTGATAATACGCTTTCCTTACACTCGCGCATAGGGCATTCCGGGACCCAATAACCAGCCATGGCCGGAGTGCTGCGAGCGACAGCCGGTCGGCTAGCTGTCAGGCACCATGGCCTTGCTCTCAGCGGAGGCCGAATAGGTATTTGACGTCAGGGACCGTCGTCGATGTCTCTGGAATTAACTGGAACCGGCCGATGACGTGGCCCGGTCAGGAAGGGGGAACGGGTCCCTGTCCGCCGCATCGGCCTCCAGGTCGCGCAACTGGCCCTTCAGGTATGCCTGCAGCCTGCTGCGGTAATCGCGCTCGAAGGCGCGTAGGTCATCGACCCGCCGCTCGAGTTCCTCGCGCTCGTGCGCCAGCGAGCCCAAGGCCTGGTGGTATCGCTCCTGCGCGTCGCGCTGCAGGCTCTCGGCCACGGCCCGGGCATCACTGGTGATCTGTTCCGCCTGACTGCGGGCCTTGCCGAGGATCTCATCGGCCGCCCGGCGCGCCCGGCCCAGCGTCTCACCGGCTTCCCGGCGGGCATCCGCGAGGGCCTGGTCGGCGGTCTGCTGCGCCAGCACCAGCACCCGGGCCACGGTGTCCATGCTGGGCACCTGGGCCGGCATGCCCATCAGCGCCGGCACAGGCGTGCGCTGCGGCTCGGGCGGCACCGGCTCCGCGGCCATCCTCTCCGGGTCAGGTTCGGCCAGCGCAGAGCTGAAGGCGGGCACCGCCGGCGTGCTGCCGCCCAGGCACTCGGCAAGCTTCGCCCGCAGTTCCTGATTCTCCTGAAGGAGCCTCTCCATCTCGGTCTCCACCTCGTCGAGGAAGGCGTCGACCTCTTCCTCGTCATAGCCGGGCCGCAGCCGGGTGGTAGCGAACTGCTTGTTCCGCACATCCGCGGGCATCAGCGGCATCTCGCCTCCTCGGCACGGAGAGTGTCCCCTGACCGGAAAGTAGCCGACCACAGCCGCGACAGGACCCAATTCAGGGAAAATGGGCACGACGGCCGTCGGCCTGGGCGCGCGGGTCAGGCAGCAAGCCCCATGAAAAGCCGGGCCTAGCGCTACCTCTCCGTCCGGACAGCGACCTGTGCGGACGGGCAACATCGACCGATCTCGTGCTCGTTAGGCCTCCCAGACGCGGTGAAGACGTTGTGCTAGCACGAGGCCCAGTGCACCGGCTGACCACCTTGGGCCAGCACCTCCGGGTCGGCCACACTGGGCCGAGGAGGTCGTTATGGGGGCTCTAAGGCTGCTATTTCGCGCTGAGTTCCGGCGCCGGTGGCGATCTTGGCTGGTCCTGGCGACCCTGATAGCCGTCGTCGGCGGGGTAGCCCTGGCCGCCGCTGCGGCCGGCCGTCGTACCGATTCGGCATTCCCGCGATTTGTCTCAGCCTATGGCTTCGACGCCGGCGTGTACGCTATGCGACCCATGCCGAAGCTTGCCAGGCTTCCGGGGTCAGCTCCGCCATCGATGTCGTCGGGCCGTTCAGCGGTCAACCGGCGTGTGACTGCACCAGCCCGATCGACCCGACGGACTTCGAGGTCCTTGTCGTGCCACCCGGGGGCAGGCCGATCTACAAGCTGATCTCCGGCCACCTGCCAGACCCGTCCGCCCCTGACCAGGTACTGGCGTCGTTCACCTTCAACAGAACGACGGCGTGCACCTTGGCACGGTGATCCATGTCCCGTTCTACTCGGCGCCGCAGGCCTCGGCGTACGGCAACGCCATTGGTGCGCCACCCAAACCCGACGGTCCGACCGTTGCCTTCCATGTGGTCGGTTTCGAGGCCGCCGAGACCGACTTCCCGTCCGGATCGAGTCTTTCCTACTATCTGTATACGACCCCGGCATTCGCACGTACCCTGCTGCCCCGGACGGCGACGGGAGATCTGTATTTCGCCCGCCTGCGCAACGGTGCCGCCGGCGTACCCCGGTTCTCCCGGCAAGTCAGCTCGCTGGGTGCGGAAGCGTACAACTTGAACGAGATCGCGGCGTCCGTCCAGTCATCGATCCACCCACAGGCGATCGGGTGGTGGATCCTGGCCATGTTGTCTGCCCTGGTCGCACTAGCGGTGGTGGGCCAGGCCCTCGTCCGTCAAAGCATCGTCGAGAGCGAGGACTACCCGACGATGGCAGCCATAGGCGCCGATCGGCGACAGCTGCTCGCGCTGGGACTGGCGCGCAACGTTGCGGTGGGGCTGGTGGGCGCCGCAGGTGCCGTCGTGGTCGCCACCGCGTTGTCCCCGCTCGCTCCCTTCGGCGAGGCGCGCATCGCAGAGACCTCCACCGGGGTGACCTTCGACCCGCTCGTCCTCCCGCTCGGTGCACTCGCCACGGTGCTGGTGGTTTCGGGGCTCGGCATATGGCCGGCGCTTCGCGCCACACGTACGCTGCGAGCCGGAGAGCGAACAGGTGAGCCCCGTCCCTCCGCGGTGGTAGCACGCCTGGCGGCCCTGGGCGTGCCGCCGAGCGCCATGATTGGTGTCCGCAACGCCCTGGAGCGCAGGAGCGGCGGAGCCACGGTTCCGGTGGGTGCCGCTCTTATCGGCACGCCGCTGGCGGTGGCAGCGCTGTGCGCGACAGGGGTCTTCGGCGCCAGCCTCTCGAACCTCACAGCCACCCCCAGGCTCTACGGAGCCCCGTTCCAGCTCAACATCAGCAACCCGAGCGGCGGGCTTTCTCCGGCCCTTCTCGCCAGCCTGGAACACAACAAGGCCGTCTCCGGGATAATGAAAGGCTTCGCCGCCCAGGTCTCCGTGAACAAGGTGGCGGTGGGAGCCGGAGTCGTAACGCCCATCAAGGGCCGGGTCCTGCTTTCGACGGTGAGCGGGCACGTTCCGGACGGCGACGGCCAGATCGGTCTCGGCGCGACTACGATGCGACAGGCGGGTGCCCACCTGGGTTCTGTCGTCCGCGTCACCGTCTCGTCGCCGTCGGGTCGCAGGCGCGCTGTGCCCTTCCGGGTGGTCTCTCAGATCTCCTTCCCGGTGCTCAGCGGGTTGAGCCTGGGCACCGGCTCGGCGTTCACGAGCGCCGGCTACGAGAATGCCGCCTGCCCGCCGGGACCGCGCCAGTCGGCGTGCCTGCGGGCGCTGTCTTCGGAGCGGGTCGCCGGCGGGCTCCTGGTCAGCTTCGTCTCAGGTCCAGCGGGCCAGGCAGCGATCAGCCACTACCTCGATACCTACCAGTCGGTCGCCGCGCTTGTCATCGCCCCGACCGCTCTCGTGAACTTCGGGGAAGCGGTTAACTTCCCGCTGATCTTCGGTGCCATGCTGGCCGTGTTCGGGGCGGCGACGCTCGTTCACCTGCTGGTGGTGAGCGTGTCGCGGCGCCGGCGAGAGACCGCTCTTCTCAAGGCGTTCGGGTTCGTGAACGGCCAGGTCGCCGCGACAGTGGCCTGGCAGGCCACGACCGTGGCCATTGTCGGGATCGTCATCGGTGTCCCACTCGGGATCTTGATCGGCCGGGCAATGTGGAGCGCGTTCGCCAGCAACCTCGGATTCGTGCCCGTCTCAATCGTGCAGGGCTGGCTCCTTGCTGCTCTGATAGCGGGAGTCCTTGTCGCGGCGAATCTGCTCGCTGCATTGCCGGCACTGGCTGCGAGGCGTTCCCAGGCCGGCCGGCTCCTGCGAACGCAGTAAAGCTAGCCGGCTAGCTCACCACCGGACGGCAATTAGCCAATAAGGTCCGACGATAAGGGAATCACCAATTGGCCCTTGCCGACCACGGTGACGCCGCCTTCGGACACTACGAATCCGCGGGCACGGTCATGCTCCTTATCCACCCCGACCGTGGCGCCCTCGAGTACGGTGACGTTCTTGTCCAGGATGGCGTTCTTGACCACGGCATGCTGGTTGATGCGGGTGTCGTGCATCAGCACCGACCGCTCGACCCTGGCCCAGCTGTCCACCCGCGCTCCCGGCGACAGGACTGAGTTGCGCACCAGCCCGCCGGAGACGATGACGCCGTTGCTGACCAGGCTGTCGATCGCCCGTCCCGTCCGGTCACCGTCGTTATGCACGAACTTGGCCGGCGGCTGCCAGGGCACCTGGGTCAGGATCGGCCACCGTTCGTTGTACAGGTTGAACACCGGATGCACCGCGCACAGGTCCATGTGCGCATCGAAATAGGAATCGAGCGTCCCCACATCTCGCCAGTAGCCCAGGTCGGCGGCCTCGGCGCCGGGAACCTTGTTCTGCAGGAAGTCATAAACGTGCGCGGCGCGCTCCCGCACCAGCATGGGCATAATGTCGCCGCCGATGGCGTGCTGGCTGCTATCGTCGGCCGCGTCCTTCTTCACCGCATCTACCAGCACGTCGCAGTCGAATACGTAGTTCCCCATGGACGCGAATGCATTGTCCCCCTGGCCGGGATGCCCCGGCGGGTTGGCCGGCTTTTCCAGGAACGTCTCGATGCTGTGGCCGTCCGGCGCCGTCTGCGCCACGCCGAAATCCGTCGCCTCCATCCTCGGTACGGGGACCGCCGCGACCGTCGCCCCCGCGCCCCAGGCCAAGTGCCGGTCGATCATCTGCCTTGGGTCCATCCGGTACACGTGATCGGCCCCGAAGACCACCACGATGTCGGGCCGGTCGTCGTAGATGAGGTTCAGCGACTGGTAGATCGCATCCGCGGAGCCGCTTTGCCAGCGCGGGCCAAGCCGTTGCTGCGCCGGGACTGGCGTCACGTAGTTATCCACTAGGCTGCTCAGCCGCCAGGTGGTGGTGAGATGCCTATCCAGGCTATGGCTCTTATACTGGGTAAGGACGCAGATGCGCTGGCATCCGGCGTTGATAAGGTTGGAAAGAGTGAAATCCACAAGCCTGTAGAGGCCACCGAAGGGGACGGCCGGTTTGGCGCGGTGGGCGGTAAGAGGCGCGAGGCGTTTGCCCGCTCCACCCGCGAGAACCAGGCCCAGGACCCGCCGTCCAGTCATCTTCCACCTCCCGGCCTCGACCTCGAGCCTCTCTGGGAGTCGTGCAGCTCCGGGGGAGAGCCGTGGCCGGCCGCACGTAGCCGTACCCGGGCCAGCTCGTCCGGGAACCTAAATAGGTTAGCGAGTCGCCATCCGGCAGGCTAGGGATGGCGCCGCTGCCGGCTGGCCGGGAGAGTTGATCACTTCTGCGATGCCGTGCCCACCGTGATGGTGTCGCCGTCTGACGTCGTCTGACCGTCGTTTTGGGCACCCGCAGTCTCTAACGCGGCTCGTTCGGGATATACGCAGAGACCGCCTGCTGGTGACCTGGCGAGAGGGATGTGCTGTGCTAGTGACATGACCAGTGAACCCGCCGATGAGTTTAATGCGCTGCCGGCGGACTGGGAGTCCAACCAGGGCCTCCTGGCCGGCCTGACGGTGGACGACGACGACGAGCACGACGATCCCGTCCTGCGCTGGCCGGACGGCCGGACGGTCGATACCTGGCGCGAGGACTACCCCTACCACGAGCGGATGCTGCGGCATCAGTACGAGTACGAGAAGCGCCCGCTCCAGATCGAGCTCGTCAAGCTGCAGAACTGGGTGAAGGCCACCGGGCAGCGCATCGTGATCGTGTTCGAGGGCCGCGACGCGGCGGGCAAGGGCGGGACCATCAAGCGGTTCACCGAGCACCTGAACCCCCGCGGCGCGCAGGTCGTGGCGCTGGCCAAGCCGAGCGAGCGGGAACAGACCCAGTGGTACCTGCAGCGCTACGTGCCGCACCTGCCCGCCGCGGGCGAGATCGTCATGTTCGACCGGTCCTGGTACAACCGCGCGGGCGTGGAGCGGGTGATGGGCTTTTGCACGCAGGCGGAATACGAGGAGTTCATGCGGGAGGCGCCGCAGTTTGAGCGCATGCTGATCCGCTCCGGCCTGAACCTGACGAAGTTCTGGTTCTCGGTGACGCGCGCCGAGCAGCGCACGCGGTTCGTCATCCGCCGGGTCGACCCGGTACGCCAGTGGAAGCTGAGCCCGATGGACATCGAGTCGCTGGACAAGTGGGAGGCCTACACCGAGGCGAAGGAAGCGATGTTCTACTACACCGACACGGCCGAGGCTCCGTGGACGGTGGTCAAGAGCAACGACAAGAAGCGAGCCAGGCTCGAGGCCATCAAGCATGTGCTGGCGAAGATCGACTACGCGGACAAGGACGACGCGGTCATCGGTAAACTGGACCCGGCCATCATCGGGCCACCCTCAGTGCTATCTGAACACAACCCGGACCGCATACACCCGCAGCTATGAGCCGGGCGCCCCGCCGGATTGGTCCGCGGGCCGGGGACGTCCAGGTCGGCCGGCGAGGGCCGACCTGGACGTCATGATCAGACGAGGTCGAACCGGTCGAGGTTCATCACCTTGTCCCACGCCGCGACGAAGTCGTACACGAACTTCTCATTCGCGTCATCGCTCGCGTAGACCTCCGCGAGCGCGCGCAGCTCGGAGTTCGACCCGAAGACCAGATCGGCACGGCTGCCGTTCCACTTGACCGCGTCCGTAGCGGCGTCGCGGCCCTCGAACGTGTTCGCGTCCTCGGCTGTCGGCTTCCACGTCGTGCCCATGTCGAGCAGGTTGACGAAGAAGTCGTTGGTCAGCGACCCGGGGGCCGTGGTGAAGACGCCGAGGGGCGACTGCTGGTAGTTCGCGCCCAGGACGCGGAGGCCACCGACGAGGACTGTCATCTCGGGGGCGCTCAAGGTCAGCAGGTTCGCCCGGTCGAGCAGCAGGTACTCGGCCGGCAGCTGGTTGCCCTTGCCGACGTAGTTCCGGAACCCGTCCGCCTTCGGCTCGAGCGCGGCGAACGACTCCACGTCGGTCTGCTCCTGCGACGCGTCCGCACGGCCGGGCCTGAAGGGAACCTCGACGTCGACGCCGGCGTCCCTGGCGGCCTGCTCGACGGCCGCAGCGCCGGCGAGCACGATCAGGTCGGCGAGTGAGACCTGCTTGCCGCCTGCGTGGGCGGTGTTGTAGGCCTGCTGGATCCCCTCCAGGGTGCGCAGCACGGTGGCCAGCTGGTCGGGGTCGTTCACTTCCCACCCGCTCTGCGGCTCGAGGCGGATGCGCGCACCGTTGGCGCCGCCGCGCTTGTCGCTGCCACGGAAGGACGAGGCCGCCGCCCACGAGGCGGACACGAGCTGGGGCACGGACAGGCCCGAGGC
>Ga0187879_10002525_pt1 | contig 12393 bp, 5 predicted proteins | sample June2016WEW_19_1_FD_132423 | JGI IMG/M metagenome (GOLD analysis project Ga0187879, IMG submission 132423) | Peatland microbial communities from SPRUCE experiment site at the Marcell Experimental Forest, Minnesota, USA - June2016WEW_19_10 | ecosystem: Environmental > Terrestrial > Soil >... | reverse complement strand
GCCGCTACCGGGCGCCAGGCTGGCCACGGTCCCGGTGAAGTGGACACCGGGAAAGCTGTCGATGCTGAGATCGGCTTGCTCGCCGCGGAACATCTGTTCGATCTGGGTCTCTTTGAAATTGGCGACAACGTAGATCGCGCGCCCCATCGGCACGATCGTCATCAATCCCTCGCCCGGTTGAACAAACCCGCCGAACTGCACCGAGCGATCGCCCACGGCGCCATCGACCGGCGAGACGATGGTCGCGTAGCCGAGGTTCAGCCGGGCGGTTTCGACCTGCGCCTTGTCGCCATCGACCAGGGCTTTATCGGCGGCGACGGTGGCGTTGTCGGTATCGTACTGCTGCCGGCTGATCGCGAGGTTGTCTTTGATGACCGCCGCATCGCGGCTGAAATTGGTCTGCGCGTTCGCCAGGTTGGCCTGATCTTTCTCCTGGTTGGCGATGCTTTGATCGAGCGTCGCCTGATACGGCCGCGGGTCGATTTGAAGCAATGTTTCGCCGGCGTGGACTCGCTGGTTGTCGGTGACAAGCAACCCCGTGACGTATCCGCTGACCTGCGGCGCAATGATGACGGCGTCGGCCTGGGTGTAAGCGTCGTCGGTGGAAGCGTAGAAACGCAGCACGGTCCACCAGTAGATACCGAAGCCGATCCCCGCCACCAATAACAACGCACCGAGAATCGCGAAGCCGATCAATCGCCGCGTGGTTCGTCTTTTGGCGTCTGGATCGGGCCGCGAGCCCGCATCGCGCTCGCGCTGACCACGGTCATCATCGTCGTCGGCGAGCATCAGGAAATCGTGCGGCCGCTCCCGTGGCGTCCGGGGGGCGGGCCGCGTGTCTGTGCCGATGGCGTGGCGCGGATCGTCGGGAATGATTGCCTCCAACCAGAAGCCATTGCGGTCTCGGCGTGGTACCAGGCGCGTTGCGCGCCATTGCCAAGCCGGATCAGGCGCCGCGGCATTGCCGCGTGCCGGGATCCTCGCTCGCCTCGCTATAAAGTCTGGGCCACCGCCGATGGTTCCGGCTCGCATGCCTGAAAGCGCTGAGACCTTGGCCGTAGCACCGTAGCCAACGAGCGCGCCCGCCATGCGGAGGTCGCCGACGAATCTTTGATATTCGGCGTCAATCTCCGCTTCCGTTTGCCGCCGCAACAATGCAGATGGACGAATCGTTACCCGCACGAGCGTGCCGTCAGCGAGCATTTCGGTACGGTCGCGCGCCTGGTGGATTGCGATCGTGCGGCCAAGCACAGCGCGTGCTGCGGTGGTACCCAACGCCAATATGACGGCCGGTTTGATGAGGGCCAGTTCACGATCCAGCCACCAGCGGCAGGCCTCGATCTCGCTGACGGCGGGCCGTTGATGTATGCGGCGTTTGCCCCCCTGCTCGAACCTGAAATGCTTTACTGCATTGGTGACGAAGACCTCGTGGCGCGGAACGGCCGCCTCCTGCATTGCGCGCGAAAGGACCCGGCCAACTGGTCCAACGAACGGCTTGCCGGCGAGGTCTTCACGGTCGCCCGGTTGCTCGCCGATGAGCATGAGCCTGGCGCGGAGCGGGCCTTCGCCGGGGACGACCTGCGTTGCGTGGCGATATAGGCTGCAACGCTGGCACGCGGCCTCCTCGCGCCGCAGCGCGGCGAGGGAGGCGGCGAGCGGAACATCGCTCAATGCGGTTGGCCCAGGACGCGGTGTTCAAAGCAGAACGGTGCAAAATTGCTTGCGGAAGCGATATCAGGCTCGCCCATGGTCGGGACCTCGCCCAGTACAAAAAGTGAGTCTTTACAACGTGACTCTTTAAAGTGAAGGTCTGCGCGGTGGGTTCCAGCGCGTTGCTGCCGTCGCGGTCACGCCGAAAAATCTTGCCGACGCGGACCGGAACGACGGGCGGTTGCAGCGGTTCGCGTTGCACGGCTGGTTCGCGTCCGACATCAGCGGTGACGCCAGAGGGGGCCCGGGATCCTGATCGATTGACGCCATTGCGACATATCTGACGACCGGCACGCCTGGCTAAGTAGCAGCAGGCTTTGGATGCAACCTAACCAGCGCGTGGGTTGTTAACAACCTGTTCGGGTGACATGAGACGAAAGGACGAGCCAATGCCACGCGGAGACAAATCGAAATACACCGACAAGCAGGAACGCAAGGCGGATCATATTGCCGAAAGCTACGAGGAACGCGGTGTTCCAGAGCAAGAGGCCGAACGCCGCGCCTGGGCGACGGTGAACAAGGACGACGGCGGCGGTAAGCGAAGCGGTGGCAGCGGCCAGGGCAAGCGAACCGGTCATCCGGCGGCGCATAAAGGAGGACAAATTGGCGGCGCGTACGCGGCGTCACGTCCGGCGGCCGCTCGTTCCGCATCCGCGAAGAAAGCGGCGGCAACGAGGAAACGCAAGACGGCACGCCGATCCACAGCCTGACGCTGATCCCAGTACGGGGGGGGCGGCATGGCCAGAGCATGATTTCATGACGCGGCGGATCATGACGACGCGCTCGCCGGCGTATTCTGGATTTTGGTGATGTTTGGGCTTGGCGGCCTGGGTTCATTCACTTGTCATGATCTCATGGTTCAGTATCTTATTGTCCAGTTCGATGTCGGAACGATGGTAGCGCACTGATTTAATGTCACAAATCTTTCGTGCGTTTCGGCAAACGGCAGCTCCCCGGACCGGGGTGGGAACCTAAATCCACCTATGCTATTGAATATCGAGGTTCCGGGAATGAATGACGTGCGCACTTCTCCCACCGAAACAGAGCTTCAGCTGCTCGATCGCTATTGGCATGCCGCGAATTTCCTGTCGGTCGGGCAGATCTATCTTTTGGACAATCCGTTGCTCCGGGAACCTTTGCGTCCGGACCACATCAAGCCACGCCTGCTCGGCCACTGGGGCACCACTCCCGGGCTTAACTTCATCTATGCCCATCTCAATCGCGCCATCAAAGCGCGGGACCTCAACGTGATTTTTGTTTGCGGCCCAGGGCACGGCGGCCCCGGGGTGGTGGCGAACACTTATCTCGAGGGCACGTATACCGAGATTTATCCCGATATCAGCCGCGATACCGAGGGTCTGCGCAAGCTGTTCCGGCAATTTTCCTTTCCAGGCGGCATTCCCAGCCACGCTGCCCCGGAAACGCCCGGCTCGATCCATGAAGGCGGCGAACTCGGTTATGCCCTGGTGCACGCGCATGGCGCAGCGTTCGACAATCCGGATCTGGTCGTCGCCTGCGTGATCGGCGACGGTGAGGCAGAGACAGGACCTCTCGCGGCTTCATGGCATTCGAACAAGTTCCTCAATCCCGTGCACGACGGTGCAGTCCTGCCGATCCTTCATCTCAACGGGTACAAGATCGCCAATCCTACCATTCTTGGGCGTCTGGACGATGACGAGTTGTTCAGTTTGCTGCGCGGCTATGGCCACGAGCCGCTGGCCGTAGAAGGTGATGAACCAGCGGAGATGCATCGGCAGATGGCGCATGCGATCGACGAAGCGCTCGATCGCATCGCTGCTATCCAACGCGGCGCCAGGACCGTGGGCAACACGCAACGGCCGCGATGGCCAATGATCGTCCTGCGTAGTCCCAAGGGCTGGACAGGGCCTAAGGAAGTCGATGGCAAGAAAGTCGAAGGTTTCTGGCGCGCTCACCAGGTGCCGGTCGACGCGGTGAAGACCAACCCCGCGCATCTGGAAATTCTGAACACCTGGATGCGCAGCTATCGGTCTGAAACATTGTTCGATGCCGACGGGCGCCTCATGCCGGACTTGCAAGCACTGGCGCCTGTCGGTGCCCGTCGCATGGGGGCAAATCCGCATGCAAATGGCGGCATGTTGAAACGCAAGCTCGAATTACCCGACTATCGCACGCATGCGGTCGCGGTACCCTCGGCAGGCAGCCCCACGGCGGAAGCCACGCGCGTCATGGGTGGTTATCTGCGAGACGTGATCCGGCTCAATGCCGAGGCAAGGATCTTCCGTGTGATGGGCCCGGACGAGACCGCCTCGAACCGGCTGGACGACGTGTTCGAAGCGACCGATCGGGTCTGGATGGAAACGATCGAGCCGTACGACGTTCACCTCGCGCAAGACGGCCGTGTAATGGAAGTCCTGAGCGAGCACCTGTGCCAGGGTTGGCTCGAAGGCTACCTCCTCACTGGGCGGCACGGCCTGTTCAACTGCTATGAGGCCTTCGTCCACATCGTCGATTCGATGTTCAACCAGCATGCAAAATGGCTCGAGGTGTCGCGACGCCTGCCGTGGCGACAGCCGATCGCCTCGCTGAATTATCTGCTGAGTTCGCACGTCTGGCGACAGGACCACAACGGTTTCAGCCACCAGGATCCTGGCTTCGTCGATCTCGTCGCCAACAAGAATGCGGATATCGTTCGCATCTACTTTCCACCCGATGCCAACAGCTTGCTGTGGGTGACCGATCATTGTCTTCGCACCTATGACCGCATCAACGTCATCGTCGCCGGCAAGCAGCCGGAGCCGCAATGGATGCCGATGGCGGAGGCCGAGGCGCATTGCGCCGCAGGCATCGGCATCTGGCATTGGGCCGGTACGGAAACATCCAATTCGCCTGACATTGTGATGGCCTGCGCCGGCGATGTCCCGACGTTGGAAACGCTGGCAGCGGTTACCCTGCTTCGCGAGGCCTTTCCCGAGCTCGGCATCCGGGTGGTCAACGTTGTCGACCTGATGGCACTGCAGCCGCAGGAACAGCATCCGCACGGACTTTCCGATCAGGACTTCGATCGGATTTTCCCACCCGACAAGCCGGTGATGTTCGCTTATCACGGTTATCCTTACATGGTTCATCGCCTCACTTATAAACGCGCCAACCACGACCACATGCATGTTCGCGGGTTTCGCGAGAAGGGCACGACGACGACGCCGTTTGATATGGTCGTGCTCAACGAACTCGACAGATACCATCTCGCGATCGCAGCGATCGAACGCATCCCGGCACTCGCCGGGAAGGCGGCTCCGGCGCGGCAGATGTTCCATGCCAAACTGATCGAACACCACCGCTACATTCGCGAGCACGGCGAGGACATGCCGGAGATTCAAAACTGGCATTGGCAAGGCACGAGGAGTGTGGGCGGTGCAAGCGATCCTGGCGCTTAACGCCGGCTCATCCAGCGTCAAGTTTAAAGTTTATGAGGTGCAGGCGCCGGAACCCGTTCTGCTGTTGCGAGGCATGCTGGACCGGGACGCGGGTGACAGCGAATTTATAATTAAGGATGCGGCCGGCAAACCGATCCAGGACGTCAGGCTGAATGCGTCCGATACGCAAGCTGACCTTGCGGCGATCTTGCTGGAACGAATCGAGCCATTGCTCGGCGGCCGAAAACTATGTGCCGTCGGTCATCGGATCGTTCACGGCGGCCTCGATTTTTCCGCGCCGGTCCTGATCGATGCCGAGATCATTCGACGGCTCGAGCACCTGACGCCTTTGGCGCCACTGCACCAATCGGGCTGTCTCGATCCCGCCCGCAGCATCCTGTCGTTGCGGCCGGAGTTGCCCCAGGTCGCCTGCTTCGACACTGCCTTCCACCGCACCCTTTCCCCGATCTATCGCCGGTTCGCGCTGCCGCTCGAGTTCGAAGCGAAGGGTATTCGCCGCTATGGTTTTCATGGGCTTTCATTCGAATACATCGTTCAGCAAATCAATCGACCGGATCTGCGTTTGGTCGTCGCTCATCTCGGCAGCGGTTGCAGCCTCTGCGCGATTCACAACGGAACAAGCGTCAACACTACGATGAGCTTCACGCCGCTCGACGGGCTCATGATGGCAACCAGAAGCGGCGCGATCGATCCTGGCCTCGTGTTGTATCTGCTGCAATCGCAAGGCATGTCGGTGGCCGAAATCGAAGACCTGCTTTACCGCAAATCCGGCCTGCTCGGCGTGTCCGGCTGTTCCGCCGATATGCGGACGTTGCTCGCGAGCGCCGATCCGAACGCAAAGGCGGCCGTCGATCAGTTTTGCGCCCGCATCGCGGAGCAGATTGCCGTGATGGCAATGGCCATGAACGGAATGGACCTGCTGGTCTTCACCGGCGGCATCGGCGAAAATAGTGCGCAGATCCGCAGCGATGTCTGTGCCCGGTTGCAATGGCTCGGGGTCCAGGCTGCCAACGATGAAGCCGAGGGTCGTTCAAAAACCGCGGCCGGTGTCGAAGTCCGGGAGATTTCGACCGACGAAGAATTTATCATTGCATCCCACACGATCGCGACAACGTCAAAGTGACGCGATCTCGCTGCGTGGACTTGCTGATCTCAGTTACGACGTTGTTCTGAGAAGCTGATCGCTGGAGAACGACCCAACCAGGCGACGGGCCGATGCGCGCCAGACCATGAAACTCCGAGGTCGGCGGACGGGTCATTCGTTGCCTGCCGTTATCTCGTCGAACTGTCATGCCACGCGACGACAACGTTCACGTGTCGATCGCGCCTCGAACTCTATTGACAAGTGCATCAATCGCGAAAGGCTTGGTAATGACCTGCATACCCGGTTCGAGGTGGCCGTTGCCAATAACTGCGTTCTCAGCATAGCCGGTAATAAACAGCACCTTGAGATTTGGGCGGAGAGCCCTTCCCGCATCAGCGACCTGGCGTCCATTCATGCCACCCGGCAACCCGACGTCGGTGAGCAGCAGATCGATTCTTGTGTCCGACTGCAAAATCTTCAGGCCCCCTGGGCCATCGACTGCCTCGAGAACGCGGTAACCGGCATCTTGCAAAACATCCATCATGAGCAACCGCACGGTCGGTTCGTCGTCGACAATCAAAATGGTTTCACCGTATCCGGGCTCGACACCAACCATGCCCTCCTCGGCGGTCTCGCGGTTTGACGCCGCGCCGTGGTGACGCGGAAAATACAAACACATCGTCGTTCCGTGCCCCGGCTCGGAGTAGACGCGAATTTGACCGTTCGACTGACGCACGAAGCCGTAAATCATGGAAAGGCCCAGACCGGTGCCTTGACCGAGCGGCTTTGTCGTAAAGAACGGCTCGAAGATCCGCCCGATGGTCTCCTTGGACATGCCGATTCCGGTATCGGTCACGGCAAGCGAGACATACTGTCCCGGCGGCAGATCACGTTCCGTCGCTGCGCTTGTGTCGAGCCAACGATTGGCTGTTTCGATCGTCAAACGGCCACCATCCGGCATGGCGTCACGGGCATTGATGCAGAGATTGAGAAGCGCGTTTTCCAACTGGTTTTGATCGATCAACACCGGCCAAACCCCAGCTGCACCGACCACCTCGACCTCAATGTCAGGACCGGTGGTCCGGCGCACGAGGTCCTCCATATCGGTAATCAGGCGGTTTAAGTTCGTCGGCTTCGGATCGAGTGTCTGGCGCCGCGAGAACGCCAGCAATCGTTGCGTGAGTGCGGCGGCTCGCCGGGTGGCGCCAAGCGCCGCATTGATATAGCGAGGTACGGCGTCCAGCCTTCCCTGGCCAATCCGGGTCTCCAGCATCTGCAGGCTTCCCGAGATGCCCGCCAGGAGATTGTTGAAGTCGTGCGCTATGCCTCCCGTCAGCTGACCGACCGCTTCCATCTTCTGGGACTGACGCAAGGCCTCCTCGGCCTGCTCCCGCTGTTCGATGGCCAACTGCACCCTGTCTTCGAGTTGCTGATTCAATTCACGCAGCGCCGCCTCAATGGCGCGCCGGTGTCCGATATCGATCAATACGCCCGGAAACCTCATTGCGGCACCGTCGGCATCCTGATCCACCCGGCCGTTTGCTTCGATCCAGCGAAACACACCGTCATATTGGCGCACCCGGTATTCCCAGCGGTACGGCCCACCGCGCCGCAACGCCTCGCCGATTTCCGCCTCGACACCTGCCTTGTCGTCCTCGTGGACCGAGGCCAATACTTCGTCCAAGGTCAGGCCGGCGCGGCATCTTGCCGGGTCGAGACCGAATGAGCGGGCAAATCGCTCGTCACCGACGAAATGATCGGTCTGCACGTTCCACACCCAGGTGCCGATGATGGCGCCGGCATCCAGCGCCAGTTGCACACGCTCGGCCTGCTCGCGTGCTTTCGCCTCGCTGGCGCCGATGGCTTCCGCCGCCTCGCGGCGCAGCCTGGCCATCGCAATGTTCGCAGCGACCCGGGCAAGCAATTCGCGCGCGGAAAACGGCTTGGTCAGGTAATCGTCGGCGCCGGCGTCCAGCCCTTCGACCTTCGCATCGTCGCCCGCGCGCGCAGAAAGCATGACAACTGGCAGGTCACGCAGCGACGCGTCCTGGCGCACGGCCCTGAGCAAGCCAAACCCGTCCAACCGTGGCATCATCACATCGGTGACCAGGATATCCGGCCGCTGCACACGCAACGAGGCAAGCGCCGCCTCGCCATCCGCCACGGTTTCTACATCGTAACCATGGCCGGCCAACAGCCGGCTGATGTAGTCGCGCAAATCGGCATTATCGTCGGCCAGGAGCACCAGGCGCCGTTCCACCCGGGTGTCTTGTGTTGCATCGCTGTGCGGCACTTCGCGAGCCGCCCCAACATCCAGCAGTGCGTCGCCGGCATCGCCGGGCAGCCAACGCAGCGCCTCCTCGACAAAAGTTTGCGAACGTGACGCGGTGGCGGTTTCTTCCGCGGCGATCTGCACGCGCTCCGGCAGGATATGCGCCGTGCCGAGCGGCACACTGACGTGGAAAGCCGTGCCACGCCCTTCCTCGCTTTCCACCGCGATGTCGCCGTTATGCAGCTTCACGAGTTCGCGCACCAAAGCGAGACCGATCCCGGAGCCTTCAAAACTTCGGCCTTTGGCACCTTCCACGCGATGGAAACGATCGAACAGCTTTTCGATCTGCGACGCCGGAATGCCGGTGCCGGTATCGCGCACAGTCAATCGCGCCGCCCCATTCCGTTCCCGCAGCAAGACTTCGATCTCGCCCGCGAACGTGAACTTGAAGGCGTTGGAAACCAGGTTGAGAACGATCGTCTCCCACATGTTGCGATCAACATAGACCGGCTGGCTCAGTGGCGGCGTGTCGACCGTCAGCGTGAGCCCAGCTCTGTCGGTAGCAGAACGGAACGACGATGCGAGATCGGCGGTCAGCGCCGCGAGATTTGTCGGCTGGTAACTGGCCTCGGTCCGGCCGGCCTCGATCCGCGAAAAATCGAGCAGCGAATTGACCAGGCGTAGCAGCCGCAAGGCATTGCGGTGGGCGATTTCCAGCCGCTCACGTTGCTCTGTTGCAATCGGTTCGACGGCTGCGAGTGCGTCCTCGAGCGGACCTAACATCAGCGTCAGCGGCGTGCGGAATTCGTGCGACACATTGGAGAAGAATGCCGTCTTTGCCCGATCGAGTTCGGTCAGAGCGTCCGCTCGCTCACGCGCCCGCTCATACTCGTCGGCGCGCGCAATGGCAGCGGCCACCTGCGCGGTCAACAGTTCGATGAAGCCCTGATAAGCGGAATCGAACAGGCGGTGGGGATTGAGGCCGGCGACGAGATAGCCGACAGCCTCACCGCCTTCCGCGCCGGCGATGGGTGCAATTAGCGCCTGACGTGGTGCGGCCGGCAGATCGTCCGGCGCAGCATGCTGCTGCAACCAGTCGGTTTCGATGCGCGCCAGCTCGACCAGAGCCGGCGTGCCATGAGCTGCCTGTGCGACTGGCCATGCCTCGGGCTCTCGACGGTCGACATGCTGCCTGGCCGACGAAAGATGCTGCTCAGGATCGTGCATTGCCATGCAGCGTAGCGTTCCGTCTCGATCGGCGAGGCAGACCAACGCAAACGGCACATCGCGCACGCCGGTGGACAGGCAGGTTTCGAGCCCTTGCATAACCTCGGCCCGCGTGGATGCTGCTGCGAGCGTGGTACCGACGTCACGCAGTACACTTAACTGACGTTCACCAATGACCCGCTCGGTAACTTCGGCCACAACGCAAAGCATGCCGGTCCTGGCGCCGGCGTCGTCGGCAAGCGGCGAGTACGAGAAGGTGTGATAGGTTTCCTCGGCAAACCCGCTGCGTTCCAGATACAACTGCAATGCTTCGTCCCAGGTTGCCTCGCCGGTGGCGAGCACATGCTGGATACGCGGCCCGATATCGGGCCAGATCTCCGCCCATACCTTGTCTGACCGACTGCCGATCACCCAGTCGCGCTTCAGGCCAACCGTCGGTAGGTAAGCATCGTTACAGAGAAAGGTGAGGTCAGGCCCCCAGGCCATCCACATGGCGAAACGTGACGTCAGCATAACGCGCACGATCGCGCGCAGGCTGGCAGGCCAGCTGTCCGGCGCGCCGAGGGGCGTCTCGCTCCACGCGCAGGCGCGCATCAGCGCTCGAACTTCGCCTGGGCCGCGGAGCAGTGCGGGTCCTTCGTCAACCGGCGGATCGGGGTCTCTTGCGGTACTGGACATTGGCCGACTGGATATTACAGATCATGATGCCGCAATCCAGACGTTGCATTCAGAACCCGCCATCTCGGACCGCACACCTGGAATGCAGGGTCGCGGCCACTCGTTGCTCGCCGTGCCGGCAGGAGATCGGTGATGCCTGGCTATTTCGGGAAGCAGTGGACCGCCGGCCGCGTGGTGACCGACGGACTGCCCTCGGCCGCAAATCAATAACAAAATGTCAGGCGCGGAATCTGGCAACGGCCTTCCAATTGATCTCCAATCCGAAGCCCGGCGCTTCGGACAATTGAACCATCCCATTTTTTGCATGGGCGCCACCCTCAAATATTGCGTGGTGCAACGGATGGCGGGCCGGGTTGCCGTGTGATTCCGCAGCGAATGCCGCGTCACCGAACGCTGATACCAGATGGCCGTGCAAATGTGCCACTGAATGCGGCGCAATGGTGACTCGTTTCAGTTCCGCATAATGCGCGATACGCAACGATTCGGTAAACCCGGCGTGCCGCGTGGAGTCGAACTGGACGAAACGGATCGCACCTGAATCAATGAAATCGCGGACCGTGAATCGGTGCCACTCCCGCTCGCCGTGCGCCAGCGGAATGGGCGACTCCGCGGCCAGCCGGACGAAATCGGCCGGTTGCAGATACCAGTGCAGCGGTTCCTCCAACCAAAAGATGTCGTACGGCGCAACGGCTTTGGCAAACGCGATGCAGTCCACAACGTCATACGGTGCGTTCATATCCAGCATGAACAGCACCTCGGGACCGATCGCCTCGCGCACCAGGCGGATGCGGGTTACTTCATCCTGCAAAGACAGCGCGCCGGTCTTCAACTTTACCGCCCGGTAGCCACCGGCAACGAACCCGGCGAGTTCATTGGCAGCAGAACCGAGAGACTCGCCTTCGACGTAGTATCCACCGGTGGAATAGGTGAACACCTCGGTCCGGGTGCCGCCCAGCAACCGAAAGACCGGCAAGCCGACCGTCTTCCCCTTGATATCCCACAGCGCGATATCGATGCCGCCGATTGCGGCCATGATCTGCGGGCGCTGATTGCGCGGCAGTGGAGGCGGCAGGCCATCCCAGCCGCCGAGACCGCCTGGCCGCGGCGACGTCAGCGAAAACAGCCGGCTCCAGATCTCGGTGTGCCCAAGAGGATCCATGCCCCGCACGACGTCGGCAAAAGACTTGATCAGCCCACATATGATGTTTTGCGGGCCACCGGAGATCTCACCGAAGCCGGTCACTCCCGCATCGGTGCGCACCTCGACCAGGATCAGTTGGGCGCGGTCCATATACTCGTGCGCGGTCCAGCTGCCCTGCGCAAAAGCGATTGCCAGCGGATGGGCAATGACCTCGGTGATTTGCATGGCGAATGACTCCGAATGTTGTCCGGTCCGGGTGGGGCTGGCTGGCCTGTATGCCTCCACCGACGGCCAAATGCGAGGTCCGGCCCGCTCCGTGCACTCAATAGCTACGAGTGTGGCGCACAGATGCCGTTGCAGCGGCAGTCCATCGCATCGGTTTGAATTTACCCCATCGGCACGACAACGGTATGAAGTCACAGTGACGCCGCGACTGATCGGGGGATGGGATGGTCAGTCCAGGTAGTGGGTCAGGACTGACCCACAGCCTTGGCTCATATGATCCTGGTTTTTTTGGTGGAGCCGAGGGGAATCGAACCCCTGACCTCCTGAATGCCATTCAGTTTTTTGGCGTATTGATTTCATTGCTCGTTTCTGTGTCCGCATAGAAACGCCTGACATCACGGGACTTTTCTTGCCATTCACTGACAAAGGTTGACAAGACCGGATAGAAAAGCGCACGCCTCGCACGGACACGATGCGGACACGGTTCGCGGCGAGGAAATCATGGCTGACCGGCTGACAGATTCTCAGGTGCGCGCGATCGAGCCGCCGGACACCGGCAATCGCATCACCTATGACGCTGAAACGAAGGGCCTCGGGATGAGGGTGACGTCGGCCGGCGCGCGCGCCTTCGTCCTCAATT
>Ga0187879_10002524_pt1 | contig 12393 bp, 11 predicted proteins | sample June2016WEW_19_1_FD_132423 | JGI IMG/M metagenome (GOLD analysis project Ga0187879, IMG submission 132423) | Peatland microbial communities from SPRUCE experiment site at the Marcell Experimental Forest, Minnesota, USA - June2016WEW_19_10 | ecosystem: Environmental > Terrestrial > Soil >... | reverse complement strand
GTCCACATAGCAAAAGCTTCGGGTTTGCTGGCCATCGCCAAAGATTGAGATGTCGTCCCCGCGTATGGCCTGGACGATGAAATTGCTCACCACCCGACCATCATTGGGATGCATGCGTGGGCCGTAAGTATTAAATATGCGGACGACCTTTATATCCACCCCATGTTGCCGGCGATAATCGAAAAACAGTGTTTCGGCACATCGCTTTCCCTCATCGTAGCAACTGCGAATCCCTATGGGATTCACTCTGCCCCAATAAGCTTCCACTTGTGGATGAATCTCTGGATCGCCATAAACCTCGCTGGTAGACGCCTGTAGTATTCGTGCCTTGACGCGCTTGGCCAATCCCAGCATGTTGATCGCGCCATGCACGCTGGTCTTGGTTGTCTGGACAGGATCAAACTGGTAGTGAATCGGGCTTGCCGGACATGCCAGATTGTAAATCTGGTCCACCTCGACATAAAGCGGAAACGTAATATCGTGGCGCTGCAGATCGAAGTAAGGATTAGAGCACAGGTGAGCTATATTCCGTTTTGTCCCGGTAAAGAAATTATCGACGCATAGCACCTCATGACCAGCATCGATCAGTCGATCGCACAAATGTGACCCGAGAAAACCCGCTCCGCCCGTGACCAGTATTCTTGACATTTTGTCGCCTATTCAAACTCTGAAGATCATTGCTCGCGGCCAATATTAGAGCACGCCCCGTCCAAGAGCGATGGGTGAAAATTCAAGATCTTTGGGACACGTGCGGCATTCAACCGCGGCCCTCATGCCGCCGACTTATTAGAACGGGAGAATTCCCGAAATCACTACCGTAGCCGAGTCGCAGCATAAAGGCCCAACGGCGCCATGTCGGTCCGGGACAACACAAGCTTCCGAGGCCGGATTTCGGGCGCCGCCAAGGTGTGTATACTATTGACGGACCGACGTGTTAACCATTCCCACTGCACCAACCCGACTATTCAAAGAATCGGAATTGCGGAAGATCAACGCTTAGCATGCGACACATGATTGGGCAGTTGACGCCTGCATTGCGCAAAGTCCTCCACAACACCGCTTGGCTGATGGTCGATCGCATCGTGCGGATGGGCTTAGGGCTTTTAGTCAGCGTCTGGATAGCCCGGTACCTTGGGCTGACACAATACGGGATCTTGAGTTTTGCGATATCGTTTGTCGCCTTGTTCGGTACGATGTCTACGCTGGGGCTCGATAGCATCGTCGTGAGACATCTCGTCACCGGAGGGGCCGACTCTAACGAGATCCTCGGGACAGCGTTCGTACTTCGATTGCTGGGTGGGATGCTCGCGCCACTGCTGGCGATTGGTTCTATTCACTTCATGGAGCCGAACGACCCGATTACCGTGCTTCTGGTGAATGTCCTGTCGGTCGGGCTAATCTTTCAAGCCTTCGACACCATCGATGTCTACTTCCAAGCCCAAGTTCAATCGAAGGTGACTGTTTGGGCAAAAAACGCCGCCTTCCTGGCGGCGTCGGGTATCCGGGTTTTCTTGGTATATGCCAAGGCTCCATTATGGACATTTGCGGTCGCTCAAGTTACGGAATTAGCTCTCGGCGCACTAGCCCTGACGGCCATGTACCGATGGCGAGGCGGCCGGGTTTCGATATGGCGCGCCCGAAGATCGCGCGCGATCCAATTGCTGCAGCAGAGTTGGCCCGTGATTCTGACCGGCATGGCTATCATGGTCTACTTGCGCATCGATATGGTCATGTTGAAATTCATGCAAGGAGATGCCGCAGTGGGCCTCTACGCAACGGCTACCAGGATATCCGAAGTGTGGTATTTCATACCGGTCGCAATAGTATCCTCGGTTTCCCCCGCAATAATTCGGGCCAAGGATAATCCGATTATTTATTATGAACGGATAGGGAAACTGTTCTCGCTGATGTCTCTGATAGCACTCGTCATTGGTTCCGGTGTCGCGCTGAGTTCCCACTGGATCATTCATACTTTGTACACCGAAGCCTTTCGTGGAGCGGCTCCGGTTTTGGCCGTACATGTATGGGCATCCTTATTCGTGTTTCTGGGCGTGGCCCAAGGGCCATGGGATGTCTCACAGAATCTCCTGAAGCTAGGCTTTTACCGAACTCTGGCGGGCGCCGTCGTGAATGTTCTGCTCAATCTCGTACTCATTCCAAAGTACTCGGCAATGGGTGCTGCAATCGCGACCGTGATTTCGTACGCGACCGCTGGAGTGCTCGCCAATGCTTTCGACTCTCGAACCCGGCCGATATTCGTGCTGCAACTGAGATCCGTTTTTCCATGGCAAGTGTTCACTGCGCATAACTCCTTGAAGTGAATGTGCGCCTACGGCGCCGATCTCTAACGACACCGCGCCGGCCGGAATGGGTATGCAGGTAGGGGAAAACGCCGTCGCTCCGCCTGACCTCGTGCGACACACTGAAGTATGCCAATATTGCGACATGACCATAAATCAAAAGCAAAGCAACATTTTCACCGACCGCGATAGACACGCTCGATTGATCACCGAAAGAATGGACCGGCCGCCAGATATTCCCGGCACGGGCCGACATGCGATCCGGGATCGCTTGCGGAAGACCAACTGAAGATGATTTCAAGACTCAAGTCGATGGTAAAGGAGAAGATCCCGTTCGCCTTGCCTGTAGCTGCACTCATCATGCAGCAATTTTCAAAACGGAAGATTCGCCGCCTGCTTCGGCAGAAGCGCGACATTTTCGTCGAGCTAGGGGCGGGACATAAGAGTGGCACAGGAAACTGGGTAACAATCGACGTAACGCGAGGCTGCGATATCTATTGGGATCTTCGTAAGGGGATTCCGTTTCCGAATGGCAGCATCAGGAAGATTTACTCGTCCCATTTTTTTGAACATCTTTCGTTTAATGAGGGTCAACAGTTTCTGGATGAATGCAAACGAGCGCTCGAGCCATCCGGCCGATTCTCGATCTGTGTTCCCAACGCAAGAATTTATATTGACGCATACGCGAAGGGCGATTCTTTGGATGAAGCGACTTTCTTTGGTTATGGTGCCGCATACAATCATACGACTCGAATCGATTACGTTAACTATATGGCATACATGGCTGGAGAACATAAATACATGTTTGACGAAGAGAACCTGGTTTTCATTTTGCGGTCAAAAGGATTTCGGAACGTTCACTTGCGGGAATTCGATCCGAGCCTCGACCTCCCAGAGAGAAATTTCGAGTCCATTTACGCGGAAGCTGAAAAGTGACCTCTCAGGCCTCGACTCGATCGCTATTCCCATCCAGCCTTGCGCCGAGGGCGGTGCCATCCCACGCCTTCATCATGGGTCGCCGGCCGGCACCAGCATCACTTCATCGGAGATTTCTTCGCTTCCAGAACATTCTCGCAGTGGCGAAATCACGCCGCCGATAGCCGATTTTCAGGCCCGCTGAAATGCGAGCAAATGACCACGATCAACCTGAATATGGCCGGTAAAGCCGTTGGATCTTCTGAAGAGCGGCCCGATCCAGCGGCCTGCCGAGCAATTCATCACCCAAACCAGATGCCCACAACCTGAATCCATGCTTCGACTTCGCTATTTCACCCATTGTATTGACCGCACCCAACAAAAACCCCAAATGCTTTCCAAATAGATATTGGCCGAATCTCACTCTGTTTCTGACCGAGTTATAGATGTACATCGGCTGCGGATCCGATGACATACCAACGTGATGGAGGATGCGCGCTCTCGGCGCAACCATGATTCGGTAACCACACGCCTTTATGCGTAACGCAAACTCCGCTTCCTCATACGCCAAAAAATATTTTTCCGGCAAACCTCCAACAAGATCCCATATTCTAGATTTGCATAGAATCGCCGCACCAGGCAGATAGTCCACGTCGTAGGGCGTATCCTTGATCTGAGTGAGCAGCCCAACAATCTTTATCCGCGCTTTTTTGATCGCGCCACCACATGCCCAAATCTTCGCAGGTTCACTTGCAAAGCCGATACACGGACCCACAGCGCCAATATCCTCCTCATTCAGAACTGTCACCAATTCCTGCAAGGCATTCGATTCAACGAGCGTGTCATTATTCAACATGAAAACGGCATAGTGATTCTCTTTCCGGCCAAATCTTACGGCCATGTTATTGGCCGCGGAAAAACCGGCGACTCCCCCTGTCCTATAGAGTTGAACGCTCTCCGCGAACTCCGGGGGGATCTCTATTTTCTGAGCCGGATCATTATCTGCCACCAAAATATCCACGGCATCATGTCCCATCACGGTTCGAACACAATTCCATGTATCGACTTCCGATCCGTAATGAAGAATCACGCAAATTATGCGATTAGGCGCTTCCATATTCCTTGCACTTGGCTATTCCTTGCACTTGGCGGATTCCATCCGTCAAACCCTGATTCCGTAGATGTTAAGTTGAAGATCCATGCCATCCAATGCACACTGACTAACCAACGGATGCCTTGGGACGAAAGCTTCTTTTATAAAATATCGGAAATCCGAATACTTCAGAACGCGAAGAATCTCGTCCAATTGCTGTGGCGCGTGTTGATGGGAATGATATTCCAAGAACAGCGCGGACACATTGCGCAGTCGATCTGCACAGTCGGCAATGACTTGATTCTCCGCCCCCTCGATATCAATCTTCAACAAGTCAACCGGCTCGTCGAGAATATCTCTCAATCTGAAACCATCGACTCGGGTTACGCTTAACAAATCCCCCGGCATTGTCACGCGACCGGAAAATCCGCCTTCGGTTCGAAAATCAACCGGCTCATTCGCAACCCAAATGGCCCGATTATGCACATCGACACCGGAAAATCCTGCACTCGTGACGTTGGTTCGAAGTGCCCCACAAATGACCGGATCTGCTTCAAATGCTTGAATTTTCGCGAGTGGATAGAGATGTTTGAAATAAAAGACGGAAAGACCTACGTTAGCTCCGCAATCGATGATTCGTGGTTCTTGATTGGGTGCCTTGAATTTATAACATTCATCGATGTATATCTCTCGCAGTCCAGCCAATAGCGACGTCGCATCGACATAGGAAAAATCGATGCCGAAGAAACGGATCTTTCCTGCTTGATAGCGTCCATCCCTCCCCGCATTACGAAGCATCAAAATGTCGCGAAACCCCAAACCACAGCGCGAGCGCAAGGCGAAGGCATCTTGTATTTTATTGATGATCATGCTGAAACCAGATAACGAAGCCGGTTTCTGATCCGCCGATACAGGGGTACCGCTAGAAATTTCTTGAAGAACCGACTATCGAGCATGCGGCATTGAAATACGCCCTGTGGATACCTGAGCGGAAATTGCACGGAGTCCGCCCACAGATTCGACATCTCCCCGCTTTCAGAAGTGTGCGTTGCATCGGCACCAAACCCTATATTCGAAACCAGGTTTGAATTTAGCAGTATTCTCAGCCGCCCTTGCAACAGGCCGTCCAATTCCCCCAATCTGCCGCCATCTCGAATTCGAGGCCAATTATTCATGTCCACATCATTGTAGTTTTTCCACCGCTCACTCCATGAAGGCGCCCCACATGTGCCAATATTTCGAGAAGTATTAGCTATCACCGCTGATCCGATGGCCAAACCGAAAATTGGTGCCATTGATTTGCCCAATACGCTGATCCCGCCGATAAAACTCGGGCAACTCTTCACGAAACCGAAAGAAAGAATGGTGTGGCTCGACTTGTCTACCGATCCGCGCGCCATCACCGCCCGCCAATAGTTTGGTTGGCTTGGCCTTGGAAATTTCGGCGCAGACCCATTCGGCCGTGTCCCGATGATTAAAGATCATGAGAGCCACCAATGTGGTGAGTTGAAAATCAGACATTAAGCAGATTCCGGATGTTAAGACGAGCAATGCGCCAAGCAGGCCCGTTGGCCATCAAGCACTACGCTTGATGGCGCACTACGCTCGATGGCAACGTTTTCTAGTTTTATCCAAATGACGCAGATTAAAACGCAATCACTCCCAAAGCGATGAAGCCTTCAGACAAAACCGTAAATGTTTGGAATTTTCGGCTGCCTCGCACTATCGGGCGATGCGGCAAATTTCGCGGCGAACGGAAGATCCGTCGCACGTGCCTAGCCGCCGCCCGCGACCAACGGCACCGTGGAGTCGAGTACAGGTAAATCTGCCTTGCCTTTGTTTCGCAAATACACAGCGTATCCCGCCGGTAGCGATAGCCAACAGTAGGCCAACCCCCGGTATCCCGACGTGAGCAAGGAAACAAACGCCACGCTAATCGCCAACATCGCGATAAGCGCGGTGAGCGCCGTGGCACCCTGAATCGATCTCACCCTTTTCTTGAGCGTCTTATAGCAGACCACGACAAACGCAATGGAGAAAACCCCGGGAAGAACGCCCATTTCCGCCATCAATCCGATTTGAAAACTATCGATACCGGATTTCTTGATTATATTGTGACTCAACGCGAAGTAGATTATTTTTACCGCATCTTCGACGTTCTTATTCATTCCGAGACCGAGGCCGGTAAGTGAATGCTGGAGGATTACATACATACCCCCGAGCACGGATGCAAGGCGAAGCAACGAGCTCGAGCTGGAATCGCCGCCGGAAACCCGGCTCTCATATCCGACAAAGTAAAAAGCCACCAACACGACGGAACCGAGCGCCGCATATCGGATGAGCGTCTTCCAAGGGACCCCACACAACCGAAATATGTACAGCAGCAGGGGCGGGAGTACGATTACCATCGAAGTGGAAAGGGTCGTGGCAAGACCCGCCACCATGGAAACGTATGACCCGAAGTCCGCCGGTATACGCGGCTCGATCCGGGTGTAGGAGTTGTAGATTGCCAGGCTTATCGCGATGACGTAGAGCGCCGCGAGAATCGACGGTTCGGGCGTAAAAAGCGAAGTTCGGTGCAACTCGCTCACTAGAAAATAGTTGCTATTGTTTGCGAGCGCGATCGGAACTGGCGAAAGAAACTGGAGAACGGCGATCGGGCCCAACCAGACGCCAGTTTTCACGAAACTGACGAAGAACGCACGGGTGGCTTCGTCATTCTCGAAAATCTGCACGAACAAGAGCATGTGCGGAATGATCACCAGCAAGTAATACAGCAAGTAAATCGCGGACGTGGAGCGATTCAAGCTGTTCAGGAAACTCATCGTGCTGATGCCCACGGCGATCACCCAAAACACCAATCGTCGAAACTCAAATGAGGTGAGGATGATCGCCGGCAGAAGCAGCAGAATCAACAACTCGTAAGGCGAAAGCATCTTATCGCCGTAAACCGTCACGCCAACAGCCGGAACCCACTGCAGGAAACCCGAGATACTTGCGACGCGCCTGAGCATGCTAGCCAGCGGATGGCAGGTCGTGCCGTCGATATCTTCGGACGGTGCGCATATAAAATCGCTGTAGGACTGCCAGCGACCGAGGACCGATGAGGTGCCCAAGCTGATTGGATAGTACTCTCAGCCAGTGCAACCAGTATTGACGTAGCGTGTAGCGCAGATACGCGACCCGCCCGTATTCGCGCATGATGACTTTGCCTGCTTCCTTCCGGCTCAAACGGTAGCTCGAGTGCGACGCCCCGCCGTGCTTGAACACAACTGTGGGCGGCACATCGGCTTTCAGGAAGCGCACACCGGCGCGCTTCGCGCGCGCCGTCCAATCATGGTCGGACGCGTATCGGAAGGACGTATCGAAAAGGCCGACCAGGTCATAGGCACTCCGGTCCACCAGCATCGCCTGATGACATAGTGCGAACCCGCGCTCCAAGGCCGTGTTCGCCTTCATCAGCATCGATCGGTCGAGCGATGGATAGTGCTTGATGAAATCCGAGTAGCAGATCGTCGGATCACTTCCGGACTGTCGACGGGCATCGACCAACGATGCCAGTGCCTCCGAATGCGCGAACGAATCGTCGGAATTGATGAAGATCATGCTGGACCCGGAACTCGCCAGCAAGCCCTTATTCATCGCAAAATAGATGCCGCTGTCCGGCTCGGAGATGAGACGAATCATGCGCTCCTGGTAGCCACGGACTATGTCGACTGTCCCGTCGGTCGATGCGCCATCGATAATAATATATTCGAGCGGCCGGTAACTTTGCGATAAAACACTTTCGATCGCCTTGGAAATACTGGACGCGGAATTGCGCGTTACTGTGATGACGGAAACCAATGGATTCATTTGCACTGCATCTTACACCTCAATGGGTCTGTGGCCCAACGAGCCTGGCTTCGAGATGCCCCCCAAACCACGGCCCCGCAAGCGTTATGACGACCCGGCGCCCGACCTTGCGCGATCGCGCAAGGTCCGCAATACGATTCTCCAGAAGCCCAACGACTATCCCATATGCATGATCGTGCCGAAGGCCCTGAGGCCAAGGCGCTCGCACTTCTTTCCCTCAGGACAAGGTACATTCCATAGGACAGGCAAAGTAGCGCCCACGTCGCGAAAGGTATCGCATCACTTTCGGGTCGTATGCCCGAAGGACGCCCTGATAGAGGAGAATGCCCTGCGGAAAATACTGATCGAAAGCATACGTCGTTTTAGAGTGCCGATTAAATTGATGCTGAAAACTCTTGATCCGATGAGCTCGTCCACATTCGAGTCGCGTTGCACGATTTCAGGATGAACGAGCGGAAACATCAGTTGCTCGGTCCTTAAGGATTCGAGGAATTTTGGCGCTTCCGTCGTCGTATGGGTGGCGCCAGCCCCAAATCCCAAATTCCGCGTTTGATTGTACTTCGGAAGTATGGTTAGACCGCCAAGGCGCCAGCAGTTGAAAGTCCACTGGTAATCCCAGGTATCGATTTTCCCGCCATGCGCTGCGTCCAGCACGCCACGCCAATAAGATTCGAAGCCGAGCTTTCCGTTGGAAACTCGCGCAAGACCACCGTTGTCGCGCCACCTGGGCCACTCTTTCATCGTAACGTCGTAGTGCTCCCAAACACGGCGCCACGTTGCCCAGCCCCAAATGTTGCAATAATTAGTGAAAAAGTAACTCTCGCTCGCTGATGCGTGACCTGAAACGAGGTTGCTGCCGCTGATCATCGCGACGCGATCGTCGTTTCGATATCTCTCTAACAGCTCATCACAAAAATCAAAAAAGGTAGGAATTGGCAAGACGTCGTCCTCGAGGATAATTCCCTCGCTTTCATGCGTGAAGAACCACGCAATACCGCCGGATACTCCTTCCTTGCAACCTAGATTGTTCGTGCGGAAAAGCGTGTTCACTTCGCATGGCCAATCCACCGCACCGACGATATCGCGGACTTCGCTACAGAGCTGCGCCTCGCCGCATCGGCTTTGGCGAGGACCATCCGCTGCGACGTAGAGTTTTGGCGGGCGTGCCGCCCGGATGGTGTTAAATACTTGGCGCGTGGTCTCCGGACGATTGAAGACCAGGAACAGGACGGAACTCCTCACTTTGCCATTTTCGGGCAACGGGCCGCCGACAACTCAGCGATCTCAACTTTCATCTGGCGTTCCGAACGCATTTCCGCCTTACAAAATACAAAGAATACAGAACGCCACTACAAGGATGGCAAAGACACCTCTAAGGCAGTACGCGAACCGGGGCTTACCCCGGGCTCCGAGTATAATACAAGTTCAATGCTGTGTGAGGGGAGAGCCCCTGTCGGGCGCGTTTGAGATCTACCGGACCCGTGGATGCGAACTCATTGCTAGAATTGTGGCCATGAAGTCAAAGTTGAAACTTCGGTTGTCAACAGCGTGGCGACGCTGGGCTGGCGGGAAAAAACGGGCTCTAGGAGAGCGGTATCCTGGTTACCGGTTTGGTGCAGGTACCTACGGCGATTTGACGGTTCTAGATTGGGGGGAAGGCGCCACGCTTACGATGGGCGCGTACACTTCGATCGGGACCGGGGTGACCGTGATGCTGGGTGGCGAGCACCGTACGGACTGGGTCACAACTTATCCGTTCAGTGTTTTTTGGGATGCGGCAAAAGAAATCAAAGGTCACCCGAGAAGCAAAGGAGATGTCGTAATCGGCAACGACGTGTGGATCGCCAACGACGCACGCATAATGTCGGGCGTGACCATCTCGGACGGCGCCGTGGTTGGTGCTGGCGCCGTGGTGACCAAAGATGTACCCGCCTATGCGATCGTTGCCGGCAATCCGTCGCGCGTCGTGAAGTTCCGTTTCGACGAACGTACCATCGAGCGGCTATTGGCAATTAAATGGTGGGATTGGGAGCCGAATCGCATCGCAAATTGGCTCCCTAAATTGCTGAGCGACGACGTCGAGTCCTTTCTTCTGGCGGCCGAATCAGAAAAAACCAATTCCTCTGGCGGCGCGGCATCCGCAATCTAACTTGCTGCACAGCCTGAACGCCGCCCTCGGCAGAGCCGCCGCCCGAAAACATCGTCATCTACGAGGTCCTACGGGAGATCGGGGTAAGCGCTCAAGGAAGCACGCGCTACCAACAAGCCGGAGCCACGCGAGGATACCCGCATAATCAGCTAGCGCTGATGGTCTCGACTAGCCGCGTGGTTGCTTTCGGGCGCACGGCTTGATGGGGTGCGTCGAATTGATCGCCGGCGGCAGCTGCGTGTAAATATGGGTCAGATACTCAAAATCGTCGGGAAATATAGACCAACGCGCCGTCGATCTTATAAAAGCTATCCGGCCGCGGCCCTTGCGGATCCGTCGCCAGCAGATGGTCGCGCGCCAAATTCTGCGCGTGCCGGAATTCCAAATTGAGGTCCCAATTTGGAAGGATGTCTCGCCACTGGGCGCCGCCGCCCATGTAGATCGAATAGGCGGGCGTCGCAAGGTTATAGCGCGCCGCGCCGGCAAATAGATCGAGCGCGAGAGGGCTTTGAAAACGGTACCGGTAATCGAAGGCGCGCACGCCGATCAAATTGTGACCATCGACTTCATCGAACTCGACGCGCACGCCTAAATCGTTATTGACCGCGACTTCGCGACGAACACCGATTCCCACGTGGGGATCAAAGGCGAGCTTGGTCGAAGTGATCGGCAATGTCTCCTGTAAATCTTTATGCACGACGCTGGCATTGATGCCTGCGTCGATGAAACGCTGCGCGCCGTGATCGTCCTTGGACGCGCTCGCGGATTTCTCATCGGCGGAACCATCGTCGAACGAGCCGTCGTCGCGCGTGCGCGCATCGCCGCCGTAACGCACGAATCCGGAAAGCCGTATGAATGATTTTCCGAACACGTCCTGCCCGGCAAAGATCTCTCCTCCGAGAGTGGCGCCATCCCATGGACGAGAATACCGCAAGGTGAAATCGACGTAATGGCGATACGGATACGGAACGACATCGGGATCGTAGACCCGGCTTTGCGCACCGTAATAATTCTGGTTGACGAGAGTGCGCACTCGCTCCTCGAGATACCCGCCAAACGAAGGAAGCCATCCCACGCGCAGCATTTGGCTTCGTGCACCAACGCCATCGTTGTATACACGCTGATCAGCGCCCCAGTTACCGTCGACCAATCCGTAATTGGTCATCCCGTCCAAGAAGATAAAATGCGTGTACCAGGTGTTCTGCCACTCGGAGATTTCATAGGTCATGTCGAAATAGCGGCCGATTTTCGGAAAATCGATGCCTGCGGACAACGCGGAATTACCAAGCAAGTAGCTGCCGCCATCTTCGGTGTTCTCTCCGGCGTACTGGAAGTAGACGGCAAACGGTACCTTGCTCGGAAATATGAACCGGCTGACATAGGACGCCTGCTGATTCCCTTGATCCTGAGACTGGCCGCCCGGCTTGAAAAAATCGCGCAACAGAAAACTCGCCGAGTCGGGCAGCCCCGCTCCACCGCCGTATTGCAGCAGGCGGTTGACGCCGATCGACCAGCCGCTGAACGGCTCGATCGAAAATTCGGCGCCGAACAGATGCGGGTTTCCCCTGGCGACCTGCCCGTCGTAGGCAATCGCGTTGGACGACGACATTTTTGCCAAGAAAAACTCGTACTGGAATCCGAGCCGCGTAAGCGGCTCGTAGTTCGACAGCGTCACCGATGGCATCGTGGGCGCTTCCGTGCTGATCAGCGTGCTGCTGTCGGTCATCGGCGACCACCAGTGATCGCGGTAGCCGACGTCGAGCTGTGCCCAGTGGGTCCCGAAACTCAGCATCGAACCCACGGGCACCGTGCGCCCGGCATAGCTAACAGCGCCGGCCGACGCCAAGAAATAGTCATTTGGCTCCACGTAGGCTTGAGCCGATAATTCCCGCTTGCTGTCGACGGGCAGGCCATACTGGTTGGGCACGACCCCGGGATCGGGGCCATGCGTAATCGAGCCCGTCGCGCTCGCGTGCGTTACCGCGTAATCGCGCGAATAACGCTCGAGATACCGGCGCACCTTCTTGCAGAGCGGCGCATCGACCTTGCACGCCTGAGGCAGGGCGTCCTCGACCAAGGCC
>Ga0187879_10002519_pt1 | contig 12402 bp, 14 predicted proteins | sample June2016WEW_19_1_FD_132423 | JGI IMG/M metagenome (GOLD analysis project Ga0187879, IMG submission 132423) | Peatland microbial communities from SPRUCE experiment site at the Marcell Experimental Forest, Minnesota, USA - June2016WEW_19_10 | ecosystem: Environmental > Terrestrial > Soil >... | reverse complement strand
GCCCGGAGCGTCTTCCTGGCCCGGGGCTACCACGCCGCGACGGTGGAGGAGATCGCCGACGAGGCGGGGTTCTCCCGCGGAGTGGTGTATTCCCGGTTCGGCACCAAGGCCGACCTGCTGCTGGCCTTGCTGGACCGGCGGATCGATGAGCTCGCGGAGCAGAATGCCGCGCTGGCGCGTGGCCTGTCCGGGGACCGCGGCGCGGTCGCGCTGATGGACCAGGTAGCCGACCGGGTCCATGACGATCCGGGGTGGGGGCTGCTGCTGATCGAGTTCCGGGTGCACGCCGCGCGGGACCCCGGGCTGAGCCGGCGCTACGCCGCCGCGCACCGGCGGACGACCGCGGGGCTCGCGGCGGTCCTGGCCGGCGTGTATGAGCGCGCGGGCCAGGATCCGCCGTTTCCGGCCGGTCAGCTGGCCGAGCTGCTGGCCGCACTCGGCTCGGGCGCGCAGCTCGAGCACGCCGCCAACCCGGCGGCGCTGCCCGCCTCGTTCCGGGCTGAGGTGCTGGGCCGCCTGCTGGCCGCGCGGAACGCGGCAGGCCCTGACGGCGCGACATGATCACCATGACAGAACGGAGCACGGCATGACCATGACGACCGAACCAGGCCTGGCCGGCCTGCAGGCCCGCACCCAAGCCGAGCTCGCCCCGCGGCTGATGGCCCAGCTGCAGCGCCTGAACTGGGATGCTGACCGGCTCGCCGCCCACCAGGCTGATCGCCTGCGTGCGCTGCTGGCCCGGGCGATCCAGGGCTCCCCGTTCCACGCCCGCCGCCTCGGGCACATCGATCCGGCCCGGTTCGAGCTGGCCGACCTGCGCCGCCTGCCGACGATGACCAAGGCGGAGATGATGGCCAGCTTCGATGAGGTGGTCACCGACCGGCGGCTTACCCGGCGCCGGGTGGAAGACCACCTGCGCGGCGGCGGCCGTCAGGCGGCCCTGCTGCTGGGCGATTACGTGTGCCTGGCCTCGGGCGGCAGCTCCGGGCAGCGCGGCGTGTTCGTGCAGACGATCGGCGAATACGCCGGCATGGCCGCCTCGCTGAGGCGCAACACCATCGCCCGCCTGCTGGCCGCCGGCCGGTCACCGGACGGGATGGTCATCGCGATGGTTGCCGCCGCCGCGCCGTTGCACACCAGCAGGTTCGTCGCGGACGCCACCGGCGGCGGCGCGGTCCAGATGGTGCCGGTGCCCGCCACCCTCCCGCTCGCCGAGGCGGTCGAGCGGCTCAATGCCGTGCAGCCGACCGTGCTGATCGGATACCCCTCCAGGCTCGCGCAGCTGGCCGCCGAGCAGCGGGCCGGCCGGCTCCGCATCGCGCCGCGGTCGGTGGCCGGGACCAGCGCGATGCTCACCGACGCCACCAGGGCGGCCATCACCGCCGGGTTCGGCGTTCCCGTCATCAACTCCTTCGCCTGCACCGAGGGCCTTGCCGGCCAAAGCGAGCCCGGCGAGCCAGTGCTCACCTTCGCCACCGACTTGTGCATCGCCGAGCTCGTCGACGCCCGCGGGGAACCGGTACCGGACGGGACACCCTCGGCCAAGGTGCTCATCACCAACCTGCACAACCTCACCCAGCCGCTGATCCGCTACGAGCTGACCGACAGCTTCACCGCGCGCCCCGGCACCGAGCCGGGCGGCTATCTGCGGGCCACGGTGCAGGGCCGCGACGACGGCATGCTCCGTTACGGCCGTGCCGGCATCCACGCGTACGCCGTCGGCGCCGTGCTGGCTTCCTCGGCCCCGGTGATCGAGTATCAGGTCCGCCAGACCGAGCGGGGCATCGATGTCGCCGTGGTCGCGGCCGGCGGCCTGGACCAGGCGGCGCTGACCGCCGCGCTGGCCGGCGCCCTGCGCCGGGCCGGCCTGCCCGATCCCGAGGTCACCCTCCGCGTCGTCGCCGCCATCGCGCGCCGCCCCGACACCGGCAAGGCCCGCCGCTTCATCCCCAGCCGGGACGATGCAGGCGCCCAGGGCGAGGAGGGCTAGTGCCCGCATCAGGCTACGCTTGCCCGCTTGACGATCCGGCGTAGGCGGGGGTTGGCGGGGCACTGTTGCATTGAGCGTCTACGTGATCATGAGGCCGTAGATTTTCCTGCCGACGTTCACTGAGCGGCCGGCGCACGGGCGTAGAAGGGGTCTCACGGCCTGTCTGGCCGTCACGGAGCGCGAGCAGACGATAAATCTTCCTGCCAGATGATCATGCGATCGCTTAATGCAACAGTGCTGGCTGGGCTTGTTAAGGTCCAAGGAAACGAGGAGGGTGGCGATGGCGCGGAAGATGCCGTTCAGGATCGGGGCCGACGCCAGTTGCAGCGATGGAGCCTGCGGTCATGTGAGCCGCATAATCGTCAACCCGGTCGCCCGGGAGGTCACTCATCTCGTAGTCGACCACAAGCACCGGAATGGCCCAGGGCGGCTTGTTCCTGCTGACCTTGTGGACGCTACGACGGGTCAGATCCGGCTTCGCTGCACCCTAGCCGAGTTCCAGGCGCTCCGACCCGCCCAGGAGACCGAGGTCGTGCCGGACCTCGACCCCAGCCGGCCCCAAGAGTCCCACTCCCCTAGCGTGAACTTTCTTCCTCTGTCCCCCGGAGTTTTCGGGATGCCCGGTGCGGTCGAGGTCCGGCCCGACCGCGGCCCTGGCCGACCGGAAGCCCCGCAGGAAGTCACCGTCGACTCCGTCCCATCCGGCGAGGTAGACATACGCCGCGAACTGACCGTCTGTGCGACCGACGGCGAGATAGGGCAGGTCCAGGGACTGGTCGTGGAACCTGGCGGCCGCTATGTAACCCACGTGCTCCTCCAGGAGGGGCACACGTGGGGCCGCAAAGAAGTGGCTGTCCCGATCGGCGCTGTGACTAAGATCGGGACTCTTCTTATCCATCTCAGCCTCACCAAACACCAGGTGAAAGACCTACCGTCCGTGGACATTGATCACCCAGCGGGATAGACCTGCATCGGAACAGCACCCCAGACCCCGGTCCGACGGTGACCACCTGTCTCTTAGTACGTGAGGTCGGGGGCGGCCTTCACCCGGCGCGGGAGTATCAGCCCTCCACGGGACCCGTCAAGGGTTCCAAGATCCTTTGGCCGCATCCTGCCCGCTCGCACAACCCCTCACGCCTATCGAGCCTCTCCACGGCCAAAGCATCTTGGAAGGGCACCGTTGCATTAAGCGATCGCACTGGATGACGGCGGACGTGGTGCCGGTCACGGGGATCAGGATGTGATGGGAGGCCCCCTGGGCCGCCTCGGCGGCGACATCGGCCGTGGTGGGCACCAGGATCAGGGGGCCAGGCCGCTCGGCGAGGGCACGCCAGCTCGTCACCTGGTCGACGAACGCCGCACGCGACCGCCACCGGGAATCACCCGCGCTCGCCTGCCTGTCCAGTACCGCGGCGATGAACGCGCGTATCTCTTCCAGGCTCCCGCCCCTGACTGTCGTGATGGCCGGGGTGCCGCCCAAGCGGCTCTCCAGCACCGCGCCGGCCTCGTCCCGGCCGGCGAGCACCACGCCGGACGGCAGCACCGGGCTGGTCGCCCGCGCCCAGCCGCGCCACCATGCCTCGGCGGCCCGGTACCCGTGCGGCGCGAGACCGAGCAGTTCCGAAATCCAGGAATGCGTGACAGGCGCGGACTCCAGCCACTCCTCGATGCCGTCCACGCCGTAGCCGCGTACGTTCTTCCAGCGCCTGTCGCCGCGCTTTCCGGCCGCCCATCCCCGTCGGCCCGTCCATGGGGCCAGAATCGCCTCGACATATTCGGCATCGGAGGTAGGCGAGCCGTCGGGCGTGCTTGTTCTCTTCCGGTAATCGTCATCCGCCTTGGCGGTCATCCCGCTTTTCTCGACGGACAGCTCCCACACCGACAGGCCGGCCGGCACGAAGGCGTTCCCCGTAACGGTGCGCACCGAGCCGTCCCAGTCCCCGGCTGAGGTTCCCGATCCCGCGGGGAAGCCGAGCCGGACTGCATCCGGTGCCGTCTCCCAGGCCAGCCGCCGGATGAGACGGGGAAACTCCGAGGCTGCGACGATGCTTGGCCACCTCAGCAGGTCATCACGGGTAGCAAGTCCCGGCCCCGGCCATCGGCGCCTCCTTTGGTCGCACGCGCCCGCTAAAGCGTAGCCGGATGACAACGCCCCGTTCGCCGGGTGACCACGGCACCGCCCGTAGCCGCACTGTCCCGACCTGGCCTTGTTCCCCGTATTCGGCCTGCCGCTCACGCACCCTAGCGTCACCCTGGCAGGGCGGGACCGGCCCAACGCATCGGGAGGCTACCCGTCCACGGGCCAGTGGCCAGCGCCGCCGTCGGCGTAACCGCATGGGATCCGGCGGGGGCGGTCAGGCCGACGCGAGGCGGCTGGCGACCTGCCGCATCAGCGGCAAGCCGACCGACTCCTGCACGCTACGGCCGAACAGCCACAGGCACACCCGTCCGGGGTCGAGGCCGGTCAGGCCGGCCATCCGGTCGCCAGGCCGACCGGGTCGGCGGCCAGCCGGTCCTCGCAGTTGAGCATGTGCTGCAGCACGTCGTAGGCGGGGTGGCCGACATAGGGCTTGGGTCGATGACCAGCCACGGCTCCCGCCGCGCGGCGAGGATGTTTTCGGCGTGCAGGTCGGTGCACAGCAGCACCTGGCTGGCTGCCGTGCCAGGCAGCTCGCGGAACAGCGTGATCCCGGCCCGGGCCAGGCCCCGGATCGATGCGGTCCACGGGACTGGCAGCCGCATAGCCGGCTTCGAACTCCGCCACTCATGCCGCGCACATCTGGGCCAGCGGGCGGAAAGGGTACGTCCCGGCCGGCTGGGCCCACAGCCGGCGCAGCAGCCCGGCGACCACTTCGTCCTGCTCGGGCTCGGGCAGCAGCTGGCTCAGCGGCATGCCGGGCACGCACCGCTCCAGCAGCAACCCGTACGCCGATTCGCCTTCGCGCAACTCCACCACGGTCCGGGGCGACGCCCCGACATCAGCAGCCTGCCGCGACCGCCGCGGATCTCATGGGCTGCGTGGGCCAGACAGGCGATAAGCAGTGATCTTCCCGGGGCCTGACCGGTGCGCTCAGGCCCAGCTGGGCATTGAAATCGGGAGAGCCAGCGGTTCGGTGGACCGCTCCTCCTGCCCTGATTCCGTCCGCCATGTGTCCGTAACCACTGCCGCACAGCGGCGTCTCCTGGCCGGCGATGACACAAGATGACACAACGCACGACGGCCCGCGAAGCCAGGAATACCCCAGCTCACGGGCCGTTTCCGCAGGTAGTGGCAGGTGCTGGGTTCGAACCAGCGTAGGCTAAGCCGACGGTTTTACAGTGAGCCGATCCCAGCCCATCGGAATAGCCACTGACCTGCTATTTCTCCATTCCCCGCCGCGTGAAACCCGCATTCTGTCCGCCCCGCGTCCGTGAATTCCGAGTAGCCCAGGTCAGCGCACCGAGACCCGGGAAACCAGTCCCACTGAGTCCAGCGGAGTCCTACTGCGTTCCATTCTGCCGTCGCATCTCCATCCGTCCCCTGGCCTGGCTATCTGCTGGGCCGACGGTGTTTCGGCAAGTGCCGCTATTCGGTGGCCGCCCGGCTGATCGACGCCCGGGTCCGGGTAAGGCTGTCGGCTAACCAGCTGGAGGTCTTCGACAGGTCCCGGCTGGCCGCGGCCCATCCGCGGCAGGCCGCTGCCGGGGCCGAGCACCTGGAACTGGATCACTACCTGGAGATCCTGGCCCGCAAGCCGGGTGCGCTGCCCGGCGCGGGCCGCGCTGGCGCAGGCCCACGCTTCGGGCGCGTTCACCGCCGCCTACCGAATCTGGGAAAGGGCGTGGGCCCGCCTCGGCGACGTCGCCTGGTGAAGAAACGGCTGGCCTGCCACCACGCCACCCCCGACACCACCGCCAACAGCACCGCCTCCAGCAAATCCCTCTCTGCCGCCACCAGTTTTCCCGCCAGCAGCGAGGAGAGCGCTATGGCTGCCAGCAACCCGGCTCCGAGCCCCGTTGCTGGCGCCGCCAACGATGCCACCAACGCCGCCATCATTGAGCTGCGCACTCCGGGGATGTGCTCGCGGAGGTCGACGTTGCCGAGACTGGAGGTCTGGCAGGTGAGCCGAGGTTCCGGGCTGTTGACCAGCACCTCGATCACTAGGACGTGGCCGTGGGGAAGCACGCAGGGACCAACACGGATAGTCCTATTTCCGACGGCTACCCACGGGGCCGGCCGGCTGCCGGGGTACACCGTTGCGCTCTCCATCTTCACGATGGGCTTGCCCACATCCAAGATGAGCGGCTGGCCCTGGAAATCGCCGTCTTGAACGTTTCGCCGGCCCCGGGCCAACAGGCAGATCTTCACAAGGTGAGACCGCGCTAAGGGCTTCTCCGTGTAACCGTCTCTACCCGGCAGGCCGGTGTCAACGAAACCCTCCGGGGTGGTGGGCCGTGGGATCACCTCCCACATCCAGTACAGCAAGCGGCATTTGTCTGCTGCAGCCCGAAATGCCGCCCATACGCCGGTAGCCCCCGCCACGATACCGACTACGACGCCGATGAATCCCCACACTGGCGCGTCTGCCCACGGAAACGTCATGAGGAAATGCAACACGGAGCCGGCGCCAGCGCGCAGGCGAACGAGCCGGCTGCGCCAGTGAAGGGAGCGCGTGATGGGCCGCGCCGCCCGCGACGAGCTGACCGACACCGCCGCCGACGCCGCGATCGAGCAGGCCTGCCGGATCTTGCGGCTGCCCACCATCCGCGAGCGCCACGGTGAGATCGCCGCCGCAGCGTGTGCCGTGCCGGCCGGTGGTATCTGCGGGCGGCGTGTGCTAATGGCTCGGCACTTTCGTTACCGTTGGGGCTGGTATTTCCAGATCACGTAGGTGCCCTGGCCGGCCGGCTTGATCTCGGTGCCGTAGGGGACGACCGCGATGGTGCGGTAGTGGTAGTCGGGGTTGCGGTGCAGTTCGGTGGCCAGGGCGTGATCCAGTGCGGTGGTGTCGGTGAAGTTGAGGGCCACGTAGGAGAAGTAGCCGTGGGCGATGTAGTTGGCGAAGGTCCCCGCGTCGCCCGCCGCGAGGATGCCTGCCGTGGCCGCGGCGTTCCCGGTGCTGGCCCCGGACGGGAGGGTGATGTTGCGGGTGCTGGACCAGCGCCGCCACTCCCGCCCGGACGGCAGGTAGTATTTCGCGATCGACGGGTCCTCCACGAGCAGCCGTCCGCTCCCGTGATCGGCCAGCGGCCGGAGCACCCTGATGAACGCGGTCGCGTTGGGCCAGCTGGTCGCGAACGACCACGATTGCGCCGCGCCCAGGTATACCGGGAACGCCAGCGCGACCACGCAGGTCGCGCTGATGACCGTCTGTTCCCGTCCGGCCTGGGCGGCCGCGATGAACCGGTCCGCGGCGTAGCCGGCGGCGATGGCCGCGAACCAGGCTCCGAGGCCTACGTGCTCGTTCAGCAGCGCGGCGGTGTGCAGCCAGGCCTGCTCGGCCGGCCCCAGGATCGCGGCGGCGGCCAGCACGGCCAGCAGCCAGGTCTGCGCCCGTCCCTCTCGCCGCGCGGCGCTGATCACCACGCCGCCTGCGGCCAGGACGACGAGGATGCCCGCCCAGTACCAGGTGCTGGAGAGCACGGACAGCGGTGAGCTGGTGTGCGCGACCGGGGTCAGGATGGTCCGGCTGAACCCGGTGAGGTAGTTGCTCCCGCCGATCAGCAGGCCCGCGCCCAGGCACGCGATCACCGTGGCCAGCAGGATGCCGGCGCGCCGGAGCGCGACCCGCTCCCCCGGCCGGGGGAGCGCGGCCAGGACCGCCAGCACCAGCACGAGCACGTCGAACAGGATCGTGGAGTACGACGTGGCGTTGGCCAGGGCCAGGGCGGCGCCGGCCGCGATCATGCGGCCCGGCAGCGCGCCCCGGTCCCCGGCCCGCAGCACGCACCAGGCCGCCAGCGCGACGAGGAACAGGGACAGGGCGTCGTAGGTGGCGAACGCGCCCAGGTGCAGGGTGGGGCCCAGCACGGCGAACAGCGCGGCGGCGAAGAAGGCGGCCCGCCGCCCGTACCGTGGGCGGGCCGCGCTCCAGAGCAGCGTGGTCGCGCCCAGCATGAACACCAGCGACAGGATCCGGGCCCCGGCCAGGCCGCCCGCATGGTCGGCGAGCGCGCCGAGCGGCGGGTAGATCACCGGAGCGCCGGAGAAGTAGTAGGGGAACGGGGGGATGGCCGTGCCGTGCAGCCAGTTCGCCCACTGCAGGTGCCCGGCCCACAAGGCCTGGGCCTCGTCCTGGAACGCGGTGTCGGCCCGGACCAGCCGGAGCGACAGCAACGTCTGGACTATGAGCACCGGCAGCAACGGCCACCCGCTGGGCAGGTGCCACCGGGTGGGCCGGTCAGGGCGGTCCGCCTCGGTCCGCCCGGCCACGAGCGTGCCCGCCGGGGACTGCGCCGGCGCAGCGAATTGCTCCCCCACTGTGCCTGACCTGATGTGAGCCTCCATGGACGGTCCCTGCCCCTCCTGCGTCCTGGCGTCCGTGAGCAAACCGCCGACCAGGCTTCCCCGCCACACCTTCGGCAAGGCTAACGAGGCCGGGACTGTCACCGCAGGTGTCCGGATAAATCCGGCGTGCTGATGATCCTGGATCGCCCGGGTTGCATGTCCGCTACAGCGGCAGTGTCCCGGCGATGGCCGGGAGGGTGGTTGGACCCCTATTGGCGCTGTTGCCGCGCTATCCGCGGAGGCTGCCGTCGCTAAGCGAGCATTCCGTCGCGGCCAACCGGTCAGTGAGACACGTCCCGCGATCGTGCGGCCAGCAGGGTCGGCGCCTCCCGGATCGCCGAGGATGTTAATTCCGTTGGCCTCCGCGGCGCGTCCGGTACGCTCACGTTCTTCATCGACCGCTGTCGGCACCACTGGAGCTACGCCATTCCGGCTCTGAGCGCAGCAGTCCAGGCCGCCGTTAAGGCAGCCGGTCACGTCCTGCGGCGTGGTGTGCGAAGACGGCACCGCATGATTCTCAGGAGGGACTGGCTTCCCCGGCCGTGAACCGGTCAAAGGGGACGCCCGGTGGGCTGGGGGATCTCCAGTGACCTTCGCTACTCTGCACGTGGTGCGCCGGAAGCCTGGTCGGGGGCGCGCAGGACGTATTCCCTGAGGCGCCGCGCCCCGGGATCACCAGCGTTTCCGGAGATCACACAGGCCCGTCCGGAGCTGCGTGTCCATGGCGCCACTGATCAGGTCCCGGTACGCGTCCACCATGTCGCTGATACGGATGAGGTGGTCGTAGAGGTTGCGGAAGTAGGCCGTCCCCTGATCGGTCATCCCGGGGATTTCCACCGTTCCGGCATTCAGGCTGGAGATCATGTCGCGCTGCGGCGTGATGACCTTGCGGATGGTAAGGATCTCCCGCTTCTGCCGAAGAGGGTTCCCAGCTGCTCCTCGGTCGGGTTCTTCAGGATGGCATCCCCGAGGTCGTCGATCGAATCGTCGAAGTCGGACAGCACGGGAAAGAACGAGTCGACCAGGGTATCCATGATCAGGTAGAAGACGGCAACCTGCGGTGCGGCCGCCGCCGAGGAATGGTGGCTACCGATGCGGCCGCGCACCGTGGCCAGCGCCGGGCAGTCGCCACGGTGCATACTGACGATTAATTTCCGGTGAAAGAGGAGTGCACCTCCGCCACGTCCTTTGCCGCCGTCCGCCATGCCAAAGGTGACGATATGGACGAAGTCGTCGTAGTCATCGAATGCGGGCCCGCTGGCCGAACTTTTCTGCCGCCTCCACGGCCACGGAGTGGAAGTGGAATGTGTTGATCAGCAGGCCCGTGATGTCGTCGCGGCTTGAGCTGCCTCAGAAGTTTCCCGTGCCTGCCGACGGATTCCAGCGGCAACGCCTTGGCATCGCGGGGATCTCCGGTGATCTCCTCTACAGCAGGCGAACCCGTCAGAGGGCTACCCGGACGGCCACTGCAACCCGCGAGGAGCAAGCGGCTCGGTAAACCACTTGCTCCGGCCCGATTCCGTCCGCGATATGTCCGTGACCACTGCTATGCAGGGGCTCACAGCGGCACATCGTGAGACACAGCGGGACAAGAGCAAGAAGGCCCGCGAGGCTAGGAAAACCCAGCTGACGGGCCGTTTGCGCAGGTGGTGGCAGATGTTGGGCTCGAACCACGCTAAGCCGACGGTTTTACAGATGATGCCGCCTGACTATCAGATGCGCTCCTTGAGCTGCCCAGACGGTGTCCATTCTCCCTGGTGATCTCTGGCGTGTCCCATGAATATCCCACATGCGGGAGCACAATTGGCCGCAGGTCTTTCGCACTCGCGTCTGGGTCGCTGTTGTCGACGTGCTGCAACCGGATCGTGCGGGCATCCTGGGTGCTATGAGTGATCCGCAGCCCGGCCTGGATGGTGCCGAGCATGGCCACGTCCACGAGTCCGAGCATGGTCATGCCCACGATTCTGGGCATGGTCATGCCCACCGGTCTGGAGCGCTGGGACGACTGCGGCACGCGCTGCGCCCGCATTCGCATGAGGCGGCGGACAAGGTAGATGCGGCGATGGAGGCCAGCGCCGAGGGTATCCGGGCGCTGTGGATCTCGCTGGCGGTCCTCGCTGTCACTGCGGTGATCCAGCTGGCCGTCCTACTGATCTCGGGCTCGGTCGCGCTGCTGGGTGACACGCTGCACAACGCGGCGGACGCGCTGACCGCGGTACCGCTGGGCATCGCATTCCTGGGCCCCCGAACCGCCGGTACACCTACGGGTACGGCCGCGCCGAGGACCTGGCCGGGGTAGTCATCGTCCTGATCATCGCCGCATCCTCGGCATTGGCGGCCTATGAGGCGGTCACCCGGCTCGCCCACCCCCCGCCGGTGTCGAACCTGGCCGCGGTGGCGGTCGCGGCAGTGATCGGGTTCACCGGCAACGAACTGGTCGCGCGGTACCGGATCCGGGTCGGCCGCCAGATTGGCCCCGCCGCGCTGGTCGCGGACGGGCTCCACGCCCGTACGGATGGGTTCACGTCCCTGGCCGTCCTGCTGGGAGCGGGCGGTGTCGCGATCGGCTGGAACTGGGCCGACCCCGTCGTGGGCCTGCTCATCACGGTGGCGATCCTGGCCGTGCTCCGCGGGGCAGCCAGCGAGATCTACCGGCGCCTCATGGACGCGGTCGACCCCGCTCTGGTCGACCAGGCCGAGCAGACCCTGCGCTCCACCCCCGGCGTCCTGTACGTGGGCCAGGTCCGGCTGCGGTGGATCGGCCACCAGTTGCGCGCCGAATGCGAAGTCACCGTCGATCCCCGGGCCAGCGCGATCCAGGCACACCAGGTCGCGGTCGACGCCGAGCACAACCTGCTCCATGCCCGCCGCGGCTGACCGCGGCGCTGGTGCACGCCGATCCCCAGGCGCGGGAGGGCTCTGATCCTCACGCTGTGCTGGCTCCGCACCGCGAATGAACACTGGGTGATGCGGCTGGGGGCACTGCCCGTGCTGCCTGATCCGGCCGGCCGGGTACGCTCCCGGCACGGCGCTCGCCCGGTTCGCCCAGTTTATGACCGCGGATCTCTGGGGAGCCCAGCCGGGCCTGCGGCGCCCGGCCCTGGCTGCTTTCGAGCTGCTTCCGATGCTGGCAGGTTCAGGGAGGACTTGACAATGCGCCGGTTCCTTGCGGCCGTCGTGGCCACCGCGGCTTTGCTGGCTGCGGGCTGCACGTCTGGCACGGGTCACAGCACGGCTCATGCCGCGGCGTCCTCGTCACCGCTGCCACCTGATCCGCGGACCGCACCGGCCTTGCTCAAGATCGCCACCAGCTTTAACGACCACTATGACAACGGCGACTATGGCCCGGTCTACGACCGCTGGGACACCCGCAGCCAGGCCGTCATCACCAGGGCCCAGTACATCCACCGGTATAAGGATTGCCCGGGGGCTCCTCATACGCCATCGCTGACCGAGAGCGCCAACCCCGGCCCGCATGGGGCATGGCTAGTGCATTACGAGATCGGCGGCCAGCAGCTGACCGACTACTGGTTTTACGTCCACCACGACTGGCGTTTTGATCTCGTGCTGAGCAACCCGGACTCGGTGAAGCTCTACCGGATGACCCCGCAGCAGTACGCGGCGGCGACCGGCTGTTCACACTGACTGTGCGTGCCGAGAAGCTCATCCGTGCTCTCACCTGCGGGTTCTCCGGGGGGCTAACCGAAGGCACTCACTGCCGTAAGCGATGATGATCGTCGTGGTGCTGGTGCTACTCGCCGTTGGCCAGGCGCCCGCCGGTCCCGCCGGCGGCCGCCTTGCTCTCGCTCGCGATCTCGGCGGGCGGCGCGTCGGGCATCTCGCCGGGCTTGGGCACGCCCTTGAACGTGAACTGCGCCTCCTCGCCGGTGCCCTCGGCGTCCACGATGACGATCTGGCCCGCCTT
>Ga0187879_10002515_pt1 | contig 12419 bp, 9 predicted proteins | sample June2016WEW_19_1_FD_132423 | JGI IMG/M metagenome (GOLD analysis project Ga0187879, IMG submission 132423) | Peatland microbial communities from SPRUCE experiment site at the Marcell Experimental Forest, Minnesota, USA - June2016WEW_19_10 | ecosystem: Environmental > Terrestrial > Soil >... | reverse complement strand
TGGAGGAGATGGACCTGCCGGCGGTGCTCGCGCGCCGGCCCGAGCTGTGCCTGATCGATGAGCTCGCGCACACCAACGCGCCCGGCGTCGAGCACGAGAAGCGCTACGAGGACGTGCGCGACGTGCTCGACGCGGGCATCGACGTGTTCTCGACCGTCAACGTCCAGCACCTGGAGAGTCTGGGCGAACAGGTGACCCAGCTGACGGGCGCGCACGTGCGCGAGACGATCCCCGACGCGGTGCTCTCGGCCGCCGACCAGGTCGTGCTGATCGACGTGACCCCCGAGACCCTGATCGCTCGCCTGCGTGCGGGCAAGGTCTACCGCCCCGAGCGCGTGCAGGCGGCTCTGAACAACTTCTTCAAGGTCGAGAACCTGGCGGCGCTGCGCGAGACGGCGCTGCGACAGGTCGCCGAGGACGTCGAGGTCAAGCGCCTCGTGCGTGAGTCGAGCCCGCTGCTGCGGCGCGACGAGGAGGGGCTGCCGGTCGCCCTGGACACCGGTCCGCAGACGATCGCCGACCGTCTGCTCGCGCTTGCGACACTCGCGCCGCACTCCGAGCGGATCGTGCGGCGCGCGTGGCGCTCGGCCCAGCGCCTGGATGCCGAGCTGGACGTGCTCGTGGTGCGCCCGCCGGGCCGTCCACCGAGTCCGGAGGACCGCAGGCGCCTGGAGGAGCTGAGGCGCCTGACGGCGATGCTCGGGGCGCGCCTGCGGGTCGAGGAGGGCGAAGACGTGGCGGCTGTCGCGGTCAGGACCGCCCGCTCGCTCGGCGCCACGTACGTGTTCATGGGCACGCCCTCCGAGCGCCGCGGACTGGCGCGCCTGGGCGCGAGCCCCGAGCGCTCGCTGCTGATGCGCCTGCTGCGAGGCCTGCCGGGCGTGGACGTGCGCATCGTCGCCGACCCCACTCTGCGCAGGCTGGCCGCGGGCGAGGACGGATCCAGGCTGCAGGGAGGAGTCGAGGGGGCGGACGCCGAACGTGTCGGTGTCGAGGATTCGTCGCGAGCGCGCTAGGGTCATCGCAAGCCCGTATCGCCGACTGGCGCGGAGCTTGGCGGCGCTTAGTGAGAAGTCGCTAGCATCGCGCAACCTTCGCCCCCGAAGCCTGTTGCACCCACCAGCATGAGGATCTTGCGTCCACCCACCCAGATGATCTCGCTGGCCGTGTCGCTGGCGCTGCTGGCGGGTCTGTTCGTCGTGCCCAGCGCGATCGGCGGGCCGGCGAAGTCACGCGCGCACGCGGCCGGCTCGTATCTGACCGGCATCGGCAACGAGAACCCGAAGATGTTCGGGAATCCCCTCTACCAGCAGCTGCACACGAAGATCGTGCGCTATGTCGTTCCGTATGACGCCGTCGCGCACCCGTACTCGCTGGACCAGGCGACCGCGTTCATCGAAGCCGCCGAAGCCGCGCATCAGCAGGTGCTGGTCGCCTTCTACCACTCCGAATACACGCCGACGCGGCTGCCCAGCATCGCTTCCTACCAGCGCGACGTGCAGAGGTTCGTGAAGCTGTTCCCGAACGTCAGGCAGTACGAGTCCTGGGACGAGTCCAACCGCGGCAACGTCGCGCACGCGTTCTCGAGTCCCTCGGCGGTGGCCGCGGCGAAGTACTACCAGGCGCTGCTCCGCGTGTGCAAGGGCTGCACGGTCGTCGGTCTGGACGTGCTCGACGCTCAGTACATAGGCTCGACGCTGAGCTACATCTCGGAGTTCAAGCGCGAGATCAGCCGTCTGGAGACGGTCGTGCCGAAGATCTGGGGCCTGCACAACTACTCGGACGTCAACCGCCTGGAAGGCTGGCGCACGCGCGATCTGGCAAGAGCTCTCGGCGGCCAGGTGTGGCTGACGGAGACCGGCGGGCTCGTGAAGTTCGAACCGAGCTTCCCGAACAGGCACGGCGCGGGCCTGGCGCGGGCGGCGAAGGTGCTGAAGTTCATGTTCGCGCTCACCGGCTCCGTGCCGCAGATCAAGCGCATGTACGTCTACGACTGGAACGGCGGGACGAACTCCACCCGCTTCGACGCGGGGCTGACGAACTCTCGCGAACAGCCGCGCGCGGGCTATGTCGTCGTGTGCCGTCAGCTGCGCGGGGCCAACTGCGGCGTGAAGATCGCGAGCAACTGAGCTGGCGGCCCACCCGGTGAGCGGCGCGGACGCCCACCGGGCTCACGATCGGGCGGCGCCATCCGCGCCATCCGCGCCGACTGTGCGCCAGGCCCTCTGCGTGGGGCTGCTGGGGGCGCTCGCCCTGGGCGTGTTGAGCGCGCTCAGCCGGCGCGAGACGGTCCCGCGCGGCGACGATGAGATCTACGAGCGGATGGCCGAGCACCCGTTCGCGGTGCACACCTTTCCGTTCGGCTATCGCATCGGGCTGCCGTGGCTCGTGCACGTGCTCCCGTTCAGCCACACGCCGTCCTTCGAGCTGCTCGCGTGGGCGGGCGCGGGTGGCGCCGCCGGCTTCGCGTTCGTGCTGATGCGCCGCCTGGGTACGCCCAGGAACCTCGCCGCCGCGCTGGCGCTGGCGCTGGCGATATCTCCCCCGATGCTCGTCGTGGCGCTGCGCGAGGGTCGCAACACCGACGCGATCACGATGCTGTTCATGATGGCGGCGACGCTGTTCGTCGTCGAACGCAGGCTGCGGGCGCTGACGCTCACGCTGCTCGTCGGCGTGCTCTTCAGGGAAGCCGTGCTGTTCGTCATCCCGCTCGCGTACGCGGTGTGGGCGGCGCGGGCGTGGGATGCGGGCGCCGCGCGACGGGCGCTGCTCGCGGGCGCGCCCGCGGTGCTGGCGTTCGTGGCCGTGCATCTGGCGATCTCGAGCGTCGGAGAAGCGTCTGTGCCGGGCTATGGAGGCTCACTGATCGGGGAGCGCTTGAGCGTCCTCGAATCCGGCGCGCGCAGCCTGCCCACCGAGGCGCGGCGCATGTTCTCGATCTACGGGCCGCTGTGGCTTGCCGCGCCGCTCGCGCTCGCGAGCAGCCGCTTCGCCCGGCGCGGGCTCGTGCTCGTCGCGTGCGCGGCGGTCTCGATGACCTTCGCGCTGGACTGGGGGCGCATGATCTTCCTGTCCGCACCGGTCTTCTATCCGGCCGGCGCCCACACGCTGACCCGCTACCCTCGTTGGCGCGTTCCCGCCCTCCTCGCCTTCGCCGCCCTGATCCTCGGATACGCGATCTACATGGATCGCAGCGGCGTGCAACATGGGATCATCGAAGCTCCGCCCCCGCCGTATCCGGTTCGCTGACATGAGCACGAGAACGTCCCCTACACGCTTCAGAGCGCTCCTGCCGGCGATCTCGCTGGCACTGCTGGCGTGCCTGCTGGCGGCGCCCACCGCGATCGGCGGCGCCGGCGGACCTCGCGCGCGAGCCGCCGGCTCCTACCTCACGGGCATCGGCGACGAGCGCGCGCAGATGTTCGGCAATCCCCTGTACGAGCAGCTGCACACGCGGATCGTCCGATACATCGCCCCGTACGACGCCGCCGTGCACTCCTACTACCGCGACCAGGCGATCGCGTTCATCCGCGACGCCGAAGCCGAGCACGAGCAGGTGCTGGTCGCCTTCTACCACTCCGAGTACACGCCCATGCAGGTGCCCGCCGTCGCGACCTACCAGCGCGACGTGCAGAGGTTCGTGAAGCTGTTCCCGAACGTCAGGCAGTACGAGTCCTGGGACGAGTCCAACCGCGGCTACGTGCCCGGCGAGTTCACCAGCCCGACGGCGGCGACGGCCGCCCGCTACTACCAGGCGCTGATCCGCGTGTGCAAGGGCTGCACGGTCATCGGCCTCGACGTGCTCGACGCGGAAAAAATCGAACCGACGCTGAGCTACATCGCGGAATTCAAGCGTGAGATCCATCGCCTGGAGACGGTCATGCCGACGATCTGGGACCTGCACAACTACGCGGACGTCAACCACCTCGAAGGCTGGCGCACGCGCGATCTCGTGAGGGCGCTCGGCGGCCAGGTGTGGCTGACGGAGACCGGTGGGATCGTGAAGTTCGGCGGCGCGTTCCCCAACCGCGGCGGCGCGGGCCTGGCGCGGGCGGCGCGGGTGCTCAAGTTCATGTTCGCGCTCGCCGGCTCCGTGCCTCAGATCAAGCGCATGTACATCTACGACTGGAACGGCGGGACCAGCTCGACGCGCTTCGACGCGGGTCTCACCAACGCCCACGGGCAGCCGCGCACGGGCTACGTCGTCGTGTGCCGCCAGCTGCACGCGGCGCGATGCGGCGTGAAGATCGCCAGCAACTGATCAGCCGCTGAGCGCCGGCTGAGCGCGCGATCCCGAGCCCGCGCTGCGGCGCTCGGACGGCCGCTGTGGCTCGTTGCGCGCCAGGCGCATCGCGCCGAGGGCGAGCAGCCCCGCGGCGGCGGCGAGAGGGGCGAGCGTCTTCAGCGGATAGGTGCTGCCGGAGTGCAGCTTCAGGTTGAAGGCGGTGTAGTCGCCGGCGTTGTAGATGCTCGTCAGGCCGGCGTGGTCGATTCCGAGCACGGTCGGCGCGAGCGCCGCGAACAGCGCCCACCCGACGAGCGCCAGCAGGCCCCCCCGCAGCGCGGCCGCAGACAGGCGCAGCCGCGGCGTCGCCCATGTCGCCGCCACGACGGCCGCGCCGGCGGCGAGCAAGAACGGCCAGATGCCGCCCCAGCCGCGCCCCAGCCCGTACGCGGAGGCGATCGTGGGCTGGAAGAGGCCTTTGGACAGGTAGCGCATCCAGGTGACCGCCTCGTTCTCGTAGCCGATCAGGGGGTGCGTGACGGTGGCGATCACCGTGGTCGTGATCGAGACCGCCGCGAGCGCGATCGTGGGTCCGGGGAAGCGCTTGAGCGTGAGCGCGATCGGAAAGGCCAGGAACGGGAGCAGCGTGTCGAGGAAGCGCGGGCCCATGAAGCCGCCCCCGAAGGGCAGGTAGTAGCCCGAGTTGTACGCCAGGAAGCAGAAGCAGATGCCGCCGATCGTGAGCGCCTCGGCGCGCCTGCCGCGCCTGTACAGCATCACCGTGCCGATCGCGCCCATGATCAGCACCGGGGAGATGGTCAACAGGCCGCGCGAGTCGAACAGCAGCGTCGCCAGCACCCGCAGGCTTGGAGGGCCGATCCCGAAGAACCCGGTTTTCTGTTTTTCCACGTTCGCGTAGGCCAGGTGCGTCCACGAGCGAAACGCGTAGTGGTTGTAGAGCAGCAGCGGGACGATGCCGACGAGGCCGCCGGCGACGTACGCGCCGCCGCGGCGCAGGACGCCGAGCGGCGTGCGCGAGTCTCTGCGCGAGAGCAGGAACAGGCCGAGCACGATCGCCGCGAAGAACGTCGGGTACTCCGAGGAGAACGCGTAGCCCATCGCCAGGCCGGCGAGCGCGAGCAGCATCGGGCTCGGCGGCCCTTCGCGCTCGTACAGCATCACCCAGAAGGCGGCGAAGCTGAGGAACGTCGTGAACATGTGCGAGAACAGCAGCTGCGAGAGCGGCAGCACCATCGTGCCCAGGCCCGTCACCACCGCCGCCGCGATGCCGTAGCCGGGCTCGAAGCGCTCGGCGACGCGCCACACGAGCGCCACCAGCAGCAGCCCCGGCAGCACGTTGCCCCACAGGCCGATCAGGTAGATCATCTCGTCGCCCGGATGATCCGGCGGCGCCACGTGCGCGTCCGTCCACGATTCGGCGTGCACGAGGTTGAGCGCGTCGTAGAACGGCAGGTTGAACAGCGCGAAGCCGGGCGCGCGCGCGGAGTAGTAGTGCCCCTTGTATTTGACCTTGTCGCCCGTGTTCGCCTGATACCGGTCGATCGTCGTCTGGTCGTCGTTCAGCGCGCGGACCAGGTCGTAGTGGGAGGCCTGGTTCCAGGAGAAGCTCTGGATCATCACGGCGGATGCCAGGCCCACCAGCAGGACCGCCGCCAGCGCCAGCCGTTTGCGCGTCATCAATCGGTGCCGTGCAGGGCCTTGGGCCCTGGTCCGATCTCGTAGATGACGATCGAGCCGACCTGCCGTCGCGTGATGCCCAGGCCCGCGATCGGCTTGCGGGCCGCGGCGGCGGGGTCGGGCGGCTCGGGAACCACCCAGCCCTGCTCGGGCGGCAGGCCCTCCGGCAGCACCGTGTGCAGCACGACCGTGCGGATGCCGTAGAAGCGCAGCTTCTCGACGCTGGCCCTGTCGGGGAAGCCGTTCATGCCGCCGCGCAGGTCGTCCTCGGCGGGGATGTCGAAGGTGCTCTCACCGTTGGCGATGTTGGGGAAGCCGTTCGTCGAGAAGTACTGCCAGACGCGGTCGAGGGCTCCATCGGTGGGCAGGTCGAGGATCGGGCCGGGGAGGCCGACCTCCGCGCTGGCGGGCTGTGGCACGACCGGATGGCCGAGGTGCCCGGCGCCTTCGCCGAGGATGCCGATCAGCAGCGCGACGCCGAGCAGGGCGGGCAGGCCGACAGCGGGCAGGCCGGGTGCGGACAGGCGCAGCGCGGGCACCCGCAGAGCGGGCCGGCCGCTCGGCGCGCGTCGTCTCGCCCATGACCCGATCCGCTGGACGAGCAGCTGCGCGCCCGCCCCGGCGAGCAGCGCGTAGAAGAGCGTGGCGAGCGTGAAGACCCTGCCCGGCACGCGCACGCCGTCCCAGCCGGGGGCGTAGTCGAAGAGCAGGCGATACGGGTAGCCAGCGCCGGTGAGGCCGAGGCCCATCGCGAGGACCGAGCACGTGACGATCCCCGCGACCAGGCCGATGCGCAATCGTCGCGTGTAGGCGCCGGCCGCGAGTCCGATCAGGGCGAGCGCGAGGATCAGTCCGCCGGGGAAGAACACGCTCTCGTTCTTGGAGTTGACTTTCGCGCGCAGGCCCGCCGTGAGCGAGCCCCACACACGGTTCTCCGAGGAGGCGCCCAGCAGCGCGGCCGGGCCCGACGAGTAGGTCTCTACTTCCTTGAGCGTGCGCTTCGCCGTCGGGTAGAGGGCGGCGACCCTCAGATAGGGCCTCGCCTGGTAGACGGTCATCGCGCCGAGCACGGCCATCCCGATCAGCGTCACGGCCAGCAGGCGGCGGGGGACCAGTGGCCCGCGTGCCGGGCGCGAGGGGGCCTGCGAAGCGGCTGGCGAGCCACCGCTGGGGACGATGCGTCCGCCGGGGCGAGGCTGTGGCTGCGATTGCTCCTCGTCGCGGTGCCACGCCGCGCCCGGGGTCAGGCGGCCGCGCCACCAGTACACGAGCACGACCAGCGCGAGCACGGCGATCAGGTAGGCGTACTGCAGGCCGAGCGTGAAGCCGAGGCTGACCTGCCAGGCGGAGACGAGCCAGCCTGCGAGCACGAGCTTGCGTGAGGAGCGCCGGTAGCCGCGCAGCAGCAGGAACAGCCCGAGCGCCAGCCCGCCGGAGGAGATCACGTGCAGGTGCCCGGCCTCGGTGACGCGGTAGGGCGCGTACGCGAAGGCCAGCCCGGCGGCGGCGGAGCCCAACCGGCGCAGCCCGAGCTCACGCGCGAGCAGGTAGGCGCCGACGAAGCACAGCGACCACGCCCACAGGAACAGGAGGTTGTAGCGGACCAGCGCGGCGATCGTGCCCGAGCCGAAGAACGCGGCGGGGCCGTAGCCGAGCAGCGAGTCCGAGAAGGCGAGGCTGAGCGGGTGCGGGTAGAAGGAGTTGGAGTCGAAGATGTGCAGCGGGTCGTGCAGCATCGCGTGACCGACCCACGCGATCTCCCAGGCGGTGCGCACGGGGTCGCCGAGGTCGGGGGAGATGCGGCTGCCCATGTGCAGCACGAGCGGCCAGCTCGTGAGGATCGCGAGCAGCAGGCTCGCCAGCGCGGCCAGCGCGATCTCGGCGCGAGCGAGGGTCGGCGACGGCGCCCAGCGCCCGCCCCGCCCGCTCGGGCCGGTGGCTGCCTGCGCCTCGATGCGCGCCACGTGATCCATGCCTGCAGGCTCTGCTGATCCGGGTGGCGTGCGCGGTGGGCTGGGAAGACCGGTGCTCATCCGGTGCTCATGGTCGGCTGGTGTTCGGGACCGCGCGGATCGGCGCAGCATACGGGAGCCGCCTGCTGCATTGCGTAGCACCGGCGGTGCGAACTTGTGACATCTCAAACTTGCGCTTTGCGTCAGACTTGGGCCGGTGAGGGTTCTCGTTGTCGGAGCCGGCGGCGTGGGAGCGGCATTCGCCGCGATCGCGCAGCGCCGCGAGTCGTTTACGCAGGTGGTGCTCGCGGACGTGGCGCTCGAGCGTGCGCGTGCGGCCGCCGAGCGCCTCGGCGAGCCCGACCGCTTCGCGGCCGAGCGGGTCGACGCGTCCAGCCGCGAGGAGCTCGTCGAGCTGATCGGCCGCGTGCGGCCGGACGCGGTCCTGAACGCGTGCGACCCGCGCTTCAACGAGCCGATCTTCGGGGCGGCGTTCGACGCGAAGGTCACCTACCTGGACATGGCGATGACGCTCTCGCACCCCCACCCCGAGCGCCCGTACGAGCTGCCGGGGGAGATGCTCGGCGACCTCCAGCTGGCCGAGCACGAGCGCTGGGAGCAGGCGGGCCTGCTGGCGCTGGTGGGGATCGGCGTCGAGCCAGGGCTGTCGGACGTCTTCGCCCGCCACGCGGCCGACGAGCTGTTCTCGGGCATCGAGGAAGTGGGCGTGCGCGACGGCGCCGACCTGGTCGTCGAGGGCTACGACTTCGCGCCGACGTTCTCGATCTGGACGACGATCGAGGAGTGCCTGAACCCGCCGCTGATCTGGGAGCGCGAGCGCGGCTTCTACACGACCGCGCCGTTCTCCGAGCCCGAGGTGTTCGAGTTCCCCGAGGGGATCGGGCCGGTGGAGTGCGTGAACGTCGAGCACGAGGAGGTCGTGCTGATCCCCCGCTGGGTGAGCTGCGAGCGCGTGACTTTCAAGTACGGGCTCGGGCAGGAGTTCATCGACGTGCTGCGGACGCTGCACAAACTGGGCCTGGACTCGACCGAGCCGGTGTCGGTGCGCGGCGCGCAGGTTGCCCCCCGCGACGTCGTAGCCGCGGCGCTTCCCGACCCGGCGACGCTCGGCGAGCGCATGAGCGGGCGCACGTGCGCGGGCACGTGGGTGACGGGAACCGGCAAGGACGGACAGCCGCGCTCGACCTACCTGTACCACGTGGTCGACAACGAGACCACGATGCGCGAGTACGCGAGCCAGGCGGTCGTGTGGCAGACGGCGGTCAACCCGGCGGTCGCGCTGGAGCTGCTCGACCGCGGCGAGTGGAAGGGAGCGGGCGTGCTCGGGCCCGAGGCGTTCCCGCCGGGGCCTTTCCTCGAGCTGCTCCGGGAGTACGGGTCACCGCATGGGCAGGTGGAGGTGCCGCAGGCCTGACGGGCCAGGCGGTGTAGGCCCTTGTAAAGCTGCCGCAATGTCCTCCGCATCGGACGACAAGTTCTTGTCGCGACGGAGGGAGTCTTACGGTAGTACGTTATACTATCGCCATGAGTAAGCGACTGCAGGTGGTGGTCGGAGACGAGGAGCTCGAGGGTTACGCCCGCACGGCGGAGGCGGTGGGGCTGACGATGTCCGAGTGGGTGCGCCAATCACTCCGCGCCGCCGAGCGTGAGGTTTCGACCGGCGATGTCGAGGCCAAGCTTGCAGCCATACGCAAGGCGGCGAGCTACAACTTTCCGATTCCCCCCGACATCGACACGTTGCTCGCCGAGATGGAGGCGGGACGTCTGGCAGAAATCGAGGTGGGAATGCCGGGCGCGGGTGACGTTTGATCTTCGTCGACTCGAACGTTCCGATGTACATAGTCGGGGTCGACCATCGTCGCAAGGTTGACGCGCAGCGCGTGCTCGAGAGGCTGGCCAGCGAGCGTCGCATGTTGGTAACCAGCAGCGAGGTCTTCCAGGAGCTCCTGCACCGCTACGTATCCAGCGGCCGCCGCGACGCGATCGAGCCTGTGTTCGACGCCCTGCGAGAGATCGTCGACGACGTGTTCGCGGTCGAGGAGGCCGATGTGCTCGCTGCCAAGGGTCTGGTCCACGCGCACCCGAGGCTGTCCGCGCGTGATGCCGTCCACGCCGCGGTGATGCGACGCCGCCAGATCACGGAGATCCTGAGCTTCGACAGCGGGTTCGACGAAGTCGCGGGAATCAAGCGGCTTCCCGTGTCTCAGCCAGACGGCTGAGGTCGCCACCGCCCATGCAGCGTGAAGTGATCTCACACGACGCGCGGACTTCCCTGCCCGCGCGTCGTGTCCCCCTGTCGAGGTCTTTGCCCCCCAGCCTCAGAAGTCCACGCGGGCCGGCACGGGCCCGGTCGGCGGCGCCTGGTCGAGCAGGTGCGCGGGCGCGGTTTCGGTCTTGCGCGAGAAGTACTCGCGGAAGTACGGCCGGGAGGCGAGCATGATCAGGAAGCCGAGGACCATGCCGCCGATGCCCAGCCACAGCGGCAGCGTGATGTGGAGGATCGGCTTGGATGAGACGTTTTCCGCGTGGCCGTAGTAGATCGCCGCCTTGATGCCGACCCCCCACAGGATCAGGCCGCCGATCAGCGGCCCGAGCCCCAGCAGGAAGAACTTGCGCACGCTCTCCGTCAGCTCGCGACGGAAGTACCAGCCGCAGGCGACCCCGGTGAAGCCGTAGTAGAAGCAGATCGGAAAGCCGATCGCGGTGATCGAGTCTTCGAGGACGCTTTCCGAGAGCAGCAGCAGCGGGACTGTGATGGCGATCGACAGCAGGCCGAAGCCGAGCGTCGAGACGGTCGGGGTCAAATAGCGTTTGTGCATGCGCGAGAGCAGCGATGTGACCGCTTTCCAGTGCGCCATCGAGAGCGTCGTGCGGGCGGTCGGGAGGATGGTCGTCTGGGTCGAGGCCGACGCGGATGTGAGCACGGTGATGATCAGCAGCTTGTCCAGCGTGCCGCCGAGCACGCCTTTGCCGAGCGCGTTGAGGACGTCGCTCTGGTTGGCTTCGCTGGTCAGGAAGCCGGTGCCGTGGAAGCCCTGCGAGGCCGCGGAGACCAGCACGTAGATCAGCAGCAGCAGCAGCGTCGATACGACGGCGGCCTTGCCCGGGCCCTCGGCGGGATCCTCGGACTCCTCGTTGACCGCGACGCCCGAGTCCCAGCCCCAGTAGATGAACACCCCCAGCAGGATCGCGTCGAGCAGGTCGCCGAACTTCATCGCGAACGGGTTGAACCAGGACAGCGACGGCTTGATCGAGCCGCTCGGCGGGTGGCTGCCGTAGATCTTGACGAACGCGACGACGGAGAACAGCGCGAGGATGAAGACCTCGATGCCCAGCAGCGCCTGCTGGATGCGCGCGGAGAGCTCGATGCCGCGGTAGCAGATCCACGTCATCAGCCCGATCCACACGATCGCGCCGATGATGATTGCGGCTTTTGAGTTTCCGAGTTCGGTGAAGCCGAAGAGCTTGAACGTGTAGATCGCCGCGATGTCAGCCAGCGAGGCCATGACGATCACGTCCGCCAGGAAGATCGCCCAGCCGTTCATCCAGCCGGTTATGGGCCCCATCGCGCGCGTGACCCACGCGAACGTGGTGCCGGCGTCGGGGTCGACGCGGTTGAAGTATTTGTACGCGGACGCCACGAGCAGCATCGGCACGAACGACACGAGCAGCACCGCCGGGGCGTGCACGCCGACGCCTTTGACGGCGACGACGAACCCGAGCGTCGCCGCGAGCGAGTACGCGGGCGCGGTCGAGGCGACGCCGATGACGATGTTCGAGAGGTAGCCGATGGCTCCCTCTTTCAGGCCCTTGTAGGCGACCTGCGAAGACGCCGGGGCTCCGGTGGCGGAGGGGGACTCGATGGCCATCAACGGCTCCTCTCGTGGGATGCGGCGGACACGGCGCGCTCTCGTGGCAAAGGTACGGTCCAAGGCGGCGGACGCGCAATGGGCGCGATCCCCAAAACGTCCACATGGAATTGGACAAGTCGTACAATGGCCTGGGAACTTGTTGACCACGCGGCGCATTGAGCGGCATATGGCGAGCGGTTAGCGTTGTCCTCAGTGTCTAGTCAGCGATAGAGAAGGCGGTCTTCGATGTCCGGTGATCTCCAAGAGCAGGCCAAGCGGCACCTGTGGATGCACTTCACGCGCATGGGGTCCTACGCGGAGCCCGACCACGAGGTGCCGGTGATCGTGCGCGGCGAGGGCTGCTACGTGTACGACGAGCACGGCAAGCGCCACCTGGACGGCCTCTCGGCGCTGTACTGCGTGAACATCGGCCACGGTCGCCCGGAGCTCGGCGAGGCGGCGGCCGCGCAGTCCAAGGAGCTGGCGTTCTACACGAACTGGAGCTATGCGCACCCGCGCGCGATCGAACTGGCCACACGCGTGGCGGGGCTGGCGCCGGGGAACCTCAACCGCGTGTTCTTCACCTCCGGCGGCTCGGAGGCGGTCGAGTCGGCGTGGAAGCTGGCCAAGCAGTACTTCAAGCTGATCGGCCAGCCGGAACGCTACAAGGTG
>Ga0187879_10002512_pt1 | contig 12428 bp, 7 predicted proteins | sample June2016WEW_19_1_FD_132423 | JGI IMG/M metagenome (GOLD analysis project Ga0187879, IMG submission 132423) | Peatland microbial communities from SPRUCE experiment site at the Marcell Experimental Forest, Minnesota, USA - June2016WEW_19_10 | ecosystem: Environmental > Terrestrial > Soil >... | reverse complement strand
GTGCGCTGGCGTGACGCTCCGTTCGAGCTGATGCTTCCCAAGGCTGCGAGCGCGGCACCTATACGTTGGACCTCTTTTTGCGCGCGTTCGTATTCCTTCTTCAACTGCTGTACTACTCCATACAAGATTTCCATTGGTTGCCCCCGGCTGATGATAGCAGGGTAGGCGGGACCATGGTCTTATATAGCCTGCTTGCTAGTACGTCCAGTTCCGCTGCAGTCACCGCATCGGATGTGCGCAAGCGCGACTCCTTGCTCTCTGTTCAAACGGAGAATGGAGCCGGTCCCGGCGCAACTCTGGCAGTCGCCTGCGACGATTCCTTTCCCGACAATCTCGTGCAATGGCTGCACGAACTCAAACCCGTGACGAAAGACATTGCGACCTCGCACAATGGCGCGGGTAGCTGCCGGGGCAATCGGCAGTTTGATTACCAGTTCGACTATCTCTCCCACATGCAGTTCCATCGGCAGAATCACAGACGCGCCGGACTCACATAGATTTTTACAGCCTTGTGATTTTTTATATACCACCAAAGTTTTTACGGGGTCCTAAAAATTTTAAGGCCATTGTCAGATTGAGATGTGGCGGCGATAGTGGCAGTTCCGTGCTGGAAATGACCAAGCCTTCCGATCTGAAAGCGGCAGGTCATCGTTCAAGTCCGATCGTCGGCTCCATTCTTTTCAGAAGCTTACGGAGCAATCCACCACTGCTTACTGTACAACTGCTGTACAGCAGTTGCCCATGCCCCAGATCTCTTCACCTGCGGGGCCGGACGCGTCGTAAAACGGGAGGTAGACCAGACGCAAGCCGACTTTCCGGGACAAATCCCGCGAGCCTACAATCTAAACACTTTGTTTTCAATATGATACTGTAATTTCTGGAGCGACTGATAGGCGTCCCTCCACGCGACCAATTTCGGCGGCGCAATAATGCGATGTGGTTCTGGGGCCTCCCTGTTGGTGGCCACCGACTATTGACATTGGTGGCCACGCGGACTATTTTGGAGGTGTGGAGGTATGGTCATGAAGTTAGGATTTCTCACGGCTTTGCAGGATCTCCCGGTTCAAGATAATTCGGAACTAGAAAAGGCTTTGGCAGAGCTACTCATATCACATTTGTTCGATCAGCCTCTGACCGTAAGGAAAGCGCGCGACAATTTCAGCTCCGTCAACCGGCTAGCGAGGCAAGGCAATCTGCAGATCATTAAGGGGGCTCCTGGAGAGGAGACGGTCATACTTTCTGTCAAGGATCTCGCAGCGATCATCAAAGCCGCTGTGAGAGAAATGACTTTCGCAGAGGCCCTTGACGTTTCGGGATTCAAACCAGCGAGACAACGAATCGAGCTGACTGAAGGGCTCAGAGTGGGTCACGATCTTGCGCTGAATGTGAAGAAAGTGAAGTCTAAACAGATCGAGGCTTCGGCAGCCCTGTGATGGTCTACCTCCTGTCCTCGCAGAGTCTTCTCGACATGTTGGGCGATGAGCTGGCTATGAAAGCCTGGACGGGAACTGTCCAGGCGAACTCGATCAAGCTAAGTTCAGTATCGATTGGACAGGCTCTCTATCAAATCGAACAAGAGCAGGATGCAAATCTAAGAGCCGAGCTTGATGACGCGCTGGAGAAGACGATCCGGAGCCTTCAAATCTATGAAGGCATCGTTCCCTTCGATGCAAGTGCCGCCAGGACCTGGTCAAAGCTGATGCGCATGAAATTGCTCCATCAGGATGGTTCAAATCCGATAGAGGTCAGTTCAGAGTCTCGGATGGTTGTTGCCACGGCTCTTGCTAAGGGTTTTACATTGGTCGATGCAGCGCGCCCCTTTCATTCCACCGTCCAGCGTCTCAAGGTCATATCCCCATGAACTCGGATCTCACTCTCCCAACGCACAGCGGACTGACGAATCTTGTGCGCGATCCGTTCCAGATTCTCTCTCTGTCAGGCGGTGGATTTCGCGGTCTCTATACCGCAACTCTGCTTGAGAAGCTTGAGAAGGAAGCTGACAAACCGCTTTCAGAAGTCTTCGATCTGATTGCCGGCACATCGATTGGTGGAATCCTCGCCATCGGTTTAGCGGCGGGTGTCAAAGCTTCGAAGCTGCGAGAAGCCTTTGAACAAAATGCTGAATCTATTTTTCCACGTTTCCACACAATAAAGGGGATAAAAATTTGCCCGCGTCTCAAGACCGGCATTTTCAGGGGCCGTTATCCAGAAGCAGGTCTCAAAGCGACCGTGGAGTCGATTCTCTCTGGCGCCGCATCGATCCAAGACCTCAAGACGAAGATACTTGTCAGCAGCGTGGATGTTACTGACAATGCCGCTCGAATCTTTACTTCTGAGGACCAAAACTCTCCCTCAACCCCTCTGGTTGATATTGCCCTCGCCACCTCAGCCGCACCGTCCTATTTTCCTGAACATAAGCTCGGAAGCAACATCCTTGTTGATGGCGGACTTATCGCGAACGCCCCTGACATGATCGCCGTAATGTCCGCTCTGCGGACGCAGCGCCTTGATGACATCAGGATGTTGAGTATCGGTACTGCGGGGAGAGAGGGCGGGAAAGCTTCGCGAAAGCCGCGAAGTTCAGGATGGCTGACTGGTGGAAAAGATGTCTTTCTCCTGACGCTCGATGCACAGGAGCAGTTGAGTGTCTCATGGACGGAACAATTGCTGCGCAGCCACTACGTCCGTTTTGATTGTTCTCCATCTTCAGAAGAGCAGAAAGTAATTGGTCTTGATCGGACCGGTAAAAACGTAAGCGAGACACTGGCAGCGATGGCGGCACGGACGTTCATAGACCGTTTTGCATCCAATCGAGCCATGCTTGTAGAAATGCTGAATCGAAAGCGCGCAAGATGAATATATAGCCAAGAATTCGTACCGGTAAACGCCCTTCACGACGCTCATTCTTGGGCAAGTCACTCGCAGTGGGGTTCGGGTTGCCTTGCCGACTTGCGGGGAGTAATCTCCGCGAAGCCCGTTTCTGGATAACTTCCGTATTGCCGACCAACCAGCTGTTGGCCCGACTCCATATCCTGGCTACTGCACTCTTAAGATCCCGTTACACGACACATGTTCTGGTCTCGACGCTCTCGCTCCGCAGGCATCATTCGTTGACTAGCGGATGCCCCGCCGCTAAGATAGAGCGGCCCGACAGCCGCACATTTTCTAAATGATCGACCAAGTCATCTCACATTACCGCATAGTCGAGAAGCTCGGCGGCGGGGGCATGGGTGTGGTCTACAAGGCCGAAGACACCCGCCTTCACCGCTTTGTGGCCCTGAAGTTCCTGCCAGACGAGGTGGCGCAAGATGGCCAGGCGCTCGCCCGCTTTCAGCGTGAGGCTCAAGCGGCGTCCGCCCTGAACCATCCCAACATTTGCACGATTTACGACATTGGCGAGCATGAAGGCCATGCCTTCATCGCCATGGAGTTCCTCGACGGAGTGACGCTGAAGCACCGGATTGCCGGTCGAGCCATGGAAATGGAAAGCATACTGCCGTTATCGATTGAGATGGCGGACGCTCTGGATGCGGCGCACTCCGAAGGAATTGTGCACCGGGACATCAAGCCGGCAAACATCTTTGTCACGAAACGCGAGCACGCCAAGATCCTGGATTTCGGGCTGGCCAAAGTGAAGTCCTCTACGGGGAATGCCGGGGAAGCGATGACTGCAGTTACGGTGGGGGCCGAACCGGAGTTCCTGACAAGCCCGGGCACAGCGGTTGGGACAGTGGCCTACATGTCACCCGAACAGGCGAAGGGGAAAGACTTGGACCCGCGCACGGACCTGTTTTCATTCGGAACCGTCTTGTATGAGATGGCGACGGGCACGCTGCCTTTCCAGGGAGAGACGTCGGCGATTATCTTCGACGCCATTCTGAACCGGCTCCCGGTGGCACCGGTGCGTTTGAATCCGCAACTTCCGGCGAAGCTGGAAGACATCATTAATAAGTTGCTGGAGAAAGACCGGGAACTGCGCTATCAGTCGGCTGCTGAAGTCCGCAGCGATCTGAGGCGGCTTAAGCGCGACACGGAGTCGGGACGCGCAGTCGTGCCCTCGGCTACTGTCGCGGGAAGCGACAGTGCAAGAGAGAGCGCGCACGAGAGTGCCCAAGCAAGTCGTCGAGCAAGTTCAGCAACCACGGGGGCGGCAAGCAGAACGGTGGCGGCAGGCGGGCCGTCGTCGAGCAGTTCCACACTGGTAGCCGCCGCGCGCGCGCACAAGACCGGCCTGGGAGTAATTGCGGCGGCGGGACTTTTATTAATAGCGGCCGCCGGGTTCGGAATCTACTCGCTGTTCTTCTCCCACGGCAGCGTACCGTTTCAAAGTATCAGGATTGCAAAGATTAATGGCACCCATAACGCGCGCCTGGGCGCGATGTCGCCGGACGGTAAGTATCTGGCGTACGTTCTCAGTGAGGAAGGGAACGAATCATTGTGGCTGCGGCACATGGCCACGGAGAGCAATGTACAAATCGTCAAGCCGGATCGTGTGCAATACCGAGCTTTGTGCTTTTCTCTGGACGGCAGCTATCTCTACTACACACACACGGAGTTGGCCAGCGGTCCGGGATCGCGGGAATACGATCTTTACCGCACTCCTGTGCTGGGTGGGAACCCGCAACTTCTGGTAAAGGATATTGATTCCACCCCGAGCTTCTCTCCCGACGGAGGACGCTTTGTCTTCTTGCGGGCCAATGATCCGGAGCCGGGCAAATACTACGTTTTGCTGGCGAACGCGGATGGCGGTAGCGAAAAAATCATCCTGACAGGCTCGATGAGCGCTGCCATGGGAGATCCGGTTTGGTCGCCGGATGGCACGGTGATTGCCGCCCTGGTTTACCCGGAGGCGCAAGGCGAGATTGATTCACTCGTGACTTTCGATCCTGCGAACGGCCGTCAGAAAACGGTGTATCGGTCGAAGGATATAGAGCTGTTTACCCAGGCGTGGTTGCCCCGGCAGAACGGACTGGCCGTGATCTTCAACGGCCCGGATACTTTCTTCCGGCAGCGGCAAATTGGCATCGTGAGCTATCCGCAGGCACAGTTTCGGCAGGTTACCGCGGACACCAACGATTATTCGAGCCTGAGTGTCTCGAACGATGGCTCAACCATTGCCAGCGTCATGCGCCAGCCTTCCCGCGACGTTTACGTAAGCGGCAGCGAAAAGCCGGATTACTCCGATGCAAAACAAGTCAGTTCCGGCGAACTCCTATGGACGGTTTCATGGACTGGAGATGGCAAAATCCTGGCCGAGCAGGATGCCACGATCAAGCAGATGGGACTAGATGGCACAGGCATTTCATTCCCGACGGAAAAGGAGACAACATCGCAAAGCCCGCATGGTTGCGGCGATGGTTTCGTTGTCTTCACGCGGCACGTAGCCAGCACAGGAGCGCGCAACGTCTGGATCAGCGCAGAGGACGGCTCCGGACTGCGCCAACTTACCACCAGCAAAAATGACGACCAACCCACCTGCTCTCCGGACGGAAAGTGGGTCTTCTACATGGACCTGATTCAGAGCGCGTACATGAAAGTACCACTGAATGGCGGGAACCCGGAACCCTGGCTGAACGCGAAAGCAGAAGCGTACGGGGGGTTCGATGTCGCGCGTGACGGCAAAACCGCCGTGCTTAGTACCTACGACTTCAAGGCTCGGAAGCCAGCCATTTTCCTGTTCTCGCTGGAGACGGGGCAATTGTTGAAGCCCTTCGACTACGATCCGCGTCATAGCGGTTTTCTGCGCTTCAGCCCTGACGGAAAAGGCATCGTGTATCCGCTTCGAGACAAGGGGGTGGACAATCTTTACGTGCAGCCTTTGGATGGCGGGGCACTGCGCCAACTGACGAATTTCACTTCCCTGAAGATCTATTCTTACCAGTGGTCGGCCGACGGCAAGCACCTCGCTTTGGTACGCGGGGATTCGCCGTCGGACCTGGTCCTAATAAAAGATGCAAATAGCGAGAGCGGGCGTTAGGCTTCCTACCAGCACCCTGGCGGGCCAGAAGTCTTAGATGGGATGAGAAGGTCGATCCCCGATCACGGGATGGCGTTAAGCTACCAGTGATCAACGCACTCTAGAGGTGCAATCACGGTGAATAAGGAGATCGACCTTCTCATCCCATCTAAGACTTATGAGTACCAATGAGGTCGGAACAGCGCAATCGTGTGGGCGATCGGATCGGCTAGCTCCTTTTACTCCTCACTTTTCAATCGATCCGGCAAGCACAAGGGAGCTGCTGCAGGATCATCTCTGAACTCGAATATCAGATAATCGTCATCAGCAGCCACGTTCTTGCCCTCGAAGCGAACGTTGGAGATTGTTCGTCCCTCACCGAGTTGTAGTTTGAACGGATTGTTTTCACCAACCGTCCAGTGCTTAAACTGCTCGGAGGTGAGCTTACCTGCCATTAGCTCGTGGAGCGCACGGGCTGAAATCTTGATTGTCATAGATTTGCGTCCAATCGACATGCTTGTAGGTAGGTAATGCCCTCGCCCTTGGGGCGAGAACATACCTTGCTGATGCCATGAGTGTGCTTCGTACCCAGTTAAGTAAGGGGCCGGCAGCGAGTCTCTCAGCATGAAAAATCGATTGAGGTCTTCAGTTTGCATTCGAGACCGCTGTTGTTCAAATACATACACGTACCAAATTCGTGGATTCTTGAAAGTATCCAATGAACGTTCCTTCGCTCGTTTGGAGGAGAACACCAGTACGAAATCGACAGAATTCCCATCCGCGAGAAAAGTGTTGATTATCTGCTGTCCGGAGAAGGTTTGGTTCACAGAATCCGCTCGGTTAATGTCGCTCAAGAGCCTACAACCAGCATCACCGAGAAAAATCGCACGCCGTACTCCGACAGGAACCTCCTTCAACTGGCGGGCTTTAGATTTCAATACCTTGTAGAGCGGATTCTTTCGTAGGTCATAAGCTAGTGACGGCATGGACGAAAATGTGTTCGTCAAAGGGTGAACATAATCGCGCCAGCTAATGACAACATCGATGTGTTCAGACCTCCAGCGGAGTGGTTCGGTGGGCCGACCACCGCGGAGCCAGTCTTTTAACGCCGCACGTAGAAGGGTATCCATTTGAAAGGCGTTCGTGATCTGCCGGTCTCGGGCAAATCTCCTCCTGCCCTTAGTGGTCGCAAAGTATCCGCTCCTTTCCTGGAACGAATAATGAAGATGTTCGGAAGCACTTTTCAATATTTCGTCACATGCAAGGTTGATGATATTGGCGGCTCGCCGCATAAGGGCGTCGCCGGAGAGTGAAACATCTGATACGGCCGCGACGTCAGCGGCAACAGGACAATTTGCCAGCAGATCAGATGAATAAATGTCGGGTGTTCTCTCTCCCATCCTTTTATCGATTTCGAGGGTTGCGACCCTTGACACTGCCCATGTGAGAGCAAGTTCATATTCGGCCGGCAATGCTTGATCGGGCTCCCTATTCTCCAACCGATTTAATAGATCCTTTGCCTTTCCGCGAACAAGCCAGGGGCCCAGATCATTAAGCATCAGTTGCAGTTGTCGTCGTCCAAAGATCGGCATTTCGCACTCTTCACTTCCTGGATAGAGGTAATTTTAGATTCTAGAAGCACTTCTGTGCTGTAACCGATACCCTCTATGCTATTGAGTGGGAAGGGGCAGGACATGTCGGTACCCCGATCAAAGATCGTAGCTGCGCTTGATGAGCTGATCGCGCAGGAAGGAGGAATGCAGTTTCAGGCGCTCGCCGTGGTGCTCGCGAAGCAGCGCTGGCCCCAACTCGTAGCCAGTGAGAGAAAAAACGACCATGGCCTTGATGCGCATGCACGCGGAGAACTCTTCCAGGATGGCATGGAAAAAGGCCTCGCCTCATCGATCACGGCGACCCTCGCCAAGATCAAAGGAGATCTGACGACTGCAAAGCGCCACTTCCCGGATCTGACGGTGCTGCTGTTCGCGACCCCGAGGACTGTTCAGAAGGCGAAGCAAGAGAAATGGCGCGAGGAAATTATGGAAGAGTTCGGGGTGAGTCTCACCGTACTCCCGCGCGAAGACATCATCACCGAACTGCAGAAACCGGAAAATGCTGCTCTCTGCGAGACGCACTTGGCAATCTCCCTTCCACCTAGAGAGCCCACGGAAGAACAGCTCTTCGAAGCAGCACAAGCGGCAACCCGGGAAGTGGATGCCAAGTGGGCTCGACAACTCGAAGGGATGCCGCTGATCGAACTGCGCATGCGACGCGGTCGGGAAGGCGAAGACACTACGGAAGAAGTCACGCTGTCTCAAGACCTGAACGGACTGCTTCGCACTGGGCACCGGCTCATCTTGGAGGCACCCGCAGGGCGTGGAAAGACGACGTTGCTTATCCAGCTCTCGCGCGCAGCGAACGCGCACGGAGGGCTGTCATTCCTGATCAATTTGCCAGCCTGGATTCCGCAGAATGTCAGCGTGATGGATTTTGTCGCAGGGATGGCTGAGTTTCAGGCTCGCGGGATCACATCCGGGCACCTCGCAAAGATGGAAGGCCGCACGCAGTTCACGTTCCTTCTCAATGGTTGGAATGAGCTCGCATCCGCAGAGTCATTGTCCGCAAGTACGCGTCTCCGTGAACTGGATCTCAGTCACCCTGCTGCGGGCATCGCGGTCGCAACGCGTGCTCACCCAGTCAAGCCGCCGATCTCTGGGAGCAAACGCTTTCATTTGCTCCCTTTGAATCGGAAGCAAAGGTCTGAGTACTTGCTTGCTCGCTTCGGAGAGCGCCGCCAAGCGCTGGAGACTCAGCTAGACGGTGATATCGTTCTGGACGAATTGACGAAGACGCCGCTGATCCTCTCATATGTTGGCTCCCTCTTCGCTGCCGGGCGAGCAATCCCCGCGACCAAAACAGGCGTGTTGAACGCGGTGATCGATCTTATGGAAAGCGAACCACAGCATACGGTGGCCCTGTCGGCGGTGCCTCTTGCCGGCTTCGCTCGAAATTACCTTGAAGACCTCGCGTGCGACCTTATGGCAAAGGGCGCAACTCAGATTGCTGGCATGCAAGCACGTCAAGTGGTCCTCGCTGCTGCAAAGAGGCTTCAGGAGACTGGCCAGATTGCTACGATCCCCGAACCGGTCGCCATCCTTCGAGAACTCGTCGCGCACCACATCCTAGAAGTTACAACGTACCCGGATGAGGCCTTCTCTTTCACCCACCAACAATTTCAGGAACTTTTCGCATCCCAGCGTCTGCTTCGCGTATTGCGAGAAGCCGTTGACGACGCGTTAGCCCTGCGCTCGTTCACCGGAACGTTCGTGAATGAACCGTCATGGGCGGAGCCCCTGATGATGGTGGCGGAACAGCTTAGCCAGAGTACGGAGAAGGGGGCGGTAGAGGCGGGAGCGGCTCTTGTTCTCGGAGCTCTGGAGGTCGATCCGGTCTTTGCCTCGGAATTGGCGTATGTGTGTGGCACTGCCGTGTGGGACCGGGTAAGCATGAAGGTCTCCGCTCGGCTGAGGGCACTTTTTGGAAGTGCGAACGGGCTCTGCCGAGCATTGGGGCTAACTGGAATGCTCGCTTGTGGAGTCCCAGAGTTCGGCAACCTGTTGATTCCTCTGTTGTCATCTTCTAATAGAAACGAACGCCTGGAGACTTACAGCCGTTATCGCGACTTCCATCTCAGCAGTCTCGGCGAAAATTGGCAAGGCGTGGTATCGAGTTGGCCTGAAGACGCGAGGGTTGATTTTTACTCCAACTTCATCCATTACAGGCGTCCGCCGCAGAGCCTTGCCTCGGCGGCGTTGGCCGACCCGAGTGCAACTGTGCGGCGGGCCGGCGTGTCCGCTCTGGGTTGGATCGGTACGTCGAGAGATCTCGCTCAATTACTGAAGACGCTCCCAGAAGAACTTTTTGCGCAGCTTGTGAAAGAGCTGCCTGCTGATTACATTCCCATTCAAGCGCATTCTCGCGTGCGAGACTTCCTCTTAGCCGAAGGACGAAATGAGCAGCTCCCCTTCCGGCAACGCGTCGCATCGCTCGATAAGGCGTGCGAGCTGCGCTCAGAAGGTGCACTCGACCTTTTGAAGGCAGCCCTCGACACTGCATCTCCGTCTGAAGTAAAAGAGGTCGACCAGCGTCGACTGCAGGACCTCTTTACTCTTTTGGCGCAACGCGATGAGGCTTGGGCATCTGCGTGGGTGAAGAGACACGTTTGGTCCCGGACCTTGAGTGTCCGCGAGTGGAGGCCCTTCGTCGGAGACGTGACCGCGGCGGACCTTACTCCACTTGTGGACAGCATCCGAACGGAGCCCGCTGTAGACGTCTATCGGAACTCGGATGCATATCTCCTGCAAGCCTTCGGTGGTGAGGACGAAGCGGCCAACCTATTTCAGAGATTGACTGAGCTGGCCCCGGTGGTCCGCGAGAGTCGGCATGGAGACTCCCTCGAAGGCGAACGGCAGATGCACCATCAGATTGAGCACGTCTTAAGAAACATGCGGCCGGATGCTGCAGTTGCCGGTGCTCTTCGCTCAGCGGCCTCAGTAGATGATGTTCTCGCGTTACGGCTGATCTGCGATTTGTTTTATGCGACTGATGCTTCTACGCGAGAATTCGGAACTACCCTGTCGGAGAACATTCAACGTGAGCTGCATGCGTATTTGGTGCATTCGGCAGAGAGCGCTCTCACTGCTGAGGATCATGCCGGCAGCCTGAAAGGTCAATACGGCATTTTGCTCGCGGAAGTCGGAACTGCGGAGGACCTGCCGATCTTCGAAAAACTGATCCAAGCAGATGTCGCGCGCGTGAAGAGCGGAAGGCTCGCACGCAAGACTGATTTTCGGAGCAGCCAAGCACAGGGCGCGACGATGAGTTGGACAGTGTGGCACGTCGCTTCGATTATTCGAATGGCGCCCAAAGCAGCGTGGAACGTGCTGATGAACCTGTTCGATGAACCGGCATACGAGCTCGATGCTGCTTGGGGGCTCTTCCAACTGTGTTTGCGAGAGAAGCTGCCGCCCCGGGTCTGGGCACGGAACTTCGCCTCTCGGCCGAAGGACCCTTCGCAGTTCCGCAAAGGGTACGGGTCGGTACAGGCAAGGTTCTTGGAACCGCAGCGGACCCAGCTAGTCGAGGTTCTCAGAGGTCGTTATATCCAGCTTGGCGACGGTGAGGCCGAGACCGCGGAACTCGGTGCCTATCGCCGGAAATCCGCCGCTGCCGTGCTGGCAGAGTTGGACTCGATTGCTTCGCGCGAATTGGTCTACGATGCGTTCCTGAACGCGCCGGAACAGCGCTGGCTATATGACGGCTATGCACGCGTTGATGTTCTGGAGGCTATCTTGATCGGAGGCGGCACGCTCCCATACGAAGCCACTGCGCGAATTCTGGAGCCACTGTTTACCCACTTTCGGAAGGAGCGCTGGAACGATCAAGAGCACGATCGGGCTGCCCGAGCCTTTGCTCTCTTACTTTTCACGGACGACCCGGCTGCTGGCGCATTGCAGATTCGAGAAAGCTTCGCGAGTGCTCCACTAAATGTATCGGCACTGCTCACGTTCGTCGTTCGGGTCGGCTATAGTGGATCGCCCGAGGCACTGGAGGTTCTCGAGCAGATTCTCTCACAGCCGCACGCGCGTGAACATCTGGGCAATAGTTGGATCGATGCGATTGCCCAGATTGGCTCCTCCGCCTCACGGGACATACTGCTCGGTCTGATCACGGGTTCGGATAACGACATTCCAAGAGCTGGTGGCTGGGGTCGGAACGATCGCGCCGCCTTTCATCTTGCCGCGCTGTTCCGTGAAGATGACGCGGTTCGCAAGAAGCTCTTGACGTTGGAAAAGTCCAAGCTATCGGCCCGAGGACGCGACCTGTTGGTGCGGACACTATTGCAGGTAGGCACGGAAGAGGCGCTCTTCAGTTGTTTGGACGCCATGAATGCGTCTGGTCTGGACGGCTATACGGCCCACAAGCTGCATGAGGGCTTCGAGGAGATGTTTGTGAAACACGTGCCCATCAGTGAAAGGTCGAATGCCTATCGACTGTCACCGCGACCTGCAAACGCCTTCCGTTCCCGTTTGATCGAAGTCTCCCAGACAGAGGGACCATCACAAGAAAGTGCCAAGCGTTTGCTCATGCAGATTGAGTTTTGGCGACTGGAGCACGGAAAGCCGAACGGTGAAGCTCGACATCCGCAGTTTGCTAAAGAGGTCCCGTGGCCCCCGTTCTGTGACTTACCCGCAGATTAGGCCGGTACAAGCCTATCTTTCTTCGATCGATAAACGCCCATGGAGCCATGCATTTCCCCGTCCATCTGATCCTGGAATTGTGGCGCTATGCCGACTTGAACGAAGCCGCGTTGCGGCGGACGCATTCGCGTGTTGCTGGCCAGCGGTCGAGGTGATCTGAGTTAGTTTGTGTCGCAGAGGAGGAACTCCCTGTGACCCACCTACGTCAGATC
>Ga0187879_10002510_pt1 | contig 12435 bp, 8 predicted proteins | sample June2016WEW_19_1_FD_132423 | JGI IMG/M metagenome (GOLD analysis project Ga0187879, IMG submission 132423) | Peatland microbial communities from SPRUCE experiment site at the Marcell Experimental Forest, Minnesota, USA - June2016WEW_19_10 | ecosystem: Environmental > Terrestrial > Soil >... | reverse complement strand
GGCCGCCTTCGGGGCATCCAGCGTGAGCTTGCGGGCGACCAGGGTCGGGCCGCTTCGCACCGGGTCGACCCGGCCGACCAGGCGGCCGCCGGCCAGCAGCGGCATGGTGTAGTAGCCGTGCACGCGCTTGGGCTGAGGCACGTACGCCTCGAGGCTGTGCTCAAACCCGAACACCCGCAGGGTGCGCTTCCTGTCCCAGATGAGGGAGTCGAAGGGTGAGAGCAGAGTGGTGCGGTGCCGCCCCGTGGCAGCCCGGCCGATCGCCGCCGGGTCCGCCCAGGCTCGCACCGCCGTCGCGCCCCGGGCCCCGGCGATCTCCACCGGGACGAGCCCGGCGGCAGCCGCGGCATCCTCGGCTGTCATCACCAGGCCGTCCTTGCGCTGTCCTGCACCGGCCAGCCGCAGCCGCTGGTAATCGGCCAGGTCAGCGCGGGTCACGACGCCCAGCGCCCGCGCTGCCGCGCCAGCCAGATGGGTCACGCACTCCTCATCTGTGGGATCCGCCTGCAGCAGCTCCGCCGGAAGTACTCGCCCGGGCAGGTCGTAGACCCGGCGCCAGCCTGTTCGCCGGGCGCAGATAACCTCCCCGGTATCGAGCAGCCACTCGACCGCGATCTTGGTATCGGACCAGTCCCACCAGGCGCCCCCGTTCTTGGCGCCGCCCAGCTGGGTGGCGGTGAGCGGGCCCTCGGCCCGGATCCTGGCGAGCACTTTCTCGCACACGTCCGGATGGCTCTCGTGCCATCGCATTCCCCTGGCCCGGAAGGCGCGCCGCCGGAAGGCGTAGTACGGCCATTCCTCCAGGGGCAGCACGCAGGCCGCGTGAGACCAGTACTCGAACGCATCGGGCCGCCGCGGGTGCCAGTAGGCGCGCTCGATCCGCTCGCGCGGGATGGGGCCCAGCCGGGCGTAGGCGACAAGCTCGTGCGAGCGGGCCAGCACGCTGATGGTGTCAAGCTGGACGGCGCCTATCTGGCGCAGCATGCCGGGGACTCCGCCGCGCCGGCTCTCGGCGCCGATGAAGCCCTGAGCCCGCAGGATGAGCAGCCTGGCCTCGTCCGGGGTCAGGCTGAGCTGGGGAGGGGAAACGCTGCGGCCAGACACGCCGCGAAGCGTAGCCGGTGCCGCTGACAGTCAGCAGGGGCCGGTACATGCACGGTAAGCCGGACATGCGGAGTTCAGGCCAAGCCCGGCGAGTCCGGGCAGCAAGCCTGCGGAGCTCTGGCCAAGCCTGCGGGGACGGGAGGCGTCGGGGCGGCTTAGTACCAGTCCTCGAAGATGTCGGTCGTCATGGCCAGCAGGCCGCCCACGACCGCGACGCCCACGCCGATCCAGAACGCGACCCAGGCCGGCCCGAGGACCAGGCCCAGGCCGCCCACCACGAAGCCGGCCATGATCAGTGACACCGCCACCCAGGACACCGGCCGGCCGTGAAAGGCTGCTGAGGCGTGGCCGGGATCGGGAAGGACCCCCGGCGCGGCAGCGGCGATGTCGCCGGAGCTGCCCTGGGAGCTGGCCAGCTGGCCTGACTCGGCCCGGCCACCGTCGGCCACGGTGCCGGGCTCCACCTGGTTAGCCATGCAAGCTGCTCCTTTCACGCGGCGTGCCCGCTGACGGTATCATTGTGGCCAGAGCCGGCTGAGTATGCACACTCGGCCCCTCTGGTACGCGCGTCAGCGCGTGGCTCGGTTTCCCTGGCTGTCTCGCCTACCATGACTGTAACGACGGTCGTACCTGTCCCGCCGCCACACGTTCAGCTTGCCCCGGCGAGCATCCCGCAGATGTGCGAGTGCGGTAGCACGGTCAGGGGAACCGAGAGACCGACGATCCGCGAGGAGCGCGACAAGAAGTGCCAGCCATCATCGACAGTGTCCTTCGCGCTGGCGAGGGCAAGACTCAGCGGAAGCTTAAGCGGATCGCGAGCCAGGTCAACTCGATCGAGGAAGACTTCGCGGTGCTGAGCGACGCCGAGCTGCGGGCGATGACGGATGAGTTCCGCCAGCGCCTCGTGAACGGCGAGTCGCTTGATGACCTGCTCCCTGAGGCATTTGCCACGGTTCGGGAGGCGGCCAGGCGGACTCTCGGGCAGCGGCATTTCGACGTCCAGATCATGGGCGGAGCCGCCCTGCACATGGGCAACATCGCGGAGATGAAAACCGGCGAGGGCAAGACCCTGACCGGCGTGCTGCCCGCCTACCTGAACGCGCTGAGCGGCAAGGGCGTGCACATCGTGACGGTCAACGACTACCTGGCGCATCGTGACGCCGAGTGGATGGGCCGGGTGCACAGGTTCCTCGGCCTGGACGTCGGCGTGATCCTGGCCAACATGGAGCCGGATGAGCGCCGGACGCAGTACCGGGCCGACATTACCTACGGGACCAACAACGAGTTCGGCTTCGACTACCTCAGGGACAACATGGCCTGGGGACTGGAGGAGTGCGTCCAGCGCGGCCACAACTTCGCGATCGTGGACGAGGTCGACTCCATTCTCATCGACGAGGCGCGGACGCCGCTGATCATCAGCGGCCCGGCTGACCAGAACAGCATCTGGTACCAGGAGTTCGCCAAGATCTCGCCCCGGCTGCGCCGGGGCGAGGACGGCGAGGGCGACTACGAGGTCGACGAGAAGAAGCGGACAGTCGGCATCCTGGAGGACGGCGTCCAGAAGGTCGAGGACTGGCTTGGCATCGACAACCTGTACGAGCAGGTCAACACGCCGCTGATCAGCTTCCTGAACAACGCGCTCAAGGCGAAGGAGCTGTACAAGAAGGACAAGGACTACGTCGTCATGAACGGCGAGGTCCTGATCGTCGACGAGTTCACCGGCCGGATCCTGGCCGGGCGCCGGTACAACGAGGGCATGCACCAGGCCATCGAGGCCAAGGAAGGCGTGCAGATCAAGGACGAGAACCAGACCTTCGCCACGATCACGCTGCAGAACTACTTCCGGCTCTACGACAAGCTGGCCGGAATGACCGGCACCGCCATGACCGAGGCGAACGAGTTCCACCAGACCTACAAGCTGGGCGTCATCCCGATCCCGACCAACATGCCGATGATCAGGGACGACCGTTCTGACGTGGTGTATCAGACCGGCCAGGCCAAGTACGAGGCGCTGGCCGAGGACATCGCCGAGCGGAGCCGCAAGGGCCAGCCGGTGCTCGTCGGCACCACGAGCGTGGAGAAGTCGGAGCTCGTCTCCAAGATGCTCAAGCGCCGGGGCATCCCGCACGAGGTGCTGAACGCCAAGTACCACGAGCGTGAGGCAACGATCGTGGCGCAGGCGGGCCGCAAGGGCGCGGTCACCGTGGCCACCAACATGGCCGGCCGCGGTACCGACATCATGCTGGGCGGCAACCCCGAGTTCATCGCCGATCTCGAGCTGCATCAGCGCGGCCTCTCGCCCACCGACACGCCCGACGACTTCGAGGCGGCGTGGCCGGAGGCGGTGGAGAAGGCGCGCCGGGCAGTGGCCGAGGAGCACGAGGAGGTCGTCGCCGCGGGCGGCCTGTATGTCCTCGGTACCGAGCGGCACGAGTCACGCCGGATCGACAACCAGCTCCGCGGCCGGTCCGGCCGTCAGGGTGACCCCGGCGAGTCGCGGTTCTACCTGTCGCTGGAAGACGACCTGATGCGCAGGTTCAACGCGGACAAGATCCAGCACATGATGTCCCTGCTGAAGACACCGCCGGAAGTGCCGATCGAGTCTAAGACCGTGAGCCGGGCCATCAGGTCGGCGCAGACGCAGGTGGAACAGCAGAACTTCGAGATCCGCAAGGACCTGCTCAAGTACGACGACGTCATGAACCGGCAGCGGCATGTCGTCTACGACGAGCGCCGGCGGGTGCTGGAGGGCGCTGACCTGCAGGATCAGATCCGCGGCATGATCAATGACGTGATCGCCGGCTATGTGGCCGGCGCCACGGCCGGCGGCGTCGACGAGACCGAGTGGGACCTGCAGCGGCTCTGGCGGGCGTTCCGCCAGCTGTTCCCGATCACGCTGACCATCGACCAGCTGATGGACGCGGCCGACGACCGGTCCGGGCTGTCAGCCGATTTCGTTACCGAGATGGGCCAGCAGGATGCCCAGGCGGCCTACGACCGGCGCGCCGAGGAGCTGACGCCGGAGGTCATGCGCGACCTCGAGCGGCGCGTGGTCCTGGCGGTGCTGGACCGCAAGTGGCGCGAGCACCTGTACGAGATGGACTACCTTCGCGATGGCATCACGCTGCGCGGGTATGGCCAGCGCGATCCGCTGGTGGAGTACCAGCGCGAGGGCTATGACATGTTCACCGCGATGATGGACGGGATCAAGGAAGAGTCCGTCGGCAACCTGTTCAACCTGCAGGTCCAGGTGCAGCAGGACCCGATCATGGCGGACGGCGGAGCCGGCCTTTCTGTCTCGGCGCAGCCGGATGACGCCGCCGCGGCGCCGGCCGGTCCCGGTGCAGGCAGCGCGGCGCTCCCTGGCGCCGCTCGCGGCGGCTCCCGCGGTGGTGCCGCCGTCGCCGGAGCGGCCAGGGACAGCGGGCCCGCAGCCGGGGCGGCGCCGGCGCAGCCCAAGGGCAGGCGCGCGAGGCCCGCCGCGGCCAGCGGGCCGGCTGCGGCCGGCGAGCAGGGCGTGCCGGCAGGCCTGGCCGCCCGCGGCCTTGACCAGCCGAAGCGGCCCGCCAGGCTGAGCTACACCGCTCCGAGCGAGGACGTGCCAGGAGCAGCCGAGCAGCGCTCGACGGCAGCCGGCGGTGCCGACTACTCCAAGGTCGGCCGGAACGCCCCCTGCCCGTGCGGCTCGGGCCGCAAGTTCAAGCTCTGCCACGGCGACCCGCGGCAGCGCTAGCCGGCTCAGGCGCGCTAGCCGGCTCAGGCGCACTCGATCGCGGTGCATAGCCACTGCACGGCCTGACCCGGCAGGCCGGGGCCGCGCACGCCCCAGGTATCCGTGCGCCGCGATCGTTCCAGCCGCAGCGCGACGGCGCGGATCCGCGGGCCGACTCCGACGATGACGGCCATCTCGACGACGTCGGCAGCGGGTGCCGAGGCAATGATCCGGTGCACTCGCGGCTGGTACCCGGCCGACAGCAGCGGGCCAAGCTGCCGGATGCGCCGTCGCGCCTGCTCGGTCGTCCACCGCGTGACCTGCCGCTCCGGCCGGGCCCCGGCCAGCGTCTCCACCAGCACCTGCGCGAGCTGGCCGGGCCACTGGTCGGTGCCGCCCGCCGCCGGTCCCGGCTGCGACCGGGCTGGCGGGTGCGACCGGGCGGCCGGCCGCGACCGGGACGGCGGCTGCGGTCCGGGCGGCCCCGGCGGTCCGGGCGGTCCGGTAGGGCCTGGCGGCCCCGGCGGGCCACCCTGGTCACAGCCGCCCTGGGCCGGCTGGCGGTCACCCGGGCCGGCCAGGCCGCCGGCGGACGGGCCGGCCGCGTCGTCGTCATAGGGCGGCGCCGAGTCAGGGATCTCGATCCGGCGCACGGCGACGGCGTCGGGCAGCGGCCGCCCGCGCGGCGTGCGCCGGATGGCTGGCAAGAGCGGTACGACGGGCGGCCCAGCGGGCAGGCTCCGTGCGTCTCCTGGTAATCCAGGGGGTGGTGTTTCCGGCATGCCTGAGTTGTACGCGATGCTGGTGACATTCCGGTCGTGCGCGGGCCGGGCAGGCGCCGGGATCCGGAATGCATCGGCCGTCGCGCTGGTTCAGCCAGGTGAGTTTCCGCAAACGAGAACCAGGAGATAGCAGTGTCCCTGCCACCGCTGGTCGAGCCGGCCGCCGATCTGAGCGTCGACGAGGTGAAGCGCTACTCGCGTCACCTCATCATCCCTGAGGTGGGCATGACCGGGCAGAAGCGCCTGAAGAATGCCAGGGTGCTCTGCGTGGGAGCCGGCGGCCTGGGCTCTCCTGCCCTGCTCTACCTGGCTGCCGCAGGCGTCGGCACGCTAGGAATCATCGACTTCGACGTGGTCGACGAGTCCAACCTGCAGCGCCAGATCATCCATGGCCAGTCCGATATCGGCAGGCCGAAGGCTGAGTCGGCTGGCGACAGCGTCCGCGAGATCAACCCCTACGTGAACGTCGTGCTGCACCAGGAGCAGCTGGATTCCGGCAATGCGCTGGAAATTTTCGCCCAGTATGACCTGATCGTGGATGGTACCGACAACTTCGCCACCAGGTACCTGGTCAACGATGCCTGCGTCCTGCTCGGCAAGCCCTACGTCTGGGGCTCCATTTACCGCTTCGACGGTCAGGCCAGCGTGTTCTGGGCCGAGTACGGCCCCTGCTACCGCTGCCTCTACCCGGAGCCGCCGCCGCCGGGCATGGTGCCGTCCTGCGCCGAGGGTGGCGTCCTCGGTGTGCTCTGCGCCTCGATCGGCTCGATCCAGGTCAACGAGGCCATCAAGGTCATCACCGGCATCGGCGAGCCGCTGACCGGCCGCCTGATGATCTACGATGCGCTGGAGATGGCTTACCGGACGGTCCGGGTCAGGAAGGATCCGGAGTGCCCGATCTGCGGGAAGAATCCCACGATCACCGAACTGATCGACTACGACGCCTTCTGCGGCACGGTCTCCGCGGATGCGCAGCAGGCCGCGTCCGGGTCGACGATCACGGCAGCCGAGCTCAAGGCCATGCTGGACCAGGGCGAGGACATCTTCCTGGTCGATGTCCGGGAGCCGAACGAGTACGAGATCGTGTCCATCCCTGGCTCGGTGCTGATTCCCAAGGACCAGTTCCTCACCGGCTTGGCGCTGGAGCAGCTGCCCCAGGACAGGCGGATCGTGCTGCACTGCAAGAGCGGGGCGCGCAGCGCCGAATGCCTCGCCGTGGTCAAGAACGCTGGCTTCGCCGATGCGGTCCACGTGGGCGGAGGCGTCCTGGCCTGGGTCAATCAGGTGGATCCGTCCCTGCCGACCTACTGAGGACGGCCGGCCGCGGTGCGGTCAAGGGCGACCAGGACGGCCCGCCTGGTCACTGACAGGCCTTAACATGCCGGTGTGGCACTGCAGCCCGGACCCGCGGACGGCGACAGCAGCGCGCCGCCATCCGGAGCGGGCCCTGCTGCGGCCGGCCGCAGCAGGGCCGCGCGGTCGGTAGCGCTGATCGCCGTGCTGGCCCTGGGGCTGTGCGGGCTGGCGGCATCGGCCGCCGGGATCGCCGGCCAGCTGCTGCCGCGCCGTTTCACCACCAGCCAGCAGCAGCAGATCATGGCCTGGGAGACCGCCGGGCGCTGGCGCACCCTCAGCGCCGGGCACATGTTTCCGGCTGCGGTCAGCTACCAGCTGTCCGGAGCCGATCTCGAGTCGGCCGCCGGACTGACGGTATCGGCGCGCCGGCTGGGCGTCATCCCGCAGGCGAGCTGCACGGCGGGCGCCGACCCGGCGGCAGCGCGGGTGCTGAGGCAGTACGGCTGCCGGGCGGTGCTCCGGGCTACGTATGCCGACTCCACCGGGAGCCTGCTCGTGACGGTTGGCGTCGCCGTTCTGCCGGACAGCATGGACGCGCGCAGAGCCGCCGATGCGCTGTCGGCGCCCGGGCCCGGCGGGCTGCTGCGCAGTGTCCGCGCGGCACCGGTGGCGGGCACGGTCGCCGCGCATTTCGCCGACCGGACGCGCCAGCTGGCCTGGAGCAGCAGCGTGGGCTCCTACGTGATCCTCTCCGCGGCCGGCTTCGCTGACGGCCGGCCCCGGCTGAAGATCTCTGCCGACGCTTATGTGGCCGTGGAGATGTACCGGACCGCCGGCGGGGTCACCGAGGCGGTGAGCGCTGAGCTGGGCAAGGCGCCACCGGTACCGCGATGCCCGGGAGCACCCGGATGCTGAGCGCGCTGCCGGGGCGGGCACGGCGGAGCGCGCGCGGCGGCATGCGGCTGACTGCGGCGGCCCTGACCGCCCTGATGGCCGTGTCGCTGTGCCTCAGCCCGGCGCGCGCCAGTGCCAGCACGGTTCGCCAGGCCGAGGCCTGGGTGCTGACTGCCCTGAACGTGCCCAGCGCCTGGTCGATCAGCCGGGGGGCGGGCGTGACCGTCGCCGTCATCGACAGCGGCGTCGATCCGGCCGTCTCGGACCTGACCGGCTCGGTGATCACCGGGCCGGACATGACGGGAGTGAGCACGCCGGTTAGCAACCCTGACTGGGGCGTGCACGGAACCTGGATGGGCTCGCTGATCGCCGGGCACGGCGACGGCCCGGCGGACGCGAACGGGATCATCGGCGTTGCCCCGCTTGCCCGGCTGCTCTCCATCCGGGTCATCACCGACAGGACCGATCCGAATTACGCTCTTTACGAGCATGAGCCGCAGGTCCGCGGCCAGCGCGAGCTGGCCGCGGCAATCACGTACGCGGTTGCTCACGGAGCCTCGGTGATCAGCATGTCGCTCGGCTACATGTCGCCGAGCAGCGCTGTCCGCTCCTCCCTGCAGGATGCCTTCGACCACAACGTCGTCGTGGTCGCCTCGGCCGGGAACTCCGGTGATACTGCCGGCGCGGTCGGCACCGGCCACGCGCCGTATTCGTTCCCTGCGGACTACCCGGGCGTACTCGGGGTCGCGGCCGTCGACGCCACCGGCAGCCCGGCCGGCTTCTCCAGCGAGAATCTCTCGGTGCAGGTGGCTGCACCGGGGGTCAACGTCCCAGCTGAGGGCAGGGGCGACCAGTACTGGCTGGTCAGCGGCACCAGCCCGGCCTGCGCACTGGTCGCTGGCGTGGCTGCCCTGATTAAGGCCAGGTACCGCGGCTTGTCCGCTGCGGAGGTGGACAGCGCCATCACGACGACCACCACGAACCGGCCGCCAGGAGGCTACGACCAGCAGGTCGGCTTCGGCACGGTCGATGCGGCAGCGGCGCTGGCGGCGGCGGGGCGGCTGGCCGCGCAGTCATCACCGGGGCAGGTCGTCTCCGCGGCCAGCCACTTCGGCGGCGGCCCCGCGGCCGTGCCGGCGTCCCCGGTCCGCTCCCGCGGCCCACTCGGGCTGGTCTTGTTCTGCCTGCTGGGTGCTGGCTGCCTGGCGATCCTCGCCGTCGCGACGAGGCTGCTGCGCGCGCTCCGCTCAGGCCCTGAGCTGAGCGGAGCCGGCCCGGTGCCGGGACAGCCCTGTCATTCAGCCGCTCCGGTGACGGCGGGCCCGGGCTGGAGCGTGCTGCACGGCGACCGGGGCACGACGGCCGGCGACGGGCTGCCGCCCGATCCGGCGCCTGGTCGCCCGGTGCCTGGCGGCTCGCTCAACGATGACCCCCTGGCTGTTGACGTGGCGTCTGGTGATCGGGCGTCTGGTGATCGGGCGTCTGGTGATCGGGCGCCGGCGTCTGGTGACGTGGTTCCTGGTGACGCGGAGCCGGGGGGCACGCCCGGCTGGCGGCCGCCTGGCGGCAAGCCGCAGAATGGCCGGGTTCATGCCGATCAGCCAGGCGATGCGCAGGTCCCCGATCCCGCGATGCGGGGGCGGGATCTTCCCGGCGGGGACCTGCCGGATGATCGCTCGCCTGACCAGCAGTCACTGGCGTCACGTTTTCCCTGGCAGCCGGCACCCGGCGGCAGGCATGCGGCGGAGCGGCGAGGCACCGGGCGGCGTGGGTGACTGCCCGCCAACTGGCGATCAGTGACTTCGCCAGCCGGGTACTGGAGGTGATCGAGGCGATCCCGGCGGGCCGGGTGATGTCCTACGGGGACGTGGCCGAGTACCTGGGGGAGGGCGGCCCCCGGCAGGTTGGCCGGGTCCTGGCCCTCTGGGGCGGCGGCGTCGCGTGGTGGCGGGTGGTTCACGCGGACGGGTCCCTGCTGGCCGGGCACGAGCACGTCGCGCTCGAGCGCTACCTGGCTGAGCGAACTCCGCTGCGGCGGATGGGCGGGGCGCCGGCCCGGATCGACATGCGCCGCGCCCGCTGGGCCGGATGACCTGCGGCAGCGCTGACCGCTTGCCTCGGCTGGCGGCGAACCTGCCCGTGTCCCGTGGGCGATGAGCTAGCCTGGGTTGCTCGGTCGCCGCCGGGCCGGGGGAACCGGCGGCTGCTGCGGACGTTCCCGACTGGAGGTGGCGGTGAGCCTCGTCCCGCCGGCAGTCAAGGATGCCCGGGCTGGCGAGCGGCGGCGGATCCGCGTCCGGACCTGGGCGCCGTGGCTCGTCGTGGGCCTCTACGTGCTCGGCGCGGTCGCGCTGACCTGGCGGCTATGGGTCGATCCCGCGTCGCGCACGCCTGTCGGCGACCCGCGAACGGGGGATATTGACCTGCTCGCGTGGTATATGCGGTACTCGGCCGCGGCCATCTCGCACGGCAGGCTTCCCGCGCTGGTCAGCACCGCGATGAACGCGCCGCGTGGCATCAACCTGATGTGGAACACCTCCCTGCTCATGCCTGCTGTGCTGCTGACTCCGGTCACGGTGCTGGCAGGCCCGCAGGTCAGCCTGAACCTGCTGCTGACGGCTGGCTTCGCAGGCTCGGCGGCCAGCATGTTCCTGGTACTGCGCCGGTGGCAGGCCAGCATCATCGCGGCGGCGCTCGGCGGCGCGGTCTACGGGTTCTCGCCCGCTCTGCTGAACTCAGCCATTGACCACTTCCAGGTGCAGTTCGCTGTCCTGCCGCCGCTGATCATCGACGCGCTGCTGCGGATCATGACGGGCCGCGGCCACCGCGTGCGGACCGGCGCCTGGCTCGGCCTGCTGACGGCCGCGCAGCTGTTCACCGGCGAGGAGATGCTGCTCGACACGGCCGTGGCGGCCCTGCTGCTGCTGGCCGTGCTCGCGATCGGGCGGCGTCGTCCTAGCCTCGATCAGCTCCGCGGCGCGGCGGCCGGCCTCGCGACCGGAGCCGCCGTGACGCTGCTGATCTGCGGGCGTGCCCTGTGGGTCCAGTTTCTCGGACCGCTCCGCCAACACGGCAGCCCGTGGACCACGAGCATCTTCAGGAGCGCTCCCGGCGCCCTGGTCACCCCGGCAGGTAATCTGCTCTTCCACACCCGGGCCAGTGCGGCGGCTGCCTTCCCGACAGCCAGCCATCCGACGGGCCTCTGGGAGAACCTGGCCTACCTGGGCGTGCCGCTACTGGCTGTCCTCCTCGCGGCCGCGATCCGTTTCTGGCGGAATCCCGGGGTCCGTGCCACGGCCGTGACGCTGGTCGTGCTGGAGCTCTTCAGCCTGGGTGACGGTCCCCTGACCCTGCACGGGTTCCGCTATCCCGCGGTGCTGCTGCCCTGGCACTGGCTGCAGGGCCTGCCGTTCCTCAGCGACGTGCTACCCGACCGGTTCGCCGTGGTCGCGGACGGCGCGGCCGCTGCCCTGCTCGCCTTCTCGCTGGACGCGGCGCGCACCGCCGCGCCGCGCGTCTCGTGGCGCAGCACCAGCCTCGTCACGGCGGTCGCCGTGCTGGCGATACTGCCCCTCGTCCCGCTTCCGGTCCAGGTCACCTCCGCCACGCCGGTCCCGGCTGGCTGGAACACGATCTTCGCCAGGCTGAGGCTCGCGCCGGACGCCGCCGTGCTTGTCATCCCGGTCCCGACAGCGCTGCAGCCTCAGGTCATGCGCTGGCAGGCTGATACAGGCGAGCCGGGCTCCCTGGTCGGCGGCTGGTTCATCGGGCCCAGCAGGACCGGGCGGGCCGTCGTTAACGAATTCGGCCCGGCGCACGCCGCAGTCTGGCGCCTGGACGCGCTGTCGGCCGGCCCCGCGAACGCGACCGGGCCCACCAGGCCGGAGATCCGCCAGGCCCTCGCGTACTGGCGGCCCGCCGCGGTTGTCGCCGTCACCACCCGCGGATCACGGCTGTGGCGGTTCCTGACCGGGCTGCTGGGGGCGCCTGCCATGGAGGCCGGGCGCGTGCTCGCGTGGCGGCGTTGACCGGCAGCGACCCGTTGCTGCCGGGCTCAGCTGCGCCGCGGCCCAGTGTGGTGCGCACGACCGTCTCCCGCCTGCCCGGTCTGCGGCCCGTGTCGGGCGTCACAGTAGCGAGGTGCCTGGGTCGGTGGGCGGTAGTGATGTGGCTCGGCCCCGGGTCGGGATTGTGGTGGTGGCGTATAACGCGGAGTCGACGTTGCGGGCGACGCTGGATCGGGTGCCGGGGGGTTTCCGGGAGCGGATCGCTGAGGTGATCGTGCTGGATGATGCGAGCGGGGATGAGACGTTCGCGCAGGGGCGGGCTGGGCCGAGCAGCCGGGTAGCCCGAGCACGCTGGTGATGCGGCATACCAAGAACCTGGGTTACGGGGGTAATCAGAAGGCGGGATACAAGCTGGCCCTGGAGCGGGGGCTGGATGTGGTGGTGCTGCTGCACGGGGATGGGCAGTACGCGCCGGAGCTGCTGCCGCAGATGGTGGCGCCGATCGTGCGGGGTGAGTGTGATGCGGTGCTGGGGTCGCGGATGATGGACCGGGGGGCGGCGCGCCGCGGCGGGATGCCGCTGTACAAGCTGGCCGGGAACCGGGTGCTGACGGCGGCGGAGAATGCGCTGCTGGGGTCGG